>Ga0154382_135_pt1 | contig 90734 bp, 75 predicted proteins | sample RifGroB1_FD_105626 | JGI IMG/M metagenome (GOLD analysis project Ga0154382, IMG submission 105626) | Bdellovibrionales bacterium GWB1_55_8 | reverse complement strand
CACTTTGACTTCGATTTTCGAGGGCTCGATTCCGGTTTCTTCCACGAGCGTCTGAAGCGCCATCGTGTGAACGCCCTGGCCCATTTCCGTCCAGCCATGGTGAATCACCACGCGATCGGCGGATTCGATGACGATCTTTGCGCGCCCGATATCGGGCATTCCACAGCCAATGCCGGTATTCTTGATGCCCGTGGCGATTCCTGCGAAACGTGCGGAACGGAACTTGTCCTTCAGCGCTTCCAGACAGGCCCGAACGCCGACGCCGTCTTTCATGAGCTGGCCTGTCGCCGTCTTCGTGCCTTCTCTGAGCGCATTGTCCCAGCGGAACTGCCAGCGATCGAAGCCGCCCTTTTCGCAGAGTTCGTCGATGCAGGACTCGATGCCGAAGGCCGCCTGATTCACGCCGAATCCGCGCATTGCTCCGCAGGGAATGTTGTTCGTATAAACGTTGTGGCCTGTCACCAGGAGGTTCGGAATCGTGTAACCTCCGGTGGAGTGAGCGACTGCGCGTTCGTTCACCTTCATGCCGACGGACGCATATGCGCCGCTGTCGGAAATCATCGTAGCCTTGAGCGCGGTCAGTTTTCCGGATTTATCGCAGCCAAGCTCGTATTCCATTTCAAACGGATGGCGCTTCGGATGCATCAGCATGGATTCCTCGCGCGAGAGCGCGACCTGCACCGGTTTTTTCAGGAGCCATGCGAAAAGGGAGGCGTGACCTTGAACCGTCAGATCCTCTTTGCCGCCAAAACCGCCACCATTCTGAACCTGGATGACATTGATGCGTTCCTGCGGAAGGCCCAGGATTTTCCCGATCTGCTTCCGGTCCTCGTATACGCCCTGACTCTGCGAGAAAACCTCGAGACCGTCGCTTCCATCGGGCGCTTTCCAGGGCTTGGCGAGGCAGCATTCGGTTTCCATGAACGCGTGCTCGATTCGCTGGGTGGTGAAGGTGCCTTTCGCGGTATAGGCCGAGCTCCTGAGCGCCTGGTCAGCGTCACCGGTTCTGATTTCCGTCGTCGCAAGAACGTTTCCACCCGCATGTACCAGCGGGGCGCCTGGTTTCATGGCTTCGCGCGGATCGCAGACGGGCTCAAGAACGTCGTATTTCACTTCGATGAGCTTGACTGCTTCACGCGCGGTCTTTTCGGAGTCCGCCACGACTCCGCAGAGCACATCACCGACATACCGGGTGGTTTCTCCTTCAGCGACCATGACAGGCCAGTCCTGAACGATCAGTCCGATCATGCGGTCCCCGGGAAAGTCCTTTGCCGTGAAGACCCGAACGACGCCGGGATGTTTGCTGGCGGATTTCGTGTCGATCGAGAGAATTTTCGCGCGTGGATGTTCACTGAAGCGCAGGGCTGAATACAGCATTCCAGGCTCACGCAGATCCGCCACGAAAGGACGGAAGCCGAGCACCGCCTCGCGAACATCGTATTTCGCCGTCCGGGTTCCGACCTTTCCGCTGAGTTTCTCGGGAACGATCGGTTTATCGAGGCGAATGGCCTCGGCCGCGGCAATGATTGAGTCGACGACTTTCTTGTAACCCGTGCAACGGCAAAGATTGCCTTGAATCGCCTTGGATACGTCACCGCGGCTCGGGTCAGGCTGGGAGTTCAGGAAAGCATTGGCGCGCATCACGATTCCAGGTGTGCAAAAGCCGCATTGGACCCCACCTTTGGCGACGAAAGCATCCGCGAAGGCGTTCTGGACCTTGGGCGAAAGGCCCTCGGGCGTGACCACCGATTTGCCTTCAGTCCTCTTCATCGGCGTGGTGCAGGAAAGAATCGCCTTATCTTCGAGATTCACCGTGCAGCAGCCGCAGGAGCCCTGGCCCGAACAGCCGTCTTTGACGCTGGTGATTCCCTCGATCGTGCGCAGGTATTCGAGAAGCGAGAGATTCGGATCGCCGGAGTAAGTGCGTTTTGTTCCGTTGAGGGTGAATTCCATATGTTTTTTCCTTCGGGTCTCGTCAGGTCACTTCACGCAGTCGGATGAGCGGGTTCGCCGGCTTTCCGATCGCGCATGAAAAGGGCGCCGGAAAAGCAGGATTTCACGCAGATGGTGCAGCCCACACAGCGCGAGGCATCCGTGACCGGGTGACCTTTCTTGTCGAGCGTGATGGCAAGGTAGGGGCAGCGGGTGCAGTTGCCGCAGCTCTCGCAAATATCGGGTTGAACGTCGGAGACCTGTTTTGTCGCAGGAAGGTCCATGAACCCGGTAACGGGATTTGGAAGCGCGATCCCGATCAGTTCCTTCACCGAGCTGAGGCCTTTGGCTTTCAAAAGATGGCTCAGGCCCGATTCCAGTTCATTGATAATGCCGAGCCCGTAGTGAGTCGCGATCGTGCACATCTGAACCGTACGCGCCCCGAGTGCGAGAAAGTTTGCAGCCGCCTCATAATTCATGACGCCGCCGTTTCCGGAGACGGTCACGCCGGAATTCGCGACGTTCGCCAGCGTCAGATAGCTGATCGGAACGACGCCTTCGCCGCTCATTCCCACAACGACGCCTTCCTGCCACTTTCTTCCGGGGGCTTCACGGAACCCGAGGACCGGGAAGGAGTTAGCCAGAGTCACTCCCGCCTTTTTCCCGGGGTAGCGGGCAAACACTTCGCGAATCGCCGAAAGAATCGGTTTGATCGAGGTGACTGCGGCGGTCAGTTTGAAGAGCTTCGGTACCGCTGGATCGCTGACCTGCATCACCCAGTCTATGACCTTGGCTGTGATGGCCGCGTTCTGGGAAACGATGTCACCTTCGGTGCCATCACCTCCTTGTGGGCAGGAAAGGCTGTATTCGACACCCATCGCGCCGGCTTGCTCGAGCTTCAGCGTGTTTGCCTGCCAGACACGTGCATCGGACGCGTCGTTTCCGGTGACCGGACCGCCCGTCGACGCCATGGTCAGCCGGTCGGGATACAATTTCCTGATCTGTTTCAGTTCGCTGCAAACCCGATCGAGCGGGTGATCAGAAACATTGTCACAATTGCCGTGGGTCTTTTCCCCTTCACCGAAGGTGAACATGTAGCCGCCCGGAATGTGCACATGAAGACCGTCAAAAGCGGTTTTCATCACGGCCCCCGCCCAGCCGGCTTCGTACGCCTTCACCATCTGGTCAAAACCATCCGTCGAAGGCGCGGCTGAGAGCAGAAAAGGACTTCGAATCGGGATTCCGAAGAAATCCGCTTTCGGATCCACCGGATTACCGGCGATTCCGGCCAGGGAGCTGCGGCTTTTTATCCGGCTTTTCGAGCCGGGTGTCTTGCTCTTCTTGAGTTCGGCCTTTTCGGCAGTGGTAGCCTTCGACAGCGCGAGATCGATTTCGTTCGCCGCGTTTTTTCCTGAGGCTGCCGCTTCGACCACCGTCGAGGCGCCTTCGACGCAATCGCCTGCATAAAAAACCAGCGGGATGATCTTCTTGTTCTTGTCTGCTCCGCTCCAGGTGCTTCCGATCGCAAGCACAACCAGGTCAAATCCGGGTCGTTTCACCGTTGTGCCCGGGATTTCGCGCAGCGCTCTGGCATCTGCTTTCCCTGGAATGGGCTCAAGCTTTGCCGTTCGCAAAGTGAACTTCTTTCCGGCGGGCCGTATGCCGAGTACGCGTGTGCGTGTGGTGATGTCCACCTGCAGATCGAGCAGTTGCTGCCGCTCGTGTGCCGTCAAAGGCATTTCACCGATCGTTCGTCTGACGAAGAGTTCAACCGAGGCAGCGCCGTTTTTCCTCGCGATGATCGCACAGTCTGTCGCTACCGCTCCGCCTCCGAAAATCGCCACTTGTTTTCGTCCGCGGTACTTTGATGGATTCCTGAGGTACTCGATCGAGGAAACAGCAAGGGATTCGCCTGGAATTCCGAGTCCGACCGATTCAGGCTGTCCGATCGCGACGAGCACGGCATCAAAGCCATCTTTCAAGAGCTTTGCAGGATCGGGCGCGGGTTTTCCGAGCTGGGTCTGAATCGCCCCAAGCTTGAGGATGTAGTCCGTGTCGCCTTTCAATGCGGTACGTGGAAGCCGGTCTTCCGGAATCATGAGGCATGCGCCACCCGGGTTCTTCTGTGAATCAAAGAGATCCACTGAATACCCTTTCCTTGCCAGGCTCGCTGTTGCGGCCAGGCCCGCGGGGCCCGCGCCGATAACGGCGACCCTTTTTCCATTCAAAGCCGCTGGCTCCGGTGTTCTGATTCTCCCTGATCCGCGTGCGCGCTCGATGAGCGCTGCCTGAATGGCGGGGATGTTCACCGGTGCGTCGAAATGTTTTCGCGAGCAGGCGTCCATGCAGAGAGTGTCAGGACAAACAACTCCGCAGGTATGGCCCATCGGGTTCTTGCTCAGAATCAGCTCGGCCGCTCTTCCGAAGTCCGTCTCCTTTCCGCGCCTCGCCGCCATGATGAAGTCAGCGGGGGAGCAGTGCGAGGGGCAGGCCTCAAGGCAAGGCTTGTCCGCGCAGTAGAGACATTTCTCGATCTCCGCCCGAAGTTGGGCGTCACTCAGATGAACGTATTTCAAAGGGAACTCCTATAAACGGAAAGTCTGAAAAACATAGCTGAAAGGGGCATTTCCCGCAACTTGCCTCAGAACCGCGCCCAGAGTGAGGAAGCCAGTTCGCGCGACCGAGCGGAAATTCTTTCCTCATCGATCGGAATTTTAAGTTCTTTTGCCTGCATCAGGACGGTGCCGCCACAAATGGTGGTATCCACCTGGGATTCGGCCAACCCAAAGCAGATATGTCCGAGCACGTTTTCTGGCCCGATCGGAGTTGGAGGAATATAGTCCAGGATGGCAATATCAGCGGCGCCGCCCGCTTTCAGTTCGCCAAGACCAAGATTCCAATGGCGGTCCGCAATCCGCCCGTTGTTCAATGTGAGTGCTTGCATGGCTTCCACGAAGCCCACCGATGGATTGCGTTGGCCCAGGCGCTGGGCCCACACAGCGCTCCTTGCCTCTTCCAGCATGTCCACCGTCATGGCGTCGGTTCCCAGCCCAACACAAATTCCTTTCTCGACCATGCGCGGGACGTTCGCGACGCCAACCGCGTTATTCATGTTGGATTGAGGATTGTGGACCACGCTGGTTCCGGTGCGCGCGAGGAGGTCCATTTCGTTTTCGTCGACGTGAACGCAATGTGCGCAGATGGTATTCGGTCCAAGGATTCCGAACTTCCGGAAACGTTCCACCACGCGAATGCCATGGTTGCGCAGGCACTCTTCCTGATCGCTCAGTGCTTCGGCCGTGTGGACGTGAAATCCTGCGTTCAGCGGGAACGCGAGTTCCACCGCGCGCTTCAGCGTTTGATCTGAAACGGTGAAGGATGCGTGAAGCCCGAACAGGCCCTTCAGCTTGTCGCTCGGGTTTCTGTGACACTCTTTGATGAATTCCACGTTTTCGAGAAGGCCCTGTTCAGTGATTTCGGCCCCGTCCCGATCCGATACCTCGTAACAAAGCGCAGCGCGAAGACCGGATTCCTGAACGGCGTTCGCTATCGCCTGCAGCGATCCGCGAATCGCCCCTGGACTGGCGTGATGGTCGATGACGGTTGTAGTGCCTTTTCGGATGCAGTCGATGAGCGGGATCATGGCGCTCATGTAACTGTCTTCAAGGGTGAGTTTTCGATCCAGGCGCCACCAGAGATTCCGGAGAATCTCATTGAAGTCGCGCGAAGGGTCAGCCTTGATCAGGCCCCGCGCGAAGGTGGAGTAAAAATGCATGTGGGTGTTGATGAATCCTGGAAGCACGGCTTTGCCCCGGGCCTGAATTTCAGCGCCCTTATACGTCCGAAACTCAGCGTCAGGAGCAATTCGAGAAATCTTTGCGGCCTCGATCAATACAGAGTGTCCGGGAAGGACCTGGTTTGTCTTTCCAAGCGTGAGCACCAGGCCATTCCGGACGAGAAGCGGTTCGATTGTTTTTGTCACGGCACGAACTCCTTTGAAAGTCTCTGCTTAATGTCCGCGAATTCCTGCGGAGTGTTCATGTTCCAGGTCACCTTGGGATCGGTGACCTCAATCGTGTCCCTTAGTGGCTGGGCCAGGGCAGCGATCTGCTGGTCGAGCCGGCTGTCGGGCGATTCAGGCGCCAGCGTCCTCAGGTGAGCTGCAAATCGGGATGAAAGCCAGACGGGGTGCCCGCGCTTACCCTGGTGCTCCGGAATGCAGGCGCTGAGTTTTCGCTGGCGCCCCCTCGTCTCGAGAAGGCGCCAGACTTCCGGTACTGCAACGGGAACGTCCACTGGCAAAATGAAAGCGTCCGAATCCGGAAGAAGGCGATTCAGACCGCGGCCAAGGGATGAAAACGGGCCGTTTTCCGGCTTCTGGTTCACGGTAACGGAAAGCTGAAGCTCCTCACGGTGAGGCAGGGGCCAGGGGGCCCAAAGCTGGAGTGCGTCTTGAAACGCAGGAATCGCATCCAGGTATTTTTCATGGTCGTAGCCCAGCACCACGACGGCCTTGTTGCCGCAAAAGGAGAAACGATGGAGCTGCTCCTCGATCCAGCGGCGCTTCCCGAACCGAAGCAATCCCTTGGGTTCACCCATCCGGGAGGACTGACCTCCCGCGAGCAGAACCAGCGGAGTTTGGATGATTCTATTTTCCAACACTCGCTCCGGGTTGAATCTGGCGATGATGCACGCCAATGAGTTCGGCAGCGATGCTGATGGCGACTTCCTGCGGGGACTTGCCGCCGATCTCAATTCCGATCGGGCATCGCACGCGTGCCAGCTGGTTTTCGGTTATGCCAGCCGTCTGCAGCTGATTCTGGAATGACTTCCATTTCGATTGGCTGCCGATCATTCCCAGGTACCGCGATGGTTTTGCAATCACAGCCTGGAGAACCTGAAGGTCCAGCCCATGGTCGTGGGTCATGATCGCGACGTAAGCCCGTTCCTCATCCCACGTGATTTCGTTGAGCACGCTTTGCCAGGGTCCTGAATGTCTCACCACATCGGCGGGAAGCGCATCGGATTCGATCCACTCCTGACGCTCGTCAATCACGTGAACCTCAAACGAGGTTCCATGAAGAGACCTGCAAAGCGCCTGGCCGACATGCCCTGCGCCGAAAAGATAAAGGACCGGGTTGCGATTCACTGTTTCCATCAGAAGCTCCACGACTCCGCCGCAGCATTGCCCGACGCTGGCATAAAGCGGATAAGTAATCGTTTTGGTCGTTCCCAGCCGCAGGCACTCCAGAGCATCACGGGTAGCCTGTTGTTCGAGCTGGCCTCCGCCGATCGTGCCGATAATTCGCTCATTGGATAATACCAGCATCTTCGCGCCGGTCTCGCGCGGAGTGGACCCGTTGCAACGAGTGACCGTGACGATCACGAAAGAATCGCCTTTTCTCGTCAGGTCGTGAATTCGGGTAATCCAGTTCCACATCATCGTCACATCATTTTCTGGCCGAGAGCAGGAAATCCTCGATCAGATTCAGCGACACACGAAGGCGATATTCCCGATTGGACCGAATGTCATCTACTGGAGATATTTCCTTGAAGAGCGCCTCTTTCGCACGTCCGATGGCAGAAAAGTCCAGTTTCTTCCCCTGTAACGCTCTTTCCGTATGTACGCATCGAAGCGGCGTCGGAGCGACACTGCCCATCGCGATGCGCGCCTCCTGAATGAGTCCGTCGGAAATGCGGAGGACGCCGGCAAAAGAAACCTTCGAAATCGCCTGAGCCGCACGGGCGCCCACTTTTCTGAAAGACTGATGGCAGCCTTTCCACTTTCGTGGAAGGAGGATGGATCTGATCAGTTCATCGGGCCGGAGTTGCATCTCCTTGTAGCCCGTATGAAAAGCGGAGTAGGGGATGCGTCGTGTACCTGACTGGGAGACGATTTCAAGCTCCGCATCGTAAGCCAGGAGCGCCGGAGCGGAGTCCGCGGCCGGGGATGCATTCGCGATGTTACCACCGAGAGTGCCGCGGTTCTGAATCGCGAGCGCACCAACCTGACCTGCGGCTTCGCAAAGCAATGGAAACTCCTCGCGGAGAATGGCCTCTGTTCGAATGCGACTGAAAGTCATCGCGGCCCCGATCGCCACGCTGTCCTCTTCCGGGCGAAATGATCGCAACTCGTCTATGGCGTGCAGGCTCAGAAACCTTTCACACTGGAGTGCGCCCATTTCCATGAGCACCATGAGATCGGTCCCGCCTGCCAGCGGCTTCAGTAATGGACTGTCTTGATCGAGAGCCGCTTCCGACATCAGCCGAAGCGCTTCGGGTAAAGAGGTCGGGGTCAGTACTTCGAAATTTCCAGGGTCACCCCTCATGACCGCGTTCCCTTCAGATCTGACGCGGCATACGCCACCGAATCAACGATTTTCGAGTAACCGGTGCAGCGGCAGAGGTTTCCTGCGAGCGATTCGCGAATGTCTGCTTCGGAGGGTGCTTTGTCGTGAGATAGAAGATTGGCCGCCGCAAGAATGACTCCAGGGCTGCAGATGCCGCATTGGACTCCTCCATGCCTGAGAAATGCCTCTTGCACCTGCGCCGCGATCGGATGGTTTGCCGCACCCTCGATCGTCAGAATCTCAGCGCCCTGAACCTGAATCGCCGGGACCAGGCAGCTGTTCACCAGTTCCCCGTTCAGGATAACGGCGCAGGCTCCGCATTCACCTTCTCCGCAGCCTTCCTTCGTGCCGGTCAGTCGAAGATCTTCGCGCAGAACATCCAGAAGTCTTGCCATCGGATAAGCGTTCAGCTCGCGTGGCTCCCCGTTCACCGTGCAGTGAAGGCTTATTTTCTTGGGAGCGCTCATAACTGTTGGCCCTCCGGTTTCGCGCCGTGCAGGGCGCGAAGCAGGTGTTCCGGAGTCATCGGAATCTGGTGGATGGGGGCTCCTGTCGCAAACGAGACGGCGTTCAGTATGGCGGGAGCCGCTCCGTCCAAGGGGAGTTCTCCGATTCCCTTGGCGCCCTGCGGCCCGTGCGCATACGGATTCTCCGCGAATATGACCTGAATTCTAGGCGTATCCATCGACGTGGGGATGATGTAATTCGTCAAACGATTGTTGGCCATCCTGCCCGACCGATTGACCACTTCCTCGTAAATGGCGAAGCCGATACCCTGGGTGACGCCACCCTCAATCTGTCCGGCCGCGAGCATGGGGTGAATGACCTTTCCAACCTCCTGCGCGGCGACGAAGTGATCCACCTTCGTCTCGTAGGTCACGGTATCGACGCTCACCTCGGCCACGTAAACCGCCCAGGCAAAAGTCCCGTACGCGTCGCCCCGATAGTTCATGTCATCCCACTCGATGTGAGAGGGTTGTTTGTAGGTCGAGTCCGAGCGAAGTGGGCCCACTTCGCGGACATAGGTACTCAGCGCCTGCTGGAAATCGCTCGGGGTATGACTCAGCCCAAGGCGACCGCTTTGTCGAAGGACCTCCCTGAGCCCAAGTGCGGCGTTTTCAACCAGCTTCCCAACGATCATGGTCGTCCGCGATGCGACTGTCGGGCCACTGTTCGGTACAATGGAAGTGTCAGGCCTGACGACGTCCACCCAGTCCGAAGGAATTCCAAGCGCATGAGATACGATCTGGGCGAATACCGTGTTCGCGCCCTGCCCGATTTCAGTGCTGGATGCCAGCACTTCGATACGACCTGCGGCGGTGGCTTGCACGGCCGCAACTGATGCAAGCATCTTTTCTCCGGAGCCCGTGAATCCCGCTCCATGCATGAAGGCGGAAAACCCGATCCCTTTTTTCACGCGAGTTTCAGGATTGGCGTTCGCTTCGGCGAACGCCTTTCGTTTTTCGTGATAGCCAGCGGCATTCAGCGCTTTCTCAAGCAGTCCTTCCATATCCGGCTTTTCGCGCAGGACCTGCCCGGTCGCTGTCTGGTCACCCTGGTGCAGGAAGTTTCTTCTGCGGAGTTCCTCGGGAGGGATCCCAAGCTCGGCCGCAATCGTGTCCATGTGGCGCTCGAGCGCAAAGATGCTTTGGGGCGCTCCGAAGCCGCGAAAAGCCCCATTCGGGGGCGAGTTCGTTGCGACCGCATGTCCGCGAATGCGAACGTTTGGGCAGAGGTAAGGGCCGGCGGCGTGAATGGCGCCACGTGAGAGCACCACCGATGAAATCGTCGCGTAGGCTCCGCCATCGATAGCGAAGTCCACTTCCATTCCCAGAAGTTTCCCGGATTTGCTCACGGCTGTCTTGTGGCGCGTGCGCGAAGGATGGCGCTTGGTTGTCGCGGCGAGGTCCTCTGCCCGATCGTAAATCATTTTGACCGGTTTTCCTGCTTTCAGGGAGAGCAGGGCCGCATGGGTGGCGATCACGGAAGGGTAATCCTCTTTGCCACCGAAGCCGCCGCCAGTTTCAGTCTGAATCACCCGGACTTTGTCCGCCTGCAATCCCAGTGCGGTTACCAGGGCATGGTGCACATAAAAGGGGCATTGCATCGAACCCCAGACGGTGACGCCGCTTAAGTTGTCCGCCTTGGCCACCATTCCGTTGGGCTCAAGATAAAGCTGCTCCTGAGCTCCGGTTGAATACTCTCCCTCGATGATCCGGTCCGCACCAGCCCAGACGGAATCTACATTGCCTTTTTCGATGAGCAGGGACTTAAAAAGGTTGTCCGCTCCCCAGATGACCTGCTTCCTCGCCAGCGAGTCTTCGATCGTGAAGACCGCAGGGAGTTCTTTTGTTTCGATCTGGACGAGCCTTCTTGCCTTCTCAAGAACGTGGCGGTCGGGATGAGCCAGGAGCACCACGGGTTCTTCAGGGTGATTAATCAGACCGTCTGCAAGGCAGGGCTGATCGTGAAGGATGTGGGCGATGCAATTCTTTCCAGGAATGTCTTTGGACGTGACGATCGTGAATTCGTCCCAGGGCACACCCGGAAGGTATGAAATTCCGCTGATGCACCCACGCGCAATCGAGCTTCTCACGGTCGTGCCATGCAAGAGGTTGGAAAAGGCGATATCGTCGACGTAAAAGGCCGCACCCCGGGCCTTCTCTCGCCCCTCTTTTCGGAGGATCGTCATGGGTCAAAACTCTCGGATTATGTTGAAAAAGTCTAACGAAAAAGGCCCAAAGAAACTGCCTGATTTCTGGCTGAAAAAAGATCTCTGAAACCGATTCAGTAGAGAGATAAAATCAAAGCGCTCGGCCGGCCTCGGACATCATGGCGTTCACTCCAGAGAGTGCGCTCCGTTCTTCCCGGTCCAGTGCGCCGGGAGTGGGATCGGTGAGCCCAAGAGTGAGGCAGCCCATGAGAAGTGAATGAATCTGGGACGCTTGAAGTGCCGGGTTCTTGGATGTAGTCGCCCGGCCTCTGCCGGTTGACTCAAACAGTAGGCCTTCCACCTTCTTTCTACTTTTGGAAATCACAGTCCCGTTGATCTCGCGAAGCTTCGATCGGATGGAGGTCAAATAGAGATGGTGAATCCAATAGCTCGCGTGCACCTCGTGGCTTCGCGCCCAGGCAAAGGTGGACCGGATGTAGCTGGCAATAGGGTCATAGTGTTCCTGGTGGGAGGCTTGGTCCACAAGCCGGGATGTGAACTCCTGTGCCTTCCGTGCGACATGCACCGCGGCCGAAAGGGGGAGGTCCCGTCTCTTTTTTCCTCCGAAATAATAGTGAACAGTGCCGAACGCGAGTTCCGCTTCTTTCGAAATTTCCGCCAGAGTGACGCTCTCGACTCCCGTTCGGCTGCAGCATCTCAGGAAGGCTTCCAGGATCTGAACTTCGGTTTCGGAGAAAGTGCGGGCGTAAGATTGTTGAGACATATCGGCATCTTAATGTCTGACTGATAAATATATCAATAAATTTGATAAAATTAACAGTGCACCGGCGCTCTGCGTTACGGTTCATAACGCGCCAATTGCGACTGGTTTTTCGCACCCGGACGTGTTTGATCTTTCCGCTCAGGAGCAGCTCGATGAAAAAGACAATGACCTCATTCACCATTCTGATCGGATTGCTCGGTCTGGGCTTCGGGACCGGCTCTTGCGATCCGCGTGATTCCATCCAGGGCGGCTTTCATGTCTATCTGACCTGGAAGAGTGAAGACACAAGCAGGACGATGACCGTACTCTTTATCGATGCCGGCCGGACTATGAACACGCCGGTCGTACGCTACGACACTGAAGCGCGGGGTACCGAGCCTGCGCTCTACCGCCATGAGGTGAAAGCGGAGTCCTGGGATTTTGAAAAGACCGGCGTCCACGTTCATTCCGCAGAGCTGAAAGACCTCACCCCCGGCGCGACCTACTTCTTTGCCGCCGGTGACGCGGACGTGGGCTTTAGTGCCGAGCGGAAGTTTCGTACGATCCCCAACGATTCCAGCCCTCTCAGGTTTGTGGTCGGGGGGGATATGGACGTGAATGAGAGTGTTCCTCAGCTACTTCAGCACGCAGCAGCCCTCGAGCCGCAGTTCGCGCTGATCGGGGGAGACATCGCCCGTGACAATGGAAAGATCAGCAATTTTCCGAAATGGGATATGTGGCTGAAATACTGGGGCGAAAAAATGCTTACCCCGCAGGGCTTCACGGTTCCCATGGTGCTCGCGGTCGGAAACCATGAAGTGGACGGGCTGTTCGGGACGCGTGCTTTCGCCCAGGCGCCGTTCTTCATCGGACTTTTCAAGCAGAACGGCGAAAAGACTTACTTTACCCGCACCTTCGGAGCCGACACGGTTGTTCATGTTCTGGATACGGGTCACATCTTCAGTCATGGCGGCAAGCAGCGGGATTGGCTGTTCGGGCAGCTGACAAAACACGTTTCAACAAAAAACCGCTTCGCGCTTTATCATATCCCTCTGTATCCGAGTCATCGAGACTTCAACTCGATGGGTTCCCGCAAGGGTCGGGATCAGTGGCTTCCTCTTTTTGATCTCTTCGGGCTTACTGCGGGCTTTGAAAGTCATGATCACGCGCTGAAGCGCACGAAAATGCTTCAACAGGGTCGTGAGGTGAGCGCCGGTGGCACCGTCTATTTCGGTGACGGAGCCTGGGGTATTCATCCCAGGGTGCTCTCCGCCGCTCGGCCCTGGTACGTTGCGTCCTCATCGGCCACTCGGCATTTCTGGGTCGTTGATGTGAATGAGGGGGCTCAGAGCCGAAATTCCTACCGCGCAATCGGCATGGATGGCAAAGTTCTGGATGAGTACATCGCGGCTCCTTGAGAACCCATTGGGAGAATGAATGCTTCCCCGTATTCTGATCGTTTACACCGGTGGCACTTTCGGTATGAAGCTCACCCGCTCGGGTAAGGGTGATCGCCTCTCAGTCCCGAGGCTTTCCTCCGCGATATTGCGAAAGAACTTTCTGACGCGCGCTCCGGAACTGCAGGAACTTGCGAAATGTGACGTCGATGTGCTCATGAACTGTGATAGCGCGCACATCGGACCGAAAGAGTGGTGTGAGATCGCCGATCACATCCGATCCCGATGGATGAAATACGATGGCATCATTGTGCTTCATGGGACGGATACTCTGGCCTATACGGCAAGCGCGCTGTCGTTTCTTCTATTGCCCTGCCCGCGGCCGGTGATTCTCACGGGAGCGCAAAGACCTTTCGCGGCGCTGAGAAGTGATGCTCGGAGGAATCTTGTGTCGGCCGTCGAGATCGCGGCGTCCGGTCCGAGGCCGCTTGTGAATCAGGTCTCCGTGTTCTTCGATGATCGACTTTTTCAGGGCAATCGGGTGCACAAGAAGAGCGCGACGGACTATCACGCTTTTGACAGTCCTTTCGTGGAACCCATCGCTACTGTCGGAACGGATATCCGTTACCGGAAATCCACGACTGGCAAACGGCAAGTGAGCCGAAGTCGCCTGCGGCCCTCCTTCAGTTCAAAAGTGGCTCTGGTTCATGCGACGCCCGGCTTCCCTGCGCGTGTGATTTCAGAACATCTGCTTCCGCAATTGGATGGAATCGTTTTGAACGTCTTCGCATCCGGCACTGCGCCCACGCACGATCCGGAGTTTCGTAAAATGCTGCGTGCGGCAAAGCGCACGAGCACTCCCGTGATTGTCGTATCCGAAGGCGGTTCCGGCGCGGACCCTTCGACGTATGAAGCCGGTCAGATACTTCTGGAGGAGGGTTGCCTTTGGGCGGGGGGAATGACGCTGGAGAGTTGCTTTGTGAAGGCTTCACTTCTGCTTGGACAGCAGCGGCGATCGGATTTCAAGCGTCTCTGGCGTCAACAAATTGCCGGAGAAGGGTGAGTGCTCGGCATTCGCGGGCGGCTGATCGATAATTTGCGCAGCCACAGACATGCTTCTACTACAATGAGGCGTATGAAAACAATTTACGTACTGGTGGCGCTGCTCTCTTTTGGCTTCGTGTCCGCGCGTTCTGCTCACGCGGTGGGTTCGCCGGTCACGATCGGCGTTGAACCGATTATCGGCTACGAACGCGTGCAGAAGTTCGTTCCTGAGCGGCATACGAAAGACCGCCTGACCTACGGGGCACGCGTGACTGCCGGAATTCCCCTCGTGTCCGGGGAGGCGGAATACACGCGCGGCACTGATACAGAGGATTTTCCCGCACAAGCGCTGACGACCAAGGACATGGATGACAAACTGAAAGTCGGCCTGCGCAGCTCTATGAACGTGAGTTCACTACTGTCATTTCAGGCGCGTGCGGGTGGCCAGGCCAAACGCAACACGCATGAGGAGACAGCGAGCGGAGTCACGACCCAAACGGTGGGCGATATCACTTACCGTCCTTATGCGGGTCTGGGCCTGAGTTCCAAGATGATCCCTGGTTTTGAGCTCTCCGGGGGGGTGACTGTCGTTTTCAACAAGTTTCCGGACATGAGCCAGAACGAATATCAGTCCACGCTCGGTATGCGCATTCGGTTTCCCTAAACAGGGGCTTGGAGAGACAGCAGGAGCTTTGAAAGAGCGTCGCGGGTGAATGGCTTTTCGAGATATCCATCGGCAAGAGGTGGTTGAGAAGTGCCTTCGGAGTTTGAGCTGTCGGGAAAAATCCCGCCCGTGATTACAGCGATTTTCATTTCGGGATAGAGGCTTGAGTTTCTGATAGTCTGAATCAGCTTTTCGCCGGACATTCCAGGCATGCACAGATCCGTGATCAGAATGTCGCAAGATTGGCTTTGAAGTTTGCGAAGCGCGTCGTGGCCGTCGCTGGCCAGCTCAACGATATATCCGCTGTTCGAAAGCCATTTCGAAAGAATTTCCCGTACCGCAGGTTCGTCGTCGGCCACCAGGACGCGACTCTTTTTCAAGAATTGGCCCTGCGGAAGCTGCTCAGGCGGGAGTTTTGGTTTAGGCCGATCAGCCGCGCGAGGAAGACGGATCAGGAAGGTCGTACCAACTCCTTGTGTCGACTCAACTGTAATAGTGCCGCCAAAGTTGGTTACGATTCTGTGGGATATCGAAAGCCCGAGACCGGTCCCCTCTCCTGGTGCCTTCGTCGTGTAGAAAGGATCAAATATTCTTGCAAGATTCTCTTTTGAAATACCTGAGCCAGTATCCGAGACAAGAATGTCGATTTTATCGTCCAGCTCCCGCGCGCTGACCCTGATCGATCCGGATGTTTGCTCTTTCAAGGCGTCTTTCGCGTTCGACAGAAGATTGGCAATCACCTGCATCAGCTCATCCTGATTTGCCTGAACAAATCGTTCCCCCTCCCACTCCTCAAGCACGAGTTGGATCGGAGTGGAACTCAGCAGTACCTCGGCAATTTCGGTCAGCTTTGGCCAGAGTTCCCGCAAGTCGACGGATTCGGAGGAATCAGTTTCTGCTCTAGCCGCTGCCCTCAGTCCCTTCACGATCCGCGCGATTCTCTCCCCGGCTTCCTTTTGGCGATCGAGATGCCGCAGGAGCTGCGGGTCCAGGTGTTCCAGTTTTCTAATCCGCTCCCTGAGTAACTCCTCATTCCCAAGCATGATCGCCAGGGGATTGTTGATTTCGTGCGCGATTCCCGCGGCCATTGTCCCGATAGTTGCCAGCTTGGCCGAATGGAAGAGCTGACTTTGAAGTGTTTCCTTCTGCTTTTCCGCGTCCAGGCGTCGCACCAGAGATGCCTTCATTGGAGAGAATATGACGAACCAGAAGAGCGCCACAGTGACCAGACTGAGAAGGGTGGAATCAAGCGCCGCGATTTGAAATACAGAAAGATTCCAGTCGTCGATCATTAGCATGATCAGCAACTCGAACGTAAACACTCCGAAAACAGAGATGAGGAAAACCAGAAGCGGCGACTTTGATAGATAGTCGCCATAGTTACTTAGTTTCGGCACATATTTCAGTTTACACGGTGTTGAACTTCGGAAAACCGTTCCGATGTCATAATATTTTGAGGACAGGCGATTTTAGAGCAGGCTGCCATGTGCGCCGGCATGACGCCAAAAGAAAAAAACCGGAATCTTTACCAACGGTTCAGAAGTAGTGGACCGCAGATTTCCAATATGCTAACCAGCTAATATTCAACCCTTTTCAAATGCGGAGAGATGTCCGAGTGGTTGAAGGAGCACGCTTGGAAAGCGTGTTTACGGGCAACCGTAACAAGGGTTCGAATCCCTTTCTCTCCGCCACTATTTTTAGAATCCCAGTCCGATCATGAAATTCGCGTGGTTCGCGGCCTTGGCGTAACCGTCGTAATTCTTGATTCCGAGACCGACCAAAAACGACTCATTCTTGAAGCCAATTCCGAAGCACTTATAGGAATAGCTGGTCCCGTCATAGGGGTAGGGAATATCTTCTCCGCTGACCATCATCCCCGATTTGATGGTTGAGTTCCCCGTTCCGAGCTCAATGAACATGTCATCCAGGTAAGAGACGAGTGAAATCCCGGCGTCGTTCATTGTCACATAGACGCGACTTGTGGCGCTCTGGGCCTTTGACGAATAGTCGGCTGACCAGGAGTTGGTCCAAAGCGCCGGACCAACGGTGACCTTCATGTCACCCAGCCGAAAGCCGAGTCCAAGCGAGCCGCCCACCCCGATTCCGAGCTTCGCATCACCGGCCATGCCGACTTTGGACCAGTTCTGAATGGAAAGAAAAATCTGTCCGCCGAGCGCAAGGCCGTCTCTCGTTTCCTGTGTTACCGGCGAAGATGGCGGCGTATCCGTTGGCGCAGGGGCAAGGGCCGGTATTGCTGCAGTTTCCGGTACGCTCGGCGAAGCAGCTGCTTCGGGTGTCGCGGAATCGACTTCCGCCGCTTCGCCGGCTGTCGGAAAAGCGCCAAAGAGCCCGGCGCAAACGGCGGTCCAAATGATTGCAGTTCTCAGTTCTCCCATGGTGATCTCCTTGCTCCGATTTCCTTTCGGAATATCTGACCGGCTGCTTGACAAATTACGGGCAGCGTCAGTTCTTTGACCGAACTGGATGGAACCAGGCGATGCTATTCGATATTTCCTGAGTTTTTATTCACCAATGTCCGAAGAGTCACTGTGAAGCTCCGTCGCTCCATTGGCATCATAGTGTTCCTGGCGCTCCTGGTCCTGCCTCACGGCGTGCCTTCGTTTGCGGACCAGGATCTTGCCGCGAAACAATCCGGGTGCGTGAAACCGCTTTTTCAGCAAATCATACCGAGCATGAAAAGCCGTGCCTCCGAGCACTGGAAAAGAGAAATCGCACCCATCGTTGAGTTTCTGAAAAGTGATCGGTCCGATGCCGAAGCTGTTTTGAATAACAAGATGCTGAACCGACTCCCGGTTCCGGCGAAGCAGGCTCTCAAGAAGAGCTATCGTTGTTTTGACTTCGCGTATTGTCTGGCGGAAAAGGGAATCCGCACGAGTTTCGCGCCTGCCTTCGTTCTCTGGGACGGTGTTCGCATTCCTCCTGTGATGCTCGGGAAGACTTTGATGTTGGCCAGGAAATCCAATCGGTCCGTGGAGAAGGTGAAGGAAATCCTGATCATGCCGGCCGAGCTCATCTACAAGAATGTACCGTACGCCGTGGGCTATTCAGCGATGACCGTCGCTGGATACAACGTGCCCTCCATTTTGCGAGATCGCGGGACGACATTCATCAATGAGTTGGATCAGGCTGTGCCTCCCGGTGAACCATTTAAAAAAGACGAACTCATGGTTGTCGTTTTGCCGGCCGGCGCGGCGGAGCTCGCAAAAAAGGGCTCAGACTTTTTTGTGAATCAAAGGACCAGGTATAATCAACTCGATGACTCTCAAGTCGTCACGATGACAGTCTCCACGCCCGAGGAGATGCTTCAAAAACTTGGACAGTTACAAAAGAGAGGCCGAATCAAGGAGGTGGTTCTGACCTCGCATGGATCCAAGGGCAACTTTGATCTTCGTTCGGGTGGTATAGAGGACATCGTTCAGCCTTGGAAATGGTTCGACAGCCGGGGAGAGGTGAACCAGAAAGCCCTTGGACGTTTGCGTCCCTTCGTCGAAGAATGGCCCAAAGATCTGTTTGCGGAAGACGCAAGAATCAATCTTGTCTCCTGCCAGGTGGCCAAGAGTGAAAAAGGTACTCTCTTCGTAAAGAACCTTGCCGGTCTTGTCCTTCAGAACGGCGGAACCTTCATTGCTTCGCCGAGGTCCGTGCTGGCCGATCCCTATACAACCCGCGAATCCGAGAGCGATCTGGCAAGAATCGGCAACAACGATGTGATGGGTATGTTGCTCGAACACTTTGTCGAGGTTCCCATCGACTTTGTCCGTTCCGGCACCGAACCCGGTATTCTTATCTCCGCGCTTACGGGCGGCTACTCACAAGACCGGGTTCGCGTGATTCGAGTGGCTGAGCCGAAAAAATGAAATCCCATTTCCGGTTTGACGTGATTCGTGATGCGAATTCCAGAAAGCTTGTCGCAGGACAGCTGATTTCACAGGTCTGCGATAAAGTCATGTCACTCGGGCTGATCTGGATCATTTCGGATCAGTTCGCGGCCAAGTGGATACCCTGGTTTATCGCAGTGAGCACGTTGCCTCATCTGCTGCTGGCACCGTATTCCGGCCGCATCGTCGCGCGGATCGGGCCGCTCAGAACCGTGATCCTGACTGACTTTTTCCGGGGCGCGCTCTTCCTTCTTGCGGCCGCCGCTCTGCCGATTGTGTCAGGCGCAGAGTCCCTGCCATTTTCCGGCGTCCTTGCCCTGTTGTTCTTCGTTTCCTTCGTTTCCAGCATGGCGGGCAGCCTTTTTAATCCCGCGATTCTCACTCTACCCGTGAAACTTGCTCCTGCTGGATCTCTGCAGGAACTGACCGCCATGGTCGACTCCTGTTTCTCTTTGGGAAATGTGCTCGGCCCGTTGTTTTCCGTGCTCGTTTACCAATGGGTCGGGCTTCCGGGGCTGCTCGTGGTAAACGGACTGAGCTATATTTATTCCGGCATTTTGGAGATGGGTATCCGGCCGCCGCGACCCGAATCGTCCACTCAACAGAAGGCGGAGCCACCCGCGCGTATTTTCCGAATTCTTAAAAAGGAAAGCGTGATCCGCGGCATGCTGATGAGTTTTCTTCTGATGAATCTTGTGTTGGCTCCTGTGATGGTGTTCCTGCCGTGGTACGCGAAGAATGTCTTTGGCGGCCAGATCTCAACTCTCGCCACGCTGGAGTTCTTCATGGGGCTGGGCAGCGTGCTTGGCAGCCTGTGGCTTTCGTTTGGTCGAGTGCCCGGAGGATTGGGAATCAGGATCTTGGCAAGTCTGGTCTTGATGGCTGCCAGTTACTTGGGGTTCACTCTAGCGCCGCAGTTGATGTTTGGTTGCATAGCTATAGGATTTCTTGGCCTTTTCCTGGCGCTTGCGAACATCTTTATACTGAACTTTTTCCAGACTCGTCCCGAAGAGAAAGATGTTCCCGTAGTCATGGGTTTGGTGAATCTGATCAGCGTTGCCTCGCTGCCCGTTTCAATGGGGTTAATCGGATTTTTCATTGAATCGATTCAGGTCGAGGTATTTGCCGTAGTTTGCGCATTGATTCTTATGGCTCTGGCCGCAGGAACCCGGGCGATTCCCGGGATTCGGGAGATCTAATCATGCCTTTCTCGATCGAAAGCGCCTATCTAGCGGATATCAACGAACTCCTGAAGCTGTATTTTGTCGTTTACGGTAACAGCTATCCGCTCTCTTACAATGATCCCAAAGTAATGGCTGACACGATCTCGTCGGTGGATCACAACTGGCTGGTGGCGAGAGACAAGGCAACCGGTGCGATTGCCGGATCCGTTGTTTTCGATCTCGATCCCATCAATAAAGTGGGCAAAGTAGCCGCTCTTGTTGTCCACCCTGATTACCGCAAGCAAAGTGTTGGCTCTACTCTCGTCTCCGTGGGTGGTCGGGACCTGATCAGTGAGGCGGGGCCGCTCAACACGTTATACACAACGACTCGCACGCTTTCCGTCGGTCCGCAGCTGACCTTCCTCAGGGATGGTTACCTCCCTCTTGGAATATTCCCCAACGCACATCGGTTGCGCGAGTTCGAAACGACGACCCTTTTGGCCAAGTTCAAGCCGGGTGTGCTCGAACGGCGACGAAGGCCTGAGAGGATTCCGCGCAAACTGGCAAAGATCTACGAAGTCCTGCATGCGCAATTGGGAGTAACAGAGAGTCAGGAGCTGACGGATCGCGATGAATGGACTCCGGCGCCCGCGGCTCCTGAACTCGAGTTTGAGCTGGTCTTCGCGCCCGATTATGTGCTCCGTCGTTTCAATGAGGCGTTCAAGGATCCTTATGATCGATTTTACCCGTTCCATCTCCCTAATCTCCTGATGGCATCGAAAAACGGCGAGGTGGAGATTTATGCCTATTTTTCAAAGGTGGATGGTTATTGCGCGATCGTTGCGCTCGATCAGCCGGTTTACACGCTGGAAGGTCGGCTCAGGGGGCTGCTGCGTTTACTCAGAGGCTTTGGTGTTTCCTATCTCGAGGTACTCATGGGCGTCGAACACACCCGTTCTCTGGAAACTCTCCTGCAGTCACAGTTCCTGCCCGTCGCGATTTATCCGGCCATGCGCGAAGTCGATGGGGCTATGCACGATTTTGTGGTCTTGAGCCGCACGATGGAGCCTTTGAATTTCCGTGGAATGGAAATCGAGAAGAGGTTCAAACCCTATGTCGCGCAGTACATCGAACTTTGGAAAGACATGTATCTGAACACCCTGGAGATATTCAATGAGCGAAAATGAGCCGCGCATACCATGCGTGCCCGACAGCCGCCGTTTGGCCGCTGTCGAAAAGCTTTGTTCGCTTTCTGATCCGTATGCCGGTTACGGAACAGGCGAGATTGATCGACTCTTTGTCCGGGCGATGCGGGAAAATATCCGGTGGCATGCGGAGAAAAGTCCCTTTTATCGTCGTTTGCTGGACCAGAGGGCGTTTGATCCGGAATCGATTCACAAAATTGAGGATTGCGCGCGCGTACCATTCGTTCTGGCCAGCTTTTTCAAGGCGCATGAAGCTCTTTCGGTCGGGCGCGACGAGGTATTTCTTCACCTTACGTCTTCCGGGACAACCGGCCAGAAGTCGCAGGTTTTTTTTGATGAATGGTCGATCCGAAGCGCACAGCGAATGGTGGATTTTATCTTTGATAAGTACGGCTGGGTCACTCCTGGCCAAAGCGCCAATTACCTTCTTTACAGCTACGAAACCGAGACGGGATCAAAGCTGGGTACGGCGTACACGGATAATTTCCTGTGCAAATATGCTCCCGTGAAGAATGGCTTCTACGCGCTCCGGATGACTGGAACCGGGACGCACGATTTTGATGTCTTCGGCTGCATTGGGGCGCTTCAGCGCTATGCCGAGGAGGGATTGCCGGTCAGAATTTTCGGTTTTCCGGCGTTCCTGTATTTCACCGTGCAGCGGATGAAGGATCTTGGAATTCCGCCTTTGAGGCTCTCGCCGGATTCCCTGGTATTTCTGGGTGGCGGTTGGAAGGGACACGCCGATCAGGCAATCAACAAGACCCAGCTCTATGCGCAAGTGGAAGAGCAGCTGGGAATTCCGAATGCACGGCTGCGCGACGGCTTTGGTTCGGTGGAGCACTGCATTCCTTACGTTGAGTGCCGGGCCCATCAGTTCCATATTCCCGTCTGGTCGCGGGTATTTATCAGGGATGTGAGAACGCTCAAGGTTCTGCCGTATGGAGAGCGTGGCTTCCTTCATTTTGTTTCGCCCTATATCACTTCCATGCCGGCGCAAAGCGTGCTGATGGGCGATCTCGCTTCCCTGCATGAGGGCAGCAGCTGTTCTTGTGGAACCGGAACGCCGTATTTTGCGGTCCATGGTCGTGCGGGCACATCCAAGAACAAGAGCTGTGCGGTAGCGGCTGCAGAGCTCATCCAGGGGTCACGATGAACGGGTCGATAGCTCCCCATCTGTGGCGAGGCGAATGGATTTCCGAGTCCGAGCTTAAGTCGCGCGTTTCAGGGCTTTCCGGTTTGATCGGAGAAACTGTCGGTACGCCTCTCGATCTCCGCGCGCTGATAGATGCGTGTGCTGCGTTGTCGAAGACGCTTGATTCTGGAACAGAGACGCGAAAGCTTACGGATATCTTGCAGGCGGGCGGGGGGGTAACCGAGGCGGAGGTCGCTGAGACGATTTCCGGAATCGCTGACTTTCTTCGCCGCGAGAATTTGGAGTTGAAGCTAAGAAGGGAGTTGGGCTCAGCGGATCCGTTTCATCTTGCCCGTGTGGAATACTCCAGACATCTGTTTGAGTGCTGGGCTCCTCTGGGATGTCTGGTTCACCTTGCGCCAACGAATTCGCCGAGCGTCGGGTTTCTGAGCGTCATTGAGGGTCTGCTCGCCGGCAACGTGAATTTTCTAAAAATTGGCGGAGACGATACTCTTTTTACGCCGACCCTGCTTCGCATGCTCGTGGACAGCGACTCAGCGGGAATGCTCAGGGATTATATCTATTGCGCGCGCATTTCCTCGCGAACCGAGGAAGGCCGGGATCTTTTGAAACAGATTCTGGCCAATGCGGATGGTGTTGCCGCGTGGGGTGGAGAGGCTGGCATCGAGGGTGCTCGGAAGCTTACGCCTTCATCCGCTCGCTTCGTGGACTGGGGGCCAAAAATCTCTTTCGTCTATGTTGCACGTGAGCGACTGGAAGATCAGCAGTTAATCGAGAAAATCGCTCGCGAGTGTTGCGCGATCGAGCAGCAGGCGTGTTCGAGTCCGCAATGTGTGTACGTCGAAACGGAAGACAGGAGTGAGTTGAGGCGCTTTGGCGAGCGCCTGGCGCGCGTGATGGACCTTGAGTCGCCGAAAGTTGCGCCCGTCGAGCCCAGCATCGCCGAACAGGCTGAGATCACTTCCGTGACTGAACTCTGCCGTCTGGAGTCCTGTCTGGATTTTACGCAAGTCATGGAGGCAAAGGACGGGGCCTGGAGAATCCTGATTGAGTTCGCCTCAGGCTTGAGGGCGTCTCCGCTTTATCGGACCGTGTGGCTGAAGCCGCTGCCTAAGAACAAGATTATCTCCGCTCTGCGGCCTTTGCGCGCCTATCTGCAGACTGCTGCATTGTCTTGCGATGCCTCGCGAGCGAGCGAACTGGGTGGACTGCTTTTGCGTGCAGGCGTCCTTCGCATTACCGAGTCCGGCAAAATGCTTGATGGCTATACGGGCGAACCCCACGACGGTGTGTATGCCTTGCAACGGTATTGCCGCGGAGTGAGCTTCCAATCAGACGGGTCCTTGAAAGGGATTTCGAACTTTGCTGATCTGGAGACAGGGGCGCAGCCCCAGACGGCTAACGTCGGCCCGATACTGACAAAGGCGATGTTTCAGAACGCGGACGTGGACCCGCGCTTCTCTGAGCTATTCTTCAAGAGTGGAGGCAGCTCAGGAGATCCTAAACTTTCGGTGTTCACGTATGACGATTATCACCGCCAGATGCAGCTGGCAGCGGAAGGTTTGTACGCAGCGGGGCTGGATCCGGCCGCCGATCGTTGCATGAACCTGTTTTTCGCGGGCGGGCTCTACGGCGGCTTTGTGAGTTTCTTCACTATCCTGGAGCACCTCGGGACGGTGCAGTTTCCGATGGGAGCGCATGTCGACCTCAAGATGGTCGCGCGTACGATAGTGGAGCATCGGGTGAATGTCCTTCTTGGAATGCCGTCCTACCTGATTCAGCTCTTCCGTGAAAACGAGGAGCTTTTTCGCACGTACCGCGGAGTCGAAAAAGTATTTTATGGTGGAGAGCATTTCAATGCAGTTCAAAAACGCTATTTCATGGACGCGTTCGGAATTAATCTGATCAAATCGGCGACTTATGGCAGTGTCGACGCTGGCCCGCTGGGTTATCAGTGCCGGCACTCGGAGGGAGGCGTTCACCACCTTCATGGACGCTTGCATCGACTGGAGATTCTTGGTCTCGATAATGATCAGCCGGTGGAAGGCGCCACGGCAGGCAGGCTGATCTTCACCTCCCTTGTCCGAAAGGGGCAGAGCCTGACGCGCTATGAAATCGGTGATGTGGGCAGATGGATCACAGGTGACTGTGCCTGCGGGCGTCGATCCCCGCGTTTTGAACTGCTGGGAAGGCATGGAGACGTTTTCCGTATCGGGGCGACCTACTATAGTTACCAGAAATTCCTGAAAATCCTGGCCGATCATCGCGATTATGGGGAGGAACTCCAGATTCGCTTGAAAGGATCGGGTATCCGAGGCCTGGAAAAGCTGGAGCTATCGGTGCTTCGCGACCGAGGCCTCACTGCTGAAATGGTCAGGGGGCTTTTGTTGGCGGAGTACAAGGACCTGGACGAATCGGTATCGCAGGACGGTATTCTTGAGTTTGAGGTGAAGTTGATAACACCGGAACAGTTCGAGAAGACCGCTGGAAGCGGCAAGCTCAGGCATATCATCGATGAACGCGACGAGGAAGACAGGAGCCGCGGGTGAAAATCTACTCACTGGCAGAGTTGCTGCGGACAGCTCGTGAGCAGTCGTCCTACTATCGCAAGTTATACGTGGGTGTGGCCGAGTTCGCGGACGGTAGGGTTCCGGAACTATCTCAGCTTCCAATTGTCGATCAGACCGAATTCTGGGCGGCGAATACAATTCAGCACAATCAGCTCCTGACACGTCCAATGGCTGATGGAATCGTTTTCAAGAGTGGTGGTACCACCGGCAGTCCTAAATTTTCCGTATTCTCGCAGGAGGAGTGGGACAGCTTTACTGAGGTCTTTTCTCGTGGCTTGTCTGCCAACGGGTTGAAGTCGGGCCAACGCATTGCCAATCTGTTTTACGTGGGTGAGCTGTACGCTTCTTTCATCTTCATCATGAAATCGATCGAGCAAGCCGTAGAGCCGGCTCTTCATTTTCCCATCGCGGGCACTACCTCCCCGGAAGAGGTTCTTAAGATAGTCGGCGATTTTGATGTTGATGTGATCGCCGGAGTGCCAACCACCCTGCTGGTCCTGGCAGAGTACTTTTCACGCAACAAATCCCGATATCCGAAGGTGTCGCCAAGGAAGATTCTCTTTGGCGGAGAGTCCATGTATTCAGATCAGCGCGAGAGGTTGCAGGAGATCTTCCCGGGCGTGGATATCCGCTCAATCGGGTATGCGAGCGTGGATGCCGGACCGATCGGCTATGCCGATCCGGAATGCGGTCAGGATGAACACCGTGTTTTCGGTGACGCAACACATTTGGAAATCGTGGATGAGGATACAGGTGAAGTCATTCTCGAGCCGAAACGGCCTGGAAGGATTCTTCTCACCAACCGGACGCGTATTTTAATGCCGATCATTCGTTACCCGGTCGGCGATCGCGCTCAGTGGGTCGAGGAAGTGTCCCCGGGTTTTCGGGATCGGAAGTACGTTATTCTCGGGCGCTCGGGAGAGGCCGCAAGGGTTGGGCCGGTTTCGATCTATTACGAGGACATGCGAGCGTTTCTAGCTCCACGTCTTCTGGGCATGAACTTCAATCAATTTCAACTCGTCATCGCGCACAGAATGGGCCGGGACCTCTTGGTTGTGCGGATCGGCGCATCGGCCCAGATCGATGAATTGAAGGCATTCGAGAAAAAGGTCATCGCGGAGTTCAGTACGGAGCGTCCAATGTTTGCAGAGTCCGTGGCCAAGGGTCTGATCCATCCGCTGGAGATCGAATGGGTGGATCCGCGTCTCCTGACTACAAATCCGCGTACGGGGAAGCTGAAGCGGATCATTGATCAGCGAAAAGCCTAAGTCCGAACTGGAATGGCTTGGCACGGGGATCACAAGGTAGTTTAATGGTATCTTGTGACCCCGTGGACTGAGACAGGTGCGAAGCTGGTGAAGATCTGTATCGCTCAATCTATTATTACTGCTGCGCTCCTCTTGTCGGCGACCTCTGGCTCTTTCGCTTTTGCCGATGCTATGTCTATTGCGGATGCGCATATCTCAGCGGTTCTTTCTGAAACAGAACTTCAGGCTCAGGGAACTGGAACGTGCCCGGTCCGAGGTGAGCGCTATCGAGTCGAAGGGCGCGAAACAAAGGCGATCCTCGGCTATACAGAAGTTCTTCGATCTAATTGCGCCACACTGGACACCTGGCAGGCAACCCTCGGTTTCATCGCTCACGAGGGCCAGGGTCTCATACGTCCCGGCGATCGGCTCCTGATCCTGGAAAAAGGGGCTGAGGCCTTTCCCGGGCGGACGGATTTGCTCATGTCCGGTCCGGGCCGAAAGGGGCGTCACAAGCCGTTGACGTATCTTGGTATCACCGGTGAAACCGCGGAAACGCTGGATAAGCATGAAGTCCTTCTCGATATCGCGAGCCGGGTCTTTTACGGCGTCAGTGATGATGTGACGCTATCGACCGTGCTTGTGGCCGCAGTTGCGTACCCGAATGTTGGTCTCAAATACCGGGTCTGGTCTCGTCCGTGGTCGACACTGTCACTCGGGACTTCGCTTGTCGGGACCGGCTACGCAGCGGAAGAGGGCCTGCATCTGTATAGCGCCGGGCTATCCTTTTATTATGATGTGAAGTCGAATACGAAATCGATTTCGCATACCGTTATCACGCTCGCATCGCCGCCCGACCTTTATCGACAGGTGACCCGCCCGGGCGATGTGCTGGCGTCCTTGACGTCTTCCATTCGGACAGGATCGCAACACATCTTCGATAACTGGGACAGGCTACTTTACGGTCCCCAATACATGTTCGAAACGCGCACGGTGGGTGGATACATCGCCTACGTTTTCGTGTGGGACCACTTAAACGTGTCGCTCAATTTGAACGTGTATGACGTCACAAAGCTGAAATTCGGGGTGGACGGTTACGTTCCGCACGTCTTTGCGTTCTGGAGATTCTGAAGTCGCTCAGTGAACCGTCTGCGAGCGGTAATATTCGTACCCGCCTTCGTAGACGCGAAGTTCGCCGTGGCCCACTTCAAACACCCGGTTCGCGATTGAACGGAGGAAGTGACGATCATGACTGACAAGCATGACCGTTCCATCGAAGTTGCGGATTGCGTCCAGCAGTACTTCACGAGAGCGAATGTCGAGGTGGTTCGTTGGTTCGTCGAGGACCAGGAAATTCACCGGTGACGCGAGGATCGTTGCGAGAACGACCCTGCTCTTTTCCCCGCCTGAAAGTACCGATATTTTTTTATAAACATCGTCGCCACTGAAGGCAAAGGCGCCCAGCAGGTTCCTGACGTATCCGATCGTCGCTTCCGGGATTCGGTCGTGAATTTCGTCAAACATGGATTTCTGTGGATTGAGCACATCCAGCGAGTGCTGGCTGAAGTAGCCGAGGCGAACATTCGCGCCTAGATTCACGTCGCCCGTGGTGGCTTCAGTCATGCCGCAGATTGTTTTCAGGAGCGTGGACTTTCCGGCGCCGTTCACGCCGACCACGGCGATGCGATCGAGGCGTTTCACGATTCCCGTCACGCCGTTGAAAACAGGTTTAAGGGTGCCATCAGGCCGTTTCCATGATTTGGCCAGGTTCGTCATCTTGACGACATCGTTGCCACTGCGAGGTGGGATGGGAAAATCAAAGCGGATGGTCTTCTCCTCGGCGGGGATCTCAATCCGGTCGATTTTGTCGAGCTTCTTCACCCGCGATTGCACCTGAGCGGCGTGGGATGCGCGCGCCGCGAATCGTGCGATGAACTCCTCTTCCTTCGCCAACATGTCCTGCTGCTTCTGATGCGCAGCAAGAAGCTGGGTTTTGCGGATGTCGCGTTCACGTACGTAAAACTCGTAATTGCCGCTATAGGTGGTGATGCTCTTGTTTGCCACTTCCACGATTCGGCTCACAATGCGGTTCATGAAATCCCGGTCATGGCTCGTCATCACCAGTGCGCCCTTGAAGTCGACGAGCCACTGTTCCAGCCAGACAATCGACTCGAGGTCCAGGTGATTGGTGGGTTCGTCCATCAGGAGGACATCAGGGTTCAGGGCCAAAATACGGGCCAGGGCGATCCGCATTTTCCAGCCGCCGCTGAAGGTCTCTACCGGATTATTGTGTTCCTCGGGGTGAACTCCCAGGCCGGTCAGGATTTCCTTCGCACGGGAATCCAGGTCATAGCCGCCACGCTGTTCGAATTCGAGTTGGGCTTCACCGTATCGATCGAGCAGGGTTGCCATGTCGTCATCGGAAAGCGGGTGCTCGGCTGAGTCTTGAAGGCGTGCCTCGTATTCGGCGATTTTCGCGGCCAGATCTGAGACTTTTCCAGCGCCGGCTTTCACTTCTTCTAGCGCGGAACGTCCGCGCATTTCACCGACTTCCTGGGAAAAGTATCCGACGACCAGTTTATCGGCGATGTTAACTGTTCCGGAATCAATGCCTTCATGTCGCATGATGATTCGAAAGACGGTGGACTTTCCTGCGCCGTTCGGACCAACAAGTCCGATTTTATCGTTCGGGCGGACCTGAAAGCTGGCATTCGAAAATAGAACGCGCGAGCCGTATTGTTTGGTAATTCCGGTGAGATGAATCATGGTTCTTACTGCTTGTTAACGGGTTGATTTGCCGCGTCTTGAGGGGCCACTGCGGGAGCCGCTGCTGCGGCCGCGGTCACCCCCTCGTGATGGGCCACGAGAAGGGCTATGTGAGGAGCGTGCGTTGAGATCGATTTGATCAGCGAAGTCCGCAGGAATCGGTTTCCCGATGAGCGTTTCGATCTGTTGAAGAAGTCGGCGGTCACGAGGCGTGGCGAAACTCGTGGCCTTTCCGCTTGCTTCGGCACGGCCGGTGCGACCGATGCGGTGAACGTAATCTTCCGGCTCGAGCGGAAGGTCGTAATTGATGACGTGTGCAACCGCGTCCACATGAATGCCTCGTCCCGCGACGTCGGTGGCGATCAAGATGCGGAATTTTCCTGATTTGAAGTCGGCAAGAGCCTGTTCGCGCTGGTCCTGCGGGCGGTCCGAGTGAATGAAAGTGGCGTCATAAACACAGCGGCTATGGAGTGAGCGCCAGACTCGGGACGCCATGTCCTTGGACCGGGTGAAAACGATAATGCTGCCCGGCTCTTCGCGAATCAGGCGACGGAGTTCGCGGTTCTTGGACTCCTCTTTCATCCACAGAAGGTGTTGTTCGACTGTTGCGGCGGCCGCCAGCGGTTTGCCAATAGCAACACGCTTGGGCTCATACAGAATGCGCTGGGCGAAGCGCTCGACGTTCGGAGGCATGGTCGCCGAAAACAGCAGTGTCTGGCGACTGGTCGGAACGTCCGCCATGATCCGGGAAAGTTGATCCGCGAATCCCATGTCGAGCATGCGATCAGCTTCATCTAAAACCACTGTCTGGATGAAATCGAGCCAGATGTTTCCGCGGTCAAGATGGTCGCAAAGGCGGCCGGGAGTCGCCACGATGATTTGCGGGTACGTTGCCAAGGCCTGGGTGTCGTACCGCATGTTAATGCCACCGATAAGGACGATGGAACGAACGCCGCGAGGAGTGCCGAACAGTTCGATCGTGGCTTGGGTTTGCTGAGCGATTTCGCGGGTGGGGCAAAGAATCAGGCCGTATGTACCTTCGCGGCCGACAAATTTTTCAACCATGGGCAGAACAAAGCTGGCGGTTTTGCCAGTTCCGGTCTGAGCAGAGGCGATTACGTCCCAATTATCGAGCGCGAGTGGAATGGCTTCTGCCTGCACGGGGGTGGGGGCAAGAAAGCCGGCTTTCTGAATCAGATCCAGGGCGGGTTTCGAAAGTCCAAGGTCGGTCCAGGAAGAGCGCGGCGCGCTGGGCGCGGCAGTAGTATCTAAAGTCGTATTTTCGTTTTTATTCATTGCGTCAGCAAACCTTAGCACAGAGCTTCCGTAAAAGCTTCCCTCTTTGCTGGTTTAGCCGGCGGTCAATTTGCCATGTCAAAAATCGGATCGGCCGGCGAGTCGATGATTTCCGAAGCCGGAGATTCATTTCCAGCCGCATCGACGGCCGTAATGGAGTAGCTGTTGTAGATCTCCCGGTCGTATTCCATGTCCAGGAAGTAGGTTTTGATCGTGGTCGCGACGAGTTCATCGTTGCGATAGATCCGGTAAGTCGACACTTCCACATCATCGTTCGCGGCATCCCATTTCAGGTAAATGTGATCAGGCTCGACCCACCACGCGCGTACATTGACCGGAGTGCTGGGCGGGTTCAGGTCAGCGGCTTGTGCAACCGGAGCGACAGTGGCCAACGCAAACGTGATCAGAGCCGCCGAGAGGAATCTTTGAACAAGTGAGTGATCGAATTTCATGCGGCCAGCATAGCCATTCATGGCTCTAAAAGCACGAAAAACAAAAGCCAAGACCCTGACATGCAGAGTCTTGGCTCAGGGAATTTCAGATGCTCTTTTTAGTAAGCGATGCGATCGATGTCGAAGCCGTACTGCGCAACAGAACCATCGGTCTGTATCCGAATGCGGACCAGATCCCCGGGAATCACGGGAGTCCAGAACGCGTCTTTTATGCCATCCAGCGTCAGGACGAGATTGCCGGCCTTGTCAAAGACTTGCACCGTATCAAAACGGGTTTCGGTCTCAAAACGCGCGAAATGAATACGAATTCCTTCCGCTCCGGCCTTCGAAATCTCCCATTCCTGTTTCATATTCGAGGGATATGGATGAGGAGTGGAAACAGCGTAGTCCTCGAGTGTGTATTCCTTGTCGACCTGGACCTGGAAATCTTTTTCGATCATACCGATCCCGTTGATTTCCGCCTGAATTCGAAACGAGTAACTTCCGGGAGAAACCCCCGCATCCAGAATCGCGGAGGGACCATCAAACTTCATGCTGCCTTTCTCAATGGCAGGGATCACTATCGGCGGGCTTATCACGGCGACCCCGGACGGTCCTGTCATTGAGAGTCGAACGTCTCGTGCCGCAGTGGTGGATTCGTTTTTCATCTCCACTTCAACGGTGAACGCTTCACCAGGCTTGAGGAAACCATCGCCGTCCTGGTCACGCACGTTCATGTTTCCAATGCTTAGCAGAGGGAACTTTGGAACCAGGATGGCGTCGAGAAACTCATCCCAGAGACTGTCGCGAGCCCAATTGAGTTCGGCATATTGGGAACGCTTGGCTTGAAGATAAGTGGCATCTGGAATCCAGATTGCGATGCCATGAGAGTTTCCGAGGCCGCTGCCCGTGATGAAGTTCCCAAGAACTGCCTCGCCGAGAGCTTTCAAAGCATCATCAATCAGCTGCTGAAGCCCCGGGTCCACGGTTCCGCGGAGGAGCATCAAATAGTGCTGAAGATCCTTAAAGGCGGGTTCTCCGAACTGTTGCACACGCTTCATCGCATCCTTGAACTGGCTGTGATAAATAGGCGCCAGCGCAATGGCCTGGCTGAGGAATGCGTTCAGGCTTTCAACTGACGTCGTCAGCTTTTCCGTCGAGACCGCGCTGCCCTGGACCGTCTTCCTGCCTTGCACTCCTCCGTCATAGGATCGGGCATATTCGCGTTCGACGATAACACCCAGCTCTTCGGCGGACATTTCAGGTTTTTTCAGCAGCTCCGTCAGAAAGAGCTGATAAGCCCAGCCATCTGCCGGTTCGTTATCTTCCGATCCGATCACGATCCGCGCCGAATCCTTCACTTCATACGCAACTTCCGCCATCTGCATCACGCAGGCGTCCATTCCGAGGATTCCGATTTTTTTCCCACCGTTCAGCTGCTGCATCTGCCGGAAAGCCTCTCCGAGCTGGGGTGTCGTGATGTGATTGCCGCTGTGATCATCGTAGGAGATCCCGCGCTGCGGGTCGTTCTCCTCCAGTTTTTTCTTCCAGCCCCCACCGTGATTCCAGATATCCACGAAATAATTTTTCGCGGGAAAGTTCTCTTTCGTATATCTGAAGAATTCGACCAGGTTCTGCCAGTCTCCCATATCGATGTTGGACCCGTAGTCCTTCACCATTCGGGAGCTTCCTTTTTCGACGTGAAAGATCTTGGAGCTGACATTCAATTTGTTTGTGTCCCGAAGAACGACGACGTTCACTCGTTCATTCGAGCCGACCATTTCCATCTCTTTCATATCCGCGGTTCCGAACGAATCGAGATTGTTGTCACCGTTCAGAAAAACCATCAGGGTCCAATCTTTTTCAGGAGTGCTTCCTTCAGCATTGGCCTGGGGGATTGAGAGACCCAAAAACGCGAGACCGAGGGCAAGTGCGAGAATCGATTTCATCCTGTCGTCCTCTAAATTCGGTACTGCTGGTTGGGTAATGAGACCGGAAGGGTCGCTAGGCTCTTCGGACACTGAATATAAAAACTGAAGTAATTATACAATGATAGGCGGACTGAATGAGTCAGGTTTCATGGGAGTCAGGCGCGTCTTTCTTAGGTGGAAAGGCGAAGGAAGCTGCAACAGAGATGAGCAGAATTCCAAGCACCACGGAGAGCGCGATACCCGTTGGAATCTTGACCCAGTCGGCCAGGATCATCTTCGCACCGACGAAAATGAGGACCGCACTCAACCCGTAATGCAGGTAGTGGAAGAGCTGCAGCAGACCCGCGAGCGCGAAATAGAGGGACCGGAGCCCGAGGATTGCGAAAACGTTCGACGTATAAACGATGAACGAATCCTGTGAAATGGCAAGAATCGCCGGAATCGAGTCCATCGCGAAAATCAGGTCCGTCGTTTCAACCAGAACAAGAACGAGCAGAAGAGGCGTCGCCATCCACTTTCCGTTCTCACGAATCAGGAATTTTCCATCAGTGGCGCCTGACATCGTGACGGGGAGAATCTTTCTGACGAGTCGTACAGCGAGGTTCTTCTCCGGGTCCAATTCCTGCTCTTTGTGAAAGAACATCTTGATCCCGGTGAAAATCAGGAACCCGCCGAACACGTAAATGATCCAGTGGAATCGCAGGATCATCTGAACGCCCGCATAGATGAATGCGCCGCGCATCAGGAGTGCGCCAAGAATGCCCCAGAAAAGGACCTTGTGCTGATACTTCGGCGGCACGCGAAAATATGAGAAGATGACGAGGAAAATGAAAATATTGTCCACGCTCAGCGACTTCTCGATCAGATAGCCGGTCAGGAATTCGAGAGCTTTTTGGTGGCCGTACCAATGCCCCAGTCCGATGTTGAAGATCAGGGCGAGTGAGATCCACACGGCAGTCCAGCCCATCGCCTCCTTGAAACGGATCTCGTGTGCCTTGCGGTTGAAAATACCAAGGTCAAGAGCCAGCATCAAGAGCACGAAAATGTTGAAGCCAATCCATGCTGAGAGTGGTGCGGTTTCCATTGTCTGTTCCTGTCAAAACGGCTTGGTTGTGGCTAACACCGTAGCAACCACGCCAAGCGATAATGTGATCCACCAGAAAGATAGCGAAAGCGTCGGGCGTCGAGCCATGAAGAAGGTGCCAGCGGCAAAAACCACCCAGATCGCAAGCTTCGCCATGGCCCAGCCCGGCAGCGTTCCAACGAAGCCAAGACGTGCAAGAGCGCCAAAACCTCCGATCAGAAGAAAGACCAGCGAAATCCCATGAGTGATCGAGATCAATTTTTTTTCGGGATGAGGCCGGGTTCGATTCAAGAGCATTCCACCGAGCGCGAGGAAAAGCATCAGCACGCCCGAGATGTGAATAATTTTATAAATCGGATAGGAAATCATGGTCCCCCTTTGTTACGAGCCGGCGAAGGCGAACTCAAGGAAAAAGGCATTTGACCTGCCGCAATAACGTGCTGCCGGTCTCCTTTTAAAACGAGGGAAGCAGCCAAAGGCAAGCCATTGCCACCAGCGTGGGTACGAGTGCGGCAAGAGCGAGCTTTGCGGGGCTGATGCCGTCAGGACCAAAGCGGTCCTGAAGAATGGAATAGCCCGCGGGATTCGGAGCGTTTGCGATTACCGTGAGCCCTCCGCCCGCGATCGCCCCACCCACGAGGGCGTACTTGAAAGCGTCAGAGACATTGGGGACCTGGGACCCAAGGTACGTCAGAGCGGCGTTGTCGGTGAAGGCAGTGAGCGCGGTGGCGCCCAGGAAAAGGGGCAGGGTATCCAGGCCGCGGATCAGAGGCTCGAGCCACCAGGCCTGCAGGCCGCCGAGCACCACCAGGCCCCCGAGAAAAAACGCGACCAGCAGGCTTTCGCGAATCTTGAGTTCGTCCTGGTATTCGCGCGTGATCGTCGCCACACCCAGGAAGAACATGAAAATACCCAGGAAAATGACCGGATGATGAGCGCTGATGACAATAAGACCGAGAAATAGAAGATGGATGACCGTGAGCCAGATCGGTACGGAAGCCCGGACGGAGTTTTCGGGCGCACCGTTCAGCGAGCCAAGTTCCTTTCGAAGCAGGAACGCCGCCCCGAATGCGTTGATCATGGTGGCTACGGCGGACTTCCATCCGAAGTGGCCCAGCATGAATGCCAAGTCAAAGTTCCATTTGCCCGCTACCATCAGGACAGGAGGAGCCGCATAGGGGGTCAGGACTCCACCTATCGAAACATTCACGAAGAGCACGGCAAGCGTGATGTATTTGAAGTAGGCCGAAATGTTCTTTTCATAGTACCGCTTGCGCAGAATAAGGGCGGTCACGGTCATAGCCGCCGGTTCGGTTATGAAGCTTCCGAAAAGCGGTGCGATCGACAGAGCTGAAAAATAGACGGCGAACTCACGGGGCAGGGGAAGAATTCTCCCAAACAGCAGGACGGATCGCGTGGCGAAATCAATCACCGGGCGGGTCGCAGCGGCAGCCATGATTGCAAACACAAAGAGCGGTTCAGTGAAATTCAGCCTGTCGGTGTATCTCACGGCCTCGTGGGTGCCTACGAAAAGGGACAGCGCGATAACCAGAACGCCGGCCCAGAGGCCAAAGACGATTTCGACCTCACCCAGAAGATGAAAGACATTTTCAGCGATGGACCCTTCCGGATAATTTCCGGCGAGGTGCTGAAATCGGCTGCAGAGAAAAGTGTGGGCAACGGCGATTGAAAAAATGACCGTGGCCAGAATCTCCATCGTTCCAGGATTCATAAATGGCTCCAGGTTTGGATTCTAGCGGCAGCCGGGCACTAACTCAATCTAACTCGGGACTTGTGACAGGGATCGGCGTGTGTTCGGGTTCGGCCTGCACCATGGGCTCCGGGACGTCCGTGTCGCGGGGTTGATTGCAACCGGACCCGGATAACACGAAAACACCTAGCAAGGAGATCAATATCCATTTCACGCTGCACGCTCCGATCTTCGAAGGGTCTGCTGTTTTCGATTCGCCTGGATTGCAAACCGATGGAAGCCACCCACGATTGCTCCGAATAAAAGGTGCAGGGTCAGCGAACTGAAGAATGTGGGCCGCCCATACATGATCCAATAGGCCCTGTTCGAGGGCCCGAGCAGCAAGCTGATCAGAATGCCTACGACAACCCAGTGGAAGAACCCGATCACCGCTCCTGTGGCAGCGCCGGATTTCGCAAGTGAACGGAAAAGCGCTGAGTAGATGAGAGCGAAACCCCCACCCATCAGAAGATGCAGAAAAAGGCCCAGAATCCAGGTGATCGGTCCAGCTCCTGCCGGCGTGGGAAACCAGTGCATCCAGATTCCTGTCGCGATGAAAAGCGAGACGATGAAAGCGGCGATAACGCCCGTGGTAAAAATAAAGACCAACGACGGGCGCCCGCTCCGAACCTCAACTAGCTTCGCCATACTCGGGACGTAGCAACGCATATGCCCGTCCGGCGGCGCAATTTGGGTCGAATGTTTGCACTTCTGATCTCCATGGAATGGATAGTCATCGCGAGTCAGACAGGAGCACGAATATTTAGAAGAAGGCCCTATGCTCACGAGCTGGAGCTGGTTGATCTCTTGGAAAATCCAAAGGGACGACTGAGGAAGCACGACATCAATTCAGACAAGCCCGGACGCGGATTCAGCCCGACGAGCGTGAGTCGGCATGGCTACATGGCGTCGATGCCGCCAGACCAGGCTGCCGCGTTGGGATTTGCGCGGGAAATCGCAAAAAAACTGGATCAGGGACGAACTCATAATTCCTATGACCATCTGGTCTTGATCGCCGACCCGCCGATGCTAGGGATGGTCCGCGGCGCATTGGAGCAACAGACGCTTCACCGGGTGTTGGACGTTTTGCCGAAAAATCTGGCTTGGGCGAAGCCGCACGAACTTCCCGTGAAACTAAGAAGCCTATTCGAGCGTATCGACCGGGAACGTCCGCTCCGACACGTGGGTTGATTGAGACGAAGCGATTGCCACAGGCCGGGCAAGCAGAAGGGATTCCTTCGCCCATTCACTCAAGCGCTCCGCTGAGTCAGCAAGCTGCGTGTACCAGAGGCTCGCCTCAGAGCTGAGTTCCGCGAGCTGGGCACCAGTCAGGTTGTGCATCATGACCGCGTGAAGACGCACGAGCGCGGAAATGGCCGGCTGGCCCTCTGCGAGACGTTTTAAAAGGTTTTCCAGCTGATGAAGCTCGGACGAAAGACTTTGTAGTTCCGCGCGCTCATCGAGGCTCATGACGTTCTCGGATTTGAGTGCGGCGGATCGCCCGGAAAGCTTTGCCGAGATTCGATTCGCCTCGGCACCGATTTTCGCCAGGGCTGCGCCCTTTTCCTTGATGGCCCGAAGTTCGCGCAACAGTTCGGTTCCGAGGCGAACATTTGCCAGTTGCTGCGGAATTTCAGGTGTCCAGCCGCAGTAGAGTTCGCGGGCAAGATGTTCGAGCACCATCGCTGTCCATTCGCGTATATGGGTAGGACGTTTGGTCAAGGCTTCAAATTCCATGCCTCCACCCTGGTCAATTGTCCGGATTCTGGAACGGTGGACGCGGAGTTCGCGGATGTCGTCAGTCAGTCCAAGGCGTGAAAAGTGTTTCTCAAGGCTGTTTTTTCGGAGATGTGACCACTCGCTCGAGCCATAGGACCAGATGGCGTAGGCTGCGTCCGGTGTGATGGATCGGCGACATTCGTGCGGAGCTCCGATTGCGCCAAGGCATGCGGCACAATCAACGGCTGTGCTGATCACGTAGTGCCCGTTTCCGTAGGGACCGAAATCAAGCCGCGAGGACCCCGTGGATATCTGAACGACGCGAGTGCCAAGCAGACTCGCGAGCGGGATGGCGGTTTCATTTCCGCTGAGGACCCAGGAAACGCTCCCCGCGATCGTGCTCCAGAGATTGAAGTCAGTTTTTCCAACCAGGTTCAGAACTCTTGCCGGATCCTGTCCCTCGCCGCGAATATTCGAAAGCAGGTGAGTTGCAGCACGGGATTCAGAGTGCATTCCGAGCAGGACAATCGCGTGGCTCGGATGCCTGCGCAAAATCCTGGCCGCGAGTTTGCCCCAGTTTTCGGTCCCCCACCCTGGTTTTTTGCCGGTTGGTTCCAGCTGGAAGGCGATCCATTTCTTGCCACGATCGCGCGAAGCCCATACGGTGTCCGTGATTTTCGAGAGTTTTCGGCCGTCGGCCCCCAAATCCACGGAGAAAATACCAAGGCTCTTGGCGCCCGTTGCCGGAGGGCCGCAATGGATCTGGAGCGCCGTGAGCAGTTGGGTGCTCAGAATGTCGGTGACATGGATGTTCTGTGGCAAATCGCCCTGAACGATTGCTTGAAAATAGCGGCTCCAGCCGTCGGGCGCTGAGACGGTCAGGTCGTTCATTCGCCGGGTCAGTCCGAGCTTCACGCGAGCCGGGATCATTGCCGCAAGATAACTGCTCGAGCCTGAATAGGTCCAGTTGATCAGAAAGTCCCAGCGGAATTGAACGAGAGGCCCGATCCAGCGGGCCAGGTTGCCCAACGCGTGTTTCTCCCGGAGCTCCCCGGAGGTGATGTCGCGGACCAAGGCCTTCGCGGGAAGTGTGATGACCTCGTCAATCCAGGCCACTCGCTGGAGCGCTTCCGTGGAGCTCTCGGTCGTGACCACGTGGAGTTCCAGCCCGGGATAGAGTTCCTTTGCTGACTTCAAGGCCGCGATTGCCTGAAACGTGGACCGCAGCGGACCCAATTGAAGCACAACACAACGAAGTTTCATGGAGAGCGCTCCTGTGGCTCTGAATCCTTTGCCTCTTCCAATAGAGTGCGCAAAAATCCAGCCAGGAGTTGCTCAACCTTCAGTGTCGAGTCGTCGTTTGTCCCGTCGTTCAGCTCGCCTTGGAGCAGATTGGGATTTACTGCCATCTGTCCTCCTAACAGACTGCCAGCTATCGAGCTTCCAGCTAACGAACTTGATCGATCATCGCTTGAAGCTCGATGGTAGCGGTATGCTGAGGGGCGATTTCCAGGATCCTTCCCGTGGTCGCCCTAGCGTCTTGATACCGCCCTAAGTGGAACTGTAACCCGGCCAGACTGTAAAGCAAGCTTGCGCTGATGGGAGCTGTCTCAACGTACTCTTCGAGGATTCGTGCTGCCGTGGCATAACTCTTGATCTCGAAAGCGCACTTCACAAGGTTGAACACGGCGGCCGGATTGTTCAGTTCAATATCCAGTGATTTAGCAAAGAAATCGTGAGCCTGGCGCTTGTCACCGGTCGCGAGATGGCAGGAGGCCAGGCCATGAAGCGCCTTGGTGTTCCTGGGATTGGACGCTACGGCATCCTGGAACTGGCGTTTGGCATCGACATGCCGGTTATTCTGAAGATAAAGCGCGCCAAGGTTCGCGCGAACCTCATCGGCAGCGGTTTCGAGCTCCAGCGCTTTTTGGAAATGTTTCTCCGCGTTGACCACGTGATTCACGCGTGTCCAGCAGTTGCCGCACGCCTTGTGCAGTTCAAAGCGCTGTTTCTCGTCCAGCTCCTTCAAGAGGAGCGCGCGCGCGATCATTTCCGCGGCTTCCTGGTCTTTCTGTTGTCGAATGAGAAGTCGAGCCAGATTCTGGTAAGCCTCGACCTGCGGATGATAGGCGATGGATTCCTCGTAATGCGCCTGCGCCTCCGCGATGCGTCCCTCGATATCGTAGCATCGGGCGAGCCCGAACAGGGCCGCTGCGGTCTTCTCTCCTGATTGGACGATCGCCTTGTAAACATTACGCGCGAGCGTATATTCGCCCGCCTCGAAAAGCAGATCCGCGTTTTGCTTCAGAAACGGCACGTTCAGTTTGCCATCCGGCAGATAAATGGAATCGATGCCGGATTTCTGAGCGGATGGTTCCGGTGCTTCTCCGTTGGTGATCGCGTAGGGAGCGGGGGCGGGGGATTGCGCCTTTTCAGGCTTTCCCGGAGCGGCCCGCTTCAACTGGACGAGGTACCCCATGACTTCGCCGGCATCATCCGAACGATCAAAATCGTCCAGGGCCTCCTCGAGGGTGCGAAGACGGACCATTCGATCGCCCTGCTTCGGGATGGGAACTATATCCAGCACGTCGAGGTTCTCCCGTTTCAGAGAGGGTTCAAGCAATGTCTGGATCGTGTGTGCGATCGAGTGTGTCTGGTCGTTCATAAGATTTCATCCAGCTGTTCCCCGGATTCCGGGACCCAGCCGCTTTTGAAGCGCTTCATCAGCGAATTGCTTCGCTGCGTACGGGATATTTCGGTGCTGATCCGCAGTTGTTCCGTAGAGATCCTTTCGATGATCCGGTCATCAATGCCCATGATCTCCTGAATCAGCGAGGATTTCGTGAAAAGCAGTTCCTCAGCTTCGGCCAGGAGGGCCGGTGTGCGGTCCCCTGGGCCCATCTGAGCGACTGATTCAGTTATTTTCCTGTCGAAGAGGTCAAATCCCTTGAGGAGGGAGGCGCGATTTCTCTCAAACTGGTCAAGCCCCCCGAAGTCACCTGCGTCGGCCGCGGCAAGAAAGCAGGAAGACGCCTCCTTGAAGCGTTCGAGGCAGCGAATTTGGGAGCGGATCAGTTTCAGCACTTCCATGTGTTCCTTATGTGACGGACAGGGGATCTATTTCGTGATCCCTTCCTTATTCGCCTGAGCGACTGCACCGCGCCAGCCTTCGAGAAGGGTTCCTAGCAGCTTCTCAACCGCAAGCAGCTTCTCTTTCGAGTTTTCGAGGTTTGCCTTCATCAACTGTTCGATCATGAAATTATACAGGCGCTCCAGCTCAACGGCAATGTTTCCGCCCACCTCGAAGTCCAAAGTGTTCACCAGCTCGTTAATGATGTCATGCGCCTTGCCAATGGCGATGCCTTTGGCCTCCACATGCTTCTTGTCTATGGCGATGGACGCCTTCCTCACGTTCTGAATCGCCGCCTCATAGAGCATGAGCAGGACCTGGCCCCGATTAGCCGTTGTGATCTGCGTCTGTCTGTATTGCTTCGCACCGTACATGATTTATCTCTCCCCTAATTTATCCCATCAGTTGTGAAATCACATTCCCGCCGCCGCCCCCCATGGCTGCGCTCAGGTATTGTTGCTGTTGCTGCATCCCCGCAAGCGACGATTGCAGCCTTGAAAACTGCTCAGTCAGTGACTGCTGTCTTCTCTCGAGGTGCCGGGTTTTGTTCTCGATCTGGCGATCTATTTCGGTCACGCGGTTTCGCAGTCCCTGCTCCCGCATCGAGAGAAGCCCGTCGCCTGGACGGGTGTAATTGCCGACCACATTTCGAAGCTGAAAGGCAAATCCCATGGCTCCGGAAATGCCCTGCGCGATGCCCTCGAAGTCCTTCTCGAGAGCCTTTGTGAATTTCTCTTCTTTGAACGTGAGGACGCCGGTTTTATCGAACTCGATGCCCAGCTGGTTCATGTGGACGAGCCTAAAATCACCCGTCTCCGGATTTCCAGCGGGAAAGCCCTCGTGCATGAGGTTACGAAGGCGGAATTCAATGTTCTGGAGACCTGAGTCCCCCGCAAAAGTGTTCCGGGTATCGCTTTTCGCATCGATGGTGTTCTGCTGAACGATGAATTGAAGAACCTGGTTCATTTGATCGACAAGGGCCTTCACCTTGCCGGCGACCTTCTGGTGGTCCTCGCTGACCGTGATGGTGAAGGGCTGGCCGGGCTTCGCCTGTTTTAAATGCATGTTCATGCCGGGCAGAAAATCCGGGATGTCATTGCTTTCCAGTTCAATCGGAAATCCATCGATGCTTACGATCGCGTTCTTCGATTCTTTTTCATCGTCGATGTACAGGTCGGAGCTGCCGTCGAGAAAGTAGAACTCCGGAAAATCAATCTGGTTTTGAAGTCCTTCCTTTTTTGCCGTCAGGATCAGCTTCCACGGTTCATCCGCATCTGTGGCATCCTTGATGACGGACGCGCGTACAGGTGAGTTTTCCCTTGAGTTGATGGCATTGGCAACACCACGAAGACTTCCGTGCTCCTCGTCCACGAAAATCTCGGCGCTATCGCCGTTTTCGAGGTTCATCACGACGAAGCCGATACCCAGGATCTTTTCGTCCGGATCTTCAAACCCATTGGATATGACAGAGGTTCGCGCGGCCAGGTCGTCGATCTGAATGGAGTAGGAGCCTGCCTGCGCTTTTTCCTTATCGACTGTTACGGAAACGTTGTTCTGCCCGTCGCCCAGGTCAACCTTGAGTTCGCGGAGCTTGGAAAAGCTCGACACATCGGCGATCGACTTTTCGAGGCTGGCGAATTTGGTTTTGAATTCCTGGAAAAGCTTGAGGCGCGACTCTTCGCGCGATTTCCTGGCCTCGAGCTGGCGCACGGGCTGGCTCTCGGCTTCCATAATCTGCTTGATGGCTTGTTGAAACTGACCCCCACCCATCGGGTCAAATCGAAGCCCCACCCGTCCTCCTGACGCGGCTAGCGCGAGGTGCACGGAAGCGTCCTGCTCCGTGATGTCCCACCCCTTCACTTAGTATGGAGACTTGCGAAAAAAGCCGCAAGCGGCAGATATTTCCTAGCGTTTGCCGGGGGCTGGGACGACCTTCTCGCCTGAAAAAGTCAGAAATTGAATGGTCCTGGGTAAGGTACCGTCTTCATAACGAATAGTTCCTGTCGCGCCCGGAAAATCGCGTAACGATTTCAAATTTTCGAGGAGGTCATCCCTTGAGCCCGAGCCCGTGGAAAGAGCCTGCTCCAGGATGCGTGCGGCGTCGTAAGCCGTCGCTTCCATGGCTCCGGGCTCCTGATTGAAAGTCGCTCTGTAGCGGTCCAGGAATCTCACAGTGGCCGGCGCGTTTGAGTCTGGATAAAAAGCATCGACGAAAATAGCCTTGGAGGCTTCCTGTTTTGCTCGCCTTGGCAGCTCGGCTGAGTTCCAGGCGGACGTCCCCAGGAAAATCACCTTGTCGACGTCGCGATAGGCGAAGGTCGGGAGTATCTGCCCTGACACGCCGGGCTCGTCAGGGATGAAGACCGCTTCATAGTCCACGATCGGCGGAAGTGCGAAGAACTGCTCGGTCCGGCGGTTGCGTTTCGTGATCTCGTTTTCTTCTCTGAGCTTCGCCAGCTCGTCGAGCTCTCGCTGTCTCGCTTCGGTATAGTGGAGTCCCGAAAGCTTGTCGACCGCCTGTCGGAAGTCCGTTTCACCGACCGGGTAGGATTCATGACCTGTTATCTCGCCTCCGAATTCCTCGACGGCGTCCCAGAAGTGCTGAGAGGTCTCTTGTCCGGTTTTGTCTTGTGGAGTGAGAATGGCGAATTTTTTTATGCCGAGCTGGTCTATGGCGTGTCGCGCGAGTTCCCGCGCCTGATTTTTCATGGTGATGCCGCCGTTGATCACGTGCTGGCCGGGCGCGCCCCCGTACCGGGCGATGGAGATCAGCGGAACTCCCAGCTCTTCCGCGCGCCGCATGACCTGATCCAGTCCTTTGCTGGTCATCGGACCAAGCACCGCGCCTGCACGGTGTTCGTGGACCAGACGGTTCAGTGCAGCAATGGCCTGCGCCGGCTCTTCGCCACTGTCTTCGATCACAAGAGTGATTCCTGAATTGGGTTCCCGCTCGTTGAAAATTCGAAAGCCGAGCTGAATTGCGTGAAGGGTACGTTCACCGAAGCGCGCGAATTTTCCGGTCATCGGCAGCAGGAGTCCGACGACTTTCATATCGGCGGGCATCTCTTTACGGGAATCATCGACCAAATCCCGGGCGCGGGACAGGAGCATGCTCTTGGGATGATTGCGCGTGAGAAGGTCGTAATACTCGTGCGCCTTTCCGAAATTGCCGGCTACGAGTTCTTTCGAGATCAGCTCGATGAGAACCATATCGGACAAGGGGCTCTCCTCGAGTTCTCGATAAAGCTGATCCAGCGCCAGAGTATTCGTCGTGCGGGAAAGGGCCCTCGCCAGCGGTCCACCGATGTTCGAATTGTCCTCGTGTGCCGCGGCGATCTGATCCTTTGAGAAATATTTTCCGGCCAGCAGGGCTTCTTTAGCCGCTTCGTAAAAGAGTTCACGACGAAGATGAATCTGCGATTTCAGCTGGTGGTATTTGAGCCGATTGTCCGGATCGAGGTGCTCGGCGCGGATCCGACCAAGAGTTCCTATGGCTGCTTCGACATCGTTCAACTCGAGCTGAGTGCTGGCAAGATTATACAGGACGTAATTTTCGAATCCGGTCGCGGATCCCTTGCGCCCCAGGGCACGGGTGAACAGATTCGCGGCTTTGGCGTAATCTTTCTTCGCGAGATAAACGAGTCCGCGCAGATTATCTGAATAGCCACGATAGGCGCTCTTCGGGTATCGGCTTTCGAATGCGTCGAGGCGGAGCAGGGCTGCTTCGTGCGCTCCCTTCACATACAGCGTCTGGATATCCCGAAGTTCGGCTGCCTCGTTCGCGGGCGTCTCTCCCGGAGGGAGGGCTGCGCGTGCGCCCGGATCGCCTGAGCGCGGACCGCCGGCAGTCGCACAGCCTTGGAGACCGACAGCAATCAGCGCTGCAAACAGAAATACCAGGTTCTGGCGATGCTGCGGTTTCGCAGAGCGATTATCAGCCAAAGAAATTTTTCACCTTTTCAAAAAAGTTATGATGCAGGGGTTGAGAGGAATTGCTCCCAAGTTCGTCAAACTTCTTAAGGAGCTCTTTCTGCTCACTGCTTAGCTTCATCGGGACTTCAAGAGAGATTTTGACCAGCTGATCGCCGCGACCGTACGAGCCCAGTCGGTTCATCCCTTTTCCCTTGAGCCGCAGCGTGGTTTGCGGCTGCGTGCCGGCTGGAATCTTCACCTTCACTTTGCCTTCAAGTGTTGGAACTTCGATCTCGTCACCGATTGCGGCCTGGGCGAAAGTGAGCGGCACATCACAGATCACATCAAAGCCGTCCCGGCTGAACAGGTCGTGAGGCAATATGTTGATGACCACGTACAGATCGCCTGGCATGCCGCCCCGTTCACCCGCTTCGCCCTCGCCGGTGAGTTTCAGGCGCTGCCCGCTGTCGACTCCTGATGGGATTTTCACAGCGATTTGGGTGCGTTTTTTGACCTGTCCGCTGCCTCGACAACTCGAACACGGGTTCGGAATGATCTGCCCGTTTCCGTTACATTGAGGGCAAGGACGTGAAATTGCGAAAAAGCCCTGCTGAAAAGCGACTTCGCCCCTGCCTCCGCACTGGGCGCAGGTCTGCGCGGACGTCCCCGGCTTCGCGCCACTTCCTTCACAGGTGTCACAGCGCACGGCTTTCGGAACCGTGATCACCTTTTCGGCGCCAAACGCGGCTTCTTCGAAGGTGACATCCACGGTCGTTCTGAGATCGGCCCCCGGACGGCCGCCTCGACGACGGCCACGTGCGCGCCCCCCGGCCCCTGCGCCGGCCGAAGCTCCGAAAATGTCGCCGAAAATATCACCGAAGATATCGTTCATCGAGCCGAAGCCTTGCTGCCCGAAGCCCTGGAAGTCGAAGCCACCCGGTCCGCCGCCGCCCGCGGCAGCATGCCCGAACTGGTCGTACATTTGGCGCTTCTGCGGATCCGAGAGAACCTCGTACGCTTCGGACACTTCCTTGAACTTATCCTCGGAGCTCTTGTCGCCCGGGTTTTTGTCCGGGTGGTGCTGGACCGCGAGCTTACGATAAGCCCGTTTGATCTCCTCAGCTGAGGAGTCCCGACCAAGTCCGAGTACTTCGTAATAATCCCGTTTATTCGCCATAGGGTTCCGCGCCCATCAGCGAGACAGATGCTGAAAGGGATGCAAAGAGATCTTAGACTTCTTTAAAGTCGGCATCAATCACATCGTCGGGCTTTTTACTGTCCTGCTCAGGACCTTTTGCATTTGCACCGGGCGCCTGGCCTTCGGCCTGCTGCTGCTGGGCTTGAGCGCCGGCTGTCTTGTAAATCTGCTCAGCCATTTTATTCGAGGCGGTCGTCAGTTGCTCGGTGGCTTTCTGAAGCTCCGAAACATCTTTGCTGTCCAGATGCTTGCGCGCTTCCGTGACGGCGTCTTCGACCTGTTTCTTGGTATCGGCCTCGATCTTGTCGGCGTTCTCTTTCACGGTCTTTTCGATCGTGTAGATGAGCCCATCCAAGGTATTGCGGGCATTGACAAGTTCCTTGCGCTTTTCGTCCTCCGCCTTGTGAGCTTCGGCCTCCTTGGTCATGCGCTTGATCTCGTCTTCCGTCAGACCGCCCGAGGCGGTGATCCGGATGGATTGTTCTTTTCCGGTGCCTAGGTCTTTAGCTCCTACGTGGACGATGCCGTTCGCATCGATGTCGAAGGTGACCTCCACCTGCGGTACGCCGCGTGGCGCGGGAGGAATTCCGACCAGGTCAAAACGCCCGAGCGATTTGTTGTATTCGGCGAATTCGCGCTCGCCTTGGAGACAGTGAATTGTCACTGCCGACTGATTGTCCGCGGCCGTCGAGAAGACCTGTGACTTTTTGGTTGGAATCGTCGTGTTTTTCTCGATCAGTTTTGTAAAGACTCCGCCGAGGGTTTCGATGCCGAGCGAAAGCGGGGTCACGTCGAGGAGGAGAACGTCTTTGACTTCACCGCGAAGCACGCCGCCCTGAATGGCAGCGCCGATCGCGACGACTTCGTCGGGGTTCACACCCTTGTGCGGTTCTTTCCCGAAGATGTCCTTCACCTTCTGTTGAACTCGTGGCATGCGGGTCATCCCGCCGACGAGAATGACCTCGTTAATGCGGTTTTTTGCGATTCCGGAATCGCGGATACAGGTTTCACAAGGGGCAACTAACGCCTCGATGAGGTCGTTTACGAGTGCTTCGAGTTTACCGCGTGTGAGGCGGGTGTTCAGATGTTTCGGGCCCGTTGCGTCCGCCGTGATGAAAGGAAGATTGATCTCGGTCTCCATCGTGCTGGAGAGTTCGTGTTTTGCTTTTTCAGCGGCTTCTTTCAGGCGCTGCAGGGCCATGCGGTCTGAGCGCAGATCGATGCCATGTTCCTTTTTGAATTCGTCGGCAAGCCAGTCGATGATCCGTTGGTCGAAGTTGCCGCCACCCAGAAAAGTGTCGCCATTGGTGGCCTTCACCTCGAAAACACCATCGCCGAGTTCGAGGATCGAGATGTCGAACGTACCGCCGCCCAGGTCAAACACCGCGACGACTTCGTCTTTGCCCTTTTTATCAAGCCCGTAGGCGAGGGCCGCAGCAGTGGGCTCATTGATGATGCGCTTCACTTCCAGACCCGCAATGCGGCCTGCGTCTTTCGTCGCCTGGCGCTGGGCGTCGTTGAAATAGGCCGGTACTGTAACGACGGCTTCGGTGACGGGTTCGCCGAGGTAGTCCTCAGCGGTCTTCTTCATTTTCTGTAGGACCAGGGCCGAGATCTCTTGAGGAGAATACTCGCGATCGCCGATTTTCACCCAGGCATCGCCGTTTTTCGATTCGACTTTAAAAGGAGCAACTTTCTTGAATTCCTGGACTTCGCGGGTGTCGAATTTCCGTCCGATCAGCCGCTTGGCTTCGAAAACGGTTTTTTCCGGGTTGGTTATGGCCTGTCTTTTGGCGGTCTGCCCGACGAGTTTCTCACCGCTTGGCGTGAAAGCCGCCACAGACGGGGTTGTATTCCCGCCTTCCGCGTTCGGGATCACTTTCGGATCGCCGCCTTCCAGGATCGCTACGCATGAGTTGGTTGTTCCAAGGTCAATTCCGATAATTTTTGCCATAACTTCCTCGTTTCAACTGAAAATGGGTTCTCAAATTCCTAAGTCAATGATGCCGCGCAAAAAATTGATCCTACCCGCCGCCTTCTTTTCCACTGCTGACCACAACACGCGCCGGTCGCAAAAGGCGTCCGTGGAGAGTGTAACCCGGGCTGTGCTCCCGGATGACCGTGCCGGATGGCTGGTCTGAAGGTTCCTGTGCCACCGCTTCTCCGTAGTTCGGATCAAAGGGCTTCCCGAGAGAGGTAACCGTCTGAATCCCTTGCTTCTCGAGGATTCCTTTGAACTGGCTGACCACCATCTCCAAGCCTTGAGTCAGTGCTTTGTCCGTGCCTGCCGGAGCATGCGCAAGCCCTCTTTCCAGGTTATCGAGCACCTGGAGCAGGTCGCGGGCGGGCGCTTCCCAGCCGAATTTCAGCAGGTCGGCGCGTTCCTTAATGACTCGTTTCTTGTAATTGTCGAAGTCGGCATAAAGGTACGAGTATTTGGATTCCTGCTCCTTGAGTTTTCCTTCAAGCTCCTCGATTTTTTTCTGAGCGACCAGGGTCGATTCATCAACGCCGGATTCGGGTGTGCCAGGCTCTTTGTTCAGTTGGTCAACGCCATTATCATTATCGTTTTTATCGATAGTCGGCTCTTTTTTGGGTTCGTTGCTTGCTGGCGGCGGAGATGAAAAAGACACGGGTTCCCTCCAGGAACTGGATTTGCCCCTAGTTATGGGGACGAAATATCGCGAGTCAAATCAGAATTTTCGTTCTAAGCCAAAGCCGCAATGATTTGATCCGACAGGGCAAAACCTTTTGGGGTCAGGCGTTTGCGATCCGGGATGACCGGGTGCGGCTCAAGAAGCTTTTGTCTTTCAAGCTCGGCTGCCCAGGCCTGCCGTTCCGCAGTGCTGAGCCAATCTGACGGAATCCCTTCCTCAAGGCGTAAGGCAAGCATCCAGCGTTCCAGATTTTCCTGCTCTTCCGTGAGTTGCTCCTCGAAGTCCCGTGCATTCCCATTGTTTTGGATGAGCTGAAAATAAGACTCCAGGGATGAGGCATTCTTGAAGCGGGTTTTTCGTTCGGCGTCATAAGAATGAGCCGAGGGTCCCAACCCGAGATAAGAGCGACCGCGCCAATAGTTCAGATTGTGCTGGGCCCGATAGCCTGGCCTCGAGAAGTTCGAGATCTCATAATGCTCAAATCCATCCTGGCACATGCGCTCATGTAGCCAGAGATATTGCCCAAGCTGTTCTTCATCGCCGGGGAGCTGCGAGAAAAGACGATTACCGGGTGCCAGTGTGAGGATGTAACAACTCAGGTGGGTGAGGGGAAAACGGAGCAGCTCGGAAACGGTTTTATCGAGATGGTCCCGGGTCTGACCCGGGACCCCGCAAAGAAGATCGACGGACACATTTGTGAAACCGGATGAAAAAACCTCATCTAGCGCTGTAAGCGCCCGTTCTCGAGAATGTACCCGCCCCAACTTGAGCAGGAGATCGGCATCCAGGGACTGAATGCCCAGGCTCAGGCGATTGACGCCCAGATTCCGATATTCACGGAGTGATCCCGGCGTCAGAGAGGAGGGGTTTGCCTCCATTGTCCACTCGAGTGAGGGGCTTCCCGTCGGGAGAACGGCTTCAAGGGCGCGGCGCATGGACTCCGCCGTGGTCAGCGAGGGCGTTCCGCCTCCAAAAAAAACCGTCTGAAGAGGTTTTGCCAGAAACGAGGTCATTCGGCTGGCTTCCATCTGAAGCGCTGCCTCGAATCGCGTTTTTTCCGTGAATTCACGCGTGCCGTTCAGGTCGTCCCGACCGATTGAATAGAAGTCGCAGTAATGGCACTTGCTCTCGCAAAAAGGAAAATGCACGTAGAGCGAGCGAGCTGAACCAGGGCTGAACATGGACGCAAACTACGGTATCGTGATCTTCTGCTCAATAGTCTTTTTCAGGAGGGAAACGCGTTCTCCTGCAACCGCGAACTGAATTGCGGGCGGTCGGTTGCGGAGCAGCGCGAGCGTTGCTTTGACCGTGAATTGGTTTGCGAACAGGAATTTACCAGCGGCAGCATAAGCCGCGACGAAAGCACGCCTGTTCGATGCCCGCTTGGCGTTTTCCATCTCTTGAAGCCAGACGGCCGCTTCTTTCAACGCGGCGCCCGTATCCTTCTCTAGCTTTCGCGCACACCTTGCCAGCGACCCGCGGATCCGGTGAATCCGTCCGCAGAGCCTGTCTTTGTCATCACCGTCAGCGAAGTACTGCTGTACGAAGCTGGATGAGAGACTTCGTACTCCGCCGTCGTCCGAGAGCCTGTCACGACTCGCTTCAATCAGCTCGTTCGTCGTTTTCTCGTCGATCAAGACGCGAAGCGAGGTCTGGAAGTAGCCCAGGGGGACATTGGGGATAATGACGGCCAGTTCGTCTCGAAGGCCGGTCTGAGCCACGATCTTATCGAGCTGCTTCCTTACCCGCTTGTAGCTTGCCTTTTCGTTTTCATAGGCCCAGACGAATTCTCCGGAATACGTATTCTGCGTGACCACCTGTTCCTTGTTTTTGGTCACGGCGGAGGTCGCGATGAAATCGTTCACCGTTCGTCTCTGAATCAGAAGAACCCCGCCTGTCGCGCGCTCATTCAGATGAATTCCGCTTTCCACCGAGGACTCCGATCCGTCTGCATGTTCGGCCCGCAATTGGCTGATTTGAATCCTTCCTTTCGTTTTGCCGGTGTAAGAAAAGAAGGGAAATCCGAACCGAAGAGTGGTCAGGCGCCCAGCCCCCTTCGATTTTGTTGATGCCACGGCTCGTACCGCGCCAGTAGCGCGAACAGAGAGTTCTTCGGCTGGAAGGAGATTGCCCCCCAGCATATAATGATAGGCGACCAAGGCTTCAGGATCATCCAGATCAAAGGAATACGAAAAGCTTTCGTCCTTGTTTTGGAACAGGTTGTTATCAATGACGACCGTCAGCGCTCCGATGATCTGCGTAAAGGACTGAATATTCTTTTTCCCGATGCGAACGTAAACGGTCCGGATTCCTGTTTTTTCAATCGCAACGCTCCACTCTCCCGCAGCCATGAATCGAAGCTCGGCAGCAGCCAGAACCGTGCTCCCGGATCCTCCATGGAACATTACGCCGCCGGTTGTTTCATAAACCAGCCAGTCATTCAGGTTCCATTGCTCCAGGTCCGTCGGTGCGCCCGGAACTTTCAGCTTCGGCAGATCGGACATTTGCTGATGATCGCTGACGTACTGAGAAGAGGTGCTTCTTCGTCCGTAAACGGGCATGAGGCCGACGAACGGGGTCCATTTGCCCCAATCTTCGGCGGATTCCAGAAAGCCATTCGGCCCAAGCGCGGCATCGAACCCGCGGGTGCGCGTGAAGCGAAGCCCGTTTCTGAAGTCATCCAAACTGAGTTCCGGGACATGACCCGGAGACAGTGCCGTGGGGGTCAGATTGATGATCCGATTGGAGATGTCCAGGCCCAGGAACAGACCACCGCCCCATTCGGGTGAGAACTGAAGGCCGTAGTAGTATCCGTTTACGGATCGATAATCAGGAGAAGTCGGGATCTGTTCGGTGTGCTCTGGCGCTGGGGCCGGCGTGAACGCCCGCGCATTTGAGAAACTGAGGAGCGACAGGATCAGGACTAAAAAAAATCGTGAAGACATAAATTGGCCGCAACCTATATCCCTGAGTATCAATTGTCAAACCTGGTGTAATTTCAAATATTTATATAGTTTATCCGCTGCTTAGCAGCAGTCTGAGTCCAAGGAAGGCGAGGAGAACCGAAAGTATTCGCATGATCCAGGTTCCGTTCACGCGATGAGACATGCGTGCGCCGATCTGGGCTCCCAGAATCACACTGGGCGCGAGGAGGAGAACGATCTTATAAGTGTGATCGAGATCTCCACGGGCGATGTGCACCAAAGTCGCGGCAAAAGACATTCCCGCAAGGATCAGATGCGAAGTGGCTGTTGCCACGTGGACGGGAAATTGGAGGAAGTGAACCATCGCGGGCACATGAACGATGCCGCCCCCGATTCCGAAAATCGAGGAGATCAAACCCACGATCATACTGATGAGGAGTCCCATCGGCATGTTATAGGTGATGTTCAGGTGGCGTGGCTTTTCAACCGGCTGTGGCTCCGGCGTGCGCGTGGCTGGATTTCTGAACAGGGACTTTTTAAGCAGGAAGCTGCTGAATATCAGAAGAAATAAACCAAAAATCGGGTCAAACGCGGCGCGCGAGATCAGCGCGGTCAGATTCGCGCCAGCAATGGTGCCTGGAATGGCAGCAAGCAGGAATAGAACGCCGCTGCGGTAATGGATCCGTTTTTTTTTCGCGTAGGCGATCGAACCGGACATCGAATTCAGAAAGATGACGGCGAGAGAAATGCTCGTCAGCTGTTCCGGCGGCCAATCAGGATAAAGGTAAGCGAGGAGTGGCATCAGGATAAAGCCGCCTCCGATGCCAAGCATGGTTCCGAGCGTTCCAATCAGGAACCCGATGATCACAAGCAGCCAGATATGTTCCATCTTGAGTTTTCTGTTTGCCAGACTCGGCCGTCAGGCGCCACGAAATTGTCCGCAAATTGCAGTTTCAGACGCAAATAAGAACTACGAAAAAAGGAGACAATCATGAAAACTCAATCGACATGGATGGCGGCGTTGGCGGCGACATTCGCGCTCGCTGTAATGCCGACGCTTGCGCAGGCTACGGGCGGCACAAACCACTCCGGCCAGGCGGGCGGGACATACGGCGAGAGTTACGATCAACCGGGCCAATCCGAGGAAATGAAATCACCTGATCAGGCGAGTGTGAGCAAGGAGTACTCGAAAGATCCTGAAATCGTGAAAGACGTTCAGCAGTCATTAAAGGATCGGGGTTACAAGATCAGCAAGGTCGACGGAAAATTCAGTAAAGACACCCGCTCCGCGGTCGAGAAATTTCAGAAATCCCAGGGCTGGGAATCGACCGGAAAGCTGGACGAAAAGACGCTCTCGGCACTCGGAGTTGATACCGGGACTCAAGCTGCAGGAGAGCTGGGTGAGGGCGAGGAAATGGGTACGGATACGAGTGGCGTTCCGAGTGATGACCAGGCCGGTGAGACAGGGGAGGAAATGACGCAACAGCCGAGTGATACGACGTTCCCTGAGCCGGGCATGGGCCAGGGTCAGTCTGGAGAGTCGGACGAAAGCGTTACTCAGTAACTTGCAGTAGTTCAGGTGGCTCAGCCGAGAGGTTGGGCCACTCGTTTATTCGGAATTCGAAGACTCGTTCAGTCGTTCAGCCTTCAACAGTTCCAAGACCTTCATCTCGTTCATGGCTTCCTCCACAAGTCCCCTTGCGAACAATGCATGTGCAAGCGCTTTGCGTGAATGGGGGCTGGATGGGTTCCTCGCTACAGAATGCGACAGAACGCTGATGGAGGATTTCCAGGTAGAGGTTTGCAGGACTGTTTGGATGCTCAGGAAAATCCCGAATGTTCCTGCGATCACCAGAGCGGCGCGTGGGCGACTCGCATGCAAATAGGCCAGCGATGCTGCCAGTGAGAGCCCAAGCGAGGGAAAATAGAGATAACGATCGGCGACCGAGGACAGATTTTGAAAGGCGAAGGGGATCAGCCCCAGGTAAGGCAGCAGTCCGAGAATGATCACGCCCAGTGCGACATGGACGCCTTGCAGATTTTTTCGAAAATAAGACAACACGAAGCCGGCGACCACGAGCGAGCTCGCAATGACTGTCAGCGCCTGGGCCGCTGGGTTCAGCGCGAACTGACGAATCACTTCAAGCGGAGTGCGACCGTAATCAAAGTAGTATTCGAATGGAAGCAAAAGCTTCGCGAGGTAAAATCCGAGAGCGTCCAGTGAAAGCAGGGCGCGCCAGCCCAAATCTGGAACGAATCCGAGATTACTCATGGGAACGACGCGGAGATAGGCATGCACGGCAAATGCGGAAGCGATTGCCGCGATGGAGTACTCGAGCATGGACTTCTGTACCTGGCGCGCGAAAAGAACCCGGTCAAGCCAGATATAGAGGAGCGGCAGAATCGCGGCAGCTGGTTTGGAAAGGACTGCAGCCAGGAAAAACACGTAAGTCCAGAAAACGTTTTTTAACTCGAACGTATCGCCAATGACTTTTCTGGAGCGAAAATAAAAATGAAACGAAATCATCCCAAAAAAGAAGCTGAGGAGATCCTTGGTCGATGAAATCCAGGCTACGTTTTCAACGTGAACAGGATGAGCGAGGAAAATGAAACCAGCTAGAAAGGCAGCCAGGGTCAGTTTCTTCTGTTCACCTGTTTTATGAAGCTGCTCCAGGACAGTTCTGATCCAGTTGAAGACCAGATAAGAGTTCAGGATATGCAATCCGAGATTCGCGACCCGGTAAGGGACAGGATTTGCCGTCCCGAAGAGGGACGCAAGGAAAGCCCAGAAGGTATACGTCACCGACATCAGTGAATGTGTCCAGATCCACCACAGGTTACCGGGCGAAACCGGTCGAAATCGCGGATTCAGTGTGATGTGAACCGCATCATCAAAGATGAAGAACCCGAAGCCGAGCGACTGCCCGTAAACGAGTGCTCCGATCACTGACAGAAAAATCAAAACAAAAACGTTCCAGCTCGGTCGACCGCGAGGCAAACCGCGGCGTATCAGGGGGTGCACGCTGTTCCTGCCGGCGCGGCTCCACACATGAGGGTACCTCCTGGGGAAATGCCCACGACGTTAACACATCTTGCGTTCATGGAGCCCCATGGGCAGGTCTGATTTGAATTGAAGACAGTCTGGCAGACGCCTCCTCGGCAAATCTCGCCGTCGGCCGGAAGTCTCAGGTCTGCGCCTGCCTGCAAGGAGAGGTCGATGGTGGTGCAGCGGCCGGTGAGTTCATCGAAGTCGCCGCCCAAAGCGTCGCATGCCGGCCCCGACATATCCGATAAGTAGCAACGCGATACTCGATTGGCGGCAGTCGGAATCACCTTAATTGGGATGTCTCTCACTAACTGCGCGCCCCAAACCGCGCCCTCTCGCTTTCTATAGCGGAGTACGACAGAGGCGGTTTTTGCTTGTCCGACGTTGTTTGGACCGGTGCTCGTAAGTTGGAAAACGTCCACGCGAATTCGCCCTGCGCCCGTTCCGTATTCGGTAGGCGCCGTGACTAAAGCCGTGCCGTCCGCCCTTCGCAGGACTGTGAAGTTGCTGGCTCCACCAGTTGTAGAGATGAGTATCGGAGGACCAGCGGGGTTCAGAGTCGCTAGGCAGGTCTCTTGATTGCGCACAGCGTTCTGGACTTCGGCAATGGCGTCAGTGAGATTCAGCATCTGCCACATTCGTCTTTGACCATCGCTCATGGTGTTCATCAACTGCATCGATCCCATCGTCACGACGCCCAAAACCCCGGCGGCGACCATGACTTCAACGAGCGAAAAACCCGCATTATTGACAAGTCCAGGTAGTTTCTTTTTCATAAAATAGTCGTTTCTTTTCTTTAATTGTAATCGGTTCCCTCATCTTACACAAGGCGACCATCAAGCCTCAACTGATTAGCTCGTAGTACTGTCAACCTGAGTTGCCCATTGTCCAAATTAGGTCGTGAGAACTGACCTTTTGCACTCCCGGTAAAACTCCCTGTATTCCGGAAATACACCTAAGAACGACTTGTTCTTTCGGCGGTCGTACTCGGAGACGAACAGCAGGAAATCCCGCCTTCCGCGCGCAAGCTCCGTCGATCCGGGCTCGCTTTGCATCCACCGCAGCGAGTTCTCGATTTTCGCGATCTCATGGTTCGTATACGACCGGGGGCTCCCGATGAACCCGGCCATCGCTTCAGCCGCGGATCGTTTCAGACCGGCAGTCGCCAGATTGGAGGAGAGGTACCGTGGGTTCCGCAGGTATGCCGTATCCAGAAAGACGTTCGGTAGCTCCCGCTTCAGCGCGCATATTTCCGCAAGGAGCAATCCGAATGAGGAAAGAGAGAGCAGATTGAAGGCGCACATGGCAACCACTTTTGCTTCTGGAAAACGTCTGGCTGCCGTCGCAATGGTGTTCATGACCTTTCGGTACTCCATTCCGCAGCGAATGTATTCAGCGGGGGGGCCAGCGGCATCCAGGCTGGTGTAGAGTTCAAAGTGGCCGATCGCTTGGGTTTCCAACAGGTCTTCAACCTGATCGAAAAATAACTCGAGGGCTTGAGAACCCACGCTCAGATGGGAGTTGATGATCAACGTGAGATCCGGGTGCTTGTCCTGACGCAGGATCGTCAGCAATTCCTGAAGGCGTCCGCTTAAAAGCGGCTCACCCCCTGTGACCCTCAGTACTTTCAAATTCGGTAAAACCGCAGGGATCCATTTCCAAAACGCGGCGACGTAGGGATTGGGGTCGTCCGGCACGGGATGGGTGGGCATCCGATGCCCCTTGTCGCTGACTGGGTAAGGACCGAATTTCGCCATCTCGGCGGCAATGGAACTGCTGATGTCGGCCATGCAGTAGGCGCATGAGAGATTGCAGCGATCGTCGAGCATCACTTCGAGGTAGGTTGGGAGGACATCCGCATCCCAGGGAAGAGATTTTATTTCATCAAGAAAAGGCAGAGCCCAGGGGTCGGAGGATTTCACGATCCGATCGGAATAGGCAGAACCTGCGTCTTCAATGTCCCAGCAATAAACGCACTCGGCAGGGCGATGCCCCTCGAGCATGGCTTTTCGCTGCTGCTTTTTGAAGTTCGTATTGTGAAGGGCATGCAAGTTCGATTGGAGCTCCTGAAGCGGGATGGGGTGGCGCGCAGGGTGATGACAGCTGTGAGTCGTCCCATGGACGATATCGATGGTGACCTGAAGCCACTTGGCCAGGCAAAAGCACGGAGAGACCTGGCTGAGCTTCCGGGTGACATTGTCCTGGCGGTCGTTATTGGCCATGGCTTGCCACGCTTGAAACTGTTTCCGGACTTGTGAACACGGTGCCTTCTTTCATGACAAAGATCACCTGATCAAGGTTTCGGAGATCCTCCAATGGATCTCCTTTGATCGCGATGATGTCCGCGCTCGAGCCGGCCTCCAGCGTCCCGAGTTGATCCGCCATCCCGAGAAGTTCGGCGGAACCCAATGTTGCGGCGTGAAGCACGTCCGGGGCATTCATGCCCTCTTCCCAGTAAGCGTAAAGGCCCTCTTTCGCTGCCTGGCCCATGTTCAGGCCTTCGGCGCTCATATCAGAGTAGGCATCGGAACCGAACGCAACCGGAACACCCAGTCGAACCGCCTCCTTGAGGCGTATTCCGCGTTCTTGGAGGTACCGCCCGGGGTCCTGGTATTGAGGATCCGGATTTTTCATGCGAATGATGTCACAAACCCTGCGACTGAAATCGGTTGGTACCAGAAAAATACCCTTTTTCGCCATTTGAGACAGGGTGGAGGTCGAAATTCCAAACCCATGCTCGATGCTGTCGACTCCCGCGGCAACGGCATGCAAGGCCGTTGCGTCTTCCGTACTGTGCGCAGCGATTTTTTTTCCGAGCCTCCGCGCCTCGCGCACAATTGACTCGAGAACGATTTGTTCCATCTTTTCCGGATTTGGATCACCGTCAGCGAATACTTTCACCCAGGTGGCGCCGTTCTCGTTTAAGCGGGCGACTATTCCGGCGGCCAAGCCAGGTTCCAGGAGGGGAAAGTACTCCTTCTGGACGATGGCCAAGGGGGTGTTTTCCGGAAACTGACCGCCACTTCCGCTGATACCGGGTCCCGAATAGATGATCCTGGGGCTCGCGAACCCGCCATTGCTGTTCAGGAATTTTTCGAACTGCGCGTCCAGGAATAATCCCGAATTACCCAGATCGCGAACCGTCGTGATTCCCGCAAACAAAAGCTGTTGGGCGCTCTCCTTCCCCCAAGCCAACCGTTCGGCGTCACTGTGTTTGACCACGGAAAGAAGCTCCGTTGAAAAACCGCGGTAATAGGCTGAATCGCGCATGAATAAGTGCGTGTGGGTGTCAATCAGGCCGGGCAATAGCGTTGCGTCCGGTAGGTCGATCACTTTGCAAGGCTCAGATCGTGGCGTACTGATGTGGCGTTGAATTTTTCCGCCTTCGACAAGAATTTTAGCAGGGCTGCGGACCTTTTTGGTTGTGCTGTCAAAATATCGCGCGGCACGAATTTCGTGGCAAGATCCCACGCCGCCAGGCTGAGGGCGCAGAGTCAGGCTGAGTGAGAGAGCGCTGAGCAGACCCAGGGCCGACACGATTGCGAGGGTGCGGCGCTCGAGGAATTGTCGTGGCATGTGGAAAAAATATCAGAATGCCGACGCGAGCACATCTGCAATCAGCGAAAGATTCCCGTCTTCTTCTGAAACTCCAGAATTAATTCCAGCCTGTCTGATTTGGGAATATCCTTCAACAGCACTTTCCAGAGCGCAGCAGTCATCATCAGTTCCTCGCGGCCAAGCGATTCAAGCAGGTATGCCAGAATTTGCCGCTTTTCCGCCGCCGTCATCCCGATGAGCGAGAGTTCCGGAGGCTCAAAAAGGCATTTCAGATGAATTCGCGCATTCCTCTGCTTTCTCAGTGTGAGGAGCGCCGGAATGCCTTTCCAGTTCGATCGCTGAATAACCGAATGGATGGTAAGTCCGAGTGCGCTCTTTCCAGCCGCGATTCTTTCCTGTTCGTAAAGCTGGAGCAGGTCGAAGTTGATGAGGACCTTGTCCAGGTTTCCTCCGCGGCGAATCGAGGCATAGACGGCCGGATCGACGCTATCAATGCTCAAGTTGAATGTTTTCACCTGGATCATGTCGAGATAGCGCCGAATAGTGTCATTCAGGCGCCAGTTCGCGTTTGTGGTGAAGCTCCAGAAAATGTTTGGATTCGCGTGCGCGGCCATTTCGATGAGGCGGTAGGTGTCTTTCTGGATGAACGGCTCTCCTGAGAATGTGTCGATTTCGCGCAAGTGCGGCAGGATGTCGTTCTCGAGTGTTCGCCAGAAACCGATTTTGTCATACAAGCCGTCCGGATAGCGCCAGATGTGACACATCTCACACTGAACATTGCAGTGTCCGTTGAAGTTGGGACTTATGCGGAGAGGATGCCTCTGCTGCTCGACCGCCAGTTCGATGAAAGGAAGGGAGTCGGCATTGTTGGCATCGAGATTACAATGGTCGCGCTCGACTTCAACGGCGCAGGTGCGAAGCCTGCCGGTCAAAAACTCGGCGCGTATGTTCTTCAGCTTTTCCCCGTTCCAGATTTCAAGGTAGTCCTGCTCCTGGATGTTGCCGATTGCGAACTCCGAACCCTTTCTGCGGCACATGCAGACATTCCCGTTCGCCTCAAAAAGCAGAGTGGAAAAAGGCACCGGGCAGAAGTTTTCCGGAAGTCCCTTCTTCCTGTAGATTTCGAGGATTTCTCCCGGGGTCAGCTGAGGTTTCACGCAGAGATTCTATGGGTGTGCCGGGTGCCCGTCCAGTCCGATTCAGTAAAGGTGCCATTTGTGAGCAGTCCATGGCGAAATCACGGAAAATGTCGGATAATGCGAGGAAGATGAACCCTAAAGGACTCAAGCCGCCACTCGCGGTCGAGATCGAGATTGGAAGTGACTGCAATAGGAGGTGCCCTTATTGCCCGAATTCCAGTTTCGAGAGGCCGGAGCGCGGCGCGATGGAAGACACGCTCTTTCTTGGAATCCTGAAGCAGCTTTCCGACCTGAATTACGAAGGCCGCATCTCGTATCATTTCTTCAATGAACCGTTGTTGTCGCCTTCCCTGTCCCGATTTGTGGCGCTCACGCGTGATATTCTTCCGCGAAGCAGGATCGAGATTTTCACGAATGGAACTCTGTTGAACCAGGAGAAGCTCCGGGAACTCCTGGACCTCGGCGTTCATAAGTTCACCGTCACGCGGCATATAGGTTCGGACTTGGCGGAATTTGAGGATGCTTATGCGCGCTTGTCGGAATCCGATAAAGGCAAGATCATCTATTACTCCCATCAAGACCTGATTTTCACGAACAGGGGGGGGCTTGTTCAGGGCTTCGGTTCTTTCAAGGTGACGCCACCGCTTGACAGACCGTGTTTTGTTCCGATTTCCACGTCAGTGATTACGGTCAAGGGGAACGTCCTTCCCTGTTTTCAGGATTTCCTTCAGCGGAATGTCATGGGTAATGTCCAGGAACAGCACTTTGGAGATATCTGGGCATCGCAGAAGTACATCGACTTTCGTAACCGGCTGAGAGAAGGCAAGAGGGCCGCTCATTCCGTTTGCAGTGAATGCGATTACATACTGGTGGTTTCCTGAGAAGCTCATTGGAGGAGCTCGATAAATGAACTGGAGCCTGCTTGTTTTCATGACCAAAGCGCAGATGCGGGCCCGCTATCGGCGGACCTTTGCGGGCTTTGTATGGGTGATTCTCAGTCCCATCGTGCTCTACGCAGCTCAAGCACTGGCCTTCAAGGAAATACTGCGAATCGGAATCCCGAATTACGGACTGTTTCTGTTGGGTGGTTTGCTGCCCTGGGTATTCGTTGTTTCCTCGCTCGAAATGGGGATCGCGGTTCCCGTCGGGGCACGCGAGGTGTTTCTCGCGTTGAAGGTGAAGCCCTATCTGCTTGTTTTCTCGTCCTTGCTGGATAATGCCGTCAATTTTGTGGCCGCCTTCTCGATCATTCTGGTCCCGACTGTTCTGATCACGGATGTGCAAAAAACGGGGCTCTGGTTCCTTCCGCTCGCCTTGTTGCCTCTTCTTGCTGGAACAGGAGGTTTGCTCTGGTTTTTATCCATGTTGAACGTTTTTTACAGGGATGTTCGGTATGTGGTGCATTTCATGATCGGCGTTCTTTTCTTCGTGACTCCGATCTTTTACCCGAAGGAATTTGTCCCTGATCAGTATCAGTGGTTGATTGGCATTAACCCGATCTATGTTCTCATCGAGCCGGTGAGAATCTGCATCTACAGCTTCAGCTCGGAAGGTTTCATCGGATCGTTGGCAAAGGCGACTGTCTGCGCCGCGCTCTTTGGGGTGGCCGCTGTCACGTATTGGAAGCGAATGAAAAATGAATTCTATCACCAGCTCTGACAATATAGCGACTCTTTCGGGCGTAAATCTGGCTTTTCGGCTCCGGCATTATGCCAACGGATCCCTTCGGCAGCTCTTCGTGGACGCGGTGAGCGATCCAGTGCGATTACTCTTGAAGCCGCGAAGAATGCTTCACGTCCTGAATGACATCAATCTTCAGATCCGATCAGGAGACCGCCTGGGAATTCTGGGGGTGAACGGAAGCGGAAAAACCACGTTGTGCCGCTGTATCGCAGGCATGTATCGCCCGAATACCGGGAGCATTCAGGTGAACGGGGTCTGTCGCGCGATATTCAATACCACCGCTGGCATTGTTCCGGAACTTACAGGGCGGGAAAATGCGGAGCTGCTGGTTCGGCTCCTCTACCCGAACGAGATCGGCGCTGGCGTTCAGCAGGTTGTTGAGGAGGCGATCGCTTTTTCCGAGCTCGGTGCGTTCTTGGATGCTCCTTACGAAACTTACAGCCAGGGAATGAAGAGCCGGCTCTGTCTGGCCGTCTTGACCGCGAGGAGCGGTGATCTCCTGATTCTCGATGAGGCGTACGACAACGCCGATCAATTCTTTCAGGCAAAAATGATGGCGCGCATGCAGCAGGTGATTCATGCATCGAAAGCGCTTATTTTTGTCAGTCACTCGAGAGAGCTGATTCTTCAACACTGCAATCGGGCGATCGTTTTACATCAGAATCGCATTGTATTCGACGGGGCGGTTCCGAAGGCATTGCTCGCGTACGAGCTGTTCAATTCCCCTTGAGTGACTGCTGCATCCTTTCCCAGTGAAGCACTTGATCGATTCTGGGAAGACTGTCGATCAGGGGCAGCAATATTCGAAATGAGCCTCGAATTTGCTGAGGCGATAGCGCCGTTTCATAGAACGTAAGAATCGCCTCCCGTTCGGATGAGGGAAGGTCGAGGAGCGAAAACCTCCTCGGTTCGTAAAGAAACGTGCGGAAGCAATCGATTCCTGTTTTCCTCTCAAAGTCGAAGATCTGCGGCAGCTCAGACCAGTTATCCTGTTGAATAAGGAAGTTTGCCCTGATGTTCATTGTGCCTTGGCCGCGGGCGACTCTCCTGGAGTTGTAGTCCCGCAGGAGGTTGACGTTCTTCATGACCGTTCCGAGGCGTCCGCCTTGTCGTATTTTTGCGTAAGTGGCCGCATCCAGGCTGTCGATGCTTATGATCAGGTTCTTGAATCGGATCTTATCCAGATGTTCTTCGATTCTCCCAGAAAGCCGCCAGTGGGCGTTGGTGGTGATCGTCCAGAGGCATTCGGGATTATGATCGCTGATCCAGCTGATCAGACGATAGGTATCCTTTTGGATAAAGGGCTCGCCTGAGTGAAGTTCGACTTCGCGAAGCGTCTTTATGTGGGGCTCCAGGGAACTCTGAAGGTCAAGCCGATCGAAGATGCCGTTGGGTTGCTTCCAGACTACACACATTCGGCAGCGCAGGTTGCACTTGCCATTGAGATTGAGTCCGAGCCGGAGCGGTGGTCCGGGCTGAATTTCCCGTGGATCGATCGCGTCAAGGAGCGAGTTGTAATCAGGACACAGATTGCAGGAGGAGTGGCGTATCTCGCTACGGCACGTCTGCGGGGAGCCTTCTAGGAACTCGCGTCTCCACCTTCTCAGTGGATCGCCATTCCATGCTTCCGCCAGCGATTGCGTATGAAGATTGCCTATCGAAAACTGAGACCCTTTCTGCCTGCAGCAGCCGAGGTGGCCGTCGGGTTCAATGGTCAAGGTCGTGAACGGGACCAGGCAGAAATTCGGGGATAAACCCTTTACCAGTAGTTTTTTTCTAGTCGACTCGGCAGATCGCGACTCCATGGGTTGCGTCAGTGGCGCGAATCAGGCTTTTCCAGTGCCCGGATCCGGGCTTCCTGTTTGAGTACGATGGCGTTCAGATCTTTGACCGCCTCGACAAGATAGCTGACGAGCTTGCTGTACTCAACCGCGAGCATTCCGGTATCGCGGTCGGCCCGGACAAGTTCCGGCATCACTGCAGCCACGTCCTGCGCGATCAGCCCTGCTTGCGGCGTTCCGTTTTTCGGCGCCCCGGGCGCTTCAGGGTTCCATTCAAAGCGAACTCCCTCGATTTGCAGGACCTTCGACAATGCGTCCTCGATCGGCAAAACATTTTTCTTCAGACGGAGATCCGATCCGGCAAAAACGTCGAGGTAAATGCTTTCGTTCAGTACTTCCGTCTCGATCTGCTCAAGGTTGAATTCCTTGATGCCGCCGAAGTAGTAGTCTTTTTGTTCTGTTTTCTTGGTCTTGTCGGTATCGCTCATAATTTCACCATTCCGTCAGGTTTTTTCAATCAGCTGTTTTCCGAGCAGCGCTGTAATCAGGTTTGTCACATCGCGACCGATCTCATCGCGATGGTTCGGATGCTGTTCCGAGAATTTGGATACTAGCTCAGATAAGGTCGGCTTGTTCCCCAGTTCGGTCCAGACCGCTGCGGCGATGCCGTCAATCTTGTAAAAAACGGCGCTGTCATCCAGCTTCATGACGATCACGGTTCCATCCTGGTTTTTCCGCGCAACGAGGTCCTTGCTCATTTCCAGGCGTGCTCCCGGAATAATGGCAGATTCAATGGAACCGGTTTTCAAAGGCGTGGTATCGCTCATAGAGCCCTCATTTTAAGCGAAAGTTACTTCATTGCCAAAGTATTTGCAATTAGACTACGATTGCACAAGTTTATGCGCAAAATCGCTCTCATTTGCCGGCAGCGCCCTTCGGACTGGGTGAGCTGTCGATCCATCACTCAAAACCTGATCAACAGTTATTCACTGGAGTTCCCCTCAGCGGAGATCCGGCAGTTTTACATGGAAGAGTCCGCTTCTTTCTTGGATTTGGACCAGCTTGCGGAGGGCATTGTCTCGTTCAAGCCCGACCTGATCGCAATTGTCGACCACAAGCCGCATCCGGCCGTTCTGTTCGAATTACTTGCGAGAAAGCTGAAATCCTGGCCAAGACTCGTGATCCATGCTTTTGGTGATTTCACAATCAATCCGAATGAGTGGCTTCGGATGGAGGAGTTGTTTCGCAGCGCTCAGCCGGTGTTTGTCGGTGCATCAGAAAAGCAGCAAAAGCTGCTCCGGTCGTTCATCTCTGGACGGGTTGCCTGGGTTCCGTTCCCGGTGGACTCCTCCTTGTTTTCGTTTCGGGAAGGCGCCTATTCAGGGTTACGGAAGGAGCAGGGCATTTCCACTTCGGAAACCATTTTGCTTTACTCAGGCAGGCTGAGTTTACAAAAAAACGTGCTGCTTCTGATGAGGGCCTTTGCGGCCTATCTTCGATTCAACCCTCAAGCACGACTCTGGCTCGCGGGGCCGATAGACGATCTTGGAATCCCGTATATCGGGAAGACTCCTTTAACCGGTTTGCTCGCCGCTGATTTGATTGAGCTGCGCGACACATTGGTGGCCGATCCGGATCGTGAACGCGTTCAATATTTGGGAGATCTTGAGGCTGCGCGTCTGGCGGATCTTTATGCGATGGCCGATGTCTTCGTAAGCTTCAGCACTCATAATGACGAGGACTTCGGAATGGCTCCCGCGGAGGCATGGTGCTGTGGACAACAGTTGCTGCTGTCAGATTGGGGGGGGTATTCCTCCTTCGGTGGCCAGAGGCCGGGATCGGTGGATCACATCCCTGTACAGATATCGGGGCGCCGCATTCAACCCGAGCTGAAAGCCTGCATCAAAGGAATGGCGTCAATGGCTTCTCGGAATCGCACGGATGCTGATCGGCGGAACGTTTCTGAGGGCGCGCGGGAGTTTTGCTCGTGTGAATCAGTGGGGCGAAAAATCGGCGATATGGTGCGGAATGGGAGCGATTCAAGGGAACCGTTTTCAGGTTTCACCCAGGCATTTGAACAGCTGGCGCGTGCGTATCGCTTGAATGCGAAAGCTCCGTTCCGGGCGGCCGAAGGATACTCCAACCTTTATCGGGAATTGTATGACTCGTATTTCTGAGCGGGATCGAACCCGTGAGATCATGGAGCTGATCAGCCTGAGCCGCTCCGTCGGGGAGCTGAGTCGATTCGCGATCAGGTCAGAGTGGAGCGCCAACAGCCGTTCCGGAAGGAATACCGCAAAGTTCCTTTACCCTCATTCCGAAGAGTATTTCTCGGTCCTGAAGCCCGTTTTCCTTCACCAGATAAAAAGTGCGGACGTTCTAAGCGCCTACCGCCCGCTCCTGGTTCGGGACGGGGCTCTCGGACTTCTGGACTTCTTTCTTCGGTATCCAGCCCCTCCGGATCGCGATTGCCATGTTTTTCTTCATGCTGACCTGGCGTGGACGGTTCCAGCGGCATGGGACGCGTCAGTTGCGTATTACCGCGTGCATTCGGTGAGCCCGCTTGATGCGAAACAAGTGAACGACGTCTATTTAGTGGTGAGTGTTATAGATGACAAGCAATGTTCGTTAAGTCAGTTTTCGGCACGACTTCATGCTGTGAAGCGGTTCTTTGCGGACGAGACGGTGAGATATCATGTCACTTTTCTGGCTGCGCATGTCTTTGGCAAGAATTCGACGGAACGGGACGCGAGAAGTCGTCTTCACTTTGAGATGACCCGTGCCGCGTTGGATGTCTTCGGTGACGATGTCGATTATGTGCCCTGGCCGGAAGTTCAGAATCGTAAACTCGGGGCTAGCGCGTTTTTTGAATTCAACCCGCGACGGTTTTTTTATTCGGACAGTTTCGTGACCCACCAGTTCTTGAGCAAAGGCGGAAAGTCTTTCGGTCAGCAAACTCCTGAGCGGCCGGTGTTGAACCTTCCTTTGTCGTTTACCCATTATTACTCGATTTCGGCGACGGGACGTGAATATGGTCCCGGTCTTTTTCAGGAAGTCAGGTCTGAGTGGGACCGCTACACCATGGATCCGCTTTTCCTGCGCGACGTGAGAAGCTTCAGGACGAAGAGGTGCTTTTCCGGGCAGGTCCGATACTGCGCGCCCGCCGTCGAATCGCTTGCCCACCATCTTGTTTCAAAGATGGGGGCGCTGGACGAGTTCACGCCGTTCCTTTGAACCAGTTCAGCAGAATTATCCAGATACGCGTCCGGATCCCGATCTTCTGATCTATGACTTTTCCAAGAAGGAAGTCAGGCAAGGTGGGCAAATCATCCGACCGGCATTCCTTCAGGGAACGTGTCTGGATCTGTACCGGATTTTCCCACATCGACCAGACATAATGGCAATACAACCGGTCTCCGTACAGAAATACGATGATATCGAACCGTCGCAGTTCGCCAAGTTCCGGAACGGGGGCGATGTTCACTGTTTCGCCGGCACTGATGAGCGGGTGCATGGAATCGCTGAGAATGCGGCAGGACAAGCGTCCTGCTTTCTTGAGAATGGATCGATAGGCGTTGAAAGCGTCACGGTTGCATTGCGCGGAATCGATCAGCTCAGTCAAGCGAGTGCTCCCGCCGCTGCTCTGGTGATGTTGGAGAGGTCGTCGTCGTAGGTTATCAAACTGTCTTGGGCGCGCAGAATTGTGGTGACCGTTTCCACGGAAGACTTCCCTTGTGCCGAATTGAACAGGATACGGACTGAGGCTTTCGGCTCGGAGATCAACCATGACTCAAGGAACGGCAAAATTCCATCCTCGACAAATGGCACGATGACAGACTGGGCCTGCAGGAACGTCATTCTGTGGTGAACCTCATCGAGGTTTTGAATGGGAAGGAAAACGATCGATCTCTTGGCGAGGCTGGCGAGCCGCAAAATCTCCAGGCAGAGGGAGCGCAGGTGGCGGAGTTCGGGCAGATTTGCGTCGTGAAGATCGTTGATCAGAACGACTGTCTCATCAGCCGGAGGCAAACCCGAGAAAAGACTGCGATAGCTTCTGAAAAAGCGGAGTCCGCACGGACTGTCCGCGAAGCACTCGTTTGATTCCCTGTAGATCAGATGGGCGTCGGGGCCGGTTCTTTGAAGAAACTCTCTCCTGAAATGGTCAAGTTCGCGGGCGTGAATCGGAACCGGAACTTCGGAGAGCGCTGCGCCCGAAAGCGTTGAGCTGAACGAGAAACTTCGGCTGATCAGGCGTGATGCCAGCGCCTTGGCTTTCAATTCCTGAACGCCGGGTGGTTCGTGGGAGTGCGCGATAAGCTGAGGCGATATTTTCATGACATTCATTCCGCCTGCGTCGCGATGCCCGCCCCAGTCCGAAATGATCGCGGGCCATCCAGCTGCCTGCGCCTGGGCCAGCGATACATCGAAGTCTTCCATCATGAAGGATGACAAATTGATGAGGACCGGCTCGTCACCGGCGGCTTTGATCCATTCTTCTCTGCCCATTTTTTGCAGAAACGCGGGCTGTCGGCTCCAGGGAAGGGCGTGTACAAGACTATGAAGGTATTCTTCATAGCCATTGTGAGCCCTTCGCCCGTAATCGGAATGATATTGGTCATCGAAGGCACCCAGCAACGAGAGCGAGACAGGACAGTTGTGATCGATTTGAAGAGAGGACACCGTTCGCAAAAGGCACTCGATATTTTTCACCGCTGAGATTCTTCCGCCGAATACGAGTGCTGTTGGATCGTGCTGGATCTCCGGCAGGCGTCTTGGGTGCTCGGCTGCCGGAAGAATGCCGTATCGCGGAATCAGTCCGATGTGCTTTGCCGGGATGCCGCACAGGCGGACGAGGATATCCCTGACCGCGGTGGAAACCACCCAGAGCCGATAATGATGGTCCGGCCAGAGTCCGCTCTCGAGGAATCGAAGCAGAAACCCGCCAAAAAGAATGACGTCAGTCACAGCGGTCTTGCGACTTTCCAGGGCCTGCGGAAAGTCCTGGTGATCCGCGAAAGCCAGCGAGGTCACGCCCATTTTCTTCATGGGATCGAGGGCGCTTATGCAATGCTCCCTTAGCAGCTCGATACTTGTCTGGCATACATCGGGTTCCACGAACGCTGGATGGATTTTCATTGCTCAACCTTTATCATTCGGAATTTCAGTCGTGGAGCAGGCCAGACTCGAGCGCTTCCTGGGCTGCTGTTGTGCTCATGTTGTGCTCTTTGCCGAAAATGTCCACCACCGTGCAGGTCTCGCCACCAAGAGCTTCCTTGAGCAGAATTCGTCCCCGATGCGGATCGGAGGCCAGTATTGCGCCGGTTTCAGTGATCCTGGCCCACGGAACCAGAAATAAGCGGTGGCGCGCAAGCGCGGTCTTTCTGACCGGTTCCTTGGCTCCGTAATATGAAAAAAACGAGTGGGCTGAGGGGTCGGAATAGGATGAGAAAATTTGAGTGGAGGCCGGATTCTCGGCGGCGAATTTGCGGCGGGTCTCCAGAATACGCGCCGCCACTTCCGTCATCTGAAGCGTGAGTTTTGGCGTCTGCGGGAGAAAAGCCAATTCCCGAAGCCGGGCCGAAACCACATGTTCGCGGTAAGCCTCCGGAAACAGGGGCGTGGTCATCCTGGGATATCGGTCGACAGCGCGATCAATGCTTCCCGCGAGTTCGCGAGCGCAAATCACCGGGCCGGAGGCGGAATGCAACGGCATGCAGAAAAACACCTGCTCCGGAAATGTTTTGGCGAAATCCGCATGCCCACCCCACTCGCTCAGAACCGCGAGGTTACCGTCACAAAGGGCTCGAAAGGCGGCCATGCCGAAGTTCTCATCGGAATGAAGACTTGCGGAGACGAATATCTGTTTCTGGCCTGAAAGCCGGGCGTACAGTTCGTCTCGTGGAACATGGCCGTGAAAGCTTACGTGAGGCCCGAGCTTCAAGATATTCACCAGATCGCGAAGGACGTTGCCGTAATCCCGTGATTCCATTTTCATGTTGGGACTTCCGAGGTGGTCCTCCTGTCCGTAAAGGTTGAGGTGTACCTGTCGCTTCGGTCGTGCGGAATCGAGCCAGAGGCGCAGAGCGTAAAGGAGTGTGTGCAGGTTCTTCTGGGCGGATATTCTTCCGATGAAGACAAGCGGGATCGGTTCCTGCGGTTTGCATGCCTGTTTGTCCTGGTTTGCTCGTTCCTGTTCGGGGTGCGTAAACGGAATCACTGCTGCCCGCGCGTTATTGAAAGACAGGGACATGGTTTCCGCATCGCGCGTGCAAGAGGAGATGAAAACATCGTCCGCGTTCAGGTGCTCGCCCATTCCCCAAAAGTGAAAAGGCCAGCAGGCAATCGTCGCTTGATTGTGCAAGTGAATGATCCATCGAGCATCGATTTGAAATCTCTGCCGCAATAGAAGTCCCAGGCGGCACATCTTGTACGTAAAGCAGGTTTGAACAATGGTATCCGCCTTCAGAAGTGTGGGAAGTATTTCTCCGAGCCGAAGGCTGTCTATATCGAGGCAGAGGACCTGATGGGAGCCTGGGTCGGCGCTGCCCAGCCAGGCGCGTTCGATCGCTGGAATAATTTCCTGCATGCTATGCCAGACAAAGTTTTCGCGGGAACTGAGGACCACGGTGCAGTGAACCCGTCCTGATTCCATGCGGTCACCCCTGCTTTCGAATGTAGAAAGCTCCAATGGCCATCCCGTCCACCGGTGTTTCGGACAGAAACTTCCTGGCGTCGAGCACGGTTTCCACTATGGGCTCGCCCATGACATTCAGGCTCGTGTTCAGCAGGCAGAAGAGGCCGGTCCTCCTTCCAAACGCCTGTAGCAGCTCATGAAACAGGGGGTTCTGTCCGGGACGGACGGTCTGCATCCTCGAGGTGCCGTCCACGTGAGTCACTTCCTTCAGCATCTCCTGGTATTGCGGACGTGTGGTGGCAGCGAACGACATGTAAGGGGCGTTGAATCCCGGCGTGATGTTAAAATACCGGTGCGAAACGTCGTGGGTGCAGGAGCATCCGTACGGTCGAAACGATTCGCGGAACTTTATGGAACGGTTCAGGTGATCCTTCAGGCCGGGGCGGTCTGGCCGCGCGAGGATGCTGCGGTTCCCAAGCGCACGTGGTCCCGATTCGCTTCGCCCCTGGAACCAGCCGATCACTTTCCCTTCCTCGAGCAGCTGAGCGCAATGTTCCGTGATGGAAGTAGGGCGGGAAACGTCAAAACCGACGAAAACATTTTCCACTGTCTCGTCCGCCGGAATCGACGAGCGGGGCCCAAAATATCCCTGCTGGTTTTCGTGACAGAAGGGTTCCCAGACGTTAGCGGGATCGGAATGGTAGAGGGAACTCGCTGCGCCGAGCCCGATGGATTCGTCACCTGGAAAGGGCGGCACGTAGATCTCTGAGAAAAATCCGTTTTTGACGAGTTTCATGTTGGCAGTGCAGTTCAGTGCGCACCCGCCGGTGAATATCAGGTTCTCAAAATCCGGATAAGTCTCGCGCAGGCGGCGGCCCAGTGACAGCAGGCTTTGCTCAAAATGCCCTTGCACAGAGGCGGCCAGGTTCGTGAAGAGTTCGAACTCCGCGCAGGCTTCCCACTCGCGCTTTCCTTTGCCCTGGAACGCACGGTTCCAATGAAGCTCTTCCAGAAATGCCCGGCGGTCCCCGATTTCATGTGGACGCCCGAATCCTGCGAGGCCCATGACTTTGCCGGCGGATCGTTTGCAGGCGAATATGTATTCTGCGGATTTCTCATACAAGGTACCCAGACCTTCGCTGAAATGGTGTCCCGGAGCACGGGTGCTGGGTTTGAAATGTTGCCAGAACTTTTCGACACAGCGAAGTGTCCCAGCCTCCTGGAGGTAGACCGAGCAGGCCTCCAGCGCGTGCGATCCGCCGTCGGTTTGCTTGGGCAGGTGAATTCCCGCTTCCGGATGTTCGGGGTTGAAATCTGAAGCGCGAGTCCCGGCTCCGTCAATGACCAGAATAATGGATTTCCGAAAAGGTGACATCGCGAGCGCTGCCATCGCATGACAACGATGGTGCGTGACAAATCGAATTTCGGGGTTCCGGCTGGAGAACGGCGCCAAGGACCTTGTGCCGAGGTGCTCATAAAATGGAAAAGCACGGTCAAGAATCGCCTCGTGTTGGGCCGGAGTGATTACGTCCCGGTTTTCAGCGATCGCGGGTCTGGTGCCGGTGAGTTGCGGAAGGATTGAACGCAGGGCCTGCTCCGGCCAGACGCCGGAAGCCTTATTGCGATTGACTCTCTCGCTCAGGACGAGTTCAATCTGGGGTCTGTGGCCGTTACTCGTGATGAGGCATGCCGATGAATTGAAAAGCGTTTTGCCAAGTCCAAGATAATGCATGGCTGGCGCGAGTATATTTCAGGACGATAGGGTTGCCAAGGTCATTCAGATCGGAGAAAGCGGACTGATGTACGTGATCGGCGAAGAAGAAATCGAGGCGGTGCGGAGGGTTTTCCAACGGAAGAAGCTCTTCCGCTATCAGCGGGACGAAGGCGAGTGCGATAGTTTTGAGCGCGAATTTGCGGAGAAAGTTGGAGGCCGCCATGCAATCATTCTCAGTAGTGGTACCAATGCCCTGATTGCCGCTTTTAGGGCGTGTGGAATCAAAACCGGAGATGAAGTCATCATTCCCGCCTACACTTTCGTGGCCACCGCTGCCGCGGTGTTGAATGTCGGTGCGATTCCGGTTGTTGCGAACGTTGATGAGGAGCTCGGACTTGATCCTTCCGATGTTAAAGCAAAGATTACCCCGCGCACACGGGCAATCGTCCCGGTTCATATGGATGGGCTGGCCTCCAATCTGGAGGGTCTCCTCGGTCTGTGCCGGGAGCATGGTCTCGCCATGGTTGAGGATGTTGCACAGGCGATCGGTGGAAGCTATGACGGCACAGGATTGGGAACCTTCGGCGACTTCGGTTGTTTTTCGCTGAATGAGAACAAAACCATCTCGTGTGGCGAGGGCGGGATTCTGATTACCGGGCGTCGTGACCTCTATGAGCGTGCGTTCTCGTTCCACGACGTTTCGGCTCAATTCAATCCGGTTCGAAAGGAACTGTTCGCGGAACCTCAAGTAGTCGCGGGTTCGTCCATGAGAGTATCCGAAGTTCTGGGCGCGATCATGCGCGTCCAGCTTCAACGGCTTGATGGAATCATTTCCGGACTTCGTGAACGAAAGAAGTTGTTGATGGCGGAACTTGCCGGAATTTCGGAAATTCGGGTTGTCCAAGGTCATTGCGCGGAAGGGGGCTGTGGTTCATCTTTGCATCTGGTGTTTCAAGATCCGGCATCAGCCCTTTCCTTCGGTCGCGAGTTTCGCGCGGCGGAGATCCCGTTCCTTCCTGTTATAATGAGACCGGCTCATGTCTGCTGGAAGTGGGCGCCCGTTTTCAATGCAAAGGCGACGGATTATCTCAGCTCTCTTGATCTCTTGTCCCGAACTCTGAAATTGGATATCGACCTGTCCTTGACCACTGAACAAACGGAGCGGCTCGGACGACGAATAGCGAAACTGCTGCATCACGAGATCCCAGGAGGGGAGTGATTGAAAGATCCGGGTGTGGTCTTCTATTCACTGCTGGTGCGAATCGCGCAAGGCTGGCTGGCTCGACCGGACATTCCTGTTTGGACGCGCAACGGTGTCCGCGCCGGGATCGTGCACCCGTTCGTGAGCGATATTGACCTGACCATCGACTGTCGTCTCGCTACCCCGGATGCCTCGCTAAAACTTATAAAGAGGTACCGCGCTCTTCGGAAAATCCTTCCGGTCCTCGGCGAGGTAAACTGGATTCACCCAGGATCCCAGGCGTTCCTCCGGGAATACGGCAATCCGTTGGAGCTTCGGCGGGACCCCGAGCTTCTTTTCCGTATTGGTCATCGTGCGGCGGCCGTCACCGATGCAGAACGTCTTTCATTCCTGCTCAGAATGTTGATCGCGGATTTTGAGAATCTCGGAAGAAGGCCGTCCTCCCGTCGAAAAAAATGGCAGCGGCATCTGCAGGAATGCGGCCTTACGCCCACCAGCGAGTGCTTTGGTCTGGAGTCCTTGCTGGAAGCCATGTCACCCCTTCTTCAGCGCGTGAGCGGCCCTGGCGAGTTCCTGAAGAATCTGGAGCAACCGCGACTGCGGACCGCTTACGAATCCTGGCCGACGGCATCGATTCTCGTTTTTGTACGGGAGTGGTTGAACAAATCTGCCGAGATTGGCAATTTCGATTGGGCGGTCAGATCAGTTGATCAGATGAGCCTCGTGGAACGCGAGGTGCTACGCGCTCAATTACTCTGGGAGTTGGCATACGTTTGCCTGGGTGAGGCACGGATGGAAGAGCCGGCGCAGGTCGCGAAGCATTCGGAAGCGGTTTTGGTGTTGCTGAAGGGCGCCTGTTCCGCCGAAAGCGACTGGTCAGAGATACTCGAAGCCTTTGGTAAGACCGGGCTACTGGATCCGTCTCAGCTTCGGCGCCTTGAGAAGCTGAAGGTCTGGAAGACGCTTGCATCCTGTTCCGCACCTTGGGTCGGATTTTGTGTCCGCCCGGACGGGAAAGCGGCGTTGTGCGAATTGGCTCTGGATCTCGACGTTCGTATTCAACCCGGCAACTCCGTTGATTCCGTCTTCTCGGACGCGCCTTTTGAGGGCGTGCGCGCGCTCATGCAATCCGGACGTTTGCCCGCCAATTGCCGGGTCTGTGTCAGGCAGGAGCAAGTCGGGCAACGCTCCTTAAGAATGAGTCTGAATGAGCGTACCGCCGTTCATCGGGGCGAAGTCGGCGTGACGGAACCGCGATTGAGGCGTCTCCACCTTTCCTTCGACAATGAGTGTTCACTTGCCTGTCTGACCTGCTCATGCCGCCGTTCGCGAAAATGGGGAGAGTTGCTGCGGCAGAATTCAGAAAGGTCCGGCTGGGCCGATCAGAGTTTCTTTGATCAGATCCGAAGCAATCTGCCGTGGCTTGAAGAGATCGATTTGTCCGGAGGGGACCCTCTCCGGAGCCCGAGTCACGAAGCGTTTCTTGATGCTTGCCTGGCGAGCGGAAACGCCGGCCGGATAACGCTTGCTTACAGGGGGTGCGCGCTCTCGGACCCTCGCGCGTTTTTCGACAGATGGAGCCGGTTTCGTCGCGTGATCGTGGTTGCCTTGCTTGACGGCCATTATGAGAAGGAGCCTTACGTCCGCCATCCTTCGAGCTGGTCAGAGCTTTCAGAAAACCTTCATCGTTATGATGCCGTTCCGCAGAACGTCGCGGTGGATATCGGCCATACGCTGCACGCGCTGAGCGTTTACTATCTCCCGGAGCTTTGTGGATGGATTGCGCAACAGCGCTTTAGTCAGATCAGTACGGGCAGAACGGGTAGGAAAATTCTGACCGAGCAGCTTTCCGATTCCAATTTCCTCTCATTACCGAACTGCTCTCCCATGCTTCGCGGCAGGGTCCGGCAGAAGCTTTTGTCGGCGGATTGCGCCAATTATTTTTCGCATTCCGAGCTGGAGCAGTTGGTTTCACAAATCGAGCATGGCACCAGTAACGGAGTGATTGTCCCGAAAATGTGCAAATGGCTGGACACTGCTCGTGGCACTTGTTTCGAGCGCGCCTTGCCGGAGATGGCCGAATTTTATGGAAAATGAAATTCGGATATCGTTTGCCGGCGTGGGAATCCGATTCAGCTCGGAATGTTGTGATCTGATTGTCAGGCTGAGCAGCGACTTTGCCGGCTTTCCCCGGATGAGTCCGGAAGATGCTCCCGAGTTTCACATCAAATCCGAGCTCCTCAAGCCCTCCCTGGGAACAATGCCCTTCGGTAAGCGCCGGAAATCCCGAAATTGCACGATCAGTGATAGCGGGAGTATCCGGTGGAACGACTATGCGGGAGAGGCATGGGTCAAATATGATTTCAGTTCCGATTCCGCGGAGGTTTATAGTGAACGGCTGGAACGACTGCACGAGATCACCTATCTTGTCGCGCTGTCTCGAGCCGGCAAGGCGCTTGACGGGCATGGCAAACACCGGATCCACGCGATGGCGGTCGCCTCGGATGATCGCGTCCTTGTGCTCAGCATGCCGATGAAGGGCGGGAAGACGACGGCTTTTTTACGCCTGCTTGATCAGGATGAGACGCTTTTGACCTTGTCAGATGACAGTCCGCTGGTGAGTTGCGGCGGATCGGTCTCCGCGTTTCCGCTGCGCATCGGCCTCGATCCGGAAAGCGTAACGCGGCATTCTCATATGGGCTGGATTGACTGGTCGAAAGGATATCTTCTGAACCGCATGCGTTTCGGAACGAAGGTATTGATCCCTGTTCCGGCGTTGAACCGAGGCCGTTTCAACGGTATCTCCCGGGGAACGGTTTTAGTTCGTGGCATCCGCGTGAACGCTGCGGAAGCTCGGGTCAAGCGAGCGGGCATCTGGGCCCTATTTGCTACGGTCGTCCGGAACCTTGTAATAGGCGATGGGCTTCCTATGATGCGCGAATATTTCATAGAAAATCGCAAGGGTGACTTCGTCCGGTGCAGCTTGATACTTTTCTCCAGGATCAGGGCAGCCTTGGCCCTCCTTTGGCGATCGGAGAAATACACGGCCTATCTTGGTACTGATCACGCCGCGAACGCGAGGGAGCTGCAAAAGCTGCTCAAAGGAGACCGGGATTGATGACGCATACGCACGGGCGACGTTTCAGCATCATCATTCCAGCAAAAGAATCGGGCGTCGCTCATGCGTCTCTTACGACGCTGCGAGCGATCAATTGGCCTGGTTCTGATTACGAGGTTCTCCTCGCAACGGGAAACAATCCCTCGCGCCAGCGAAATGAAGCATGGAAACGCGCAAGGGGTGAATATCTTCTTTTTCTCGATGATGACTCCGAGGTCTCGCCGGATCTTCTGATGCGTTATAGCGACGCAATCGACAGTTTTCCTGATGCAGCCGTTTATGGCGGACCATCGGTATATTACTCGAAGACGGGCGGCTTCACGGCAGCGGTTCAGCTTCTGTTTCTGTCCAGGTTCGCTCTCGGACCGGTCTCCGCGCGATACCGGCCGTCGGGGCCTATTCGACAGACCAACGAGCGGGAGCTGATTCTCTGCAATCTCGTGGTCCGGCGTGATTTAATCGAAAAAGAAGGCGGCTTTGACGAGCGCCTTTACCCGAACGAGGAAAATGAGTTTCTCAATCGGGTGATTCGGGAATCCGAACGGATCATTTACACCCCGAATGCGGTGGTAGCCCGGCAACCGAGAAGCAATATTTTCCAATTCATTCTTCAAGTGTATCGTTATGGGCGCGGGCGCGCCCGCCACTACCGGCTGCGCCCCCGGTTTTTCGATTTGATTTTTGCGCTTCCGGCTCTGTTTTCGCTCTATGTAACAGGTCTCGTGCTTCGGACTGTTTCCGGATTTGCTCCCGATCCATGGTCTTTGCCCCTTGTGGTTTACGGGCTGCTGGTTCTGGCGCAAGGGCTATTGGCGCTTTTCCGTGGGAAGCCGGTCACTGCGGCGTTGGGTCTCCCGGCGCTCATCTTTATCTGTCACTTTTTTTACGGAATCGGTGTCCTGTTCGGTGTGGTGATTCATCCGGGATCTTTCTCCCGCGCGCAGGTTCATTTGTATTTGTTGAAAGCGTTCGATGATCCGGAATGGCGCGAGAGCCCGGTGCCTTACGAATTTGCTCCCGCGGATACGGATGTTTGCGATAGGCTTGAGGACCGAGGCGTGGATGAAAAAGCTCTATTCGGTCGATGACTGTGACACGATATCCCTGGAAGAGATCAAGGACCTCTATCGAAGGCACGTGAGTCCGTCTTTGGAGCGTATATTGGACTCGTTTTCATCCGGCGACGAGGTGGTCGACAGGGCGGAAGGCGTTTGGCTGACGACCCGAAGCGGTCGCAAGCTGTTGGACGTGACCGGAGGAACTGGAGTTCTGAGTCTCGGTCACAATCCAGACGCGGTTCTTTCAAGACGCATTCAGTTCCAGGAGCGCAAGCGGATGGAGGTCCATAAGACCTTTTTCAGCCCCTATCTGGCGATTCTCAGTCACAATCTCGCGAGCGTGCTTCCTGGAGATCTGGATTACTCCTATTTCTGTAACTCGGGGGCCGAGGCGGTCGAGGGCGCGTTGAAGCTGGCCTATAAATATCATCAGGGATCGAGGAATCTTGTCCTGCACGCGGATATTTCGTTTCACGGAAAACTTCTGGGGGCCGGAAGTGTCACGGGTGACTCCGGTTCCGATTTCAGGTTTCCAGTCATTCTGAATCGCGATCAGTTTATCTACGGTGACATCTTATCCATCAAGCGGAAGTTGGATGAGACCCGGGGCCCTTCCGGAAAATGTTCGGTGTACGCGATTATCGTCGAGCCATTTTCAGTGAATCACTTGCGATGGCTGGAATCGGACTTTCTGCGCGAATTGAGAGAGCTTTGTGATCGCGAGGATGTGATCCTGATATTTGATGAGGTTCATAGCGGATGGTGCAAGACAGGTCCGCTATTTGCGTTCATGGAGTCTGGGGTGGTGCCGGATGTCGTGGCGCTTTCCAAGGCTTTGGGGGGCGGCAAGGCGACGATATCCGCGTATGTCTCGCGCGGAAGCGTATTGCATAAGGCTTATGGTGCGCTGAACGAAGCACTCCTGCACTCCACTACTTACAGCGGTTTTGCTGAAGAGTGCGTCACGGCGATTGAAAGCATCAATACTCTTGTGCGCGATGATTGCGCCACACGCAGTCATGAGATCGGAAAGCTGGCGCATGAGCAATTTGAGGCTCTTCGAAAAAGACATCCGGACCAGGTCCGGGAAATGCGCGGTCGAGGAGCGGTGCATGGGATCTTTCTCAGCACTGATGGACTTCAGTTGCGCGAGTTTCTTTCAAAACTTCCTTTGCCGCTCCTGAAAGACAAGGGGTTTATTCCGAAACTTCTGGTGGCCGCCGTGACGGATCGAATGTTTACCCACCATGATATCTATTGTCTGTTCATGAATACTCGCGAACCGGCAGTCATGTTTTCCCCGTCATTTGTCATCTCTGACGACGACATCAGGAGGTTTTTTTCATCACTGGATCGTGTTCTCGATGAGGGGGTTTGGACGTTGGCCTATCATTTTGCGAAAAGAAAATTCGGGAAATTCTTCAAGCGGTGACCCGTTCCAAGCCTCTTCTCATTTTTGTTCAGCCAAAGCTTCGCGGCGAACTCGCCGTCCCGATGGATATCGCGGCGATCATCGGAAATCTGCCGGCCGATGCCTTTCGCGTCAGGGTCTTTGACCTGAACATCGGGGCCCGGGGCGCTTATAACGAGTTGATGCAGCTGGTGAGCCAGTCTGAACATGTATTTGTTTCCGCGTTCTGCGTGAGCATTTTCAACGAGCGCCGGGACTGGCCCGATGTTCTGACTCTCCTTCGGGAGCTTCGCGAGGCTGGGGCCACCAGTATCCTGGTAGGTAGCAGAACTCCTGTTTCAGCTGCCATGGCGCTCCAGGAAAATGGGATCCAATTCGTCTATGGGGATCTTGAGAACCTGTTTTCCACTTCTGCTCTGGACTTCGCGAAGCAGAAGAGCCGTTGCCTTCCCGAGGCGCGGTCGCTGGACGAACTCGGGTTCTGTGATTTTTCCCATTTCGATCTGGCGCGCTACCCGACGTCAATGGCGTGCGCCGCTCCCTTGAGCCTTCCACTTCTTACTTCGCGTGGATGCAATCGGGGCTGCACGTATTGCGGTGTTCGGAGGGGTTATTCGGCGCGACCAGCTCACCATGTCGTTTCGGAAATTCGGCAGAAAATCGGCGTGCACGGAGTCACGCATTTCGTGATTGAGGATGATCTTTTCAATCACGAAAGCGGACATGTGAAATCCTTCTGTCGGGAGCTTCTGGCCAGTGGCCTTTCGATCACCTGGGAGTGCCTGAATGGATTGCACCCGGACGAGATAGACAATGAGCTCCTGGATCTCATGATCGAGGCCGGTTGCCGCCACGTCGCTCTCGGGATCGAGTCCTTCTCTGGCGAGGTCCTGGCCCGGGTGGGCCGCGCAACCGATCATGAAAGGCTCGATGTGCTTCTTTCCCATGCCGAGCGCTCGAGCCTCCTGGTGACGGGCTACTTCCTCCTGGATCTATTGGAGCACCTGCCATTGCGCGCGCGCCTGGTTGAATTGAGAACAATCAAAGCAGCGGCCATTGCGTTTCCGCACTTCACTTATTCCGACGGTCGAGATGGAATAATGGCTGATTGGTTCAAGCGAGCTTGCTATCTTTACGTGTACGCAGATGAACGCCGGCTGAGGACCCTCTTGAGCATGGGTGCATTTTCTTCGAAAAAATTCGGACGGCTGTGGAGCAAGTGGAAAAGGGGATAAGGTAACGGAATGAGAATTCTTTTTCTGAGGATGGCTTCCTATTTCAATGAACGGAATGCACACCCGGAAAATGTAATGATGCCGGTGGATATTGGCATCATGGCGACGATAGCCGATCAGATGGGCCATGAGACGCTGCTGATCGACACCGAGGCGGAAGCCTGGACCCTCGATTCACTGGCAGCGAGGATTCGTGACCTTCGTCCCGGACTGATATTCCTGAAGGCGAAATCACCCAGCAACCGCCAGGTTTTCTCGTTGTTTCGTCATCCGGATCTTCGCGATCTTGATACCGAGATCATCGGATTCAGCCATGCATTCGGAGAATCGCCCGAGACATTTCTGATAAGCGATATTCCGGTGTCATGCGTCATTGTCAGGGAGCCCGAGGCGACCATGCGGGAAGTCCTGTCGAAATGGACGGATGGCAGCTGGCGCGCCGTACGCGGAATCGCTTATCGTCACGAGGATCAGGTGATCCGCACTGAAGAACGAGAGCTCCTGGACGACCTTGATGAGCTACCTGTACCCAAATACGACTGGTTTCTGAATTCACGATATTTCACCTACTATCCGATGCCGCCTTTCATCAGGAAGAAAGTCGGATTCATGTTGGCTGGTCGTGGATGTCCCAAGACCTGTATTTACTGCTCGCCTACATTGCGGCAGACGTATGGAGCAAAATTTCGAGCTCACTCCGTCGAACGCATCGTGGACGAGATGGAATACCTCCGAAGTCGTGGAGTGCGTGTTGTACAGTTCCGTGACGATCTTTTTACGCTTGATCGGCTTTTTGTGGAGCGCCTGTGCCAGCGCATTCTGTCGCGCGGATTGAAGCTCAGCTGGATCGCTCAGACTCACGTGAATCATGTCGATGAGAAACTTCTTGCCTTGATGAAAAGTGCAGGATGCATCACGCTCGGATTCGGTATCGAATCCGGCTCCGAGCGGGTCCTGTCTGTTCTGAAGAAGCACAACAACTTGCAGCACGCACGCGGCGTTTTCGCGATTTGCCGAAGGCTTGGAATCAGAACCGTTGGTTTTTTCCTGGTCGGCTGCCCGGGTGAGACGCTTCAGGAAGTGGTGAAAACCCGGAGCCTGATTCGGGAGCTGAGCCCCGATTTGATTCAGGTGGCGCTGTTTACTCCATATAAGGGTTCAAAAGCATTTGATTTTATCGACAAGTCGTCGGCTGAAAAGAGCGCGGATTTTCATCACTACAATAAGATCGTGCACAACTTCAGCAGTATCGACCTCAAGACATTGGAGGATCTGCCCAAACGATTGTACCTCGAGTACATCTTCACGCCGCGCGTGTTCCTGCGGCTCGCTCTAGGTTCGATTGCCGGAATCGTCGTAGACCCTGTCCTGACCCTGCGAATGATTGTTTCCGGATTCAGATTCCTTGTTCTCCGGAAAAGGAATTAGCATCGATTCCGATCAATCCGGCCTGTTTTCCCTTGGTTTTTCCCAATTGTATCGGGCAATAATAGGGCGGCTGAGGTTCAAGGAACAATGAGAGTAGCGCTGATTTATCCTCACTACGGTCACAAGGTCTTCAACGAGAATCTGTCGCTCGTGGACCGTGAATTCGGTCGTTTTCCTTACATCAGTTATGGCTATGTCGCTCGGTGTATCAAGGAATGGGGCGGGGATGTTCGTCTCTTCGATGCGATGGCCACCGGCATTGGCTATGAGGAAACGTTCCGGAGGGTAAAGGAGTATAACCCGGATCTGCTCGGTTTCGCCGCTCATTCCGCGCAGACCCTCCCTGATACCATAGCTTGGGCGAAGCGAATGAAGGCCGACTCCGGTCTTCCGATTCTCGTAGGTGGTTATGAGGCTGGCCGCTATTCCGCCGAGATCATGCATCATTCGTGTTTTGATTATCTTTGCACGGGGCAGGCGCAGGGATTCATGTCTCCTTTTCTGGACGCGTTTCAGAAGCGAGGGGACTTCAAGAGTGTTCCAGGCCTGGTCTATCGCTCCGGTGAAAACGTTGTATCTTCTTCTGTGCCGGCCGGGCGGATCGCTTTCAACGATTTCGGAGTTCCGGACAGGTCCATATTCGATCACTCCGCCTATTACTCCCACGTGTCACAGCGACGGAATTTCACGATAGGTGTTTCCTCGCACGGATGTCCCTACGGGTGCAGTTTCTGCTGCATGGCCAACACGGGCCACGACGCGAAATCAGCTGAACAGGTGTTCGCGGAAATCCAGGATTGCTATCAGAATTACAACATCCGGGAAATTGACTGGTTCGACCCGCTGATGTTCCTTCAAAAGCGGCGGATCGTCGACATTTGCGAACGGATCCAAGCCGCCAAGATGGATCTTTATTGGTCAGCAAGGACTCGCGCGGACACGCTGATTGATTCTGCTTCCGGGCAGATCGACGAGAAGTTCATCGAAACTCTTGCAAGCAGCGGCTGCAAGAGGCTTTTTATCGGTATTGAATCGGGCGATCAGGATGTTCTGCAGAATATCAATAAAGGCCTCAGAACCCGGGATCTTCATAAATTGTTTTCGAGCTTGAGGGCGCATGGCATCCGTGTTCTGGGCTTTTTCATGATTGGAAACCCAGGCGAGACGGCTGCGACGGTCCGAAAAACAGTGGCACTCGCGAAGTCACTCCCGATCGATTATGCCCAGTTCAGTATCACTCTGATGAAACCGGATACGCAACTTTCCGCTCAGTACATGGTGCCTGCAATTGGTTTTGACTATTGGCGGGAATTCATAAAGGGGACCGTGGTTGAACGCGTTCTGCCTTCGCCCTGGACTCGGCTCCGACGCGAGGAGCAGGAACGCATGGCTTACTGGGCATACGTCTCATTCTACTTTCGTCCGACCATGATTGCCCGCTCCTTGCGGAGGGTTGAGTCTTTCGCGGAACTGGGCAAGTACGCGCGCGTGGCAGCCAAGATCCTCATGAGATACATCGTTGGCTTTTTCAAGAGGACGAACTGAACTTCATGGGTCGCAAATGAAAAAAACGATACTCCTTTGGCGCACTCTTTCCAGTCCGAAGCAGCAGAGTTCAATAGCGCGGAGCGTGCGTCCCTCGTTTCCGCTGAAAACATTGCAGGCGGTCCTGGCGAAGCTCCCGGATCTTGATGTTCAGCTGTTTGATTCCAGGAGCGGTCTTTTTCTCCAGGATGATCTCCGTGTTTCTCTGCAGACGCGTCATCCATCAATTATCGTCATTGAGGCCGCTTCCTATGGGCTACCGGAAGTCCGGGACCTTTGTTCACGCATCCGGACTCCGGGAGAAACAGCGGTATTTCTGGTTGGACAGGGGCCGACCTCTCTACCTGACGAATTCCTCAGCGCGCTTTCCGATCTTCCTCTGGTTTTCGTCGTGGCCGGTGAGCCTGAAGAGATCATTTCAAAAGCCATAGCCGAGTATGTCGCGAGCGGGACGTTCGAGCTTATCCGTTCGAATTCCTACAATCGGAGTTCCAGGCGGCCCTTCAGACATCTCTTTCAGGAGTTTTCGGCTTCGCCCGCCATCGTTTATTCCGCGGAGGAGCTATCGAGTTATGTTTATCGCTTTCCGTTGAGGTCGGACCGGAAGCTTGTCTGGGGTCATGCCATGGCCACGCGAGGATGTCCGCACACCTGCACGTTCTGCACACACATGATCCGGGAGTCTTACGGTCATGAAGTGCGTACGAAATCGCTGGTTACTTTGCGGGCTGAGTTGCGCCAAATGAAGGATCTTGGGGTGAACGCGCTCGCATTTGCGGACGATGATCTGACGGCTTCGCGCGACTATCTGGTTGGCCTGTGCGATATGATGATCCAGGAGGGCTTCGGCTTCCGTTGGACCGCGCACGCGAGGGTGGATGAATGTGATGAGGGTTTGCTCCGTAAAATGAAGGCTTCGGGTTGCTCTCTTTTACGATTCGGGGTGGAAGCGGGGTCCGAGCGGGTTTTGCGATATTACAACAAAACGTGTGATGCGGCTAACTGGTGGCGGCAGGCACGAGACGTCGTTCGCGAATGCCGAAAGCTGGACATTCAGACCAGCGGGCTCTTTATCCTGGGTGCCCCAGGCGAGGGTTTTACGGAACTGTTGAAAACCGCATACCGGGCTTTGTTCACCGGGTTCGATCTTCTGCAATTGCACTATTACACACCCTACTCGGACACTCCCGAGGCCCGGCGCACCGGGGCTCAGCGGATTATCAACCACGACCATTATACTTTGGACGCGTGCAACTATTCAGGCGTTTCCTCCTTTGCTCTGAAGGGAATATACTTCCTGACGTATTTCATGTTTTATCTGAATCCCGTCCAGATTTGCCGGACTGTCTGGAATTACCATGGTTTCGTATTGTTCAATTTCAGCCACTTCATGGCCCTCAAGCTCGGTTTTCTGGGAATTCCAATTTCATTGGTGAGTCTGCGAAAAAAACCATGAAGCTCAAGAAATTTCCACGGCACTCGATTGATTTTACCTGGAGGGACTTTTTAACTGTCCTTTGGGCGGCTGCGGGTGGCTGCTTCGCGCAGAGTCGACGTGTGCAGGATTTCGAGAAGGACTTCGCGAAAATGGTCGGGGTGCCTTATGCGATAGCGATCCCTTCGTGCCGTTTCGGTATCTATCACTATCTCAAGTTTCTCGACCCTGGCCACGGCGACGAAGTTATTCTGCCGGCGTTCACTTTTCCTGCGGTTCCTGCGGCCGTTCGCGCGTCCGGTATGGTCCCCGTTTTCGTGGATTCGCTATCAGGGGGCTTCAATGTCGATGTGCAGCGCCTGACAGAGGAAATCAGGCCTAAAACACGAGCCATTCTAGTTTCACATCTGTTTGGAACCGGTTGTGATATGGAGCGCGTTCTCGAGGCCGCACGCGCAGGCGGTTTGAAGGTGATCGAGGATTGTGCTCATGCGACAGGATCTGTTTTCGAGAAGCGCAGAGCGGGGTCCTGGGGCGATGTCGGCTTTTTCAGTTTTGGAATCGGCAAAAACCTGAGCACGTTCGGAGGCGGCATGATGACGACTGCCTGTCCCGAAACTTACGAGCATTTCCGTTGCTTGATGGCTGCTTTGCCGGAAACCGGTATCCCGACCGTAATCAAAAGTGCTGTCATTGCGAGAATAAAGGCGGCGCTGACGAATCAGCCCGGGTTCTCTTTTATCACGTTTCCGATCGTCCGGCTCCTGGCCTTTCACGATGTGAATTGGCTTGATCGGGCGATGGTCGAGCAATTTCCCTCAGACCTAGCTGATGAAACGGTGGAGTTCCTGGACGACATCCAGGGTGCTCGCAGATACTCGGCGCCACAGGCCGCGCTCGGAATGAGGAAATTGTCCGTCCTGGACCACGTCAATGAATCACAGGCTGCCAAGGCCGAGTATTATGATCGAAAACTGAGTCCCGCTCTTCAATTTCGTTCCTCCGCGGTGGGGCGCACAGGAGAAGCTCTTTCCTATTACGTCTTGAAATCTCGGAATCGAAATCAGCTGAGAGCCTCATTACTGACCTACGGCATTGACACTAAGGCCTGTGATATGGCCAACTGCTGGCCGGAATGTCCTATTTCCCAACAGTTGGAGAGCGATCTGTTTGAAATTCCGCTTTCCCGCTGGATGACTCCAGCAGACCTGGAGTATGTCACTCGATCGATAAACGAGGCATATGAACGGGCGCTTGGATAAGAACATGTCTGTTTCCATGGTGATTCCCTTTTTTAATGAAAGGGACTACGTTCCCCTGACCTCTGCCAAAGTGTGCGCAGTTTTGCAGGCGATCACCGACGATTACGAGGTCATCCTTGTCGATGACGGCAGCACTGACGGTTCCGCTGAAATAGCTTCCGCACTCGCCCGTCAAAATCCGCGGATACGCCTCGTCAGTCATCAGAGTAACCAGGGTCTGGGCCGCGCGCTCAGGACCGGCTTTGGCGCAGCAACCCGAGACCTGGTCGTGTACACGGACATGGACATGCCATTTGAACTGGACCTTCTCCGTGAGATTCTGCCTCTTATGGAGTCTTGCGATTTCCTGTTTGGCAAAAGGACCGGACCCAGGGAAAGTGGCAAGAGGCAAGTGCTTGGTACGGGCTACAATGTCCTCGTCAGGTTGTTATTCGGTGTGGACGTGAAGGACGTGAATTTCGCGCTGAAAGTATTCAGGCGGGAGATTCTGAAGGAATTGGATCTCCAATCACAGGGTTCATTCATTGATGCTGAGCTTTACCTCGGCGTCATACGCCTGAAAAAGAGAGTGAAATCTGTCGAGGTCGCGTATCAGCCAAGGGAATTCGGGGTCTCCAGCCTCGCTAACTGGCGGAATATCGCCCGCATTCTCCGGGAGATGCTATCGGAGTTTCGACGGAGGGGGCGAATCTGAGCGCAAAGAGAGTGTTATTGCTTTCTCCTCCGCAGGACCGGGATTACTACATCTCGGTTCAGCCGCCCTTGGGTATTCTCTACCTGGCATCCTACCTTCGTGAGCGCCATGTTCCCGTGCGCATCATGGACCTGAAGGTGATCCCTAAATGGCGACGGATGATCGAAGAGACCCTCGTCGAGTTTTCTCCAGAGGTCATTGGCATCAGCGCAAACGTCTACAACCGTAACAGTGCGTTGGAGCTCGCGCGGGTGTTGAGGGAACTTGCTCCCGCCAGCATCATCATTGCCGGAGGGCCGCAGGCGACCTCTTGTCCTGATGACTTCCGAAAGGGCGACTTTGATTTCATTCTTCCTTATGAAGGAGAGCGAACGCTGCATGAGTTTGCCACGAGCGCTGATCCGAACACCTGCCCCGGCATTATTCCTTGCGCGGCGGCCGATTTTTCAGAACGCTTTGCGAGTCTCAAGGCCGACCCGATTCAGGAACTGGATGACCTTCCTTTTCCTGCTTATGACTTGCTCGATCTTCGGCGCTACCATGTCAATTCTTATAAAAAAAAGCCGATCGTTTCGATAATTACCTCACGCGGCTGCCCGGCGCGATGCATCTTCTGCAGCCTGGATGTGATGGGGAAGGTTTGGAGGCCGCGCTCTCCGGAAAACGTCGTTGCCGAGATGCTTTGGCTTCAAAATGAACTCGGTGTCCGCGAGATATCCATCGAAGATGATAACTTCACTTTGGATCTGAATCGTGTCTCGGAGATATGCCGGTTAATGAGGGAGAAGGGAGTCCGTCTCCACTGGCAGCTTGCGAATGGCATCCGCGCCGATCGGGTGACGCGTGACCTTCTCGAGCAGATGAGAGATGCCGGGTGCTGGAAGCTTGCAATCGCTCCTGAGGTGGGGGACGACGCCAGCCGCAAGCTGATCCGCAAAGGCATAGCTTCCGAGCGTTTTCGGGAGGTTGCCGGTTGGTGCAGGGAGCTCGGCATTGTCTATTACGGTTTTTTCATGATGGGATTTCCATTTGAAACCAGGGAAATGGCGCAAAAAACCATCGACTTTGCAATGGAACTCGATCCTCTTTTCATGGATTTGTCCAAATTGCTTCCGTTCAAGGGAACGGCTGCCTATGGGATGTATTCGCTTGATCAGCAAAAAGAGCACGAAAAAAAACCGCACTATTACCTGAACCAGTTGAATGAGGACTGGGTTGATCAAATGTATGCCAGGGCTTATTGGAAGTTCTACATGCGGCCTCGAAAGATTATTGAAATCATCAGAGCAATCGGTTTGAGGTCGTTCCTTCGTCTTGTCCGCTATGGATTTGACATGTTGGTACTGCCGAACCTGGTTCGCGGTAGGAGTGACGATGCGGCTTCCCGCTAGGATCCTGGAGAACGGTGCATTCCTTTTCGAAAATCCCGGGCTCGTCCCGCGAATCGTCAAAAATTACCTTCTCACGGCGGCAGGCAGGCGTCCTCTTCGAACCGTCGACATCACGAATACTTACCGCTGCAATATGAGCTGTGCTCATTGCTATGCACGCGGTTTGGAAGCGTCCCCCAGGGTACGGACGCCGTTGAACGAGGAGCAGCTGCGAAAGGTCGTCGATGCCTGTATTGCTGAAGGAGCTGTGCACTTCAATCTTATCGGCGGAGAGCCCACGCTTGACAGTAATCTCATGCCGTTGCTCGAGTATATTAAGGCGCGAAAGGCAGTGGTCAGCCTGACTACAAACGGTTCATTGCTTTCGGAACAACTGGTCGCTGAGCTCCGGCGGCTCCGGTTGGATCTGGTGTTGCTCAGTCTGGATGGTTTGGATGACTCTGCCGAGAATTATCATGGGAACCCATTTCAAACTGGAGCCATGGCAGCTTTGGAGAATTGCCTGGCTCGGGGCCAGCGCGTGTATGTCAGCTCGATTTTGACGCCGCAAAACCTTCGCAGCGGCCAGTTTGCCCAATTGCTCACGTTTTGCGAGACGCGAAAGATTCTTTTGCATGTCAACCTTCCTGCGCTCTTCGGCGAGTGGGATGGACATCAGGAGGTGTTTCTGACGGACGAGGACAAAGCGGCGGTCCGGCGCGTCTTTGCCCATCGATATGTCAGGTCCTGTGAAATGAGCGCCTATTTCGGGAGTCGGTGCCGCTCCGGGATGGAAAAAGCGCACATCACTCTTTATGGCGATGTGATGCCTTGTACATTCGTTCCGATCAGCTTCGGAAATATTTTGACGGATGATCTATCAGCGATTCGGAAAAAAATGTTCGCGAGCCCTCTCCTGAGTCGTTCAGAAGAGATGTGTCTGCCGTCCACCAGTGCGAACTATTCGGAATTTTACCGCAGGAACCTTTCTGGCAAACAACTTCCGGTTTCGGTTGAAGAGCTTCCGAAATGAGATCCGACGTTCTTTATTTCTGTGTTCTGAATTCGTACGACAGGACCACTGGTGTTCACAACCGCGAGTGGCTGCCTCTTTGCTTTCTGAATTGCATTTCCATATTGAGGCGGAACGGCATTGAAGGCCGGCTGATCAACGAAAGCGAAATATCGGATCTCCCGGTCGGTAGCTCCATAGTCGTGACAACCGGTTCGATTGACCGGTGGTTCGCGCCTTCCATCCGGGTTGATGCGCTTTATCGATTTTGTGAGCGATATTGCGGAAGACATCGGGTCTTCTTGTCGGGAATCCACGCGACTCTTTTTCCTGATGTCCTGCTTGAAAAAACTCATGCTGCCGGGATCATCCGCGGAATGCCGGAAGCCGCAATTGAGAGTTTCTGCAAAACCGGCGTGCTTGCGGGTGATTTCAGAAGTTCAAGTCCTGACCTCTCGACATTCCCGGTCCCTGCGTTCGACCAGGTGAATGCTGGGCATTTTGCCTTTCGCGCGATGGGTTGGGAACGTTTCGGCGTCTTTGAATTTTCTCGAGGTTGCAAGGAGAGCTGCGATTTCTGCGCTAAAACATGTTTTTACGGCGATACCGATACATGCAAGACCCCAGAGGGAATGCTTCGGGAGCTGAAGATCGCTGTCGAGGAGCACGGGTTTCGTACCGGATATTTCATGGATATCTGTTTTCTGAACCATCGTTCAGCCGTCGAGCGGCTATGCGAGCTGCTTGCTGCCAGCAAGCTGGATTTCACCTGGGCATGCGAGACACGACTCAAAGATCTGGATGATGAAATACTGGATCTTTTGCACGCCGCAGGGTGCCGCATGATCGGTTTCGGCGTGGACGAGTTGAACGCAACAAGTGATTTGGTTGAAAAAATAGAAAAACGCGGAATTAAAACGTTGGCCTATTACATCGTGAGCGGATTGTTTGCCTCGCCCACTCCTGCGGATCAACGTGTTTTTGAGATGATGTGGAGTGTAGACTCCACCTTTGCCAACCCGCGGCGATTTTTGGATTTGAAAAATCATGCCTGGCTCGCAGAGGAAATTATCAAGGACGTTCCTTACAGACAGGATGAGCTGGACTTGAGAATACGGCGGGAGATCCTCCGCTTTCACCTGGCCCCGCGACGACTTTTCAGAATTCTCAAAGGTCTGGGCATTGCTAATACGGTGCGCGCGGCGCGAAGCTTTGGTAACCTGCTCCTGAGGAGATAAGGTGTCGAAGGCAGAACTTGTGGTCATCACGGGCGGAGCCGAGGGGCTCGGGCTTTCACTGGCTCGGCAATTTCTAGCCGACGGAAGTCAGGTGCTCATCACCAGTAGAGACCCGGCGAAGCTGGAGAGTGCGCGGATAGGTCTGGCCCAAATGGGCCAGGTGCTTACGTGCAAGCTTGATCTTCTGGATGGCCAGAGCGTGGATCTGTTTTGCGACTTCGTACTGTCCAGAATGTTCACGTCATTGGTTCTGGTGAATAACGCGGCAAGAGGGTTCGTCGGTCCGGCACTGTCCGCCACGGACGACGAAGTCCAGTCGATTTTGACTGCCGACTTCGCGGCCCATGTCAAAATCATCAGGAGGTTTTGGCCCAGGCTGCGGGAGGGCGGTGGTTTGATAAATATCCTCTCGGTACTTGCCATTAGGCCAATCCCCGATTGGGGCTTGTATTCCGCCGCCAAGGCGGCGTTCGCGAACTTCTGCGTAGCGCTTCAATCCGAGTTTCGACGTGATCGGGTATCGGTCTTGAATGTTTACCCCGGTAAGATCAACACCCGGTTCACCGAAAAATCAGGCGGCGATGAAAACAAGAAAGCCAGGAACGAACCCGGAGGGATATCTCCTGACGCCTTGGCAAAGCAGATCCACCGTCGATTCCGATCGAGGCCGAATGGCCAGCTCTATACGCCCATCAGCGTTCACGCCATCTATCTGCTTCATGCCTTATCGGCCACTTTCACAAGTCGGCTACTGGAACTTCTCGTCGCGCGAAAATGAGCGAAGAAAGTCGTCCTCAAATCGTCCTGATTCGTCCGCCGCTATGCATAGCGAAATCCACGATCGCGCTTCGGGACGGACTTCCCTCGCTTTCGCTTGCTTTCCTTTCCGCTGCAGCGAAGGGAGCGGGATATCGAGTTCGGGTGATTGATGCGTTCATCGAGGGTCATGACCAGGTTCGATCAGACTCTGACGGGGTTGTGAACATCTTTGGAATATCGATCGATGAAATCGTTCGAAGGATTCCAAAGGGTACGCCGGTCATCGGTCTCTCCCTCATGTATACGCACGAGAACTTTCTGTACCGGGAGCTTATAACTGCAATATCCCGGGCCCATCCGGAATCAGCGGTCCTGATTGGTGGCGAGCATGCGACGTTTTTTTGCGCCGATCTGCTGTCGGAGTTCCCGTCGATCAAGGCTGCGTGCATCGGGGAAGGGGATGATACGCTGGTCGACCTTCTTGGAAATGTTTTGAGCGGCTTTCCCGTGCTGGCCGATATTGCAGGTATTGCTTACATGCGCCAAGGGCAGCTTTGCACCACTCCAAGACGAGATCGTATCCGGGATTTGACACGACTACCGCTTCCGGATTGGGACGCCTGCGGAATCGAGCGTTACCTCGATAATCATATCTCGCTCGCTTTGCTGGGAAAGCGAGTGATTCCCGTTCTTGCCAGCCGGGGTTGTCCTTACCGCTGCACTTTTTGTTCAAATGAACGCTTTTGGGGCGGGACCTGGTGCGCTCGTCCGATCGATCAGGTGGTATCCGAGATTGAGGAATACATAGAGAAATATCGGGTCGAAGCAGTTGATTTCTACGATCCTTCGCTTGTGGTGAACAAGCAATGGATCAGGGATTTCGCAAGCGAGCTGATTCGCAGAAAGGTGCGGGTTTCCTGGGAGATGCCGATAGGTACACGAGCGGAGTCCTTTTCCAGGGACATTCTGCGTCTTCTCAAGGAGAGTGGATTATCCCGGCTGAACTACGCACCCGAGAGCGGTTCCGAGAAAGTAATCAGAGCCATCAAGAAGAATCTCGATCCGGTGCAGATTCTTCGATCCATGAGGGAGGCCGTTCTTGAGGGACTTTTCGTCCGCGCGCATCTGATCATGGGGACGCCGGACCAGGATTATGGTGACGTCTTCAGGGATTTCGTTTTCATCTCGAAATCCGCGCTGATCGGGGTTCACGACATATCGATTTTCCCGTTCGTGGTCTTTCCTGGCACAGAAGCTTACGAGGACATGAAGAAAACGGGCTTGATTGATTCCGAAGCATTCCGAAGAACGCTGAAAACGAATTCAACCTCGAACCCGAAAGGGTCGTATACCTGGAACAGGCGTTTCAGTGGTTCGATGGTTTACCGGATTTCCATTCTCTTGATGCTTTATTTTTACTTTCTTCAATATTCGCTGCGCCCCTGGCGAGTCTTTGGAATCATCTCGAATATCATTCGTAAGCGCTCCGTGACGTCCGTGGATCGCTTCGTCTATTATCTTCTTTCCAGAAAAAGAGCTCTCAGGACTTTCGTGGACTGACTGGTGCTTCAGCGA
>Ga0154382_139_pt2 | contig 103137 bp, 104 predicted proteins | sample RifGroB1_FD_105626 | JGI IMG/M metagenome (GOLD analysis project Ga0154382, IMG submission 105626) | Bdellovibrionales bacterium GWB1_55_8 | reverse complement strand
TCCAGGCCGTGGAGTGTGACCTGGCCGATCGCCGTGCGCTGCAGGCGTTCCAGCAGGAAGCCCTTGGTTTCAAGAAGGCTTTTCACGTCGAGCGCGGCTGAGCCCAGGAACACGATTTCAAGTTTGGTCTTGTTGGCGAGCTCATCGGTTGCGCGAACGGAGTTCGGTTTGATCAATTTGCGGCCAACACGCGCGCCGCGTTCCAGTGCCGCGATCATGGCGGTATCCGGATGCCCTTTGATCTTCGCGTGATAGACGTGAGGGATGTCTGAGCGCTTCTGATACTCGTCCGTGAAATGGCCGTCGTTCGTCAGGAGAAGAAGGCCTTCCGTATTGAAGTGCAGTTTGCCTATCGGAAATACACGCGCCTTCACTTTCGAAATATAGCCGGCAAGCGTGGGGCGCCCCTGTGGATCAGGAGCAACCGTGGAGATGACGCCCTTGGGCTTGTGGAACGCAAGGTACACGGGTTCTTCAGGCTGCTGAAGGAGCTTGCCCCGGACTTTGATGGCATCGCGGTTCAAATCCGCCTTGTCGCCGAGCTTTGCGAGTCGGCCATTCACGGTGACCAGACCTTCGGTGATGATCTCTTCAGCGGCACGCCGTGAGGCGATGCCCACCCGGGCCAGGATTTTTTGAATGCGTTCGGTTGCCATTGCGTGCCTCAGCTGCCGCTCGCCGGAAGTTCGGCGGGAACTTCAGGCGTAGCAAGCAGGACAGCCGGCATTTCCGGCGGGTTTTGCGCGTTCTTCGCGTCGATCTGTGCCTGCTTTTCCGCGGCTTTCTGCTCGTCAAGGTAAGGAGTAGAGGTCGGAATCGAGTTCACGCGCTCGCGAATCTCTTTCAGGATCTTTTCGTCTTCTCGCGGATTGTAAACGAGGCTGGTGCTCGTATCCGTCTTCATCTGATTGACAAGGCGGCGCATTTCCTTCACGCGCGGATCTTCATCGTTCGGATTGTCGGACTGGGATGCCGGAATCATCTTCTCGATCTCATGGAGCGAGGGAAGGCCGGAGAGGTCCTTCAGTCCGAAGATTTCCAGAAATTCGTTCGTCGTTCCGTAAAGCATCGGACGTCCCGGAAGTTCAGAGCGGCCGGTGATCTGGATTAGTTTTTTGTCCAGAAGGCCACGGATGAAATAGGAGGAGTCGACGCCGCGGATCTTGTCGATGTCTTCCTTCATCACAGGCTGCCGATAGGCGACGATGGCGAGTGATTCCATCCCGCCGCTGGAAAGCCGCTGCGTCTGGACTTTCGCGAGTTTCTTCGCGAGAGCGGCGCGGCCTGGTTTCGTCCGGAGCTGAAGGCCTCCTGCAACTTCAACCAGTTCTACACCGTGGTGAACCGTCTGGTAGCGCGTCATCAGAGACGCAACGGCGGACGTGAAAATTTCATCCGAGAAATCAGGGCCCAGCAAATCCTGAAGCTTTTTGACGGACATCGGTTTGTCGGTCATGAACAGCAGGGCTTCAATGCAGGATTCGACTTCGCGGAGATCCAGGTTTCCTTCGGAATCGGCCACGGGCTCGACGGGCAGCGCGGCCCGGAGTTCCGGGTCTTCGGATTCGGCAAGAGCGTTTTCTTCGGCTATACGCTGCGCGAGCGCTTCGTCTTCGGCGATCTGGGCCGCGAGTTCCGCTTCCGCGTCGCGATCATCGGTCGCTTCGGCGGCGTTCGCGGCGGCTTGTGTCGCGAATTCCTGAGTGGCTTCGGCGACCGCGCTTGCTACGCGGTCGAGTTCGGTGTCATCGCGCTCAGTGATGATCAGCTCCGGATCCAGATCCGCGTCCAGATCGCTGTCGATATCGAGCGGTTCAGTGCTGTTCTGCGCGTCCGCGATCTCTGTGTTCCGGAACCCGTAGGGATCCTGAACGAGGGAGACGAAATCGATGCCTTGTCCGTTGTCTTGTTCTTTGTCGGTCATAATACGATTTCCTGCGAAGTGACTGGGTCTTCCAGAACTTGATCGGCGATCTCAGACGCCGGCTGCGGTTCGGGGGCCTGCGGATTTTCAAAGCCTGATGCAAGCGAGAAGTTGAAATTCTTCAGGCTCTCGATCAGTTCAACGAAAATTTCCGCATAAGTCTGTTCCTGGTAGAGGCGTGCCTTCTTCAGTCGCGCAAGCTCGAGCGAGGCCAGGAAGGTGACGACCGTTTCCGGGCGTTCAGCGAGCGGAGAAAGCAGATTCCTCAATTCGATGGGCTTGCCGACTTTCAGGCGTTCACCGAACTCGACCATCTTGTCGGTCAGGGATACGGTTTCTTTTCTGAGGACTGTCTTGCGTTTTCGCGCCCGGGTGAGCTGGCTCTGATAGTTCAGGGTCAGCGTGGTGATATCCATTTCCTTCCATACGCGTTCGATGGGCGGTCGGCGATTGGGTCGATTGAAAACGTCTTCCCCGAGCATCGGAAGCTGAGCCAGGCTTTCGCCGGCCGCCAGGAATTTCCGGTGTTCAAGGAGCTGCCGGATCAGGTCTTCTTGGGAGAAACTGTCTTCTTCGCCCTGTATCGCCTCTGGCTTGGCTTCCTGCGGCAGGAGCGATTTGCTCTTCCAATGCAGAAGGGTGGCCGCCATGACCAGGAACTCGCTTGCGACGTCGAAGTTCAGCTCCTGAATGAGCCGGACATACGCAAGGTATTGATCCGTGATCTCTGAGATCGCGACCTTCGAAATGTCGAGCTCGTGGCTTTGAATCAAATAGAGCAGAAGGTCCAACGGACCTTCGAAGCTATCCAGGCGGATGGTAATTGGAACCCGGTTACTCATAAAGTGCCCACATCATAGCCATCGACGAAGATAAGGCAAGCCGGGTACTCGGATTTTCTTCTGCCAGGGTGTCTCATCCGTTGGGGTTAACCAAGCCTATGCGATCATAGAGAATTTTAAGTTGAGTTCGGGCGCGCGTTCGGGCGCGTTCCGCACCTTTGGCCAATATTTTTTCAAGATACCCGTGATCTTTCATCAACTCATCCGTTCGATTGCGGATGGGACCAACCGCTTCGACCACCAGTTCGGCGGTATCGACCTTGAGATGGCCATATTGTTTGCCCGCATAAGCCGCGACGAGTTCCGGAATCGGTTTGCCGGTGAGGGCCGACTGGATGTTGAGGAGGTTTCTTACCCCGGGTTTCTCCTCATCATAGGCGATCTCGGTTCCGGAGTCGGTCACCGCGCGTTTCACCTTTTTGCGGATCTGGTCATCCGTGTCATTGAGATAAACCGAGGCGTTCACGTCAGTATCAGATTTCGACATCTTCGATGTCGGGGCCTGAAGGCTCATGATCCGGGCTCCGACAGGAGGAATGTAAACCTCCGGAATTTGAAACAGGTCCTTGCCGAACAGGTTGTTCATCCGAATGGCGATATCTCGCGTCAGCTCAATATGCTGCTTTTGATCCTCGCCCACCGGCACGAGGTGGGTTCGGTAAAGGAGAATGTCGGCCGCCATCAGTGTCGGGTACGAGAACAGGCCTGCCGGGATATTCTGCCCCTGCTTGGCGCTTTTGTCCTTGTACTGGGTCATGCGGCCGAGCTCGCCCATATAGGTGAAGCAGTTCAAGACCCAGGCGAGTTCCGCATGCTCCGGGACCTGGGACTGAATGAAAAGAGTCGCTTCGTCGGCGTTGATCCCCGCGGCAAGGTAAGTGGCGATCGCGCGATAGGTCTGCTCTTTGAGTTCAGCGGGATCCTGGCGCACGGTGATCGCATGCAGGTTCACGGAAAAGAAGATGCAGTCGTAGTCATGCTGGAGTTTTACCCAGTTTTTCAGCGCGCCCAGGTAATTGCCGATGGTCAGGCGATTGGACGGTTGAATGGCTGAAAGCATGGTTTTCTTGGCTGAGGTCATGAAGCAACTCCAGGAAAATGGAAGAGCAGGGCGGCAAGCGTGATCGTGAGGTCAGTGAGGAACCGGATGGGGTAGCTCAGGATCGCGAACGCACCCGTGAGAAGAAGGGCCATCAGGATGAAAAAGCTGAACTGAGCCAGGCTTTCGTATTTCATCGCAAGCGGGTGGGGAAGAAACGACTGGATGATCTTGCTGCCATCGAGCGGCGGCAGAGGAATCAGGTTGAAGATTCCGAGCGCATAATTCAGCGAAACGGATATCAGCGCCATCGAGGCCAGAGGCTCATGATAATAGAACGTTTCAGGAACCCAGAGGCGGATCGCGACGAACGCGAGCGAGGACACGATCGCTAAAATGAAATTCATTCCGGGGCCGGCAAAGGCCACCCAGAAAAGACCGCTTCGGTAATTCTTAAACAGCCGCGGATCAATCGGGACCGGTCGAGCCCAGCCGAAAAGCAGGTTCATGCCGCTCAGCATGTTGATCAGAGGAAATAGCACTGTCCCGATCGGATCGAGGTGGGGAAGTGGATTCAGGGTCAGGCGACCTGCCGCCTTCGCGGTGTTATCCCCACATCGATTCGCCACGAATCCGTGGGCAAACTCGTGAAAAACGACGGCCATGATGAACGGAACCAGCTGCACGGACATGAGCTGCAAGCGCTCGGAAAATGCTTCCATTTGGATTGGCTACCATAAATCCGCCGCCCGGGTCACTCCCCTCGTGGATGGAATTTTCGGTGAGCGGCTTTGAGGTGGGCAGGGGTGAGCTGCGTATAGATCTGGGTGGTCGAAAGATCGGCGTGACCGAGCAGCGCCTGAAGCGATCTGAGGTTGATTCCGGCCTGCAGAAGATGCGTGGCAAAGGAGTGCCGGAGAGTATGGGGCGAGAGGTGCTCTCGGATGCCCGCCGCGAGCGCAAAATCCCGAAGGATGCTCCAGAAAGACTGTCGCGTGATGACGAATCCCCGCTGGTTCAGAAAGACATGGTCGCTCGAGGACGATTGGGCGAGCGCGGGCCGATGATGGCTGAGATATTCCAGGAGCCGCTCGCCGGCAATTGCCGCGACAGGCGCCACCCGCTGCTTGTCGCCCTTGCCTTGTACCCGGATGTAGCCTTCTGAAAGTTCCAGATCCCGAAGAGTGAGTCCGACGAGTTCCGATACGCGAACTCCGGTCGCGTACAGGAGGTAAACCATCGCGCAATCGCGGGAGCGCAGGTGCTCCCCCGGATCCCGCGGGTAGGGGAGTCCCCGGTCAGCGGCCTCCAGGAGAGCGGTGATGGATTCAGGAGCGAGAGCTTTTGGAAGCCGTTTCGCGGGGGACGGGGCACCCAGCTGTTCCGATGGATTTGTTCTCAGGTTTTTTTCGAGACAGCAGAATTTGAAAAACTGCCGAAGCGCGCTCACCTTGCGCGCCACGGATGCAGGCTGATTGCCGTCACGAGTCAGTTGGGCGAGGAACTCCGAAAGGTGAGGTGGCTCGATCTGCTCGAGGCTCAGTCCGGCGGGAAGCCAGGCCAGGAACTGCGTGAGATCGCGGCGATAGGCCTCGATGGTACGATCCGCCGCTCCGCGATCAAGCCTTCTTGCCTCGAGGAACTCGCTGACATAAGCGGAAAGTGGGTTAATCGACGGCTTTGAAGTACTTGTCATAGGCCCCTTGCTCGAGGTTTTCGAGCTCAGTCAGCGAAGGCTTGCGGCGTTCCGGAGCCTTGGGTGCAACTTGAATGAGGGTCTCCACGGTGGTCGTATTGATCTGGTCTGTGTTTTGGATCTGCTGCTGTTCCAGCTTGGCGAAGAGCTTCGGGTCGTGGCGCTTCACATCCTGAAGAGTCGTTTTTACCGCCTGCGTCTCAAGTTCTGCGATCTTCTTTGCGACTTCTTTGGGGAGTTCCGCCGGCGCCTGGGCGGGAGCCTCGATTCGAGAGGATTTCTGGATTCCAATGAGATCTTCCTGAGTGGTTTTGCGTAGCTCAACGACCGGAACGACCAGGGGTGCTGGCTTTTCCGCCTTATCCGTCGATTTTCCGGTCTTCTTCTCCGGGGCAGGAGCGGCTGGAGCTGTGGCGACCGTCGCTGAAAAACCTGTTTTCACCTCAATCGCCCTGGAAGCGGGCGCGGCGGGCTTCACTTCCACTTCGCCTCGAAGAATGGACACCTCTGTTTCACCCGTGGCACCGCTTTTCGCGATGAAAAAATCGGTTCCGCGCACTCCCATGGTAGCCGCTTTCGTGCGGATCTGGAGCCGGCTTCGTGGCCCGCCTTTGGCGATGATGCCGCGCAGTTTACCGTAAGCAAGGTCCATTCGGGTTTTGCCTTCGGCGGTGTCCTTGTCCCAGAAGATGCGGAACGAACTCGCAGGCCCCACGTTGAACTGATCGCCATTGTCATAAACCAGACGTGCCTTGGCTCCAGGGTTGGTTCGCACCACATTTCCGAGGTTCACACGGTCACCGGCTTTCGCGGAGCGTACCAGGAAATACTCGCCCTCGAAGAGAGCATGGGGCAAACCGCTGCTTTCCTTCTGGAGGGTCTTTGAAGGCTCCGAGTACAAAACCACCGTGCCATCAACCTGGGTAAGGGTGCCGACCTGCTCACCGGCATGCACGGTTACGGAGGCGAGAAGGGACGTGATGGCTAAGAGGCACGCGATCAATGATTTCATTTCTATCTCCTGGGTAATTTACGGGGCAAACTTCCGGGGCATGTATTCGGGCGGCAAATGCCGCTTGTCATTTTTAAGGGACGAATAGAGTATAAGGGTACAAAAGGAGATCTGTCATCGTGCCGCTTACAAAAAACGTGTTTCGTGTCTCTGCTCTTCTTTGCACCATTTCAGTTTCAGGCGTGTTTTCAGTGACGACCGCGGGTGCCGCGGCTCCGGCGGCGGAATTTGAATATCCTGAACTCGCGGTGACCCCAAGGGCCTCCGAGCGCCTGGATATGGAAGCGGGAAAAGAAGCGGACCGGAAATGGACCACTCATCTGCCGATCCAGTTCTCCGCTACAACCACGACGATTGCGGGCATTTTGCAGCTGATGGATCCGAATGACGATAAAAATTCAACCGAAGCCGGCTTTGTCGGCGCGTCGGTCGGTGCGGGATGGCTGGTATTGACCTCTCTGCTTGCGAATCATTACGCGCCTTATGCGTCCGCGCAAAAAGAAGTGGCGGGAATGGCGAAGCGATCACCTCGTGAACAGTTGCTCCGCGAGCGGATTGCTGAAGAACGCCTTGAAGCAGCTGCGACAGCCGCACGAAGGCTTCAGTGGTTTTCGGTTGCTTTCAATGCTGGAGCGGCCGGCTTTATGGCGGCAAACGCCAATCCAAACAGTGTTTCCATGGTTGCAGCTGGTGCTGCCGCGGTGAGTGCTTTTGTGCCGCTGATCTTCCCGTATCGCTGGCAGCAGGTTGCCCGCGACCAGAGAAACTATAAGAAAAAGATTTACGCTCCGCTTGCTACTGCGACCGTGTTGCCTGAACCCTCGACAGGAGCCTTGGCTCCCGGCCTGGTACTAACGTTTCTGTTCTGAAGAAGTCGCAGGTTTCTTGATTTCTGACAGCTTTCGCGAAAAGGCGATCGCCTGCTCACGATCCAGGTTCATTCCTTTTTCCGCCACCGCGTAGCGGTAGGCTTGCGTGAAATTTTCCACGGATCCGGGGCCGCTGGCGATGAGGTCTTCAGCGAGCTTCAGGGCGTCACCGGTCGTGAGCGATGGTCCTTTTTCCGAGGTCAGAAAATCCAGCGCCGCGTGAAATGATTTGGCCACGCCGCCATTCCAGTTTTCACCTTTTTTGGTGATGCGCATGGCAAAGGTGCCGCACTGCGGGCGGGGAAGGTCGAGTTTTTTTGAGCGAGCGCAGGTTTCAAGGAGTTGCTCGAAGTCTTTCCGTACCGAATCCTGATCTGTTTTGAGTTCGGAAGAAAGGGTGCGGGCCATCTGGAGAGCGGAACGAAGATCAAGGTCGAGATAATCCGAAACAAAAGCCCGTTTGAACACGAAAGAGAACGTGTTTGCTTCCGCATCCGTTCCGAGCGCGTACTCCAATCCAATTTCGACTGCTTCAGGAGAATTCAATTCGGCCTGGCGAAGGAGCGCGATGGTGCTGATGAATCGTTTTGCAGCTCCTGTGCAGCCTTGGGCTACGCGCGTTGCCACCTCCTGGGCCGCCCGGTCTTTAATCGCAAGATCATCACGTGAGCGCATGAATTCAAGAGCCGTGATGTATTCCCGTGTGGCGGGACATTCGGTGGATTGTTTTTGGGAAGGTGCCGGGGCTTGGGCAAGCGCTCCGGAAGCTGAAACACAGCAGATGGAGGTGATGAGAATTCCAATTGAAATCGGTCTGGGCATGCTCAGGATTATCACCCCAATTCTTAAGAGTCTCAATGCCCTGTTTTCATCAGCCGAAAAGATAGGTGATGAGGCTTGCCGGAATCTTATGTATCGCGTCATTCGGTTTAGCGGGATGGAGCAGTTGCTCTTCTGATCTCAAACATGCGTGCGTGAGCGAGCTTCCTGAACTCGAGCACGAGATTGCAGCTTCTATGGCGGTGCTTCAGGAGAGCAGGGGACGAGCGATTGCCTCAATCTCAGTCAAAGACCAGGAAAAAGAGCGAAATCGCTGGCTCGATTGGGCAGAGGCTCAACTCAAAGTATCTCAGCGTCTCCTGGATGCCGTCGAAGAATACCCTGAACTCGCGGAGCCCCGCGCACGACTTGGCGAAGTGGCACATGATTTCGTAGCGTTCCACGGTTACGCCCATGAAGGCCGGACCGAGTTGATGTTGAGTGCTCTGCGTCGGGTTCAGGAAAACGGCCGGATGGCTCGACAGTCGGCCTGCCGGGAGTAATTAATTTTTCAGAATGACGACGTCCTGCGTGACGACTTTGCCGTCACGATAGGAAAACTCGACGTGGATCGGATTTTTGCCAGAGTTCAGCGGAATGTAATCAGTCGAAAATTTTCCGCCCCGGACGTCGGTGAAGACGGTGGCGGCGAATTTATTGGCTTCATTCGAGATGACTGTGCGGACAAGTTTCGTCGCATCCGTTGTGCTATCGACCCCGCAGAGGTTTCCCGTCAGACGAACTTTCGTGGCTCCGGTATCGTGGTCCGCGTTTTTGTCACAGCTGAGTTCCATATTCAGGAAAGTCTGACTGATCGAAGCAGGGGAGCGGCTCTGGCCGCTCACTGCCGCGGGAGTCGAGACGGTCATAGCCGTCAGGACCTCTGGATCATAAACCAGCTGGTAAACGGAGCGGGCAAATACGCCGGTAACCGCCAAAAAGATGAGGACTTCTACCGGGTTTGCTCGAAAACGATATAATTTCGAAGTCTTAGCCATATACCTGCGTATCGGCATGTTTTGCCCAGTTCTTGAGGCAACTTGAAAAACCCTGGTGGCGGCTGCTTCAGGGGATGGGAATCGAAATTTCTCCTGTCATTTCTTTATGCTAGAGTCGACCCCCGATGATGGACATTCTTGGGCAATCCGCGCTCCTTTTGGGCGTATCCAGCTTTGCGCTCGGTTTTTCGGTTCTTGCCCGAAACGTCAGGAACAAGCTTTTCCTGGCTTTCGCCGTGCTCACGACATTGGTCTCCGGCTGGGCCCTTGCCTTTTTCTTCGAGAAGGTCTGGACGGGCGGGCATTTTTACCGCTGGCACCTTTTCTTCAACATCTGGCTGGCCCCCGGTGCCCTCACCCTGATCCGCGTGATGGTGAGAATCAAAGACAAACTGAGTCGGAGGCTGCTCGACCTTTCGACTTTCCTTGCGATGTGCCTGACTGTGGCGCTTGTCCTGCGCTTCGAGGCGCTCGACTGGGTCCTTCGCCTGATCTACTTCGCACCGGGTGCCGTCGTGCTTCAGATCCTTCACCTGATGTGGATCGACAGACGGCTCAGGGCAGGCCGCATGAAGCGGCAGCCCAAGGCGCCGACGGTCGGCTTATCGCGCCGTAACCTGATTTACTTCGGCGGACTAGTCGTACTTGGAACCTCGATGATGGATCACGTGGCGTGGATGGGGAAGCTGATCCCTTCGCTCGCGAACATTGGCGTCGTCATTTACCTGTTTTTCATCAGCCAGGCCATTACCGAGCAGAGGCTCTTGAATTTCGGTGCGCTGGTTTCCCGATTTGTCGTGTTGATCGCGGTCGCACTGACGCTGACCGGCGTCTATTCGCTTCTCGTTGCCTGGATCGAAAACAGTCCAGGCTTGTTCATCCTGAATTCCTTCATCGCCTCGTTCCTGATTCTGATGCTGCTCGATCCCCTGCGATCCATGGTGCGTTACTTTACCCATCGGCTTTTGAGCAAGGAACACAGACGACTGGAACAGACTCTTCGCGAAGCGCAGAGAAAGCTGGCCGGAAGCATGGATCCTGGCAGTCTTTTCCAGGCCATCCTGTTGACCGTCGAACAGACGCTGCAGCCCGAATGGGCAGCGCTCTTTCTGCTCCGCGGGGACGGGACGAAATTTCGGCGGGTCCGCCTGACGGGAAAGGAGCCGGCCGCGGATCCGACACCCGGCTCGGAGCCTATTCTCCGGGAGCTGCTGGCCGATCACACGCTCCTGCAATACTGCGAGGGCCTGCAACGGCGGGGAGATCTTCCGGTCCTGCTGGATCAGGTGCTGGAAAACGAAATCGATCGCTCGGCGAGCCGCCCGCAACGGGAAGCTCTGGCCGCTTTGATTCAGGGGCTGAAGGCTTTGGGCGCAAATCTCCTGATTCCGCTTTTTGATTCCGGAAAGATCCTGGGTTTTGTCGTCATGCGTGCTCCGGCGCCGCCGGAGCCTTGGGGCAGCAACTGGGGTCTGCTTTCCATTCTATATCCTTATTTTGAACAAGCGGCCCAATCCATGCGTAATATGGAAATCTACGCACGGCAACGGGAGAAGGAACGTTTGGCGACTCTCGGCGAAATGGCTGCCGGTCTCGCGCATGAGATCCGCAATCCATTGGGTGCGATCAAAGGCGCTGCGCAGTTCCTTGAGCCCTCCGAAGATCCTGCTGATCCCAGGCCGGAAAACCGGTTCCTCCGCGTGATCATCGAGGAGGTCGACCGCCTGAATCGAGTGGTGACACAGTTTCTGGATTACTCGAAACCGCCCTCTCCGGATTTGAAACCCGTGGATCTTGGCGAGCTTGTCGGAAAGACGATTGATATGATGCGGGCTAATCCTGAACACAAGGCGAGGATCGACTTTCAGAGGCCGGCGCAGCCGGCGAAGATTCTTGCCGCTCCGGAGCAGATCCAGCAGGTGCTGATCAACCTCCTGCAGAACAGCGTGAAAGCGCTCGGGCAGCGCAACGACGGGTTGATCAGGGTCGCAGTGGATTTCGAGGGACAGGTGGATTCCGCGCTCCATTCCAAGGATGTGGTGATCTCGGTCGAGGACAACGGGCACGGGATCAAGCGTGAGCATCTGGAAAAGCTTTTCATCCCGTTTTTCACGACTTCTCCAAGTGGTACGGGGCTTGGACTCTCCATTTCGCAGAAAATAATAGAATCTCACCGGGGGAGAATTGACGTCGTGACGGAAGAAGGAAAATTCACCCGGTTCTCCGTCATTCTTCCGCAGGCAAAGGAGTAAAAGGTGTCCGGTCGCGTTTTAGTTGTCGACGATGAGAAAAACATCACCCTGGTGATTCAGGCGATGCTGGAAAAAGCCGGCTACGAAGCAGCTGTCTTCAATGACAGTATTGAGGCTGTTGAATCCATTGAAAACGAGGATCCGGACGTGATCGTGACGGATCTTCACATGCCGGGAAAAGGCGGCATGGAGATCCTCGAGTACTGCCAGAAGAATTTTCCGCAGCTCCCGGTCGTCATCATCACGGCATTCGGGACGGTTGAATCGGCCGTGGCCGCGCTGAAAAAGGGTGCCTTTGATTTCATCACGAAGCCATTTGATCGGACGGACCTTCTGAACGTCGTCAAAAAAGCGGTTCTCACGCACCGTCAGCGGATGAAGGAGCCGGTTCCGATTTTGCCGATTGAAGGTCAGGCTCCGACGCCGGGCATTTCCTCGATCATCGGCGCAAGCGCCGAGATGCAGGAAGTTTTCAAGGTGATCGCGAAGATCGCCCAATCGCCGACCACGGTTCTGCTTTCAGGCGAAAGTGGAACAGGCAAGGAGCTCGTGGCCTACGAGATACACCGGAATTCCGATCGTGCTTCAAAGCCGTTCGTTAAAATCAACTGTGCCGCGATCCCGGCAACGCTGATTGAAAGCGAGATGTTCGGTTATGAGAAAGGCGCGTTCACCGGAGCGGTCACCTCGAAGCCCGGCAAGTTCGAACTGGCCAATGAAGGTACGCTTTTCCTCGACGAGGTGGCGGACATGCCGCTCGAGATGCAGGTAAAGCTTCTGCGAGTCCTGCAGGAGCAGGAATTTGAACGTGTCGGTGGAATCAGCTCGGTGAAAGTGGATGTGCGCATCATCACGGCGACGAACAAGAATCTGGAGGACGAGGTTCGTCACTCGCGTTTTCGCGAAGATCTGTTTTACCGACTGAACGTCGTTCCGATGCGGCTTCCGGCGCTCCGCGAGCGGCGCGAGGACATCGAGCTTCTCGTGCGCTTCTTCGTCCAGCAGCTGAACCGGAAGCTCAAGAAGGACATCTCCGCGCTTTCACCGGAACTTCTGAACGCATTCCGCCTTTACGCGTGGCCAGGTAACATCCGGCAGCTTGAGAACGTGCTTGAGCGCATGGTGCTGATGTCCGAAGGTCCTGCCTTGCGTCTCAGTGACCTGCCTGCTGAGATTGCGCAAGCACTCGGCCCTATGGAGTCTGAGCCAGAGCCTGAGGGTGGTCTCAGTTTCAAGGAGCTCGTCAAGCGACAGACTCAGGGCGTGGAACGCGAGCTGATCGAGAAAGCACTCGAGGAAACGGGCGGTAATGTCACGCGAGCCGCTGAGAAGCTCGGCCTTTCGCGCAAGGGGCTTCAGCTCAAGATCAAGGAACTAGGGGTGAAGCGCCCACTCGACTAGCAGTTCGGTTGCCCGGGCCGCATTCGCCAGCGCCTTGCATGTGACCTGATCGAGCGCGGCGGAACGGGGTGTGTATTCCACGTTTCCCTTGTCATGCGCGAGATCAATTTCAGACTCTTTCAGTCTGGTGCCGTATTTTTCCATCTCGGCGCGTCCAAGTTCCGGCGCAAGTTCGACGGATGCGTCCGCGACCGCCAATGCCAGTTCTCTTGGATAGTCAGGCGAGCTGAGGGCGGTGGCTGGGGCTTGTATTGTGATCATCGCCGGATCGTTCAGGCAGGAATCAAACGCGCCTTCTTTCAGATGATAAAGGACGTAGCCTTCATAAGCCCAATGATAATTGGAAATTGTCCGGGTGGTTTCCTTGACGAGGTTCTCAAAACCTTTGGCAGGAGGCCATGCGCCGATCGCCCCCCAAGGGACCATACGCCAATGGACGATCTGCACTGAGTGGAACGGCTGAGCCAGGTCCTGAAGATAATGCCCGGACCAGGCAAGCCTTCGAAGTCCTTCAGCGCGGTTGCCTTCACCGAGCAGCTTACGAGCATCCCGGGCTGTTTCCAGGACCCGATTTGGTGCCTGCCCGATAGCCTGTGTGGGCACTTGGAAGGTGGTCAAAGGCTGGGACACTCGCCAGCCGCCGAAGTACATGTGGCGGAACCCCTGGCTGGTCGATCCCGTGGTACCCCCCATCCAGCGGCGTTCGTTCAATGGGTCAAAGGAAGCATCCAGATTCTGGTCCATGCCCTTGTCGGGCTCGTCTGCGAATGCGGCAAACGAGGCCCGTTCCTGCGCGTTCAGCTGCATACGGCTGATTCTCTGGACGAGCGGCGCATGGCCGTCCCACGCGTGAACGGCTGGTGAAAGGGTCAGAAGGATAAGCGAGAGCAGTGACTTTCTCATGAGGTTGGAATTATGGCGGGGAGCGCAGGCGATTTCAAGCTGGACCAACAGCGGCCTGGACTTCTATCCTTGAACCATGACATCGCTTCCCGTCTTTGAAACCGAAAGGCTGATTCTTCGAGCCGTTCAGCAATCGGATGCAGCCGCGTACGAAAAGCATTTTGTTGATTACTCCGTGATCGGCGAGCTTGCAGCGAAGGTTCCCTGGCCCTACCCAAAAGATGGGGTGGCGCAGTTCCTTCAGACGCAGATTATTCCAAGACAGGGTAATAATCGCTGGGTCTGGGGTATTTTTCTGAAGGAGAATCTAGCGGAGCTCATCGGCTGTGTCGACCTTTGGCGCGACGGACGGCCGGAAAATCGCGGATTCTGGCTGGGCAAGGCGTTCTGGGGGAATGGGTACATGAGTGAGGCAGTGATGCCGGTCATGGATTATGCGTTTGCGCACCTGGGTTTTGAGCGGCTGGTGTTTTCGAATGCTGTTGGAAACATCCGGTCTCGGAGGGTGAAGGAGAAATCAGGCGCGCGCTTGATCGGAACCCGGCCCGCGAAGTTCGTGAATCCGGCATACACGGAAGCAGAAACCTGGGAGCTGACGAAAAGCGAATGGCAAGCCAGGGTAAGGGGGGGGAAATGAAAAAATTACGAGTGATGGTCCTTTATGGCGGCCGCTCGGGCGAGCACGAAGTATCCCTTCGCTCGGGTGCTTCGGTTATGCGCCAGCTAGATCGTGAGAAGTTCGACATTCTTCCTGTTGCGATCGACAAGCAGGGCCGATGGCTGTTGTCGGAAATCAGTTCTTTTGGAAGCCTCGATTCAGCGCTCTCGATTCCGGCAGATGCCACTCCGGTCACGCTTCGAACTTATCCAGCAAAGGATGGACGAGGGGAGTTGATCGAGCTTCAGGCTGATTCCTCCGGCAGTTTGAAAACGATTCCGTTCGATGTGGCTTTTCCAGTGATGCATGGTCCTCTTTGTGAGGACGGCACGTTGCAGGGCCTGCTCGAACTCGCGGAAGTCGCCTATGTGGGTTGTGGCGTGCTGGCATCGAGTGTGGGCATGGATAAAGAGGTCGCGAAGCGCCTGGCCCGCGATGCGGGCATTCCCATGGTGCCATATATTTCAGTGAAAAGCGGAAAGCAGGATTGGTCGGTGCTGGCTTCGCGGGTGGGGCGTGAGCTCGGTTATCCAGCGTTCGTGAAACCCGCCAATATGGGGTCGAGCGTTGGCGTCCATCGCGTCAGAAGTGAGTCTGAACTTCGTCCCGCGCTGGAAGACGCTTTCCGCTATGACACCAAAGTTTTGATTGAGCGTTCGGTTTCGGCTCGCGAGATCGAATTATCGGTTCTTGAGAACCGGGAATTCGGGGGGGCGCCGCGCGTGAGCGTTCCAGGCGAGATCATTCCGCGTCACGAGTTCTATTCCTATGAAGCCAAGTACCTCGATGACAATGGCGCGGCACTTCTTATCCCCGCCAAACTGGACCCATCTCAGGTGAAACTGGCGCAGGACATGGCACTGAAAGCGTTTTCCGCACTCGAGTGCGAGGGCATGGCCCGGTGCGATCTGTTCCTCGACAAGAACACGGGCGAGTTCTTTTTCAACGAAGTGAATACGATTCCGGGGTTCACCTCGATCAGCATGTACCCCAAGATGTGGGAAGCCTCAGGGATCTCGTATCCGGCGCTTCTGACGGAGCTCGTGGAACTCGCAGTCGCACGACAGAAGCGCAAGCGCGCGCTCCTTCACGAATTCGGCCGGTGAACCGGCACCTTCACCTTCAGGCGCTCGCGGCCTTTTCCTCATCCGGTTCGCTGGCCGGGGCTTTCCCGGCGTTCGGATCGATGATGTCGATGTAGCCGCATTCTTTTTTCGGGCACTTGTGCATGAGCCCCGCGCGTTTCGTGATCTTCTCGGTCAGGAGCGCAAAGCCGCATTGAGGACACGGTTTTTCAATGGGCTTATCCCAAAGCGCGAAGCTGCAATCCGGCCAGCGGTTGCAGCTGTAGAAAATGCGCCGGTAGCGGGATTGTTTTTGGGTGAGCTCGCCGATTTTGCATTCAGGGCAGGGGATACCCAAGGTGATCGCCTGTGTGAATTTGCAATTCGGATAATCACTGCAGGCAAGGAACTTTCCGAATTTCCCGCTTTTCACGATCATCGGATTACTGCATTTCTCACATTTCTTGTCCGTATATTCCTTCGGAATGATGACGATCTTGCCTTGATCATCTTTCTTGAAGTCCTGCGTATTTTTACACTCAGGGTAATGTGAGCAGGCAAGGAACGAACCCAGTTTGCCCCACTTGATCATCATCGTGTGACTGCATTTTTCACACTGGATGTCGGTCGGGACTTCCTGCCGCTTCACGTCCTTCATGTGCTTTTTCGCGGCTTCCAAAGTCTTTTTGAAAGGCTTCCAGAAAGTCGAAAGAGTCTTCTTGTATTCGGCCCTGCCGGCCTCGATGTCATCGAGCTGGTCTTCCATTCCGGCCGTGAACTCGGCGTTCAGGATGTCAGGGAAGGATGCGACGAGAAGGTCGGTGACCACCGTGCCGAGCTCACTCGGGTAGTAGCGCGCCTCGCGCTTCTCGACGTATTCGCGATCCTGCAGGTTCGAGAGAATAGTGGCGTAAGTGGAAGGACGACCGATGCCTTTTTCTTCAAGGTCACGAATAAGAGAGGCGTCCGTGTATCGGGGTGGCGGCTGCGTGAAGTGCTGAGTGGGATTCATGGACACTGGGGAGACGTGGTCTCCTTCTTTCAAGGGGGGAAGCTTCAGCTCGTTGAGTGCCTCTTCGTCCGACTTGTCGCCCTCTTCGGCTGCTTCAAGATATACGACGGAAAATCCGGCAAACCGCATCACTGAACCGGTCATGCGAAATTGGATTTCGCGGCCGCTCTTGTCTTTCGCCATGATGTCGATCGCCGTCTGGTCATAGATTGCCGGAGTCATTTGGGATGCGACAAAACGATTCCAGATCAGCTGGTACAGGCGGAACTCATCTTTTTCGAGATGTGGCTGAACCTTCGCGGGTTCAAATTCCAGCGAAGTGGGCCGGATCGCTTCATGGGCTTCCTGCGCTGATTTTCGTGATTTGTAGACGTTGGGCTCTGCCGGCAGATACTGCTTTCCGTACTGCTGGAGGATGAATTCGCGAACGGACTGCAGCGCGCCTGGCTCGATTCGCACGGAGTCGGTACGCATATAGGTGATCAGACCGTGCGTCCCCATGTCTCCGAGGTCCACACCTTCATAGAGGCGTTGAGCGAGGGTCATGGTTTTTTTGGCGCTGAACCCCAGTTTTCTTGACGCATCCTGCTGAAGGCGGCTGGTGATGAAGGGCGCTGCCGGTTTCCGGGATCGCTCCTTTTGTTCAATTGAATGAATCGCCCAGTTGGCTTTCTTCACGCCCTCCAGGAGGTCGTCCATGACTGCTTTATTGGGCAGTTCGGGGTCTTTCCCGTTGATTTTGAAAAGGTTTGCTTTGAATTCGGCGCCGTCTTTCGAAAAGCTCCCTTCGAGTTTCCAGTATTCCTCGGGTTTGAATGCTTTGATTTCAGCTTCGCGGTCAACGACGAGTCTAAGGGCCACGGACTGGACCCGGCCTGCGGAGATTCCCCGCTTCACTTTGTCCCAGAGGAGCGGACTGATCTTGTAACCGACCAGACGATCCAACACGCGCCGGGCCTGCTGCGCCCGGTACAGGTCAGCGTTCAGCTTTTGAGGATTCGCGATCGCCTCAAGAATGGCTGGCTTGGTGATTGCGTTGAAAAGAACGCGATGAACTTTCTTGCCCCTGGCTTTAAGCTCCTCATTGATATGCCAGGCGATCGCTTCGCCTTCACGGTCCGGGTCTGTAGCCAGGTAAAGGAGCGGTACCGATTCCGAGGCCTTCTTCAGCTCGGCCATCACTTTCGTTTTCGTGGGGATAAGCTGGTAATCGGGTTCAAAACCCTTGTCCGGATCAACACCTAGCTTGCTTTTAGGCAGATCCTTAATGTGGCCGACGCTCGCTTTCACTATGTACTCGCGACCAAGATACTTTTGAATGGTCTTGGCTTTCGATGGAGACTCAACGATGACGAGCGCTTTTTTGGCCATGCCCTACTTTAGTCGGACTTTTTCATTTTTTTCAAGTCAGGACGTAACTGGAGTGATTTAGCCAGCTGGTTTCAGGAGCAGCTGGCGAAACTTCCGCGCCGTTCCATGACTCTTTCGGCCTGCAGCGTCGCATTCAGGGCGAGAAAAAATTTTTGAGGGCTCCATTCCTTGCTGAGAGCCCAGGTCAGCAGCTCATCGGCAGTTGCTCCACCTTTTGTTCGTGTGAGCATATCCACTCGGGAGGCGAGTTCATTTTCTTCGACGGAACAGTGATCTGATTGCAGTTTCTCCCGGCGAGTGCTCGGCGATATTCGTGCCGCAAGGTCAAGCCAGGTCACTCCCAGGTTGTGAGAGGCCCAAAGGGGCCGCGCGTGATCCGAGTCAAGCAGTCGCTGGTTGCCCGCGAGATGTGGATCCGATGGGAAGCAGGGAGTTGCATAGGTTTCGCGAGCCATGTCCCTGGCCCATTTCGCCGTGTTCAAGGCGCCTGAGCGGTGACCGGCTTCCGCCACCCACACAGCGCGTGCCCAGCCCGCGATAAAACGATTACGTCGAATGAAAAATCCCGGTTGAGGCGGAACGCCGTCCGGAAATTCCGAGACGAGGAGGCCATTCGAGCCGAGAATGCGGTTCGCAAGATCTTGGTTCTCTCTTGGGTACAGTTGGTCGAGTCCGCCGCCCAGTACGGCGATGGTTGGCAAGCCGGCATCCAGTGCGGTCTGGTGCGCCGCCGAGTCGATGCCGCGTGCAAGACCCGAAATGATGATCAGGTCCGTGTTTTCGAGCTCCAGTACTGTTTTTCGGACCTGTAGCAATGAGCGACTCTGCGGATTGCGAGTGCCGACAATTCCGAGCCCGCGCGAAGGAAGACCTGCAAGCAAAGCCAGAGCTTCGGGGCTTCCGCGTAAATAGAGCCGTTCCGGCGAAAAAAGGATGTTCCAGATGGATTCAGGTCCCTCCGTGCGGAAGGGGGCTGGAAGATCAGGCCTTGTCAGGATCTCTGTGGAATAGCTCGTCATGTGACTCCTTTTGGAAGAGTCATGCGCGGTGCAACTCGCTTGCCGGGTTACTCCAGCTCAGGAGGTGCGGGAAATTCTTCGGAAGAAGATTCCGGAGCCGTGGGCGGGGGAGGCGGCGGAGCAAGTTCTTCCTCCTCCTCGGCCGGCGGAGCTTCGAGTACGGGAGCTTCCGTTTCATCCGAAGGTATATCGGAGGGCGCCGGCGCTTCCAGCTCGGGTTCGGGCTGCGACGGCGCAGGTTCGTCAGGCAGCGGTTCCAGGGTAGGTTCCAAAGTTGCTTCGGGCTCAGTTCCTTCCGGTATTGCCGGAGTTTCCTGCCATTCCTCGAGCTGGCGAAGCTCTCGTGCTTCGCCTTTTCCAATGCCCGCGCCACCTTCGAGCTGCTCCAAGGTATCGATTTCCTGCGGCGAAACGGGAGCCGTTTCGGTGCTGAAAAGGTCGAGACCGCTGCGGCCGTCTTTGCCGAACACTTCCGAGACGTCTGTCAGCAACGAAACCGTGGCTTTTTCCGGAAGGGTCTCACGGCTGCTGATCACGATACCGCTAGAAAATCGGGGACTGACTTGAACGATCATCACATCGCCATTGGCCCTCAAACCGCTCTCGGAAATCTGTTTTTTCGTGACCGGGTCAAAATAATCGAAATAACGGAAGACCATTCCCGCCTGCACGCCGTCATCGGTGCCCCGGTCAACGAAAACCTGCTTGTGCTGCGCGGTTACAAAGGAGGAGCTGGTCTTGTCGAAAAAAAGTGTCGCTTCCATCGGGCCGGGACCGGCTACAGGCTCATGAATTTTCACGCGCGGCGTGCGATTAATGAGCAAATCACCTCGTCGAATCTTGTCTCTGGCGCTCAGAATCAAACCGACGAAGACTTCATCTCTAACGCCAATGATCCGGACGGTTCCGACCAGAGGGTAGGCGTATCCTGTGCGACCGAACAAGCTGGTTTTCAGAACAGCGGGACTACTCGTGATGTCATAGGTTTCGCCGACATGGAGGTTACCATCTGACTCGATGAATATCTGGTTTTCGGGGCTGAGCATGCCGACGTCGTCGTTGGAACCCGTGATCTCACCGAGAGGGTCAATCCGTTCCGATTGGACGAGCACTCCGAGCTCAAAGCCGTTCTGGCCTTGCCCAAAACTGATTTTCGTATTCGTGTCAAATCCGAGTGGGTCCACTTCCGGCGGCAACGCGATGGAAACCTGTTCCCATTCCTGAGGGGGGAGGCGCCTCCACTCGGAGGAACGGGGTTTTGCACCGGTCTTGCTGGGAATTTCCTGTGAGAATCCGGAACGAGCGGGTTCCGCTGTCCGGTTTTCCAGAGAACCGATCGCGACTGCCGGCAATGAAACGCCTGTGCCGGGCAGGAACGCGATCTCGCGCCCTGGGCTGATCAGATGGGGATTAGTAATGGAGTTATTGTTCAGCGCCCAGATTTTTGGCCAATATCGCGCATCACCAAACAATCTTCGCGAGATGTCGTAAAGCGTATCACCGCGAACGATGCTGTATTTCTGGGAAGCGCGTTCTCCGGCGATCATCTGCCATTCCTCGTCGGGAATCGGCTTGAGAGTCCGGGCGAGCTCGGCAGATTGCTGCTCACGAACTCCGGGCGCAATCGCGGTCCAGGCGGTTTCGGCGCTCAAAAAGGCGAACGCAACCGCGCTTGCGGATCCCGCAATCAAGACAGCACGGCGATTTGCGTCCTGCTTTTTTTTAGTGCGCATTCTCTCGTTTCGGTTCGTTCATCTGGCTCTTCAGAGGAGCTGTCGGCGGCACCCCATCCAGTCCGCGGGGCGCGCTCGATTCAGTGGATTCCTGCTCAGCATTGGCGCCCGCAGCGGGTGATTGCGGGTAAAGCGAGGTGAGAAGCTGTCGATGGGCTTTCGCGTCTTCTTTCATGTTCAGAAGGTCTTCCGCGAGTGCCATCTTGTGGAGCGCCTCGGGAACCTGAGCACTGCGATCATAAGAGGTCAGAACACGGCGGTACTCCTGAAGCGCCAGCTTGTATTCCTTTTGCTGAAAGTAAGCTTCCCCCACATAGAACTGGGCTGAGCCGGCGAGAGGGTGGTCGGGGTATTGTTCCAGAAAATTAGAAAAAGCCAGAACAGATTCGGAATGCTGCTGTGACTGGAGCAGGACAAGCGCTTTTCGATAACTTTGAATGGCGTCATCGCTCATAAAGCCTGCCTCCGGATCACTGGAAGCCTTGGATATGGATATCGGAGCGCCCGCGCGAGTGGCTGGATGGGGAATGACAGGTGCGGCAGCCGAGCGTTCCATGCGGTCTGCTGATGTGGATGCGGCTGCCTGCATGGACTCAAGCTTTCCGTTCAGAGAGGTAAGTTTGCCTTCGAGTTCCTCGATCCGTGCGTTCAATGCGCCCATCTGAGTGCGCATCTCGGAAATCGGCGGAGCCGCTTCAGCCTTGTCGTTTTCGTTTTCAGAGGCTTTCTGAACCGATGAGCAGGCTCCCAGAACGAGCAGCCCAACGAAAGTGATAGAAATTCTGCGGGTGACGAGCGGGAGCATTTTTCGGTAGCACATACTTGAACATAGGATAAGTTGACTGCGTGGTTTCGGCAATCAAGAAGATCATCCGCGTACGCAAGGAAGACTCAGCATACGTTTACTTCATTCTGGAGTCGTATGAGGGCATCACTAGCTATTCCACCCTCGATCATCGCTCAGGGGCTCTGTATCGGGATCTGGAACTCAGCATTCCGCCTGATTTCCTCAGCGAAACCGAAGCACTGCTGGAGCGGCTCGGGGATCTTGTTCATGAGCTCCCGGCCGGGGCGGGCGACTCTGCGGCTTCGGGTTCCGGGTGAGCATCCAGGAATTCCTGCAATTCTTTCATCGAACCCAGTGATTCGATCCGCTCCGGAGAAGGAGCGGGGACTCTCAATCCTTGCTTCGCGACCACCCTGGCGGCGTTCTTGTCTTTGAGTTTCTCAAACAGCAGCTTTACCAGAAACAGGTGATTCATTGGCTCATCCGGTGCAACCTGGATGGCTCTCTCGAAGTGCTCCTTTGCGCGGGCGTTGCTGCCGCCAAGAACGCCCGGAAGCTTTTGCTCGATCAGACCCAGCAAACGATGCGCTCCGGCACCCGCGTAAGCGGGCTCGGTTTTCAGTGTCGATTGGAGATGCCCCCGGATTGATTTCAGGCTGAATAGCATTTTAACCGCACCGATGGTCTGTCCATACAGGGCCATGTTGATGGCCGTCCAGAAATGACAAGGCGCGCAATCGGGCGCGAGTTTCAGTGCAGCTTTTCCTGCATCCCGTCCTTCAGCAAAGGTTTTAGCTTTGTCATTTTTGCCCTTCAGAAGATGCAGTCCGGCAAAGTAGCACCCCATGGAATGCCGCCAGCCAGCTTCAGGATCTTTTGGATTCTCCGAATGGTAACGGCGAAAAAGTTCGAGCGCTTTTTGTGCCTCTTCGGGAACGTTCCGTTTTGCAAATGCCTGATCGCCTTCGGCGTATTGTGGCCGGGCTGGAGAAGACAGCGCGGTTTCGGCGTAAGTCCGGTATGCAAGGGCCTGGAGTCCCGCAAGTAGGCTTGCACAGAGACACAAAACGAGCAGAATGGATCGCATTCTGAAATTTTACGGGTGAACAGGTCCTCCCGGCAAGGAAAGTCCGAATCTGCTTTCCTGAGTCCGGAGATTTCAAAGCCTTTCGGTCGAAGTGACTACGCCGGTTCTGGCCAGCTGGAATATTCCTGGCATAGCGCTCGCGCAGAGGAATGCGCAAATGGCTCAAGGGCTTGTCTGGACTGTGGGTTTCTGGTGCCTTTTCCACGGATTAGGGAAACTCCGCGAGGGGTGGCTTTCGTCTTTCGCCGCGGGTGGGGTGAAGATGGAACGAGCTGCGCTTGAACGTGTTGTTTCGCTCTTCAGGGAGCTTGAAGATACACTTGCAGCAGGATTGATCCCGGCACCTTCCCGTTGGGAAGCCGTTCAACGCCTGTCGGCCCCTTGGGGAGTTCTGGCGCACGAGAGCATTCAGGAACTCAGGAGGCAGGGCGGAGCGTTGTTGCCTACGTTAGGACGCTTGAGAGAATTTGCGAATCATCATCGCGAGGTGCTGGCTGATGCGGAATCCCGATCCTCGCAGGCGGTGGTTCAGGCAATCGCCTGCGCAGGGCTTGTTCCGCTTTTCGCAGGCATGCTTTACCTTTTGCTTCCGGGAATAGACGCGCATTTGGGACTTTGGGCAGTGGTGTGCGCGCTCGCGCTTTCTCTTGCGGTGTTTGGCGCAAAATGGATTCTTAGGCTCGCCGAGACGGCCAGGTGGGCTTCACTTCCCCGCGGGCACCGCAACGGGTTACTTTCGGTTCAATGCGCAGGCGAACGTTTTCTCGCGCTTATTCGCGCAGGCAATCCTGCTGATATTGCCTGGTCAAAGAGCTGTGAATGGCTGGCGACCCATTCGCCCGAGTTGGCGGCGCACTGGGGATACTCGCTTTGGACATCCGAGCCGGTAATGGTGGGTGAGCATCCCGCGATTCTGCCACTGATCGATCTTGGAAATGCGCTGAAAAAGTCTGCTCAGGTCAGCTTGATGGAAGGACGTCCTTGTCTGGAGCGCTCCGAGGCATCGTTGCGGGCGTTTCGATGCGAAATGAAGGTGAGGACGGATCGGGAGCTCGTCCTGCTGCCGACGCGAGCATTGAAGCCTCTCTTCCTTTGTGTGGCACCCGCTCTGATGGGGATGCTCGGCTTCGGCCTTTGGCTCTCATGGCTGGATCAGTTTGGCGGAAATGGTGGAATTTGAAGCAGCTTTGATCCGATGGTCGTTCTGGGCGCTTCTGCTCGGGATTCTGCTGGGTGGCAAACCGTGGGTGATTCCCGGAGCAGGTCAGCCATGGCTCGATCGGGCCTTAGGCAATTCTGTGGGCGTCCTCGTGACTTCGAAAGACGGGCCTCATGAGAATGGTATCTCCTTCTTTACCTTCAATTCGCCATAGTTCGGAGATCTCGCGCCTGCCGCCTACTCGGCGCACTTGCGTGACCCACTGAACCCCGAGTGCGAGGAGTTCCTTGAGAACTCCTGCCGGGACCGTTCCGCCTGCCGAAAGGAGGCAGAGTAGTTCGAGCCGCTTCAATGCCTCACGAGCCGAGTTCGCGTGCAGAGTGGCCAGTGCGCCACGGTGACCGGTATTGAGTGACTGCAGCAGGTCCAGGACTTCTCGTCCGCGGCACTCACCCAGGACGATGCGGTCTGGTCGCATCCGGAGCGCCTGCCGGAGCAATGTGGTCAGAGTCACCTCCCCAAAACCGTCGGAATTCGGCGGACGACTGATCAGGGTCACGAAGTGAGGATGATGGGGTCTGAGTTCCGGGGTGTCTTCGAGTGCGACAATCCGCTCTATTTCGGGTACCGAGGCGAGCAAGTCACTTGCGAGAGTCGTCTTTCCACTGCCGGTCGCGCCTGAGATGATGACAGAATCACCATTGCGTACGGCGCAAGCCAGGAGCCTGAACGCCTCCGAGTTTCCCCATCTCGCGATTGAATCGTCTTTTTCAGAGTGTTCACTCGCATGAGCCAGACGTCTCAGGGAAACGAGAATACCCTGCCTGGCCAGGGGTGGAAAAGCGACATGGATCCGGTGTCCAGAGGCGAGGGTTGCATCAATGAATGGGTGCTTCGCGTCCCAGCTTCGGCCTGCCAGTGAAATCTGTTCGAGCACCCAGCTTTTCATTTCTTCATCGCTCCATGGCGTTCTGTCCTCAATGGGTTGGAGGCCTTGTCCTTGATCGATAAAAACGGTCGCTGCCCCGTTCAGGCAGATGTCGGATACCTGCGGGTTGGTCAGGGCATGGCGAAGCCAGAGGGGCGTATTCATTTCGCGGTCCTCCCGCCGGCCGCCTTTCTTGTGTTGATTTTCGAACGAATCCGAAGTGCTCCCATTCGGTACGGAAAAGGGCCAGCCACCCGTCGCTTGAGAGTGGGTTTCTTTGCGAAGGAAGCTGCTGGAATTTCCGTTTTCGGAGCATTTGTGAGGAGCGGGCGATTAGGTAACGACTCCGGCGCTGCAGGGGGGGCTCTCAGTGGCAGCAAGATCGCGACGAGTTCTGATTTATCCTGAAGGTAATCCGTGGACCCGAAGAGGGACCCGAGTACCGGAATGCTTCTCAGGATCGGGATTCCCCGCGCATTTTCGCGATTTTTCTCCTGGAGGAGGCCTGATAAAAGGAGAGGTTTTCCAAACCTGGCATCCACCTGTGTTTTCATGCGATTGGAGCGGATACCTGGAACCGAGTCGGATGCAACGGCAGTGTCGAGGTGACTCACTTCCGTGAAAACTTCCAGGCGCACTTGGGTGTCTGTAGAGTGGGTGGCTTTGAGTTTCAGTGTGAGTCCGTAGGGTTTCCACGAGATGTTCGACGTGTATCGACCGCGCGATTGGATCGGAAGCTCTCCTCCGGCAAAAAGTTCCGCTTCCCCCGGGGTGCGGAGAGCGAGTTCGGGCCTCGAAAGAACTTTCACTGAGCCCTCGCCTTCCAAAGCTTCTAGCGTCAGGTCAATCTGCAGCAGGTCTTCAAAGCGGGGAATTCCTGCCGTGGTCACGCGAAAAGCGCCTGGAACTGCATCGGGCCAGGATAATCCGATCGCACCGAAGCGGGCCTTTTTCAGTTCAAGCAGGAATACTCTGAAGTAAACAGTAGGAGCACTGTCGGGCAGGCTCGCCAATTCCGGCGTGGCGAGCGTGAACCGAGACTTGAGTTCTTCTTCCAAAGTCTGGCGCAACACCGAATCCTCGACATTTCCGCGGACAAATACCCTCTTTCCTGTCAGCGCAGTTTGTAGAAGGGCGGATTTCCCGGTTTCAGCGATCCAGTGGTTCACGGCCGCGAGCTCCTGATCCAGGAGCTCTTGCGAGGGGCGCGAATCGTCCCGGACCTTTCCCGGGAAACCACTGAGAAGGGATTGGATCCGCGCACTTTCCGGTTTGGTCTGGAATACGCCCCGCAGTATTGCGAATCCCCCGCTGACGTATATCTCCACTTCCTCGAGTGAAGAGAGGGCCGTCTCCAAAGGGGTGCTGATCGTCTCGCGGCATCGTTGAACTGAAATGTTCCGCTTTTCGATGCTACCGTCCTGCTTCCAGACCAAAATGTCTGTCTGGCCGGGCGTCCGGGCTTTTACCAGGAGGGAGGCCTCAGGCGAACCCGGCAGGCGGTTCGGCGGTCTCGTTGCCCGGACAAAATCGGCACCCAGTGCGTAACGCTGCAGCCCGGGGAAGCTCAAAATTCGCTGTTCGCCGGGGCAAAGTACGATCGGGGCGGCGTGTTTCAGCTGCCCGTTGCCGCTCGCGGATTGAGGAGCCGCGAGAAAGGGGAGGGTCAGGAATGCGATCACTGTCATCGGTAACCGGGGTAACTGGAGCTGTTTCAGGCGATTCATAGGTCTTGGAGCAGCGCAAGAGACAGGCCGGTCGCGGCAGGGGGAGCTCTGTTAAGAGCCCCTTGTTGCGCTCTTGTTGCCCTCTTTGATTGACAAGGGCGGTCTTTCCATCATAACAACTGACAGAACTATTTAGCCGCAGAGCGGATTATCACCAGTCGACCACGGAGACCCTTATGCCATCACGTATGATGAAGACCAAAACGGCGCGCAAGATTCGCAAGGCCCGCAAAGGCAAAGCACGTAAGCGCCAGGAACAGAATAAAGGCACAACCCCCAAGTTTCCGATTCACCTCGAGAATTAAGAAAGATCGACGCGGAGATCTGTCATGGGACGCAACTACCTTTTCACTTCTGAATCCATCACGGAAGGCCATCCAGACAAAATGGCCGATCAGATCTCGGACGCGATTCTGGATGCCCTTCTCACGGAGGATCCCCGGTCCCGCGTTGCCTGTGAAACGCTCATTACCACCGGATTGGTGGTTGTGGCCGGTGAGGTGACGACGAACGCACGCATTGATTATGCGGATATCGTTCGCCAGACCGTGAAGAAGATCGGGTATGATTCCTCTGAAAAAGGGTTTGACTATAAAACCTGTGGCGTCATGACGACTCTGGACAGACAGTCCCCGGACATCGCGCAAGGTGTAACCACCGGTCAAGGCATTCATAACCAAAAGGAACAGGGAGCCGGTGACCAGGGCATCATGTTTGGCTACGCGGTTCGCGAGTCAGACAATCTGATGCCTCTCACGATTGACCTCTCCCATAAGCTCGCGCTTCGCCTTTCAGAAGTTCGCAAGAACGGAACGCTGGGCTGGCTCCGGCCCGATGGCAAGACACAGGTCACGATTGAGTACGAAAACGATATCGCCAAGCGCGTCGACGCGGTTGTTGTCAGCTCACAGCATGACGACAACATCACGCATAAGCAGATCCAGGAAGCCCTGACTGAAGAAGTGATCAAGAAGGTCATTCCTGCGAAACTTCTGGATAGCAAAACAAAATTCTATGTGAATCCGACCGGTCGTTTTGTGATCGGTGGGCCGATGGGTGATTGCGGTCTCACGGGCCGTAAGATCATCGCCGATACCTATGGTGGGCACGGAGCTCACGGTGGCGGTGCCTTCTCCGGTAAAGATCCCTCCAAAGTGGATCGTTCGGCCGCATACATGGGCCGTTACATCGCAAAAAACATTGTTGCGGCAGGCCTGGCGGACAAATGTCTTGTTCAGCTTGCGTACGCCATCGGTGTCGTAGAGCCAGTCAGCGTCATGGTGAATGCCTATGGAACTGAGAAGGTAGAGCTGAAAAAGATTGAAGCAGCCACCCGCGAAGTGTTCCATCTTCGCCCCGCTGGCATTATCGATTCACTGGATCTGCTCAGGCCGATCTACTCGAAAACGGCCGCATACGGGCACTTTGGTCGCAGTGAAGCCGAATTTACCTGGGAAAATACTGACCAAGTTGCCGCACTTCGCAGTTTGAAATAAGACGGTACTTCCCTATAATCCGGGGATGCGCTTCCTATTCACCGCGCTCCGGTTTTTCCCGTACTGGGCGATTCCAGTTGCGTTCATTCTGGCTGATCTTGGGCTTCATTTTCGCCGCAAGAACAACCGCGTTTTCGTCCCGCTCTGGTCAGCATCCGGGTTGCTGGTCGTTCTGGTGCTGCTCTGGTTTGTCTTTCGCGGAGACAAGAATTCAGATCTCTGGGTCCGCGCTCTGATCGGCGGGTAGGGTACCCGAATCTGTTTTCCCTGGAAAAACATGGCTGCTCCGACTGTTTTTTGGCTCATGCGAAAAACTTTTGACACGTAGGCAGCTTTTGCTTAGCCTTTTTATAGGGGCGTTGAACTGAAACCGACCAAGACGGGTCAGCCAGGTTCAGCGGTGTAGTCCCAAACTCAGGAAGGGTTAAAGGGGGGGAGCATTGATGCTCACGTTTCAATCGCCATTCGTCGGTGAAAGTTCAATCATACAAACCATTTTCCGCACGATCGAGAAGGTCGCTCAGACTGATAGCACTGTCTTGATCACAGGGGAAAGCGGAACGGGGAAGGAGCTGGTGGCTCGGGCCATCCACGAAAGTTCGCCCCGCGCAGCACGGCCGCTCGTGGTCGTGAACTGTGGAGCAATTCCCTCGGAATTGCTGGAGGCTGAGCTTTTCGGCCACATGAAAGGCGCATTTACCGGCGCGACCCAGAACCGCCAAGGACGCTTCGAGCTGGCCCATGGCGGAACCATCTTTCTGGATGAAGTGGGAGAGCTTCCTCTTCACCTACAGGTGAAGCTGCTGCGAGTCCTTCAGACCCGTCAGTTTGAGCCCGTGGGTTCTTCCAGAACTCTCGAGGTGGATGTTCGGATTATTGCAGCCACCAATCGCGATCTCGAGAAGGCCGTCGCTGACCGCAGCTTCCGTGAAGATCTTTATTATCGCTTGAACGTGATCCCCTTGAAGGTTCCCTCGCTCCGCGAGCGCCGCACGGATGTCACGTTGCTGGCCAATCATTTCGTCGCGAAATTCAATCGCGTCACGGGAAACGAAGTCGAGGCGCTCAGCGAGCAGGTGCTTGACGCCCTGATGGCCTATGACTGGCCCGGAAATGTTCGCGAGCTCGAGAACCTCATGGAACGTCTGGTGATCCTGAAGGGCAAGGGCGCCGTGGACCTGGGCGACCTTCCTTACAAGGTTTTCCAGAAATACGCGGAAACTCAGCCTCAGGGTACAGGTGCCATGGCGGAGTGGGAGTTTCCGAAAATGGCGCTTCCATCCGACGGGCTTGATCTCAAGTCGATCGTCGCGGCATTTGAAAACCACTTGGTGGACCAGGCTCTGGCCCGGACCAATGGCAACAAGAATCGCGCAAGCGAGTTGCTCCAGATGAATCGCACCACTCTCGTCGAGAAGCTTCGCAAGCGGGGCATGATCATTCCGCTCGAGAAGACGCGCGAAAGCCTGGATGCCTTCGATGGGACCGGACCTGGTCCTGGCTTGATGGATTGCTGAATTCGTTTATCTGGGCTCGCCCCTGAAAGGGGCGGGCTCAGCGCTTTTCTTTCGCCGTTACCGGTGAGCTAGCGCTTTTCTCCTCGGACTCGCGGACCGTCTGTCTGATGAGGTTTCGCATGACACGATTGCGGCTGACTCCGCCCATGAGGGACTTAGCGTCATCATAAAGGCCAGGGTCATTCACGAGTGCGCCGAGCGTGCCGGTACCGTTGTTGATCTTGGAAAGAATCGCATTCAGGTTCGCCATCGAGGATTTGAGATTGAGATGGTCGAGCTCGCGATTGAGCTTCTCAGAGGCGGAGGCCAGGTTCTTGGCCGTCGAGGCCATTCCTTTGGCGAGCGTGTCGGCGCGATTTCCGCTTTCGAAACTCTTCAGAAGGTTGTCGAGGCTGCCTGCGATCCGATTCAGGGAGACCATGAGCTGGTCACCTTTGCTGATGAATTGAGTGAGGCCGGCCGAGGAGGTGACTGGGATCTCGGATCCGGGCTTCAGATGCTCGGCATCCGTGGTTCCTGGGGAGATTCCGATGTACTTATCACCCAGTACCCCTTGGGTTGCGATCTCGGCACGAGAATCCTCTCGGATCCATTCAGACGATTCATCGGAGACAGACAATTCCACCTCGATGTCCCGTTCCTTCGGGTTCAGCCGGACGGCCTTCACGGTGCCGACCTGAACGCCCCCCAGGACCACCTTTGCGCCCGGGATCAAGCCTTCCACAGTCTTGAAGTGGACGGTATAGGTGTGTTTTCGCTCGAGAAAGTTTTCGCTGGAGCCAAGCACCAGGATAGCCACCATGATCAGCGCGATCCCGATGGTCACGAAGAGGCCGACTTTGATTTCGATTTCCAGCTGTTTCCCCATTGATTCGCTTACTCCGTGATGTGACCGCCGGACACGAACATCTGTACCAGCGGGTCCGTGGAGTTCCTGATGCTCTCCACGGTATCCATGATCGCGATTTTTCCATTGTAAAGAATAGCGATTCTATCGGCAATTTCGAAGGCGGCCGGAATGTCGTGAGTTACGAAAATCCCGGTGATGCCTTTCTTCTTCAGTTTCGAGATGTTTTCGAGAAGCCTCTTGGTATTGACGGGGTCGAGGCCCGCAGTGGGCTCGTCAAAAAGAATCACTTGGGGCTCAAGAATGATCGCCCGCGCGAGGCCCGCTCGCTTCTGCATCCCGCCGGATAGTTCAGCAGGCAGAAGAAGGTTCGCTCCCTTCATGTCGATCAGCTCCAGCATCTCGTTGACCCTGTCATGAATCTGTTTTTCGGTGAGCTGGGTGTGTTCGCGAAGAGGGTAGGCGAGATTGTCCTCGACTGTGAAAGAGTCGAAGAGGGCCCCGTTCTGGAACACGTAGGCGATCTTCGTCCGGACCTTCATGAGTTCACGTTCCTTGAGGCGAGTGAGGTCCTGGCTTTCGAAGAGGATCTGTCCGCGATCGGGTTTTTCCAGGCCGATGATGGAACGGAGAATGACGCTTTTGCCGCTGCCGGAGCCGCCGAACAGTCCGAGGATCTCTCCTTTTCGCAATCGGAAAGAGACGCCCTGGTGGACCTTTTTGCCGTCGAAAGACTTGTGAAGGTCCCGAACTTCAAGCGCGATTTCGGAGCTTGGCATCTGATTGTCGTCTCTCGTTGTGGTCATTTCGGGTACACGGTCGCGATGAAAAGTTTGGTCAGGAAGAAGTCACTGATCATGATGAAAATGCTCGATGTCACCACCACCCAGGTGGTCGTGTTTCCCACTCCTTCTGTTCCGCCCTGCGTATTGAGTCCCCGCCAGCAGGCCGTCACCGTAATGAAGAACGCGAATACGATCGTCTTCGCCATCCCAGTGAGGAGGTCGTACATCCTCAGTGATTCGACGGCTTTGGAAAAGAAATATTCCGTATCGATGTCAAGGTCGTGGAGGCTCACCAGCATCGCGCCGAAAAGGCCGATGTAATCCGCGAAAAGGGTGAGGATAGGAAACGCGATCAGCGCGGCCAGTAGCCTGGGAATTACGATTCTTTTGATAGGGCTCGTGCCCAGCGCCCGAACGGCATCGATCTGCTGCGTGACTTTCATCGATGCCACTTCGGCGGCGATCCCTGATCCCACACGGCCGGCGAGGAGCAGGCTTGTGAAAACGGGACCCATCTCTCGAAGAATCGTGAGAGCGACGATCTTAGGCACGTAAAGGGTGCCCCCGAATTTCGCCAGCCCATACCCAAATTGCAGAGCCATGACTGATCCCGTGGCGAGACCCGTCACCGCGACGAGAAGAAAGGACTGAATGCCGATGGCGAAAAGTTGCTGGATGACAAGCCGGGGGTAGAAAGGAGGAGTGAAGAGTTCTTTGAGGATCTGAACGCAAAGAAGACCGAAGCCTCCGGCAAAGCGAAGGCTGTACATCATCTTGCCTCCGATGCGCCGGAGGAAGTTGTATCCAGATGGATGTGCCAGGGGCATAAACTTAAAGTTACTATCTGAGCCGCAACGAAGCAACGAATTGGGAGAAGAGCTTCTCATCCTTTTCAAACTGCTCGGGTCTTGCGACGTAAGTCAGGTCATAGAGGCAGCGATCGGCGCGGAGTACGACCGTGCGAAGTTTGACGCTTTCATCATTGAGACGTCCTGAAATGGTTGTTTCAAGAGCCGGAGCGCCTCCGGCCACGATCTCCCGCTCCTCGCGCGAGGTGATTTTTCCCACTCCGAGAAAGAGCTGTTCAGTGAAATTTTTGAGGGACTGTTCGGAAGCTTCCATGCTCGGTCTGCAGCCTGAATTCAGAGAGATGATGGAGGCGGTCACTTTTGACTGGTAGGCGACGTCCGGAATCGCCAGAGGTTCATCTTCTTCTGTCGGACCCTGCGTGTCTTCAATTCGTTCCCATTCGGCCGACTCACGGGAAAGGTCCATGATGCGGTAACTCTCGGATTTCTCAGAAACCGGTTTCACGTTCCCGATGAGAAGTCCGCAGGCGGTTTGGAACAGGAGCAGGGGAAGAAGAATCAACAGGGATGAGGTTCGCATTCCGCTAATGTAAACCGTCAAAAGCCCGCCGTAAACTGTGGCGTTTTCTGACGGAGGGTCAAAATTCCCCCGAGATTCGGGCAAGCTCTGCCGGGCATCCCTTTTCTGCCGGCGAAGGAATTGCCCATTGCGAACGGAAGGTTCCGGTAAGTTTTGCCGGATAGGTTATTTTTTCCGCGCATGGCATCAGGCTTGCTTTTAACCCGGGTGGCGCCCCTGGTCCATGAAGGACCTGAAAGGCACCAGCGAGACAACAGCAAAGGACACCTTCGAGCATGATGCTCAAGCCAAATACGGTCCGTGACCTTCTTCTGATGGGAATCCTTCTTCCCTTGGGCGCCGCCCTGGCAGCCCCGTATGCTTCCGCCGAAGCGCTTAGAATTCAGACCTTCAAGACACATGGCCGCCTGGCCCTTTCCGTGGACGAAAGCGTGCCTGTTGAGTGGAAGAATGGCAGCCGGGGTTTTGAGATCCTGCTCAAAGGGATCGCATTGACCGATCTGGGCGTGCCGAGCGGCCAGCAAGAAGAGTGGAAAGCGAATTTCCGGGCTGCTGCCGACCCCCGTCTTGCCGGGCTGAGCTTTGAGGAAACCGCCAGTGGGGTTCTCATTCGGGGTCAATGGAAGTACCCGATCGGGCGAAACGCCCCGGCTGTTCCGGCCATGGAGACGTTCGAATATCGGGAGAAGGCCCCCCGCTATGTGGTCGACTTCTGGTGGAAGTCGGGCCCGACGGTCTCGGAAGTGGAATCCGCCCGGGCGCGGGTGAAGAAGGCCCAGGCTGAGTCGAAAGCGCGAATGGAATCCAAGCAGCGGGCAGACAGGAGGCTCGCGAGCCAGAAAACGCGACAGGAAGCCGAGAGTGCTGTCCAGGGTTTCTGTGCCGAACCCTTGAAGGATTCCACGGACGTTTTCCTTTCTTTCCTGCCGTTCCACGAGAAGATTGATTTTGGCCGTTGGTTCTCCGCAAAGGTGCCGGATGAGAATTATTCCTATTTCATTCCCGAGGCGAAAACGCGAGACGCACAGTACGTCCGGTTGGCGCTCGAACTCTATAAGCAGGGAAAGCCTGCTCTGACTGTCCGGACGCTCGAGTTTTTTGAACGAGAGCACCCTGGTTCGGAATTCCGGTATGAAATGCGGCTTCTCAAGGCGAGCGCACTCGTGAAGCTCGGGCTTTCCGGTGAGTCGGACGAGATTTTGAGCCAGCTTGTGATCGACGCGAAGGATTCTCCGGTCGGTCTGCATTCGGCCATGTTCCTGGCCAACAGCCGTTTTCAAAAGGGTTCACATCTGGCAGCCATGGAGAGTTTCTTCTGGCTGGCCAACCGCCACCCCAAACATTCCCTGAACTGGGTGTTTCACCTTGGGGCGGCCGAGTCGCTGTATCTCCTGAAGCAGACCGAGCGCGCGGCCAAAGAGTATCAGTGGGTCATCGAAAACGCGCCATCTGATTCCGACAAGGCGGAAGCCGCGATCCGCGTCGGCGATCTGTATATGGACCGCTTCCAATACGAGCAGGCGCTGGCCTCCTATTACGAGTCTTTGAGTCACTTTCAGGAACAGGTGAAGGGATTTCCCTCTGTTTTTGTGAATCGTGCGGAAGCTCTCTATCAGCTTGGCCAGTATGACCGGGCCAAGGACGCTTTCTCGCAGTTTCTCGAAAAACATCCAGGACATCCTTCCGGCTGGAGGGCGGCGTTCCGACTGGGCGAGATCAGCGGAAGAAAAGGCGGGGAGCAGGCACGCGCCGAATCCCGGCACTGGTTTAATGAAACGATCAACCGTTTTCCGTTCAGCCCGGGGGCGACGCTGGCTCGCATGAGGCTCGTGCCCTGTGGTGATCAGGGAGGGTTCGACCTCGCGGGCATGGAGCGCTTTTTCAGGGAGGATGCCGCGCGTTTCGATGGTGCGGGTGAGATTCAAATGAAGCGCTATGGAACTTTCAAAGCGCTTTCGCAGGTCCGCGCGCTTGTCACCCTGGGACATGATGATCAGGCGGTGACTCTGGCTCTTCGCGAGCTTGCGCAACCGGCGAACTCGGCCGCCCAGCCTTACCTGGGAAAGATCGTGAATTTCCTGTTCAGGAAAACCATTCTGCAGCTGCTGGAGAATGGAAAAAAATATGAAGCGCTCGCGTTTTATCATGAGCGGAAGGAAATGCTCCTGAAGGATTCTGGAAACGACTTTGATTATCTTCTGGCGCTTTCAAGAGCGGGTTCCGATCTGGGCCTGGGAAGTGTCGGCAAGGAGCTCGCCGAACTCTACGACAAATCTGTTTCGAAGTCGCCCCGCAATGGCGGACGGATGATCGCGGCCGAGCAGGCTGCGGACGATCTCGAGGAGCAGGCGAGGGCATCCGAGCAGCGCTTCGCGCGTGCCAAGGCGAATTGGGTTTCCCAAAATGGCGCGAGTTCGAAAATTCCGGCAGCCGCGGCGTCGGAAATCCGGAATCTCCTGGCTGGCGTGACCGACGAGTCCCGTTACTCATTTGAGAAATACGTGATTCTCTCCCTGCTCGAGGAACGTGAAGGGAATTTTACGGCGGCCCTCGCGCATGCGGCAAAAGCCCAGGTGCTCGCGCCTGAAAGCGCTGCGAAGGATCGTGACCTCGCGCTCAGGCTCGAGGCCCATGTGGCCATGCTTCAAGTCGGAGGCGGAGATTCCCGTATGGCGCTTGAGCTCCTTCGCGCCCTTGAGCAGAAGATCGGCAGGATTCAGGGGGCCGGGGGCGAAAGCAGCGTGGTGGCATCATCCCTGGGACTTGCTCCTGCTCCTTCACTGGAAGCACTGGTGATCGCCGAAGCAGGAGCCTTGGAAAAGCTGGGGCGGTGGTCCGAAGCGGCCGTCGCGTACGAGAAGGCAATTGAAAAAGGTTGGAGCGGCGATCGTGCGGTTTTCGGTAACGCTCGTGCGTTACTGAAGACAGGGACGAAAGTCGAAGTTGAAAAGGGCCGGACGGCGATGAGGAAGCTCGCCAGCGGCGCCGGAGACGGGTTCTGGAAGAAACTTGCGGCAGAAACGCTGGCAAATGACACGAAGAGAGACGCCAAGGAGGGCGGACAATGACGGAAATCATCACTGCGGATCGCAGAATGAGCGAGGTGATTCAATTGGCTCGGACGGTGGCCCAGAGCAAGGCAACCGTACTGATCCAGGGCGAGAGCGGCACGGGAAAGGAGCTTGTGGCCAGTCTGGTTCACGAGCACAGCACACGCGCCAACAAACCCTTTGTTGCGATCAACTGCGCGGCTATCCCCGAGAATCTGCTCGAATCGGAGCTCTTTGGCTATGAACGCGGCGCTTTCACGGGCGCGGTTTCCAGCAAGGCCGGGCGTTTCGAGTTCGCCAATGGCGGAACGCTGCTCCTGGATGAAATTTCGGAGATGGATATCCGTCTTCAGGCGAAACTTTTGCGTGTTCTTCAGCAGGGCGAGGTGGACCGGATCGGCGGGCGCAAGCCCATCGCGGTGGATGTGCGGATCATTGCAACAACGAATCGCAATCTTTCGGATTGCGTTCGTGAGGGTTCTTTCCGCGAAGACCTTTTTTACCGCCTGAACGTGGTGAATTTGACTTTGCCACCGCTTCGCGAACGGATCGGAGATGTGCGGATCCTTTCCAACAACTTCATGGCCTATTACGCCGAGAAGAACGGAAAGACTTTGAGCGGTTTCGCACCCGAAGCCCTTTCGGTTCTTGAGTCGCACTCCTGGCCCGGCAATATCCGCGAACTCGAGAATGTGATCGAGCGCGCGGTGATCACGGCCGGTGTGGAAGGCATCCTGGCTCGCGATATCCATATCGAGCGCAGGCCGAATATGGCGGCGGCTCAGATGGCAGACGCTGTCGAACGCAACTGGGAACCGGGCCAGACGTTGAACGATATCGAGCGAAACGTGATTCTGCAGGCGTTGACGTATCATTCGGGCAATCGCACGCACACCGCGAAGGCGCTTGGCATTTCGATCCGCACCTTGCGGAACAAGCTCGCCGAATATCGCGGGGTCGGGATTCAGGTTTAGTGGAACAGGGCAATGCTGCCATCGTCGTCCGGGCGATGGACGGGGACGGCAGTATTTGCCCTGGGAAAAGATGGAAGCGGCAACTTTTGCCGAGGGGCGAGCGGGACTAAGTAGAGGAGGATCCGGGGAAAATTTTCAAGACGCCTGAACCACAGCGGATTTCGAGCAATGCCTTCATCGGGCTCATCGGAAGACGCGGCATGTAACTTGAAGAGTTTCTGGCAGGGGAACACTATGGAAAACAGCGGATTTGACCCGACAATCGGCGCTCTGAACACGGCCCTGAACCTCAGGCTCGCCAATCAGAACGTGATCAGCGGCAACATCGCGAACGCGGACACTCCCGGTTACAAGACCAAGAAAATGGAGTTCGAGGGCGCGCTCCGCGATGCCCTTGGCGTGGGTACGGAACTCACGCCACGCGAAGGGGATCCTCGCCATATCGTTCACCGCTCCACGGATGCTGTCGAACCCGAGATCTACGACGATCCGAACGGAGTGGAATCGCTTGACGGCAATACCGTGAATCGCGCCGAGGAGATGGCAAGGCTCACGGAAAATCAGCTGCTTTATGACGCTGCGGCCGAGATGCTCAAGAAGAAGCTCGGAATGCTGAAGTATTCGATCAGCGAAGGTGGAGGTAACCGGTAATGGATTTCTTTTCGTCCATGAGAGTCAGTGCCACGGGACTTGACGCGCAAACAACGCGCATGAACACGATTTCGAGTAACATCGCCAATTCGGAGACCACGCGAACCGAAGAGGGCGGACCCTATCGCCGCAAAGATCCGCTTCTGGCGGCTGAAACCGATCGTGAAAGCTTTGGCGAGATCCTTCAGAACGAACTCGACGAAAATGTTCAGGGAGTTCGCGTTCAGGAAATCGTGCAGGATCAAAGGGCACCGAGAATGGTCTACAATCCATCGCATCCGGATGCGAACGAGGAAGGCTACGTGGCCATGCCGAACGTGAATACGGTCGAGGAAATGGCCAACATGATCAGTGCCCAGCGCTCTTACGAGGCGAACATAACGGCCCTGAACGCGGCAAAGGCCATGGCCCAGAAGGCTCTGGAAATCGGCCGCTAAGGAGTGATGAATGTCGACTCTTGGACTTGAAAATCTGGCGCCGGTTCTTCAGGGTGAGACCTCCCGTGCCGCTGGCGCAGGAGGGGAATTCGCCTCGGAAGCCTCGGCACTACGCGCGATGCGCTCGGAAGGCATGGAGCCTCCGGGAGGCTTCGCTGTCGGAGCGGGCGGGGAGGCTTCCACCGCCGGCGATAACGCGAAGACTTTTTCCGAGATGCTTCGGAATTCGTTCGATCAGGTGAATCAGGACCAGCATGAGGCCGACCGGGCGATCAAGGAAATGGTTGCCGGACGGAATAAGAATATTCATGAAACAATGCTGACGATCGAGCGCGCCGATACGTCTTTGAAATTGGCGCTTCAGGTCCGCAATAAGATCCTGGATGCGTACCGCGAAATCATGCGGATGCAGGTGTAGTTCTCGGTTTTGACGGAATAGGGCAGAATTCTTCAGTGGTAATGACGGGGTAAAGGGATAATGGAATATTTCAAGAAAATCTTCGGGCAGATCGACGAGTTTCTGAAGGGCTTGAGTCCGGTGAAGAAGGTCGCGGTCGGCATGACCACGGCCGGAATCATCGTGGGCCTTTCGGCGCTTTTCTTCTGGGCGGGAGAGACGACTTACACCCCTCTCATGACCAATCTGAATCCGGAGGATGCCAGTAACATCATTCGTGTTCTTCGCGAAAAGCGGATCCCGTTCAAGATGGACCAGACTGGCAAGAACGTCCTGGTTCCTTCGGAAGACATCTATCAGCTGCGCCTCGAGCTTGCGACCATGGGGCTTCCGCAGTCGAGCACGATCGGTTATGAGGTTTTCGACAAGCAGTCGCTCGGTACCACGAGTTTTGTCCAGAAGGTCAATCAGAAGCGCGCCCTCGAGGGCGAACTCATGCGGTCGATTGCCTCGATCAAGGGCGTACGCCGCTCGCGTGTCCATCTGGCGACGCCTCAGAAGAGCACATTCGTGGAAGACCAGAAGAAATCCACGGCATCAGTGGTTCTGGATCTGGAGCCGGGTGTTGTCCTGAATGACAAGCAGGTTTATGGCATCGCGAACCTCGTGGCCCGTGCTGTCGAGGGCATGGAAGTCGCCGACGTCGTGATCGTGGATTCGAACGGCAAGACGCTCTCGAAAAACCCCTCGGACCCGCTGGCCGCCGCCACGGCAACCCAGCTCGATTTCCAGACGAAGGTCGAATCCGAGATGGAAAAGCGGATCGAGTCGATTCTTTCGCGAGTGGTAGGCGAGGGGCACGTCGTGGCGAAAGTATCGGCGGAACTCGACTTCTCTCAGGTTGCTGAAACCCAGACTTTCGTCGATGCGGACGGGTCGGCTGTTCTTTCCGTCCAGAAGCGAAATGACAACATGAGCGGCACTCGCCCCGGCCCTTACGGGGTGGCGGGAGCCGTTTCGAACACGCCAGGTGAATTGCCGGCCGCGAATGGCGCCATCCGCAACGAGACGACCAAGAGTAACGAAGTCGTCAATTACGAAGTGCCCAAAACCATTCGTCGCACTACCCGCCCGTCGGGTACCGTGAAGCGTCTTTCAGTGGCGGTCATGGTGGATGGAAAGACCGTGAAGACCGTAGGCGAGGATGGAAAGACCCTGAGCAAGGTTGAGCCCTGGTCGGCAGAGAAGCTCGCTGAGTTCGAATCCATCGTCGCAAGCACCGTCGGCATTGATCGCAAGCGCGGCGACGCGCTTGAGGTCAAGACCATGGAGTTCACGCGCGAGGATTTCGATGAAGCCCAGAAGATCGTCGCCGAGAAAGAGCGGAAGAGCTATCTGCAGAACATGATCCTCTACGCGGTAGTGGGTCTTACGATCGCGCTCTTCTTCTTCCTCGTGGTTCGTCCTTTCATGAAGTGGCTCACCGAGAACACGATCGACAGCGTCGATACCTTCCTGCCTCAGACAATCGAGGAACTCGAAAGACTTCAGACCAGCGGCAATCTGCCGGGGCTTGAGGAGGCGGTTCCCGTGATTCCGGAGAAGATGGATCCTGAGAAGACCGAAGGCGAGATGATTCGCGAGAAGGTGATCACTCTCGTCGATTCCAATCCGCACAAGGCAGCCTTGATCATCAAGGACTGGATGGTACTGGATACCTCACGCAAGAAATCCGACGAAGACGGTAATAAGCGGTCCCCGTCGGCATCGGCAACGGCATAAAAGCGGAAACGAACGGAGCATAAGCGATGGCTTACGAAAACTTCGAGGAACTGACAGGACTGGAAAGATCAGCGTTGCTGCTGAATGTCCTGGGTAATGAAGTGACCGCTCAGATTTTCAAGAAAATGCGCGATAATGACGTGAAACGGCTGGTGAGTGCGATGGGGCAGGTCACCAAGGTGCCGATTCCAGTCGTCAAGCAGGTGCTTGAGTCCTTCTATGCGGAGATCGCCGAAGAAGACACGCTGATATTCGGACACGCGCAGGGACGGGACTTTGTTCTGGCCACACTGGGTGAGGAGCGCGCAAAAACCGTCCTGGGACAGCTCTCGGTACTCGAGGGCAGCCGCACTCTCGAAGCGCTGGAGCTTGTGGACCCGAGAACTCTCGCGAACTTCCTGGTCAATGAACATCCGCAGACAGTCGCGCTCATTCTTGCGCATCTGGACCCGAACAAGAAAACGGAAGTGCTTAAAAGGCTTCCGGAAGGGATACAGACGGAAGTCGTGCTTCGTATTGCGAACCTCGATTTTATCTCGCCGAACCTCATCGCGCAGGTCGACGATGTCCTCAAACAGGAACTTGCCACGCTGGGTTCAATCGACACCCAGCAGCTCGGCGGCGTCCAGCCGATCGCCGAAATGCTCAACGTCATGGACAAGACGAGCGAGCAGAACATCATGGCTCGCGTGGAGGAGAAGGACCCGCAATTGGCGGAAGAGATTCGCAAACTCATGTTCGTCTTCGAAGACATCGTCTTTATCGACGATCGCGGGATGCAGCAACTGCTCAAGGAAGTCGACAACCAGAAGCTCGTCATTGCACTCAAGACGGCGCCCGAGGAGATCAAGGACAAGATTTTCCGCAATATCTCCAAGCGCGCGGCCGATCTGCTTCGCGAGGATCTCGACGCCATGGGTCCGGTGCGGCTCTCGGATGTCGAGGCGGCTCAGCAGGAAATCGTCAATATCGCCAAACGGCTGGAGGCCGAAGGCAAGATCATCATCAGTCGCGGCGGCGAATCCGACGCGCTGGTCTAGCAAGAAGACTGACAGGGAAAAGAAATGTCGAAATTCACGCCCCATGTACCGCCGTCTTCCCAGAAGAATTCCGGTATCAAGATCAAGGAGGACGCAGGCACCGCAACTGAACCTCGGGTGGTGAAGCTCGGAGGCGAGGCTGAAAAGACTGTTGTCAAATCGTTTGAGTTCGGGGCGCTTTCCGAGCCCGGGAACCGGAACTACGCAGACGTAAAGAAGAAATTCGGAGCCCTCGCTGTGACGGATCCCGAAAGGGCGGGCAGGGCGCAGAAAGACAGCCGTTTCAAGCTGAACTCACTGCTCAGGGATCCTCTTTCCATCGAGGAGGAGGAGCGCCGGGTCATCGACGAGAAAGTGCGCGCTCGGGTCGCTGCCATGGCTGATGAGGCGCGTGTGAACGCCTCAGCGCAGGGTTACGAGGAAGGTCTGAAGAAGGGATATCATGAGGCCTTCACGAAATTTCAGCGTGAGGGTGAGGAACGTCTCGGCTCCTTTTCGAAGATGATCGCGGAATTCGAGGGCGCGAAAGAGCAGGTTTATCACGCGAACGAGAAGTTTCTTCTGGATCTGGTCTATCGCATCGGACGGATGGTGCTGTTGCGGGAAATGAGCACGGACGGGGAGTACGTGCTGCGCCTGGCACGCGAACTGATCGAGAAGGTGGGCGTACGCGAGAACATAAAGATTCATATCAGTCAGCAGGATGCGGAAACAGCCGAAATGGTGAAGCGGGGGCTGGAACAGTCCCTGGGCAATCTCAAGAATCTGAGTGTCGAGCCTTCTGATCAGGTGAAACTCGGCGGGTGCGTCATTGAAACCGAGTGGAACGCGATCAACGCAAGCGTCGAGGCGCAGCTTCAGAGCATCTCCTCGGCTCTCTTCGCCAGTTCGACAGAGCATGGGAGCGAGACCACGTGACCTGGGAGATTGATTCCGCGAAGTACGAGGATCGGCTCAAACACACGCTTCTCTACAATCATGCCGGTAAAGTGACCAAGTCTCTTGGTCTCATTTACGAGGCGCATCTGCCCGGTGCAGCGGTCGGAAGTCTTTGTCGCATTCTCAGCTCAAGCGAACCAGGAGCGGACGAAGGCGTTGATGCCGAGGTGATCGGGTTTCGCGACAAGCGTGTTCTTCTGATGCCCTTTGAAGATGCCTCAGGTGTCCATAACGACAGCCTGGTCGTTCTTCGAAAGAATAAATCCACGGTCCCGGTTGGAAACGCGCTTCTCGGCCGTGTGATCGATGGAAAGGGCGTTCCAATCGACGGCAAGGGACCGCTGGTTTCACGTGGCGAATGGCTGGAGGAGCGGAGCCTGTACCAGGTTCCATCCCATCCTCTCGAGCGTGAAATGATTACCGAGCCCCTGGATCTCGGAATTCGTTCCATCAATGGGCTGATGACTTGTGGCAAGGGCCAGCGTGTCGGGATCATGGCAGGTTCGGGTGTCGGAAAATCCGTCCTGCTAGGGATGATGGCCAGGCATACCTCGGCCGAGGTGAACGTGATTGCGCTGATCGGCGAGCGCGGACGCGAGGTCCGGGAGTTCATCGAACGGGACCTGGGGCCGGAAGCTTTGGCTCGTTCGGTCGTCGTCGTTTCAACCTCTGATCGTTCGCCGCTTCTCCGCATGCGCGGGGCCTTCCTTGGAATGACGATCGCGGAGTATTTCCGGGATCAGGGCAAAGACGTTTTGATGCTCATGGATTCAGTGACCCGCTTCTCGATGGCCCAGCGTGAAATCGGGCTGGCCATGGGCGAACCTCCGGCTTCCAAGGGCTACACTCCCAGTGTGTTCTCGACCCTTCCGAAGCTTCTTGAACGCGCCGGCATGGCGCCGAAAAAGGGGAGTATCACGGGCTTGTTCACGGTACTCGTGGAAGGCGATGACATGGATGATCCGATCGCGGACTCCGTCCGGTCCATTCTGGACGGGCACATCGTCCTTTCTAGGAAGATCGCGCAACGCAATCACTACCCGGCCGTTGATGTGCTTCAGAGCGCAAGTCGTGTGATGCGTTCGGTGATCAGCAAGGAACATAATCTCTGGGCAGGCCAGGTCAGGGAATGGATGGCAGCCTACGCGCAGGCCGAGGATCTGATCAATATCGGAGCCTATGTGAAAGGCAGCAATGCGAAGATCGATCAGGCGATTTTCGCGATCGAGCGGATCAATGCGTTTCTCCGGCAGGGAATCGATGAACGAACGACTTACGATCAGGCCACCGGGATGCTCTATTCGATTGTCCGGAGCGTGGAAGCCGCCTTCGCGGCACAGCAGACCGGGCAGAAGCAAAAATAGGCAGGGAATCCATCCACTGTCATCCGTGAGTGGTTACGGCTCAAGGCTGTCAACTGAATAACTTCAGAATAAGACGTAAGGCGAATGCGTCTTTCGCTGAAGCGTCAGCTTGTGAATTTGCGTTTCCTTCCTTATGATCCCTGCAAATAAAAGGAGATCTCATGAGAAACGCATTTGTGCTTGTATCCGTGCTGATGGCACTCGTCGTGACTGGTTGTGGACAAAAGAAGCTGACAGATGAGCAGAAGGCCATCGTGTCGGCAACAATCGAAAGCGCGGGCCGCACTCATCAATCGGTTCCTGGCGCGCCGGCAACGCTCGCCCTTCCTGTTGTGAACCGGTTCCATGCGCTGTCCTTTCTCAGTGGCACGGCTGGATCACGTTCGGCAGCGCTCACGACGGATCCCACCACCATTGAAATGCAGGAGAAGCTGGCAGACGAACTTTGTCAGGTGGACTATTCGGTACCTGTTTCGACGAGCGCCACCAGCTTCAATATCAAAATTCAGGTTTCCGACAAGCCTGATGTGTCCTGCCCGATTTCGATGAATATCGAAATGAAGGGCTCAGGCAGCGAAACGGAAGCCAAGGTCGCCGCCACGCTGAAATACGAAGTGAAAGACGACGAATTCCGCAAGCTGAACGATGTCGACAAGTTCGACCTTTCGGGCGAGATCGCAGTCAAAGCAACGACCTCCACGAGCGGTGGTTCGATCGTGATCGAGGGCGAGGTTAAGGGCGATGTCCACTCGCAGACCAAGGGTGATGTGAAATTCGAACTGCAAGCCGATGTGGAAATGGAATTCAGCAGCACAGAGGCCGATGGCAGCGGCTCCGTGGCCCTCAAACTTGAGTATGCGGATTTTTCGGCGGAGTTGAAACAGTCCTTCGATGGAACAGAAACCAAGTATGAAATCAACGGCGAGGAAGTCTCTGAAGCTGATTTTCAGGCCTATTTCACCAAAGCGGGTGTCAGCGTTCCGGGTTCCGACTCAGTCCTTTGATGCTCTAGGAGTTTATTTAGCCGTTCATGAGAATGCCGCCCTCTTCGAGAAGAAGAGTGGCGGCATTTCTTTCATTTAGTCCGTAATCGCCGCTTGAGACGATAACTTTTCCCGTCAAACTCGATGAGGTTCGACAACTTTTTGTTCAAGCGGGAGATCATCCTGTGCAGGCGGTTGTCCAGTAACTGTCTGTCGCTTTGCCCGGGCCAGAAAGATTCAATTAGAAGGTTCTTCGTTGCCTTGTTGCGGGTCAACATCTGTACGAGGCGCCCTTCCAGGCTTGCTGGTTTGAGTTGAATGGGTTTGAGAAGCTCAGGGCTTTGAATCTCACCTGAGGTGAGATTCCAGGTCCATTCGTGAGGAGTACTGTTATCGGGAGTGAGGGATGCTCTCAATTTCTCGAACTTTTCCTTCCATCCGCCGGGCAGGATTTCAAAATTGGATTGCTCGGGAAGCGGTCCGCCCAATCGCCAGGCTATGTAGGCATGAGGAAATTCAACTCTCTTATCGAGCGGTGGAATGACGTATTCGAAAAAGGTGCGACCCCGGAACTGGTCACCTAAATCCAGGCTCAGGTCGGCAGCCTGAAGCAGGGCCAGTTGATAGTCCGAGGCTGGCCCGTGAAGCTCCAGTATTTGTATCGCTTTTGATATCTCTTCCACCGCCGCGTGGAACAGGGTCAGGTCCTCAAATGCGTGAGATTTTTGTCGATGAATCAGCGCCTGAACTCGCACGCAGCCCACTTTCTCGAGGTGCTGTCGGACTCGGATCTCCAACTGCCGAAGCTGATCGATCTGCTGAAGGGGGGGGAGCTGAGAGGGGCCACTGACTTCGCCGATGATTTGATTGAAAGCGCTGAGGAACTCCCGATCGAGCATTCCCAGGTTTTTGAATTGGCGCTCCGCCTCCTTAAAGTGCGTGATGCCCATCGGAAAGTTCTGCAGGTGATACTCCCAATGACCTTTTACAATTTCCTTTTCAGCAGCAAGCCAGGAATTCTCCGGAACTGGAATATCCAGCCAGGATGTGTCCTCACCAGCATCGCCTTGTTTTATCGCGAGGCGCGCGGCAATCAATCTGCGAATAGCTTCGTTATCGTCATGCGTGAACGGGCTTCCACGACGAAGTTGGTTCAGGGCTTCCGCCGTTGCTTCATAGCGGCCTTGCAAGATCATCTCGACCAGCGAGTAGTAGATCGCCGAAAGTTCGCTGCTCCTCAGTGTTGGGCTCTTGTTCAGAGCAGTAGAGCCGTATTTATGTTTCATGACGCAGCTCCCGGGAGCCCTCCAGGACTCTTATCGGCAAGCAGACAAAGAATACTTAGGAAGTCACCAGGTTATGCCGATGAATAAACGAACGATGTGCAGTTTTCCACTGCGAGTGCTCACTATTCTCTTCGGCGTCGCGGGATCGATGATCCCTGCAATGGCTTTGTCTGGCTCATCTTCGCCAGTGACTGCGGACCCTTGTTGCAATAGTGGCTTGTCAGGCGAGGCGCTCCTTGAGCCGGAGCTGGTGAGATGGCTGGATCGAATCGCGAACAACGCCCCGGTTCTGGACCGGTGCGAAGTAGTCGAGATCGAGGGGCAGAGGCAGTCCGGTAAAGACTCGCTGTCCTCGATTGGGCAAGGCTCTGTCTTTAAATCGGCCAATGAACCAAAACATCTGTTCGTTTTGACCGCCGCACACGTGGTCGCAGGCGCCGAAAAGGTCCAGGTCCGCTGCGGGGGGAAAGTTGTTCAGGCAAAAGTTCGCGGTATCAGCCAGACGAAGGATCTCGCGGTCCTGGAATTAGAGAAGATTGTTTCGGACCTGACGCCCTTATTTGTTTGGGATGGTTTCAAACTGCCCGTGGCTGAAGTTCGCCACCTGCTTCCCATTAATCGCGAAAACTGGCTGCCAGAAGGCAGCCATTACATCCAAACAGCGGCGGATTTCGTCAATCGGGAAAATCTGCATCTCGCACGAGTGACTGAAGATGGATTGAAGGTGATCCCCAATCGTTTTCCCGTGCAAATCGAGCTCGCGACCCAAGCTGCAGAGCATCCGCTTATCGGGAGTAGGAGCGCAGTCCTATTGCCGAAGCAGGGTGTCCGGCCAGGCATGAGTGGCAGTCCGATTATTTACACCGTTTTGGTACCCCGAAGCGGAACCAGTGAGATCTTCGAATCGAAAACTTTCCTCTCTGGAATACTTCTGAAGACGTTCTTGAACGAAACCCAGTCCGTCGCGGTTCCGATCGAGACCATCAATGAGGCCCTTCCAGGGCTCATGAATGGGCTTGATGTCTCGAAAGCAGAAGGGTCTCCGTATTACTACGACCGGACGGTGACACAAACACCAGGTGGAGCTGTGGGCACGCCCGAGATCACTTTTCGTGTCGGCGCTACTACGGAACGGTTTCAATCCGTGTGTCCGAGTCCGTTTGTGGATTCGTCATCTGGACTGAGGTTCAGTGGTGATGTCGGCAAAGGCGGCGGTGGTGATGTCGGCAAAGGCGGCGGTGGTGATGTCGGCAAAGGCGGCGGTGGTGATGTCGGCAAAGGCGGCGGTGGTGATGTCGGCGGTATAGCGAAGGAGGGTTACTATAACTCCCCGTATTTCAGCCTCTACCGCAGTCATGTTGGGTGCAAGGAAACCGGAATCAAAGACTCGCTAGGGAACGTCTATCTGGCTATCCGAAAAGAAGGGGGCGGTGTCATTCGCGCGGAGTCGATCGAGGATATTTCCGGAGTCATCCAAACCGCCGGTATGCGTTTCCCGGATCTCATAAAATCGCGGGGTCTGAAATCTCGCGATGCGAAAGAGATTTACAGGCTCTACTGTTCTGATCCTGACCTTTTCGATAAAAAAGGACATCCCAAGAAGGTGCGGATTGAGAGACGCGACTTTGATCCGAAGAAGCCGGAGATCGCCCATTATGCTTCCGCCGGGGAAGTTCCGAACGGCCAAAAATTTGCTGATGTGAAACTCAAGGTGAACTGCGATGCCGCTGCTGGTGTGGTGAAGGTCCAGGTATCGCGCCGCGATTTCAGTGCTGATCTGACCATCAAACCTGACTCGTGGAGTGGCACCATTCAATTCAGGAACTGCAAATCGTCTTTCTCAAGAACACCGAAATCCCTGTGGCTTGCATCACATCGGGACGCGAAGCTGGACGTTCAGATGTCGCTTTCCCCCGATCGAAGTTTCCTGAGTTTCAATATTTTCTCCGCAGACCCAAGTTGTCTCGCTCCTTCTGCGAGAACCGGTGCTCCTTCTGACGTCTGGCTGAGTAAAGTGGAACTTACACTTCCCGCAGAACCAGAATTCAGAACAAGGCGGGTGCCTTCAGACGATGAGCTCAGACGGGAAAAGGAATTGATCCAATCGGATACGGCTCTTGCCAAGTCCGCTGAAGCGGCGCTTGCCAGCGATCGATCGAAAGCCGAGCAGGCGGTTCGTACATTGAAGGCGCGGGAGCTTGCGGAACTCGAAAAGGGGAGAATCGGGGAGCCAGTCTCAAAGGATAGAATTTCGATTTTAGACCTGTTAATCGCGCGTTTGGAAGGGTTTTTGCGGAGATGACGGATTGTCTTCATCTCCGCTGACGCTCAGCAAATTGGAACCACCTGCGCGTTTCAGGATTTCCTGATAACTTGCGGCAGCACCGCCATCAGCCCAGTCCGTCACAGCATCGATCGCGGCGAGTGAACTACTCCCGAGGAAGTCCTCGCCTGTGGCCAGGCCGGTTGTGATGATGTCGAGGTTCTTTGTGCCTTCTGGATCCAAAGCGCTCGCTTTACGCGTGAAGTAGGGTTGCGTGTAATAAGCGTAAGTGCTGCATCCGTTGAAGAAATAGATCTGGTAGCGATCCCGATTGGGTCGCATCCTGAGTAGCCCGATCTTTTCCGCTACGGAAGGTGCAAGGGTTTTGCCCAATCCTGCATGTCCTGCGTACACCACCATTGAGGCGTTCTCGACCCCGTCCTCAAGAAAGTGGTAAAAAGCGCGGCTGAAATCCTTCACCGCGGTATGGCCATAGAATGCGTGGATCAGGATACGGGATCGGGCGCCTTGTTTTTCGAAATCCTCGACCCAAGGGAGTTTCGCGAAGAGGGTGTTCCCCTTCCTGCGGATTTCTTTGGAGGTCCAACGCCGTGAAGAAAATCCCTTACGCAGGAAATGTTCCCGGAATTCACAGAAAGTCTGCGCATTGATATCAGGAGAGGTCATCGGATTCATGGATTTGTTGCTGGCAGGTCCGACAAGTATCCACATCGAGATCGTACGGGTGGCGGGGTCGACAAGCCGGTCGTATTCCGGATAGGTCGTTTCGTCGTTATTTTTTAAAACGATTTCAGGCTGGATCTCCTGGTAGTCCTCGCCGCGTTTCCATGGACACGCGGGAGCGTAAGGGTGCCAGAAATAAAACAGGTCGCTCGGCCAACGATAATGCTTCTGCGTGCAAGGCGCGCTTATTTTGAAGCCATCTCGCACGAGACCGTCCCAGTAAAACCGATAGGGGTTATTCGGAAGCACGAGCCTGAGCGGAAGGGGTACGTCCTCGCGGATCTGAACGGTTCCCTCGTAATGGTAAGAGGCGATCATCGTCACACCCTGTGCGCTTTTCGGGGCAAGGCGCAGCTCCGTGATTTTGTGATCGCCCTTCGGAACGGAGAAGTGCCACCTCATTGAACCGATCAGAAACATGAGCTGCTTTTCAATCGCCTGCCGCGCCCAGCCCTGAAGTGCCGTGTCGGATTGCCTCGCATCCGCGTTGAACTCGACGAAATGGTCGAAAGACATGATTCCTTCCTGGGCCCGCGTCGAAACGTAGTTTGCCTGAATCGGAAGAACATCGGCAGTGGCCGAGTTTATGCCGATGAACAGAAATGGAAGTGTGATGAACAAAGCTCTCATCCGGATCACCTCGATAGAGACGCTAAAAGTTTGGAATTGTGCAAGTCGACGAGGGCCATATGCTCATAGCCGGCCGATAATTTCAAGGGTGCGCCGAAGTAGAGCAGGGTCGGCAGGAATCGCGATTCTTTCGTGAATTCCGTATGTTACTTTACGTCAGAGGATGTCAGCGGAGACCTGGACTATTGCGGCGTATTCTCGTTTTCGCTTCCGGGCTGAACCGGAAGAAGAAAATGGAGAACATATGAACGGCAAAATTATGGCTATCGTTGGAATCTGCTTGGTCGCGGTCTCATCAGCGTACGCGAAAGACGGTCCATCGTTAAACTGCACGATCTCAACCGATGACACATGGGCTCAGCAACACTTGTTAACGAAGGGCTATCATGTGGTGCCGCAGGGAGTGCCTGCTCATATATTCCTTGAGACGGATTACTACACAGGGTGGACCGGGCTTGCAAAGTGCGGCGTGGTGTCTTGTGCCAGTTTTTTCAGGAACAGAATCTGGCTTAAGGCCGTGAAATCGAATGGCGTGACGGTATTCAGCACGCTTTCTGATCGAGGGAAAAAAGTAAGGTACTTCGATGACACTCCTGACCTTCGGCACAAGATCGTTTCACACCTCGAAGACCTTGTGGATGAGTTCATTGAAACAGTCGATCAGCAGAACATCAGATGTGTACAACAGAAGTCCGAATAGGACTGCAGTGAATTCGAACCCGGAACTTCATGCGAAGACATCGGCGATTCTTACTTCGATGTTTTCGCATGGAGCTCCGGTATTTTTTAGCTCGACGGGCGGGCTGCCGCTACTTACGATTGAGACATGCTCATCATCGTAAACGGCACCGTGGGCGTTGGAAAAACCTGGGTGGCAAGGACTCTGCTATGCCAGTTGGACGATGCCGCGTATATTGAAGGCGACGTTCTCGGGTTCGTTTCGGATAATTTGATTGCCACGCAGTCGCGACAGAAACTTGCCTTGAATGTCGCCTGTGATCTGATCAGCGCTTATCGCCGCCTGGGCGCAAGGACGATCGTATTCGATAGCCTGTTTTTGAGTCCTGACCTGATGGAAGATTTCATTCAGAGAGTGGGCGAGCCTGCCCGTGTGTTCTATCTTTCAGCTGAAACTCGGAGTCTCTCCGCTCGGATTCTGAAACGTGGACGACCGCAAGCCGAGAGGGAAGTTTCTGAAACCCAGGAAGTGGAACGAAATCAGAGAGGAAGATTTTTGAACGGTGCGCTTGGGTTTGAGATCAAGACCGACAACATGAGTCCGGACGAGATCGCTGATCTGATCAAGAAGAAGGCCTTTGAATGACCCGGAGTAGGGCGAACGGACGGCTTTTCTCGATGATGCTGATCTCAGCATGCTTGCTCCTGGTATCTGCTCTGAATGCATGTACGTGGATGAAGCAGGACTCGTGTCTGGACTCGGGTGGTTGCTGGGACACGATCGATAATGTCTGCCGAAAAAATGAGCCGAATGCTCAAGACTTATGTGATCGCAAAAACTGAAGCTTACCTATTGAAAGGCTCCGCGACAGCATCGGCTTTCATGGCGCTTTGACAAGGTCGAGAAAAATCCAGGGTCAGTTAGCAGAATAGATGTGACAGACCTTGTTTCCATCAGTGTTTGTACGATCAAAATACCATTGCCCCAGCGTTCACCCGTAACAAACGTCTTTACACGGTTAACTGAACCGGATATATATCCGGTCATGAAACAGGCTTCATTTCTGCCATCCCTTCGTCTCGAGCATGGGGGAGGGGTACGTCAGGGGCGAAGAAAGGTGGCTCGTCCGTTCAGCCATAAGCACCCGATCTATCTCGTCCTGCGGTCCAGCCGCGCGCAAGGGAAGTGGTCTCTTCTGACCCGCGAGAATGCAAAATTGTTCGAACACCTGTTGGCCGACTGCGCCCGGCGCTACAGGATCCGCGTGTATCGATCTGTAAACGTGGGAAATCACCTGCATTTGCTCGTGAAAGCAGACGCGAAGGGCTTCGTTTCCGCGAAGCGGAATTTTCAGGGCTTCCTCAGGGAGTTTTCAGGAGCGCTGGCCTTTCAGATCATGGGAGCCCGCAAGACGAACGCGAAGGGCAGGTTCTGGGACCGTACTCTTTATTCCAGGATTATAAGTTGGGGCCACGAGTTCAAACGCGTAACCGAGTATTTTACAAAGAATTTCCTTGAATCGAAAGGACTCTGGTCCGGGAGCTGGGATCCGTTTCAAGTCATTTCAAACGGAGTGGGGCCGCCGGGCTTGAAGAGCCGCGCACTCTGATCGGCACTTTTTTCCACTCGGCAGCAGTGGTGCCCCTTCATGCGGCAAAACATTCAGTCTAGCGGGCGGTGAGCCTCAAGATCAGAATTGATCTTAGACATGAGACGCTTCCGATTCAGACTGGCCACTGTATTGAATCTGCGCAAAAGCCGCGAAGAGGAGGCTCTTCGTGCGTTGGGTGATGCGCAACGGGCTTATCAGGAAGAGCTCTCGAAAAAGGGACGTCTTGTTTCCGAACTTCAGAATGCGCTGATCCGCCGTGAGAATCTTGGTATCGAACCAATCGGCGTTCTTTCCTTCCAGCTTGAGGACGAATTCATCGCAGGAACGAAACATCGGATCGTGCGCGCTGACCGCGATATCATGCGCGCGAGTCGCGCGGTCGAAAAGGCTTTGAAGTATTTTCTTCATACGCGGCGTCAGACTCGCATGATGGAGTCGCTGTACGACCGCGAGCATGCTGAATTTCGAAAGATGCAGAGCAAGCGCGAGCAGAAGCTGCTCGACGACATGTCGGTCATGAGAGATCGCCTGAAGGAGAGGGCTGTCGGATGAGACTCCTCAGAACGCTTGCAGTCATGGTGTTTCTCGCTGCCGCCGTCATGACGGTGCTCGCAAGTGCAGAGACCCCGGCTCCTTCAGCGGCTGGGTCGGCGGGTGCAGCTGAGAGTTCCGGGGGCGACACTACGGAAACGAATATTTCCAGCTCAGCGTCGGGCGCATGCCTGACGGATCCTTCGGTGATCGAGGATCTGCGCAAGCAGCGCGAGGCTCTTCAGGTGCGCGAACGCAATCTTGTTGCCAAGGAAGCGGAGTTCAAGGCGCGCGAGGACGCGATCGCGGAGGAGCTGAAGAAGTTTGATGGAATACGCAAGGAGCTTGCGAAGGTGCAGGAATCCCGCAAGTCCGAGAACGACGAACGCGTGAACAAGCTGGTGGAGACTTTCGAGACGATGAGCCCGAAAGCGGCGTCGCAGCTTCTGACCTCGCTTGATGAGACGCTCGCGGTTTCGGCCATGTCGCGGATTTCGACGCAGCGTTTAGCAAAGATCATGAATCTTATGGATCCCGCGAAGTCGTCGCGGTTGACAGAACTTCTGGCCGGAGTGGTCCGGGCCAACGATTCCGCTCCAAAAGAGCGGGGTACCGATGCGTCGAGTGACGCTGCAGTGACCACGCATAAAGAAAGGAGGTAAAAGCATATGATCAAAGCAATTGATGTCACTAAACCGATTGCAATGGAAGGAAACGCGGAAAAGTCCGAAAAGGGCAGCAAAAAGGGCGAAGAGTTTGCTCTCGAGCTGGTACAGGCAGGAGCCGTGGTGGCCAAACAGGCAAACCCGGAGCTGTCTCTGGATCCGAATTTGGCCGAAGTCCCGACGCCGAACGCTGACCAGGCGTCCGATATCGAGGCGCTGGTCGCCCTGGGCGATGATGCGGGGCAGGTCGGAGTTTCCACGCTGGTGAACGTCGAGTCCGCTTCCGCTATAAAAGGCGGGAAGGTCTCGGCACTTCACGAGTCCACCATTGCGAAATCGGAATTGGCCCAGAAATCGGCTGCCGGTATGAGTACCGCGGCAGCTATCGCTGGACTCAAACCCTGGAGCGGGGAGTGGGTATTCGAAGGATTCGAAAACCCGCGCCCGGAGTTGCAGCCCTTGTTTTCGGGAGAGAGCAAACCCGAATTGACACCGGAAATGGTGAAAGGGCTCATGGATAAGGCCGCCGATGCGGCCGCGCTTCAGACGAGGGGCGATGCAGGTCCGCAATCTTTGCAGATGCAGGGAGCGGAAGCAGCCGGTTTCACGGGGCCTGAGGGACTCGAGAAGTTGACTGATGGTCTGAACGGCGCTTTGGAGGGTGTTTCCCTTCATGGCGAACCGACGATCACGGGTCAGCGCGACAAGGCGGAAGGCGGGAAAAAGGGACTGACCACCCAGCTTTCGGGTGATGAGTTTCTGAACGCCCTGAATTCCGTCCGTAATGCGGGCGTCAAGGGAGCGAAGTCGCAGCTTTCCGGTGATTCCGGACAGGGCGGCGCCGGATCCCAGGCTCAGATGAGAGCGGGGATCCGTCCCGAACTCAAGATGATCCGCGGAGGAGCGGAAAAGAACGGCGAGCAAAGCCGCTTTTCCGAACTGATGGGGACCTCTCTGGGTCATCAGGCGGGTTCGCCCGAGAACACGTCTCAGTCAGGAACAGTCGAGCTCACGGCACACGTCGCGAAAGGCGAAATGGCGCGGGATCGACTTTCCTCGGACACGCTTCTGGGGCTCAGCGGGAACATCCGGAATATGACTGCCCACGGCGGCGGTGAAATCCGGATCCGACTGAGACCGGAAAATCTCGGAGAGTTGCATCTCCGGGTCGTGACGCGCGGGACCGAGGTGGGTCTGCAGATCCAGGCTTCAGACGATAAAGCGATGAAAGTCATCGAGGAAAGCATGAACTTCCTCAAGGACAGCCTCGCTTCGCAGAATCTGAGCCTTGGAAAAGTGGAGTTGGCCGTCGGATCTTCACACGGGACTTCCTTCAGTTCGAACTCAGGCAACGAACAGGGACAGCAGGGCCAGCATGGTTTCCAGGATCTGGGAAGCATGATGGGACAGGAAAAGGGCCAGAACCGCGAACAGTCGTCGGAAGGCAGGGCGGACGCCCGTGCCGATTCGGCGGGTTCACGTACTCAGGCGGCGGGCGCAGGTTGGAACGCGGCCGCAAGAACACGCGCGGCTGCCGCAAGTGGGCGTCTTGACGTCACGGCATAACCGCTAAGCAACGAGGGCGCGAAGTGGGAAAAAAAAGCCCATTTCGCGCCCCCGAATAAGCCGCTAGGATAAGAGAAGAGGGGACGAGATGGAAGGAATGAGCATCACAAAAACCGCGACGGAGACGGCGATTCAGCCAAGTCGCGGGCAGATGCTCGAGCAGGAAATGAAAGATCCTTCCACTGCGCCGAAATTCGGCGATGTCCTCGAGAAGATTCAGTCACAATACGGCGCGAAACCAAAACCGCAGCGGGAAATTAAGAAAACTCTCGGCAAAGATGATTTCATGAAGATCATGGTCACGCAGATGCGTTATCAGGATCCGACGAATCCGTTCAAGCCGGAGCAGATGGCCGCGGAGATGGCGCAGTTCGCGTCAGTCGAGCAGCTTCAGAACCTGAATCAGAATTTCCAGAAAATGGCGGGACAGAATCAACCGCTCGAACGCCTTGCGATGACGAACATGATCGGAAAGACGGTCACCATCGATCGCGAGCGTTTCCCTCATACCGAGGGCAGTAACTCCCTCGTTTCGTTCTCATTGCCGTCGGATGCGACGGAGGTGAGTGTCGCGATCATCAATGACGCGGGCGAAACAGTTCTCGCGAAGGATCTTGGGCAGCAGAAGGCCGGGCTCGTGAGCTTCAACTGGGATGGCAAAAAAGTGAACACTCTCGCGGCGAAATCCGGAACCTATATGTTCCGCGTCGACGCGAAGAACGCCGCCGGACAGTCGGTTGAAACTTCATCACGTACTCGCGCGCAGGTTGTTGGCGTGAGTTTTGAGGGGAGTGAGCCCGTATTTCTTGTCGGAGATCGCAATCGCCAGGAAAAAATCACGCTCAAGAATGTCATTCAGATCGATGATTCCTCTGGCGCCATTCAAAATCCGATGTCTCGACCGCAGGCGCCGGGTGCCGCGCCCCAGGTTGTTCAGGGCATGCAAGCCGTGCAGCCCCAGTTCGGCGGAAACAATTTCATCTCATTCCAGAAGGGCGTGGGTTCTTCGAACCTCTCGCAGGAGCAGCTTTCTCCAGAAGCGAAAGCCGCGCTTCAGCAGTTCCAGTCTCAGCAGTCCGAGGCGAGAGCAGGACAGGCAGCGCCGGCGGACTCAGAGCGGGGATTCCCGAACGGTTTACAGGATTCAGATGACCAGCAACCACCCATAAATGAGAAAGGAGGAGAAAACGGATGAGCAGTGGACCATTTCTTTACCCCAATGTGACCTCATTGCCCGGGCAGTCCGGTATCGGACAATCGGACCGGCTACCCAGGAAAAATGACGCGGTAAAAGGAGAATTCGATCGCGTTCTCGAGAATACTCTCGGGACTTCCGCGCAGCCCGAACTGGACCAGATGCGGGCGCCGCTGAAATTCTCGGCGCATGCGACGCAGAGACTACGCGAACGAAATATCAAACTGGACCCGGCGATGATGGCGAAAGTCAGCAATGCCGTGGATAAGGCTGATGCAAAGGGTCTTGGAGACACGCTCGTGTTGACGCCGGATGCGGCGTTGATAGTCAGCGTGAAGAACCGAACTGTGATCACGGCACTCGACAAGAATTCGATGTCGGGCAACGTGTTCACGAATATTGACGGAGCAGTGATCGTTTAGCGTGGCGGATTGCCACATATAGGCTGGACCCATAAGGGAAGCCTAGCCGGCCCCGATTGATTGACGGGCTGGTAAAACCTTAATTCATGAACGCATGGAGGCGTTTCTTTATGGGTATTCTCTCTTCAATGTATACGGGTATCACGGGTCTGCAGGGTCAGGGCGAAGCTCTCGCCATCTACGGTGACAACATTGCAAATGCGAACACGGTCGGCTTCAAGACAAGCCGTCCCGAGTTCCAGGACGTGATCGCAAAATCCTTGAAAGGTCTTCTCGGCGGAAATCAGATCGGCCGCGGAACCCGGCTCGCCGCGGTTAATCCGGTTTTCTCGCAGGGGTCGATCGTGCAGACTGAATCGTCCACCGACCTCGCCATCACCGGCGACGGCTTCTTCGTGCTCGAAGGTGTGGATGGGCAGAGCTTCAGCCGAAACGGTGCCTTCCATTTCGACAAGGATGGCAAGCTGATCAATGCGGACGGCTTCAAGGTGCAGGGCTTCATGGCCGATGAGGATGGCAAAATCACCTCCAAAATGGGTGATATTTCGGTCAACCGCACTGTGGTCGACGCGAAGAAGACGACGGATGTGGATTTATTCATGAACCTCGACCTTCGCGCTGAGGTCTCTTTGAAGTTCGATCCCAAACGCCCGGATCAGACCTCGCATTTCGCGACGGGTGCCACGGTGTACGACACGGCTGGTACCGCCCATGTGGTCACGGTTTATTTCAATAAAACGGATGACGGTGAATGGACTTGGCGCGCGATGGCCAAAGGCGACGAGGTCGTCGGCGGTAAAAAAGGTGAGATGCTCGAGCAGGCACGGGGAAAACTGCTGTTTGACAACGACGGACGCCTGAAGGAGCAGATCACGGAAAATTCCAGCTTCCAGTTCAACAAGGGAGCTCTTCCGGACCAGGAGATCCGCTTCAATTTCGGTGAAGACAAGAATAATGGCGGCCCCGGCCTCCAGGTCACGCAGTACGGTACCGCTTCCGAAGCTTACAAAACACTGCAGGACGGCTTCACTGCTGGTACTCTTGCAGGTCTTACCTTCAATGATGACGGAAATCTTTCCGCCATTTACACGAATGGTCAGACCATCAATCTGGCGCAGATCTCGCTTGCGAAATTCGAAAACCCGGAAGGCCTCTTCAAGAACGGTCAGAACCGTTATCGCGAAAGCCGACTCTCCGGTCAGCCGACAATCGGTGCGCCGTCCACGGGCGGCCGTGGCCGCGTGTCTTCGAAGACCATCGAATCCTCGACCACGGATATCGCGACTGAGTTCATCAACATGATGACCGCGCAGCGCGCGTTCCAGGCGAACAGCAAGGTGGTCAGCACGGCTGACGAGATGATGCAGGAAGTGATTAACCTCAAACGTGGTTAATCGCTGAATTGAGCCGGTGAGGGGTTCAGGATCGATTGAGTGTCATTTGACTGACGGTATTTGACTGCTCTTTCCTTCCTGCCCCCTTGCCCCCCGGGCGGCGCCCAATCTGAAAAAGCCTGTAAGTAAGCCCGTTTTGAGTTCGCGCACCCGTTGTGAGCCTTTTTCTGACCTCTTTTTGACATCCATGCCCGGCCGGCCTGAAGATGGGCCTTGCTTCACCCTGAGTCTGCGTAGCAAAATAATAGCAGTCAGGTGGAGGGAACCCCGGACTCATGGCCGCAAAAGAAGATATCGAAAAAATTGAAGCGCCAGTCAGCGCCTCCTCAGGCGGGGGAGGCAGCAAGCTCGTACTCATTCTGACGGGCATCAACACTCTTGTGACTCTCGGAATGCTCGGTATTCTTTTCGTCGCGTTTCAACGCGACCAGAAAACTCCAGCCATTGAGGATCTCGCGGCGAATTCACCTGCAGCACAGGGCGATGGAAAGGGCGAGCATGGCGCCAAGGGCGCGGCTGAAGCCAAGAAGCCCACGAATTTCGGAAAAATGGTGACGCTCGATCAATTCACCGTGAATCTTGCGACACCCGGAAGCGTGAATCCGAAATTCGTCCGCGTGAACATCTCTCTTGAAGTTCCCAATGAAGATTCCGAGAGCGAGGTCAATCTCAAGATGCCGCAGGTGCGGAACGTCGTGATTGATCTGTTCAACAGCAAGCGACCCGCCGATCTGGCTACGGCGGAGGGTCGGGATTATCTGAAGGAGGAAATCAGGAGCGCATTGAATGCGTTTCTGGTGACAGGCAAGGTGAAGGGCGTGTTTTTCACGAATTTCGCCCTGAGTAGCTAGGCAGCCGAGAGGCTGACGAAGTCGGGCAGGATGCCCGTGGAGGCTAGGAAGGCATGAACCAGGTACTGACCCAATCAGAAGTCGATGCGCTGCTCAGCGCGGTGGTCGAGGGGTCTGTTGAGACCACCGCGGCCCCTCAGGCCCAAGAGGCGAGCGGTGGCGGTTTTGGTGATGCGACGGCCGGTTTTCTCCCGGATGCCGATATTGCCCCTTATGACCTGACCAATCAGGACCGCGTGATTCGCGGTCGCATGCCGACCCTCGACATCATTTATGAACGTTTCATCCGCCTGTACCGGATGTCGCTGTCCAATTCGCTGCGCAAGATCGCCACTATCAGCATCATTTCAACGGACCTTTTGAAATTCGGTGAGTTCGTCAACACGCTTCCGATCCCCAGCTGCATGTGCATCATGCGCTTTGAAAGCCTTCATGGACCGGCGCTCCTCGTATTCGAATCGAAGCTCGCTTATGCGCTGGTTGACAGCTTTTTCGGCGGAACGGACCGACCCTACACCAAGATCGAGGGCAAGGAGTTCACTCGCATCGAACTTTCCATCATGAAGAAGGTGATGGATCTTGCAATCAAGGATCTCGAGGACGCGTGGGCCCCGGTTCACAAGGTTGACATCAGCTTCATGCGTACCGAAGTGAATCCGCAGTTCGTCGGCGTGGTGCCGCCTTCTGACGTGATCATTTCGACCACATTCGAGGTTGAACTGGAGAACGCCAGCGGCACAATCGCGCTGGTGATCCCTTATTCGACGATCGAGCCCATTAAAAACAAGTTGAACGCGTCTTTCCAGACCGAGTCCGATCGGCATGACAAGGAATGGACCGCGAAAATGGAAGAGCATCTTCGCAATGCGGAGGTGAACGTCAGGGTGAATCTCGGGGCCGCCATGATCACAGTTGGCGATCTCGTGAACCTGAACGTCGGGGACATCGTCCCTCTGACGCAGAACGCGGATGCGGAACTCGATGTCGAGGTCGAGGGCGTCTCCAAATTCAAGGCATTCTTCGGTGTCTCGCGCGGCAATCGGGCCGTTCAGGTGACCAGAATTCCGGATAACGAGTAGGCAGGAGAGTAATATGAACGATCAATCGGCATCTCCACTGGGTGATATCAATATGGGCGATATCGGAGCCGCGCTCGCGGCTGCCGGATCGCAAGCGGGAGGCATGGAAGGCATGGGCGGCGGCGGGCATAGTGCTGCGCAGGCTTCGGGCGGCTCCCGAGCCACGGCGCAACAGGTGCAGTCTCTCGATTTCATCCTGGATATCCCGCTCAAGCTCACGGTTGAACTGGGACGTTCAAAAATGGCCATCCGCGAGATCCTGCAGCTCGCGCAGGGGTCGGTGATCGAGCTTTCGAAGTTCGCGGGTGAGCCACTCGAAGTTCTGGTGAACGAAAAGCTCATTGCACGTGGAGAAGTCGTCGTGGTGAACGAGAAGTTCGGTATCCGTCTGACAGATATCATTTCACCGGTGGAGCGGATCGAGCAGCTGAAGTAAGCTCGCAAGCGGGGCAGGATGCTCCGCGCGGACTGTGGGGGCGGGGGGCTCCGACGGCCGCAGGAATATCGCGGGTTAAACGCCCGGCGATGAAGAGCGGTAAGCTCTTGTAGTGCCAAGGAAGGCGAAAATGAGGGGCATAACGAATTTCAGAGCATTCACGGGAATCTTCTCGGGCCTGCTGCTTGTGGCGCTGTTTGGGGCCAATGAAGCGGGTGCAACCCTGCTTGGTTTGAAGCAGGTGCAGGTTTCCGGCGGATCCCAGGTGGATTTGCTGTTTGACGGAAAGATAAACAAAAAACAGATCCAGGCCGAGTTCTTCAAGGACATCGTCCAGATCAGCTTGTCGGATACTTCCGTGTATCCGGCGAAGATCTCTTCCGTGAACGGAGGAAATCTCACCAAGATCTTCGCGTATCAGTACACGCCGAAACTCGTGAGATGCCGTCTTTCCGTGAAGGGCAATGCGGAGGATTACAAGGATCGGATCGAGATCGTCCCCAACGGCAAAATTCTCACCGTTCGCCTGACGAACGGAATCACCGTGGATCGTGTCGCGGCAACGGCGGCCAAGCCGATCGAAGCCAGGAGCGAGCCGCGTAAAGCGGGCGTTGCGAAGATCGATAGCGATACGCGCACCGCGGACTCGGTCCAGATCAATGATCCGGAACAGAAAAAGCTTCTTGAGAAGGTGATGCGTCAGGATTCGAAGGCCGGCGCGACGAAACAGCTGACTGGCGGCAAACCTCTGCCCAGTCCGTTCAGGGTCTTTGGAAAACTCGCTGCGATCATCGCTCTGCTCGGGGCAGTCGCTTTCGGTTTCAGAAAGTTTCTTCGTGGCAATCCCATCCTGAATCGCCTGGCGAAAAACGGCATCGGAAAGAAGAAGATGATCGAGGTTCTCTCGAATCATTATCTTGGTCCGAAGAAAAGCATTGCGGTCGTGCGCGTTGCCGGCCGGACGATGGTCCTTGGCATAACCGAGGAATCCATCAATCTGATCACCCAGCTGGGCGCGGATTCCGGCGAGTCGTCCCTCAATATGGAAATTTCAGACCTCGAGGATCTCGGACTCCGTATCGCTGAACCCGAGGCCCGGAAGCTCGGCACCGCCCAACAGGCCAAGGCCGACGCGCGTCAGGTACAGAGTAGCGCTGCTTCGGCACTTCTGGCCGCGACCACCGCGAAAGGCGTAAGCGCCACGCAGGTGGATTTTTCGGATGTACTCAGGTCGGAGGCGCGTAAGCCTTCGATTCAAAAGACAGCGCCTGTGGCAACGCAAGCGGCGGCCCATGCGGCGCGCGTGAATGATTCGGACGTGCGCGCGCGGATCAAAAGCCGTCTGGAAGGGCTGAAACAATTATGAGAGGCTCGCGCCTGGCGTTTCTTTCAGGCTTTCTGCTTCTCCTCGCGGCGGTTCCGGCATTTGCCGAGGGCACCGGCGGGGGCGGCTATATTCCTGGAACTTCCGGGCTCTCTCTTCCTTCGTTGAGCCTGTCTTTCGCTGACAATCAGAAACCCACTGACGTTGTGTCGGTGCTTCGGATCATCATGATGCTGACGGTGCTTTCGCTGGCACCGGCCATCCTGATCATGATGACCTCGTTCACTCGCATTGTCGTGGTGCTCAGCTTCGTGCGACACGCGCTTGGAACCCAGCAGATGCCGCCCAATCAGCTGATTGTCGGCCTCTCGCTTTTTCTTTCGTTCTTTGTCATGGCCCCGACGTGGAAGGCGATTTCCGCGAACGCGGTCGAGCCTTTCATGAACGAGAAAATCACACAGTCCGTCGCGTACGAAAGGGCCGAGGCGCCGCTCAGGGAATTCATGTTCTCGCAGACGCGGGAAAAGGATCTCGAGCTGTTTCTTTCCCTCTCCAAGGAAGCAAAGCCTCAGAATCGCGATGACGTCCCGACTTATGTGCTGATTCCCGCTTTCGTGATCAGTGAATTGAAAACGGCTTTTCAGATCGGCTTCATGCTTTATCTGCCGTTTCTCGTCCTTGATATGGTCGTTGCTAGCGTCCTGATGGCGATGGGCATGATGATGCTGCCGCCTGTGGTGATCTCGCTTCCGTTCAAACTTCTCTTGTTCGTCCTGGTGGACGGGTGGGAGCTCGTGGTCGGAAGTCTGGTCAAGAGCTTCGGTTAATTTAAGCGTGCGGGGAGAACGAAATGACTGAAGACATGGTTTTAGCACTCGGTTCAGAAGCCATCAAGATCGTGGTGTATCTGGCGGGGCCGATGCTTCTTGCCGCGATGGTCATTGGTATTCTGGTCAGTGTTCTGCAGGCAATCACTCAGATCAATGAAGCGACCCTGACCTTCATCCCGAAGATGGTCGCGGTAGTGCTCGTCCTGGTGGTCATGGCGCCCTGGATGCTCGAGATGCTTCAGCAGTATACGATCGAAGTCCTGGGCAATGCCGGCGACTTGGTGAGGTGAAATGGGGGCTTTTCAGCTCAATCAGGAAGAACTGCTCAGCTTTTTCGCGGTACTGGTCCGCTTCAGCGTTCTTTTCTCGGTTCTTCCCTTTCTGGGTGATCGCATGGTGCCAACGCCGGTGAAAGTCCTGCTTTCACTTTCGGTGAGCGTCGCGCTCTATCCTTTCCTTGTGGCCAAAGGTTTCGTCAAACCAGGTGAAGCGATGGTCTGGGCCTCCAGCACCAGTGGTATCGTCGGGACGATCACCCTGGAAGCGCTGTTCGGGCTTGCTGTCGGGTTCGCGGGCAGGATGGTTTTTGAGGCGGTTTTTTTCGCCGGGAACCTGGTGGGCCAGTTCATGGGTTTCGGTATCGCCAGCATGTATGACCCGCACCTTGAAGCCCAAAGCCAGGTGGTGGCTGAATTCCAGATGGCGATGGCCATGCTCGTGTTTCTGGCGCTCGATGGCCATCACATCATGCTTCAGGCCGTGACGGGAAGTTACGCCATTGTCGGAGTGGGGGGCCTGGGCGCGGTGGAGTTGGGGCTGGGCGGGGCTTTCAGTGAGAAGCTGATCCAGATCTCCGGAGAAGTCGTTCGGTTCGGCGTTGAGCTCGCGGCGCCGGTCGCGATTGCTTTGTTCGCCGTCAACGTGGCGTTCGGCGTGATGGCGAAAGCCATGCCCCAGCTAAATGTTCTTATGTTGTCTTTCGCGGCGAGCGCGTTGATCGGGCTTCTCGTGTTGATGCTGAGCCTGCCTGAATTTCAGGCGGTCACGGCGAATATGCTCGGCAAGGTCGGGGAAAGCATGGAAGCGGTCATGCGCGCCATGGCGAAGGGAACCTGATGGCTGAGAATCAGGACGAAAGGTCCTCAGAAGACTTAAGCGAAGAAGTATCGCAGCACCGATTAGAAGATTATCGGCGCAAAGGTAAGGTCGCCCAGAGTCGCGAGATCTCCGGGTTGGCGGCGCTGCTTGCGGCCGGTGCCATGACTTACATCCTCGCTCCGAAGATGCAGAGCCAGCTCACGGAATTCATGTACGAGGTCTTTCGCGCGGATCTTTCGTCGCGGCTGAATCTCGGCGCGAACGACGTGCTCCGGACATTCCTGATGAAAGCCCTTTCGCTCACGGCACTTGTGGGTTTGCCCGTGGCGATTGCGGGGTTCGTTGTCGGCGTGGCGGCGAGTTTCTCCCAGATCGGGAGCATTTTTTCGACGGACCCGTTGAACATGGATTTGAGCAAGCTCGACCCGATCCAGGGGCTCAAGCGCATGTTCTCCATGAAGCAGGCGGTGAACGGCGTTCGGCTGGTATTCAAGGCAGCTGTCATTTTCGTGGTAACCTATGCTCTGATCAAAACGGAAGTACTCAAGTCTCCCGGGCAGGTGGGCAGCGAGCCGGTATCCGTCCTTCAGGCTTACGGAAGTGCGGCAAAAGTCATTTTTTTGGCGCTCATCGGGATTTTGAGCGTCTTTGCGGTGTTTGATTTCATCCTGCAAAAGCGAGATTACAATAAAAACCTCCGGTTAACCAAGCAGGAAGCCAAGCAGGAACATAAAGAGCGCGAAGGTGATCCGATGATCAAAGCCCGCATTCGCGCGGTTCAGCGCGAAATGGCGCGCAAGCGGATGATGGAAGCCGTGAAAAAAGCGGATGTCATCGTCACAAATCCGACGCATATCGCGGTCGCGATCGTCTATTCGAAGGATGGCATGCTCGCGCCCAAGGTGGTGGCAAAAGGCGCCGATTTCCTTGCTCAAAGAATCAAGAAAATTGCTTCGGATGCAGGGGTACCCCTCGTGGAAAATGTTCCGCTCGCGCGAACTCTCTACAAGAGCGTCAAAGTAGGGCAATATATACCCAGGGCCCTGTACCAGGCCGTAGCTGAAGTCCTGGCCTACGTTTATCGGCTCAAGAACAAGAGGGATCTGTAAGAGATGAAAACTTTCCTGCAGCGACTCACCGGAAATTCCGATTTCGCCATGGCCGTGGGGCTGGTGGGGATTCTGGCCGTGATGGTCATCCCGATGCCGGCCTTTCTGCTCGATCTTCTTCTTTCTCTCGGTATCGCGATCTCGCTCGTTCTTCTGCTCACGTCGGTCTACGCGACGCGCGCCCTTGATTTCAGCGTTTTCCCTTCGCTTCTTTTGATCACGACTTTGTTTCGCCTGTCTCTGAACGTGGCTACCACGCGCGTGATTCTCCTTCGCGGCGCGGAAGAGGGAACCGCCGCGGCAGGTGAGGTCATCAAGTCTTTCGGAGAATTCGTTGTTGGCGGAAATTACGCCGTCGGCATTATCATTTTCGTAATCCTGGTGATTATCAATTTCATCGTCATCACCAAGGGCGCTGGCCGGGTGGCTGAAGTCGCCGCGCGTTTCACGTTGGACGCCATGCCCGGCAAGCAGATGTCGATTGATGCCGATTTGAACGCCGGCGCGATCAATGAAGAGGAAGCCAGGCGAAGGCGTTCTGAAATAGCGCGTGAAGCGGATTTCTACGGAGCCATGGATGGTGCCAGCAAGTTTGTTCGGGGAGATGCGATCGCAGGCATCATGATCGTGGCTGTGAATGTCATTGGCGGGATCATGATCGGCACCCTTCAGAAGGGCATGGATTTCGGAACTGCGGCCGAGACTTTCATGCTTCTCACCATCGGTGACGGTCTGGTGAGCCAGATTCCGGCACTCATTATTTCAACCGCGGCTGGCATCATCGTCACCCGCACGGCGACGAGCACCAACTTCAGCCAGGAGTTCTCCAAGCAGCTCATCATGAAGCCCAAGGCGCTCGGCGCGGCGGGGGGCGTGCTGTTCTTCATGGCGTTGGTTCCGGGTCTTCCCCATATCCCGTTTTTTATCCTGGCGGCGGCGCTCGGATGGGCCTCTTACTATCTTCAAAACAAAGAACGCGACGTCGAAGCCGCCAAACAGCGCAAGGCCGATGTCGAAAAGCTCAAGCCCACGCCGGAGAAGCTCGAGAATCTGTTGTCAGTCGACGCTCTCGAACTCGAAGTGGGTTATGGCCTGATCAATATCGTGGACGCCGAACAGAACGGGGACCTTCTCGAGCGTATTTCAAACATCCGGAAGCAGTTCGCGCTCGACCTCGGCATCATCGTTCCGCCGCTTCGAATCCGGGACAACCTGGAACTCAAGCCGGGTGATTATCAACTCCTTCTGAAGGGCGTTCAGATCGGGGCAGGCTCCCTGATGGTGGGCCAGCTCCTTGCCATGGATCCGGGAAATGTCACGGAATCGGTCTCTGGAATTCCCACTCGTGAACCCGCTTTCGGCCTGGATGCGCTCTGGATCTCGCCGAGGCAGAAGGATGAGGCGACGTACGCCGGTTATACGGTCGTCGATCTGTCCACTGTGATCGCGACTCATCTGACGGAGCTCGTGAGACAGCATGCAGGAGAGCTGCTGGGCCGTCAGGAGCTTCAGGCGCTTCTCGATACAATCAAACAGAGCGCGCCCAAGGTGGTCGACGATCTCATCCCGAATCTGCTCCCGCTCGGAGCTGTCCTCAAGGTGCTCAAGAATCTGCTCAAGGAAGGTGTTCCGATCCGCGATCTACGCACGATTCTGGAGTCCCTTGCCGATTCAGCGCCCCAGCAGAAAGATCCGATGGTGCTTACCGAGCACGTGCGTACGGCGCTCGCGCGCACGATCACGCGCAAACTCGCCGGTCCCGACGGTCAGATCAATCTTCTCACGCTGGATCGCAATATCGAGGAAACGATCGCTTCAGGGATTATCCATACTGACCAGGGTCAGCAGCTTTCGCTGGATCCTGAGTTCGTTCGAAGCTTTATCGCGCAGCTGAATCAGCAGGCAGTGGAACTCTCCAGCCAGGCGCTTCAGCCTGTTGTGCTCTGTTCACCGCTGATCCGCGCACATTTGAAAACGCTGGTGGATCGCTTTATTCCGAATGTCACGGTGCTCTCGCATAACGAGATCACGACGAACGTGAACGTCAAATCCTTCGCCACGGTGAGGTTGTCGTATGCAAGTTAAGAAATTCGAAGCCCCGACTATTCAAGAAGCCCTCGATACGATCAAGCGCGAGCTGGGTCCGGAAGCCATCATCCTGCAGACGAAAAGGAATAAGCGGGGATTCGGCCTGATGTCGAAACCATCGGTCGAAGTGACGGCGGCCGTGTCGGAGCGCTCACTTTCGAAGAAGACCTTTGTGGAAACCCGGCTTCCCGCTCAGAGCAAGACCGCAGTGGGGAAAATGGGCGCGCAAAAACAAGCTGAGCTCTACGACAAATACACTGAACGGCACATGGATCGCGCGAAGAACACGAAAGATCGCGTCCAGTTGAGCGGCGGCGCGAAAAAGCTCCCGCAGCAACAGGCTGCCGCAACAGCCCAGAAGAAGAGCATCACGGCAACGCGATACATCGACATCGATTCACCCGAAGCCCCTGCCACGGCGACGAGTGCCGCGGTGGCGAACAAGAACTCCGCTTCACTGGCCAACGCCGCTACCGGCCGTCTGGATTCCGCAAGTCGCGAGCGAATGTCGCTTGAGGAAGAGCTGCGGAACCTGAAGGCGATGATTCACGAGATGAAAACCAAGGAGGAGGAAGCTCCGGCGGTTACGGGTGCTCAGTCGCTCATGGGTTCCGAGGCGCTTGGTACGCCGGCACTACAGGACGCTTTTGAGCAGCTGATCGTGAGCGGAGTGGATCGCCGTTACGCGTTGGCCTTGGTGCGCAAGGCAGCCGCGCAGACAGGTTCAGAGAACGCGAATAGCCTCGACGCAGTCACGGATCAGCTTGCCATGGAACTCATGGACAGCACCGAGGTGCTCTCGCCGTTGAGCGGAATTGAAGCCGGCCAGCGTGAGAATGGACCCGTCGTGATCGCGATGGTGGGACCGACGGGAGTGGGCAAGACCACCACGGTCGCCAAGATTGCCAGTGAAGGATTGTTGAAGCGTAACCTGAAAGTCGGTTTGATCAATCTGGACAGCTATAAAGTAGCCGCTTTCGACCAGCTTGGCACTTACGCGAAAATTCTGAACGTTCCTTTTCGTTCGGTCGGCACGCTCGAGGAGCTTCGGATCGCAATCCAGGATTTTCAATCGCTCGATCTTGTCTTGATCGATACCGCCGGGCGTTCACAGCGCGATGCAGGCACTTTGAAAGAGATGCATGATCTGCTGAGCGCGGTGCCGAACGTTCGAACGCATCTCGTCCTTTCCGCGACGACGCGGGATACGGAGCTCTACGAAACCACCCATCGGTTCGCATTGTTTCGACCGCAGGGAATCATCGTTTCGAAGCTGGATGAGACCACCGTTTACGGCGCGGTTTACAATGTTTCGCAAAAGGCCAAGCTCCCGCTTCTTTATTTCACGACAGGTCAGCGAGTTCCGGAGGACATCGAAGAGGCGTCTCGTGAACGTGTGGCTGCATTGATCATGAATTTCTAAGGCCTGACTCAAAGGGGGGATATGGAAGTGGGGGATCAGGCTGAAACGCTTCGCAGGCTGATGCGCGAGCGGCCGAAATCGGACTCGGATACCCGCAGTGCGCGGGTCCTTGCATTCGCCGGCTCAGGGCCAGGCGCGGGCACAAGTTCGGTTCTGGCCAATATCGCCGCCATTCTGGCTCGTTCTGGATGGAAGGTGGCTGCGGTCGAGCTGGAGAAGAATCCGCGCGTGAGTCTGATCGATGCGTTCGGCGCCGGGCCTTTTCTGAGTAACGAGCCTGTCTACGAAATCGAGCAGGATTTATGGCTGGTGCCCGCCATTGAAAGGGCCGATGAAAGCAGTCTTACCGCGAAGGCAGGTTGCGCTGAAGTGGCGTTTCTTGATCTGGGTTCCGGAGGATCTGCTCAGGCCGAGGAACACTCGAAAATTTGCGAGGCCCTGAAGGCGGAGTACGTCATTGTCTTGACGCCGCGGCCGACGTCAGTGGCGGAAGCCTGTTCGCGAATCGGCCATCTGAAAGCGCGCCTGGGAAGGTTGCAAGCCGGTGTTATCGTTAATCAAGCGCGAGATGGCGCTGAGGCGCAGAAGTTGTTCAGAAGTCTTAAGGCGAATGCGGAGAGAATTTCAGGAGTTGAGCTCGAGTACCTTGGGCATTGCGGACGTGATGAAAAATTTTCGCAGGCCGTGAGGAATCGAAAAATTCTGTTAGACTTGGAGTCAGGAGCTTTGTCGGTTCGTTGCTTCGAGTTACTGGCCAAAAGGTTTTTAGGTCGGTATCTCAGGGGAACGAGAATGGGAACGGGGTCCGGATCAGAATCAGGATTTGATGCTGAACGGATCGTAACCAAAAGACGGCTCCCACCAAGTCGGTTTAGGGAAGAACCGGCGCGATCAGCGCCAGGCAATAAAACAGGATTCTGGCGAATCCTGTTGGGCGAGGTAAAGGCATGAGGCTGAACCAGGGAATTCAAAAGTATCGGGATACGGCGCGGAAAAGCGAGCCAAAGGGCGAGCAGAAAGCCAAGAAGGCCGCTGAAGTCGAGGCGGTTGCGGCTGTAACGCCGGAAAAACCGAAGCCCGGTAAGGCGAAAACGCCTGCGAAGGGCACCAAGACTTCAAAAGCGGAAGAGCAGGCGCTGAGCGAAGCGGCGGAAGCCGCGAAGGCGGCAGAGGAAGCCGCGCGCGAGGAAGCCGAGCTGCAGAAAGAGATCGCGGCCGAGCTTGAGCGTGAAGCTTCGCAAACCGCGCAGCTGGTGAAGGAGGATTTGTCTCCTGTCAACAGCACACGCGAGAGGCTCGTGCTGGAATATGCGCCGCTGATCAAATATATCGCGCAGAAAATAGCGGCGCGCCTGCCCGCGAACATCGAACTCGATGACCTGATGAGCTCCGGAGTGATCGGGCTGATGGACGCGATCGAGAAATACGATTCGAATCGCGACAACAAATTCAAAACCTACGCTGAATTCCGTATCCGCGGGGCCATTCTCGACGAACTTCGCGCGCAGGACTGGGTACCGCGTTCGGTTCGCGAAAAGGCGAAACTGCTCGAACGTTGCTACAACAAGATCGAACAGCAGAAAGGCCGGCAGGCAACTGATGAGGAAGTCTGCGAGGAGCTCAAGATCACGCAGGACGAGTATCACGATCTGCTCAATCAGGTCCGGAGCGTCTCGCTTCTTTCCTATGATGACATCCTGAACTTCTCGAAATCCGATAAGCGGCTGCTTCACGGAGCGGGTGAGAACGGTTCGAAAGTTCCGACGCCCTTCAGCGAAGTGACGCTGGCTTCGATCAAGCGCATGATCGCCGATTCAATCAGGGATCTTCCCGAAAAACAGCGTCTCGTGCTTTCGCTTTATTATTACGAGGATCTGAACCTGAAGGAAATCGGCAAGGTCCTCGACGTGACGGAGTCACGCGTGAGCCAGCTGCATACGCAGGCCATTCTCAGGTTGAAATCAAAGCTGCGCGGACATTGGGACGAAGTCAGTACGCTTCTGGGTTGATATCAGGCCGCCGCTTTTCCGCCCAGCAGCTCGCCTGCAATCGACTGGCAATATTCCTTTACTTCGCGCTCTTTTTCGGGCGAGTCGAAGATGAACTGGATGCCGACGCGGCAGGTGAAGTGTTGCTGCGACAGGATATGGCTTCCGTTGTCGAACTCCTGAGATGCCACGACTCGGCCGCGCACCTCGAGTGGCTTATGTCCATGGATCGTCAGGCTCAGGATCTCGCCAGAGGTGAGTTGCTGCGAGACAAAGAGGCCAATGCCCTGCGGGCTGAGATCGTTCAATACAGCGCGCGCCAGGAGGGTAATAGCCTCCGCGGGCGCGTCTGGCGGCGCACTGGCTGCCGGTTCGAGTTTCAGGCTCACTGAAACCCTTCTCAGGTGAAATTGCTGCTGAAGTCTTTCTCGTTCGCGTTTTTTTGAATTCGCGATCGCACGGACTCGTTGATTGGGGGATTGCCACATACGAACTCCTGGGCCTATGGCCGCACTCTTATTGTGCGGTGCGTTGCAAGGGTTCGCAAGAGCGGCTGATTTGAAAAAGACTTGAGAGTCTTAAGAAACGAAGAAAATCGAGAGCTTGGCCCTATCTCGTTCAGGCCGCCCTACAGATAAATAGCCAGATTCACGGAAAATCCGAGGCGTTGGAAGTCCGAGTAGCGACTATTGTAATGAGAGTAGGAGATCACCGGCCCGAGAGCAACCGAAGGTAGAAGGAAATGCTCGAGCCCGAGTTCTCCCTGAATGATCGATAGGACCGAGACATCGGTCAGGCCGAATTGAATTCCGGCTCGGGCATAGCTCGCGAGGCTGTCCTGACTCCAGAAGAAGTACGTGGCAGTCGGACCGAGAAGGGCGCCCATGTCCGAATCGGAAGATCCGCTGATCGTACCCTTTACGCCAAGCGCGAGAGAATCCCGGAAAAAATAAGAGCTATTGATACCCAGCGCATAGTCGGTCGCATCGCTGGGGGCAGATCTTCGGGAGACGTCCGCATAACCGCTGACCGCAGCATTTCCTGCCCGGATATTACCTTCGGCGAAGGCGGTGGTCGAAAGCGCGAAAACCGCCAGTAGAAGGAAAAGCTTCTCTCGTGGCGCAAGAATAGCGGATGTCATGCAGGAACTCCTCACCCATTGGGTTTAAGCCTGTTTACACCCTTTTTGTCGGACTTTCGAATGTTTCGTTCAGATATGAAATGCTATTTTCACGATATGGCGACGATCTTCATAACCGCCGGCGTTTAAGGTGAGCTCTTCACCGTAGTAGGCGTAATCGAGACTGAAGAACCGCGTGTTCAATCCAAGTCCGCCGGTCAGGTAACCCTGGTTGATCCCGAGCCGCGGAGCCAGGACTCCGTAGTGAGCTTCGGCGCCGATATGAATCAGGCGGAACAGGCTTCCACCATCGTTATTTCCAATGTCGGTGATCTCAAAAGCCGTCTGAAAATCACGGAAAGGGCCGAGTTTCGCGCGGCGTGCAGTGATGCCAAGGCCGAGTGTGCGCGGCTGTTCGAGGGCACCTGCCGTATTATCGATCACCTGCAGGTTCAGATTCGAATACTTGCCGCCAAGGACGTTATTAATGGCTGCGCCCGTGAGAAACTGGAAATCTTTCCAGATCCACGGAAGTTCGTAGGTGGCGCCCAGGTCAAAGTCGACCATAGCTCCATCGCCGCCAATTCGTTCGGGGGACATCGAAGAGTCTTCGAGCAGGTCGCCGAGAGAAAGGTTCGTGCGAGCTGCCGCACGATAAATCAGATGCGAAGTCAGACCTACGGACAAAGCATCATTCGCAAGGAAGCGCCTGCCAATCGTAAGCGCCGGGCCGATATCGACCACGGCCTGGGGATTGACCTGGAAGCTTCTTCTCAGTGCCACGTCACCCTGCGAGTTCATGATCACGCCGAACGCATAGGACATTCGCGCGCCATTGTTCGTCGGAATATAGATCGATGGGAAAACCGTCTGCACACGAACGTGATTGCTCCGTCCGGCGGTATCCCCGAGCGTCTGCAGGATATCATCGGCGCCGGCGAGATCCGAGACGGTGCTGATCGAGTTCGGGTTGATCTCGAAAGTCGGTTCCAGCAGGCTCAGGCGGAACTTCGGATTGTGGGTGACACGAGCGGGGTTGCCGAAAAAGTTCTCGTCGTAAAAACCCGTCGTGATTTTAACTCCGCCCATTCCGCTGCTTCGCGCGTTCTGATAGGGACGGATGATCTGCTCAAGCGCCTGGGCTCGCTCGGGAAATGAGGACAAGGAGATGATAACGATTGCTGCGGTCAACAGGTGATGTGCTTTCATTAGTTCGCTCCGATTCCGTTCAGAAGAAGCCCTTGGCGATAACAGTTCGGAGTCGCATCAAGGACGAGTCCGTAGACGTTGATAAACTCCGCTGAGAAACCCTGAAGCGATCCACCGAGGTCACCGCTCGCGGCGATCTCAGTCGTAAGGGCGTGATTGATTTCCACCAGTGCGGCCTGGATCATTTGAAAATTCGGTGCCGCAACGTCGAGTTTGGCGAGTGCCGCAGGGTCAGAAGGGCGCCCGGCTGTATTCAGGCTCAACTCGAAGGCGGTGCCGGAGTCATTGATCGTTTTGCCTGTCGGAATTCTGCAAGCGCCGCCGGGGGCTGCGCAACCTGCGCCCAAAGTCAGGCAAGCGTTGGGATCGGCAACAAGATCGGCCTCCTGGAACAACCCCGAAGCGCCCGTGTTTTCAGCCAATATTTCAGACAGCAGCGCCGCCGCCGAGACAAAGCGAATCAGGCCCCGTAATTCCGGGTTCGAGGTGATGTTGTCAATTTTCCGGAAAGCGCCAAAAATCGCAACGCGCTTGGCCTGGCCGGGGGCACGTCCATCTGAGGTCAGCTTCGGGGCGAGTCTGGTGAATCCCACGCCGATGTTCTCCATACCCTGTCCGAAAGAGCTCATGAAAGCGCCCATGGATGCGCCGTACTGGTCCAGAATCTGAAAGGCCGATTCACTTGCGGAGACTTCCGCGTAATCAGATGAAAGGCGACCGTAGAAATCGGCGGCCTCTTCAAATCTGCCCTGATCAAAAGCGGCCCGCGCAGCAGATAAAAGTTGCGCGTCTGAGCTGGGACCATCCAGTGGCTCAAAGACATTGCAGGCGGTGACCGTCAGGGAAAATGCACAGGCAAACAGAGTCGATACGACAGCTGAGAAAGGTCTCTTCACGGCGAATTCTCCTATGAATGAACAAGCAGGCTTTTAGGGTAGGGGAGGTATCGATCTTTGTAAAGTGATCAGGCTGTCGCCCAGCCTCTTTCAATAATGAAGTGAATTACGCGGGCTCGGAGGTCATCCAGTGTGCCATTGTTTTCGATGACCACGGAAGCCGCTCGCCGTCGCTCCTCATCGGAAGTCTGTGCGGCGATGATCCGCTCCGCGGTGATCTCATCCATCCGATCGCGAGCGATCAGACGTTTCTTGCGAAGTTCACGTTCCGCCTCGATCACGATCAGGCCCGAAAAGTTTCGGTATCGCCCCGTTTCCACCAGCAAAGCGGCTTCATACAGGACGCGAAGCCCGGGCGCAGGCCCGGGCCAGTTTTCAGCGATGGATTGAATCTGGCGCATGCTCTCGGCTTGAATCAGGGGGTGAAGGATCGCTTCGAGGTCGCGTTTGGCCAAGGCATCCTGAAAAATGCGTGAGCGAAGTTCCGCGCGGTCCGCCGTACCAAAACGTTTCAGAATGGCATCGTATGCAGCGCCTCCAGGCGTGCTCAACTCGCGGGAAATTTTATCCGCATCAACGACCGGAACCCCTGCTTCGGCAAATATGCGAGCGGCTTGGGATTTTCCTGAGGCGATGCCCCCGGTCAGGCCCCAAACTTCCACGGCGTTCTTGCTTTCCCGGTTTCCGACCGAAAGCTGGCCCGGAGGTCTTTTCTGCTTCATTCGGCTCCTGATTCCCTGCCAAGCCGTTTGGCTTCATCCCAATACCGGTCCATTTCCTCAAGGGTGGATTGTTCGGGGGTCTTGCCGATCTCTTTCAGTCGTTTTTCGACATGACGAAAGCGGGATTCGAAGCGCTGAATCGTTCCTCGAAAGGAATCTTCAGGGCTGACGCGCAGCATATGCGCGAGATTGCAGATCGAGAAAAAAAGATCTCCGAGCTCATGCCCGATTTTTTTCCGCGCCAGGCTCTGTGCCGCGGGATCACTCCCTGCCTTTTGGAGCAGCTCGATTTCGGCCTTCAATTCGCCGAGTTCCTCGTCCACTTTGGAAAGAGGGCCCTCCAGTCCGGTCCACTGAAAGCCGACCTTCGTCACCTTTTCGATCACGCGCGTGGCGCGTTGCACGGCGGGCAGGCCCTTCGGCACGCCATCGAGGACGCTGGCATCGGGTTTTGAGGCCTTTTCCTTCGCTTTCTGTTTTTCCCAGCTCTGGAATGCATGTTCGGAGTCTTTCACCCGTGTTTCACCGAAAACATGGGGGTGACGGCGGATCAGCTTTTCATTCAGTGCTTTTGCCACTTCCACGAAGTTGAATGCCTTTTGCTCATCGGCCATTTCCGAGTGCAGGAGCACCTGCAACAGCACGTCTCCGAGTTCCTCGCGCAGGCGTCCGAGGATCTGCTCCTTTCTGACGTCTTCGGGCTTATCGATCTGATCGAGCACCTCGATGGTTTCGTAGGTTTCCTCGATGAAGTACTGGCGGATGGACTGGTGCGTCTGTTCGCGATCCCAAGGGCAGCCGTCAGGCGCGCGCAGGCGATGCACGGTTTGAATGAGTTCTTCGATGGGTTTCAGGACGTTCTGGTTTTCCTTCGGCAGGCTGTCTGCCGGACTTTGGGGGGCTTCGTTCTTGTGAGTCATGGTTCTTCGCTGTATATCACGCCACCATGGCGAGCCCAAAAAGAAGAACTGAGACCCGGTCCAAACCCAAAACATCCTCATCGAAGCCTGAGTGGCCCCGGCTTGCCCGAAGATTGCTTGCGGCGAATCTGAAGAAAGCCAGGAGCCTTCCGAAACTCCGAAAACTCGGGCCCAAGCACGAGTGGGTCACGGGGGTTCATCTCGTCGGCACCGCTGAGATGGCGCGTTTGAATGAGTTCTACCGCGGGAAAAAGGGGCCGACGGATGTCTTGAGCTTCGAAGCTCCCGAGGTTTTCCGCGAACAGGGCCTCCTGGGTGAATTAGTGATCTGTCTTCCCGTCATGAAGAAGCAGGCGCGTGAAATAGGGCATCCTGCCAAAGAGGAGCTACGGGTTCTCCTCGTGCATGGCCTGCTTCATCTGCTGGGTCAGGATCACGAAGGCAAAGGACCCAAAGCACATGCACGAGGCCATGAGATGGCGGCTTTTGAGGCAAAGCTTTTGAGCAAGGCGAAGCCGGGCTTGATTAACCGCGCAGGCTCAAGTAAACCCAAAGCATGAACTTACAGCAGACGGGCACATCGATTCTTGCCCCCCATGAAATCCGCGAGCGGCTGGCGACGATGCGCCAGAAGCTCGATTTCCTACGAGACTCTCTTTGACCTCCCGGTCAAAACTCGCCGGATCGAAGAACTTGCCGATTTAAGCACCCAGGAGGGCTTCTGGAACGACAACCGTCGCGCCCGCACCCTCACCACGGAAAAAACACGCCTTGAGGACGAGGTTCGTGAATTTCACGAGCTGCAGACCGGCTTGAGCGACGCTGAAACGCTTTACGAGCTCGCTCAGTCGGAAAACGACGAAAGCAGCATGCGCGAGGTTTCGGCCCTGATTACAAGCCTCGCCGATCAATTTGAAAAAGTTGAATTCCACAAGATGCTTGCTGAAGAGCAAGACCCCAAAAACGCCATTGTGACGATCAATGCCGGCGCGGGCGGGACGGAGTCTCAGGACTGGGCGCAGATGCTCCTTCGGATGTACCAACGTTGGGGCCAGGCAAAAGGATTCAAAGTTGAACTGCTTGATGCGCAGCAGGGCGAAGAAGCGGGAATCAAGAGCGCAACTCTGACGATCAGCGGTCCGTATGCTTATGGGCTTTTGAAGTCCGAAGCCGGCGTGCATCGCCTGGTCAGAATCTCTCCTTTTGATTCGAACGCACGTCGCCATACCTCGTTCTCCAGTGTCTTCGTCAGTCCCGAAATCGACGATGACTTCGAGGTTGTCATCAACCCGGCCGACCTTCGCATCGATGTCTATCGTGCAGGCGGCAAGGGGGGGCAGGGCGTGAATACGACCGATTCAGCGGTCCGGATCACCCATCATCCATCCGGCCTGGTCGTGACCTGTCAGCAGGAACGTTCGCAGATCAAAAATAAAGACCTGGCCATGAAAGTTCTGCGTTCACGACTTTACGAGCGCCATTTGGAAGAAGAGCGGAAGAAGCAGGCAGCCATTGAAGATTCCAAAATGGATATCGCCTGGGGCAGTCAGATCCGCTCCTATGTGTTGCATCCGTATAAAATGGTAAAAGATCATCGGACAGGCTTTACAATGCCGGTTGCCGACAAGGTCCTTGATGGCGATTTGGACGGGTATATCAAATCCTTCCTGACCTGCCGGATCACGGGTGAATGGGCCCGGGGCGGCGGAGCGGATCTCGAATAGTTTCGTTTTCAACTTCAGTTTTGTCGGTTGACAAGAGTTTGGGGTTCGATTACTTGATTATCTCACGTCAGTGAAATGCGGGGGCGTAGTTGAGTCGGTTACAATGTCGCCCTGTCACGGCGAAGGTCGTGGGTTCGAGTCCCATCGCTCCCGCCATTTACTAAGACGTGAAATAAGGCCAGGTCTTCGGACCTGGCCTTTTTTGTTTCCGGGCTATAGATCCTGAATAGATGCCTCGATACAAAAAAGTCTATGAATCTCATGCGAAGACCTATGAAGCTCTCGTCTATCGGGAGGACTTTCAGGGGAATATTCTCCCCGCTATAGAACGAATCTCCCCGCTTGCTCAGAAAGAGGTTGTCGAATTCGGTGCCGGAACAGGACGTCTCACCAGACTGATTGCTCCAAGATGCAAATTCATTCATGCCTTTGATGCTTATCCAGCGATGATCGATGAGGGACGCGCCAGACTTGGCGTGCTTGGAATTGAGAATGTTTCGTGGCGAGTCGGCGAAAATAGAGCCATTCCGGTCGAAGATGCTTCGGCGGATCTGACAATTGCGGGTTGGACATTCGGACATTGCACTTCCTGGTATCCCGATGCCTGGAAAGAGCATGTTGCATCAGCGGTGAAAGAGATGGAACGAATTAGCCGGCCGTCGGGGTTCGCTATCATTTTGGAGACACTGGGTACGGGACATGAGTTGCCGGTGGAGCCCAATGAAAGGCTCTTCGAATATTACTCGTTTCTTGAACGCGAGTTCGGGTTTGCACGAAATTGGATACGAACCGATTATCGCTTTGATTCAAAAGAGCAGGCCGATGCTTTGACCGAAGCATTCTTCGGGAAAAGGTTTCCGCTTCTTATGGAGGCAAATGGCGGCGCTATCCTTCGGGAATGTACCGGAATCTGGCATTGCCAGTTTTGATCAGAGGGTAGGGCTGAATTCCATTAATCATTGCAGTTGAATGGGTCATAGGAAGCGGGAATTGAAGCTCATTTCTTCGACCGGAATTTCGGTTTGGACTAAGTCCTAAAAAAATTCCGGTTTTCATCCGAAAGGGGTCTATGGATGACCGCTCGCCCGAGCCTGCTCGTGTTGTTTTGGTTGCGCACAACGATCCTGTATCCAGAATAGCGATCTGTAATGAATTTGAAGCCGCAGGTTTCCATGCCATTGAGGCATCGGATGGTTTTGAAGCGCTGGCTCTTTTTTATCCCAGATTCTTCGCCGGTGTCGTGACAGCCTTCGAAATGCCGCGAATCAACGGCGCGCACCTTGTCCACGCATTGAAGCGTTGCGAAGAGGATGTGCCGACCATTTTAGTGGCCGATGAAAAAGCGGATACCCTGCTGGACCTGTTGATCTACCCATCCTTTCTGGCTGTTCACAAAGCTCATCCTCCCAGCGTTATTTTTGGTGCGCTCGACGCACTTCTTTCCACTCCTGCAGAGAAGGTTTTTGGAAAGCCGCGGAATGCCTTTCGAGTCCGGACAAAGTTGAAGGCTTCAGTGGATCAGTTTGGAGCAGGTACCATCAGCAATCTGTCCATGATGGGCGCCGGTCTCACAACTGAACGGCCGATTCCTTTGAATACCCGCCTTAAAATCCAATTCAGTGGTCCTGGTCTGCGTTTGACGAGCGTGACGCTGGAGGCTGAAGTGGTGTGGGCTCGTACGTCCGAACAGAAAAAGGATAGGTGCGAGTTAGGTGTGAAGTTTGTAGATGTACCTCCGAAATACCAGCCAAAGCTTCGCGCACTTTTGATGCGAGAACTCAGCAGATCGAATCAGGTCTGGCATTCACCTATGTGAATTTCGCGTCCATCGGAATCGTCGCCACCACCAGGGTGGTGTCGTCATCCGGATTTTTGGCGTTTTCAGCAAGGAACCGGACGAATTCCGCAAGTACCGCGTCGCAGATGCGATCCGCATCTGATCCATTCTGTTCAGCAACGTTTGCCATCGTCGCCATCAAAGTCTTTCGATCGAGACACTCACCGGTCGGATTTCTGCACTCAACCAGGCCATCGGTGTACCAGAACACCACATCGCCCGGAACGAGCTGAAACTCACCGGGAGGAGGAAGGTCACTGATCTGACATCCCAGTGAGGGTAGGCGCCCGTCGGTGATCACTTTGAAGGACTTGGTCGGGTTACTCGCCGCATCCGGGCTCTTGCGATAAACGTAAATTGCGCGATGAGCGGCATTCAGGGTTTTCATCATTCCTGTTTCAAGGTCAATCGAGGAAAGAACCATCGTCATCGAGGCGTGCTCGCCTCCGGCAGCTCTGACAGCTCTATCGAGATTTTTGAGCAATTTATCCATCGGAGGGGTGTGGATGGTCTGTGATTCATTTTCGACGATGTCGCCGACAGAGATGGAAAACGCGCCGTAGGCGGCAGCAGTCACCAGGGCCGATGAGACGCCGTGGCCCGTGACATCGCCCTCGGCGACGAGAAGATGTTTTCCGATTTTTACGTACTGCCACCAATCACCAGCGCACTCCGTCGCGGCGATCGCTTTTCCGGCCAGGCGTATATTCGGATGGCTGAACCCTTTTTCCGGAAAGAACCGGTTCTGGACAGCTTGAGCCGTCTCAAGCTCTTTTTCCATCCGCACCTTTTCGGCGGTTTCGGCCATGAGCTCTTTAATCCGCTCCGACATCTTGTTGAAGGACAGGGCCAGACCTGAAATCTCGTCTTTGCCTCGTGTTGCATCCACGCGTACGGAGAAATCCCCTAAAGCCACTCGCTGCGTCGCGTGCCACATTTCGCTGAGTCGGCGTGTGAGGCCGCGAGCAAACACGTAAGTGAGTGCGATGCTCATCAGCAGAATGCTGATGCCTAAAGCGATTGATCGTTGCACAAGTGCGCGGGCGGCATGGAAAGATTCCTCTTTGGAAATCAGGCCGATCACCATTGCGTCCAGCTTCGCAAGTTTTTCATAGGCGACGATGAACTCTTCGCTCCCGCGGGACCAATCTCTTGCACCAGATGAAAACTCCGAGCTGAGCAAGGTGTTCACCAGAGTGACTGACTCGGGGTCCAGGGCTGGTGACCCCTCGGTTCCAGCGAGCGGCTGGCCTCGTGAATTCACGACCATGAGTTTGAAATTGCTCTCTCGCTTCTCGAATACTTTCCGGTTCAGTTCAATTCGGGATACCGCCAGGAACGGCTTCCCGGCTGCATCCACCAACCTCAATCCGACAGGAATTGTCTTGGAGTCCGGGGTCAGACTGCCGGTCGCAAACTCGTTTTTTTCAAAATAGAGGGGGGACCAGCCCAAGGCTTCCAAACCCGCTTGTCTTGCGCTTGCGTCATCTGAAAAATTGGAATCGGGTTTGAAGTGCTCGCTATTCAAAGGACGGAAAATGGCGAACCCGGCGATTGACAGAGCATTCTGATGACGCTTGAAAAAGCGCTGGACCGCATCAGCATTGGACTTCGGAAGCGCGGGATTCACCAGATTCCCCATCAGTAAAAAGGTGGAGCGCAACCGTTCCAGCTGGGAGTCGATCTGGTCGCCTGCCGCTTTCACCTGGGCGAGGTTGTAATCGTAAATATAGGAAGTCTTGTCTTTGACGATCAGAGACGTTCCCACGAAAAGGTAACTCAGTAGGCTTATGGCCAGGGCGGCGACAAGCAATGCTAGGATTTTTAGCCTGATGGAAATCAAATCTTATCTCCTGTGTTTCTAATTCGTCAGAATCGACGAACTTCATTAAGAAATTCGTTGATCGCCCGATAAATAGGACACGGAGAATCTCAGTGCCTTTGACGACCCTAGCAACAGCACCCTTGCCGCATGCGTTGAAAACAGGCCCGCTCCATTGGGCTTGGGTGATCACCCTTTTTTGCGCTGGTCTGATCGGCTTTTGGCTTGTTCTCGACGGGGCCTACTGGAATGAGGATGCCTCTCTTTTAGATCCTTCACAGTCAGCAGGGGTTCTCCGGAGAGAGAAGGGTGCCGTGCGCCAGCGTTCCGAGAAAAGCTGGGTCTGGAGAGATATCGGGGACCAGGAGTATCAGGTTGCACTGGGAGATACGGTTTTCACCGGAGAATCCGGTCACGCGCTCGTTCGCCTGGCGTCCGGTTCTGAAATTGCGATCACGCCTCATTCGTTGATCACGATTCAGCAGGAGGAACGGGCGGCTGTCAAATCGGGTTGGCTGGCGCGCCTTGCGGATCGATCGGCGGCAGGCCCCGCTCGCCATACTGTGGAAATCAAGCAAGGCCAGGTAAAACTGCGGCTGACACCGAAGATGGCGCCCTTGAGAATCAAATCGAACAACACGGATTACAAGCTGGAATCCGTTTCAGCGAATAGCTCAGTGGAACTGAGTGTCGATCCGAAATCCGCCGGCGGACTGCAGTTAACGACCGGTTCGGAGTCGCAGATCAAGATCACCGAGGAAAAGCCTGACTCGGCGATGCCGAAAGCCGCGGTGGTGGTGGCGGCAGGCCATACTGCCGTCATTCAGAAAGAGCAGGAAACCCGGGTCTATGATGTATCGCTGCGACCCTTGAGGCCTGGAAGTGGCGAAGCTCGATACATCAACCCGGCGATCGCAGAATCGTTTCCCGCGGAATTCGAGTGGGAAGCGATCGACAGGGTTCCTCCCGGAGCAACGCTATCGCTGGAAGTGCAAGAGACTGAAACAAATCACAAGACAAAACAAAGGGTCGATCCGGAGAGCGCGAAGGCAACGCTTTCTGTCAGACCGGGTAAATACCAATGGCGGCTTGCGTTCGACAGCCCGGATCAAAAACAGATCACCAGTTCCTGGATGACCTTTTCCGTTCTGGGCCTTGCTGCTCCTCAACCGATGGCACCGGCGAACAACTCGCGTTTCACGACCCTGACTAGCGAGGTCTCTGATCTGGAAATCAGCCTGTCCTGGGGTCGTGCTCCAGGCGAGGCAAAGACGGAAGTCCAGATCGCGCGTGATTCCACTGACTTCCAGGGTCAGAAAGACTCTCGAGTAACAGAGCAATCGAACTTAAGGCTCGATTTGCCCCTTGGAAGATATTTCTGGCGAATCAGGTCGGTATTGCCCGACGAACAGGTCTCACCCTGGAGCGAGACTCTCCAGTTCACGGTGGCTGCCCCTGCGGCGATTCCAAGCCCGCTTCCGATTGCCGTTCCGAGTCCGGTTCCGGCACCGCGTATTCTGCCGAAATTGGCGGTGAATACACCTGCGCTTTCGACCCGTCTTCGATCTGCCGATGAACTGCAGAAAGTTCCGCTGATCATTGAATGGAACTCCATTCTGGAGGCCAAGGAATACCGCGTTTCGCTTTTTGATGGATCCAAGGCCGTCTTCAAAAACCGCGCAACGTCTGAACCGCGGCTGCACTTTTTGCTTGATTCAATCAGCGGGCAATACAGCTACGAAGTGACTGCCTTGCTTGAGGAAGGTGCCGTCATCACCAGTGGGCGAGTTAATCTGCCGCTCGAACTCGCCGCCCCTGTATTAAAATTGCCGGACGATGGTGCCGTATTGGACGGCGACTTTGTTCTGACCTGGGAGAGAACCCTTGCAACGAAAAGCTACCAGATTCAGGTTTCCAGTGATCAGGATTTTTCGACCACGGTGGTGAACGAACAGGTCATAAATAACTTTTACTCGTTCTTCGAGCCTCGGGCGGGCACCTATCACTGGCGGGTCAGAAGTCAGTTGAAGGATCTTGATAGCGGGTGGAGTTCGACGCGAAGATTTATTGTAAAATAGCATGAAAGTAAACAAATTCAGATTGAGAGCATCAAGAGCGCTTGACACGGGATATGTTTAACTGAAAGCTTAGTTCTCATGAGCAACCCGGAAATCGTCGCCGAAAATGGACAATTCAAGGTCGAGTTGTATCTGAATGTTGAAGGTAAAACCGTGGAGCTGCGGCCCATCGGCGCGCTTAACGAAAATTCGAAGCTCGATCTTGTATTTGACCGTCTTTCGAAGCTGAGCGAGGACATCAAAGAAGTTGTTTTTGATCTTCAAGGCGTTGTTTCCGCGAACTCCATCGGGATACGCGCATGGCTCTTCTTTATTGAGAAGATCGAACCGCGCATGAGTCTCAGGTTCGAAAAAGCGAGCGAAACCTTTGTCGATATGGCCGGCATTGTTCCGAACATTTTCGGAAAACGCGGCAAGCTTGTCTCATTCTGCGTGCCCTACCAGTGTGCGAATTGCAAGAGACGGACCTTCGAGTTTTTCAAGCCGGAGGACATCAAGTACGAGGATGGATCTCCGCAAGCACCCGAAGCTCACTGCAAAACCTGCAACAGCACGTTGGAATTCGACCAACATCCTGACGAGTATTTCGGTTTCTTGAAAAATTTTTCCGGCTCCAAGGCCAAGGGGTGAGTTCTTCCTCGCTAACCGGACTCTGAGCGTTTTGACGGCAGCGAGACGAAAACGAGGGCTCCCATAATACCGGCCGCACCGATGCCCTGCCACGAATTCAGGCGTTCGCCGAGAATCAAAACGGCGAGTGCTATTCCGGTAATCGGCTCAAGCATGCTGAGTATCGACACTTCCCAGGCTTTTAGTTTTTGAAGTCCGGCCAGGAAGAGTGTCATGGCGCCGACCGTACCCAAGAAAACAATGGCAAGCATTGCCCGCCAGTTTTCCGTGAGTTGAACTGTGACATGCTCCAGATCCCTCTGATGAAGCGCTGATAAGGCGATTCCAGCGAAGCTCAAAATATACGTGATCGAAACAAGAGGGGGGATGCCCTTCAGAAACCGGCTCGATACCAGAATGTAGGCGGAGTAGAAGACCGCTGATCCGACTCCAAGAAGCAGGGAACTGACCCTCTCCACCGAAAATTCGTCCCAGACGAGAAGTACCAGTCCGATCATCGCTAATGGAAGGGCCGGCCACTTCTGTCTCGGGATTTTCTCTCCCAAAAACATCCATGCAAGAAGGGAGACGAAGATCGGGTACAGGTAAAGCAGAAGGACGGTGAGTGAAGCAGACATGCCCTGGAGCGCTAGAAAAAAGCATGAGGAAAAAAGCGCATATCCCCCGGTGCCCAGGCCAGCGCACAGCGCGATCTCACGCGGGCGCAGCCGCCAGTGTCTGGGAAACAGAATCAGGACAACGGGCCAAAGCAGGATGGCCGCGATGAGAAACCGGAGGCTCAGCAGTTCTCCTGCCTTCACGCCATTTTCAAAAACCGATTTACCCGAAACCCCAAGGACGCCGAAAAAGACTCCGGAGAGCATGACCTGAGCGATGCCGATCTGTCGGGGGTTCCGGTTCATGAGGGAGGGGCGGGTCCCGTAGTTCAAAAGTACAACCTCAAGGCCGTGTAAGCTGAACGGGGTAGCTTCCGAACTCGCTCTGACCTTCCGTGGGTACGTCCAATCATCCGAATTGAACAGGTGAACGAAACTGTCAAAATAGTGCCATTGTCGTAAACTTTTGCAATCCGGAAATGGGCGCGATGTAAGGGTTCAGGAGTATATTTGATTTCGTTTCGCGCTTAGAATGATACGACCAGGGGGTTCCGTGTCTTTTCGGTCAATCTTCATGCTTTTGATGTGCTGGGCCTGCGTTCCCGGCCTGAGCGCATGGTCAGCGGGCAACCCCTGCATTATCCAACAGCTCGGTGAGTTGGAAATTGCCGCTTTGGTGGACCAGGTAATCACGAGCAAAGCGTATTGGCTCGATCCTCGGTTCGGTTCCTATCTGGAGTCCCATCCCGAAGAGGTCACGAACCTCGCGCGCAGTTGGTACGGATCAGAGATGTTCCCGCAGATGATCTATCCTCGGTTTCGTGAAGTCCTCGGCGAGCGGCGCGCGCATCTCATGCTCGATCCTCGGATTCTTTGCCGCACGGATTCTTTCCTGAGTTGGAGCAAGGAGCACCTCGCGAAAAATCCGAACGCTTCGGCCGAGCAGCTGCGGCAGGCTTTTGCCGCGACTCCGAATCTGCGTAAGAAGAGTAAAGTGTTCCGCGGAATGCGGTTGAATGACGAGGCGTACGCGTTTCGGCTGAAAGAGCAGGGAATCAAGTCGGCAGGATTGGCGTTCCAGGACGAGGCCTTCCTTCGCGAAAAGATGCTTCTCGAAATCAAACACAAGGGGACGACTGAACAGCGCCACGTACTCGGCTTTGGATCGGATCTTTTTAACCGACAGTTGAACAGGAATCTCGATCAGTCGATCCTGGTGTCTGTTTCAGACTGGATGGAGCTTGCGGCTTCTGTTGGCTACCATCACGAGCAGGCGGTTAAAGTGGCGCCAGGAGGCAAGCTTTATCTTTTCGAGATCGATATTCCTGAGTTCGAAGTGATTCGGCAGTCCGGGCCTCTCTTGCGGATGTCACATTCAAAGGGAATGGGCTCCTATCAGGTAGGTGAGAAGTCGATCGAGTTCGATCTTTTCAAGATCGAGGCATTCATTCCTTATGAGGTGAAGCCCGAGTGGATCACGGCCGTCCATCCGTACCGGGATCCGCCGCCTAGATGGGAGTATCGTCGATAGTCGGGCGAAAGAGTCCCGGTCATTCCGCAAGCAGGTATTCGATCACAACTGTAGTCTCATATGTGCCAGCGCCCGCGTTCGTGAAATCAGCTGCAAGCTGATAAACCGGAGTCGGCGAGAAATCAGAGAGCCGGAGCACGTTTTTATTCGCGGGAATCACGAAGGATTGAAGGGTGGCGGCGCCACTCGGCCCAAGCCCGATCGAGTATGAGGCGGAGTTCTGCAAACCGGAAGAAATCGGGGCGCCATACCCATCAGCACTGTTATACAGTCCCGCCCCATCCGCGCCGATCGAGGCCAAATGCCACGCTGAGTCTTTTCGTTTTCACAGAATCTTCACCATCCCAAATGAAATTATGGAAGAGTTAAAGTCTGGAACAAGGTGCGGTGCGTCAATTTAGGAGCAGCGGAGGCGGGTTCGATGCGAATAGAGCGCGTAAATCGGTTGTTTACGAAAATATTTATTCAAAATGAATTTATTTAAGAGAGCCTTTAAACCGCGAGAGCTGACGCACGTTGTCGCATTCGGGTTCCTATGATAGTTTGCGCGCGATGATGAAACTAGCGTTGGCTGGATGGGTAATGACTTTATCCTTGGGGCTGTCTTCCGCTTTTGGCGAGGAGTCGAGTTGCAACGACTGCCATACGATGATCGAGCGGGCCCTTCCTCATGAGCCCGCAGTAGCTGAGTGCACGATCTGCCACGTGACGCATGAAGAGGAGTCGCGGTTTCCTAATCGCCTGGTCGATGACATCAATCCTCTCTGTCTGACTTGTCACAATGAGAAAAGTATTGGAGTTCAGCCTGGCATGCGCGGGCATATCATCACCAACCATCCTCTCAGCGGAGCGAGTGATCGGATTCATCCTGAGAAGCCCATGAGCTGTGCTTCCTGTCATAATCCCCACAGCTCGGATCAGGAGACCCTGTTGCGCTATGATTTCAGGGATAAGGTCACGCCCTATGGAGGCAATTTCTGCGCTACCTGCCACTGGGATATCGCGATCGGCAGCAAGCCGCCAACGCCGCCGTGGAGTTCGCCCGAACAGAAGCCCTGATTAGCGTTTCTTGGATATTATTTTTTTCTTGGCTGGTTTTTTCCTGGGAGAGGGAATTTTGGTCAAGGCGTCGAACTCTTTCAGGCATTTTTCGAGCCCCGCGAGATAACCCCACATCTGGTGAACCTGTTCGTAGAGATCCCGGTTGTCGCCGGTCTGGTCGTCCTCGGCCTGGAGCTTCTTGAATTGAGCGGTCGCTTCTTGCAGGTGCTTTGAAAGCCAGATTCTGTAGGTGTCCATGGTCTCAGCCTACCACGAAGCCTGGCTGGCGGGAATGCCGTGCTGTTAAAGGCGTTGGAGAATGGCGTTCAAGACGGTGTTTTTTTCCGACAGCGTCGGGAAGAAGAAGTCAGGCCTGGCCTCGAGGATTTCCTGAAGGTGTTCGGCGCGACCCGTGCCCACGGCAATGGATCGCACGTTGATCGATTTGCCGCAGTTCACATCATGAACGGTGTCACCGATGATCACGACCTGTTTACCCGAATATGACTCTCCATATTCCTGCTGTACCCGCCGGACCGCGATTTCAGGAAGGCGGTAACGATCCCAATGGTCGTCTCCAAATGCTCCAACACCAGAAGCGAAGAACGAATCCAGTTGAACGGCAGCCAGTTTGATCCGTGCGCCTTCACGGACGTTCCCGGTGAGCAGCCCGAGGCGAATCTGCTTTTGAATCGTAAGCTCTTCGATCAGTTCACGGACGCCTGGAAGGAGACTTACCTCCGCGGTTCGTCCGTCTGCGATCGCGTCCCGGGTTCTGTTCAGATATCCAGAGAGAACCTGCTCTATCTTCAGCTCGGATTCATGCTGAGAGACCCAGGACGGAAGCATTTCCCTGCAGATCTGCCTATCTGTTTTCCCGCTGAATGCCACATGACAGATTTCGTCTTCGGGAAAAATCTCGGTGAAAGCCGCTTCGAAGCATTCGCGCCAGAGTTTGCCTCCGTTGAGGATCGTGCCGTCGATATCGAAAAGAACCAGCCGTTTCATTTGAGTGGGACGATATCACAGCCGAAGCCCCGCGCGAAGACGTGCAAGTGGACGCCCGAGCATATCAATAGAGATCAGGCCAAGTGCAGGCAATACGAAAAGAGCTGCTCCCAGGCGAGCGAACGTTGAACTCCAGAAAACAAGCATAGGCATGTCATAGCGGCTGATCAGCAAGCCACCGAGCAGGGCGCCCGCCGCGGCCGCGAGATTCCAGGAAATGTGACGAATGGAAAAAAGTCGCTGACGGTGTTCGGGGGATGCGTTCTCGCTCAGGTAATTGAAAACTGCGAGATCAAACACGGTCCAGATGACACCTCCGAAAACTTGCAACATCAGGATCCAGATGAAATTTGTCGAGAGTGTCCATCCGAGTGGAATGAGGGGCATGAGGAAACTTGAGGCCAGGAGGGGTTTTTCGTAGCCTATGCGGTCTACTAGCTTTCCGACAGGTGCCGCCGAGGCAAAGCGCGCCAGAACAAGTGCGGCAGCGGCGGCCGCAAACGGAAAGTAGCCCATGTGAAGATTCTTCAACATGAACGGTGTCTGATACGGGCCGGAGATGGTCACGGCAAACCCCATCGCGGAAAAGAAAATCGCGGCCTTGCGGATCTCCGGATTTTTCGCGCTGTATTTCAACAAGGCCATGGGTCCGAGAGCACGTGCGGGTGGATTGTAAGGGACATTGGGTTGCAGGATCAGGTGCCGCAGTGAAAGAAGTTTCGCCGCAAATCCGAGAAAAAAAACGGCGCAAAACGCGATTTGCATTCCCTTTATTCCAGTGGCAGTTGGCGTGAGGAATTGAAGAAGTCCGCCGCCAACGAGTAATGCAAGAAATTGAGCAGGGTAAGTCCGCTGATTCCTGACCCCGTAACAAAACCCGCGGCGGCGCCTGGGAAGAAGCGAGGCGATCCACGAATTCCAAACCGGTCCGGCGAGCCCGCCGAGCGCCGTGAATATAAACATGGCGATCATGAACGGGAGCAGTCCCGCGTTTGACAGAGCCATGAAGACCATCAGAAATAGTGTCACTGCCTGCAGGGAGACGCCCGTGAGGACCAGTGGCTTGGGTCCGCCCGCCAATTTGACCAGGCGATCGCTCCAGAGCTGGAACCAGCATCCCGCGAAATTTTGTGATGATGACAGATAACTGATGTACTGAGGGAACGGGGTGAGCGTGCTGGCGAACGAATGAAAATTCGTTTCCGCCGCGCCCTCGCAAATTGAAGCCCAGACGCCATCCCCGACAAAATGCCTGAGCCTGTTCCTGCGTGACATCCTGTGTATTTTCGCGACATCCCATCCTTGGGGTGCCCTGCTCTCCCTCCTTGATCATCAAGCCGGGGGGCGGCATTTGAGAAGAGGGGGGGGGAAGAATTTTTTTGCCAAACCGTGCGCCAAGTTAGAGCGGCCTGCTTGCACTCTGTTTACTTACGAAACCTTCCGCGTCCCAACCACCTTAGGAGCGTTCAGGTCGGCGCGCTCGTGACGTTTCTGCGATTCCGGCAGATGCTGCCGCCGCGACATGAGGCCGATCGCGCGTCTCACAGGGTTTGCGCGAGGCGAAGCAACTTCCCAGAATTCCGCGCGTTCCACGCTCACCCGAAGGAGAGCGAGATCCGGATCCTTCAACCCTTTGGGAAACCAGGCCTCAAATTCGGGACGCCAGAATTTCTCGATCCGCGTGGAATCGTGCACGAGCTCGCAACCTCCCGAGAAGGAAACGAAGTGTCCATGCACGGCATCAGAGTAGGTGACGCTGGCGCGAGGGTCGTTCATTACCTCATTCGCCTTCGGCGAATTCTCATTGATCAGAAACCAGAGTTCGCTTTTTATGGGCTCTTCGCTAAAAATGCACGATGCTGTCCGCATCGGTCGGCTGCGCAGCGTACCGTCCGGCTCGACTGTCGTGAGCATGGCCACAGAGATTTCATCAACCAGTTGTTTCAAACGTGCGTAATCCATTCAGGAAGCCTCCCTGATAAACCAAATGATAAACACTAGTCCGCAACGGATGTGCCACCGGCGCCAGCAGCCCGCTTTTGAGACCGCCGGGGCGCTGAAGGCTTTGCATCCGGGCGGGAGCGCAAGGTTTCGACCGCACTTTCCATGACGTCTTTGGCTCCTTCAACCACGTCGAGTGCCTTGTCCTGAATGCGCATCGGCAGTTCGAGGCCGATTTTCACCGGGTCCAGTGCGGGGCCTTCCTGGCGCCAACGGCGCACGAGTGGTCTCGGAAGTCCGGTGTCGGACAAGTGAGAAAACTGCGGCAGAGCCTCGCCATAAGGAGGTCTATGCGGTTTTGGAATGAGTTCCAGCTTCTGCATGACCTTAAAGACGTCGACACCCGCGGTGACCAGGTAATTCCTGTAACCGGCGCTCACGTCCAGGCCCCATCCCAGATTGAATATCCAGGGTTTGGTCTCGACTCCGATCGTGAAATGCAGGCGATCAAAGGCGTCTGCGACGCGAACCGCCTCATAGTAAAGTCCTGAGAAAACAGTCGCGCGCAGTTCGGGAAAATCAGCGAACTGATAGGCGCCGCCGAATCGCGGGTGAATCGTGAGCGCTTCGCCGAGCATGACTGAGTTGTCTCGCAGAGGCGCCGCGCCAGGAGTGGCGCCCATGACAAGAAGGCTGAAGTCCGCGCGAAAAAAGCGATTGGGTATCCAGCCGAGGCCCGCCCCCATGCGAGCAGGCACCAGGATCGGTTGGAAGAAATCCGAAAGTCCGGGCAGATCCCGAGCTGTATCCCCGCCGAACATGAGTGAGGGCTGAAACGCCAGTCCCACAAGAAAACGTGAGGGAAGCTGCAGCATGGCTCCCAGATTTACGCCGACGGCATAATCATGGTTCGCGGTAGCCGGTGAGAATCCTCCGAGCGGTCTGAATTCGGTTTCCGATTGGCCCAGGATCAGGCCGGCCCCCAGCGAAAGCTGGTTCTCAAATAGCACGCGCGCGATCGACATCCGGAATTCCCGAATTGAGACGTTCAGGGCGGCAGGATCCGCGAGGGCGGCGGGCTCCAGTTCATATTGACTGGCTTCGCGGTAGGGAACTCTGTAACCCATGCTGAAAGCCCAGGGATAGGTGCTGAGCGCGCCCCCAAAATTCGTGGTATGCACCGAATTTTTGAACTCCTGGATCCGATCGTCATGTGACCAGTTCGTCGTCGCGTTGAGATCAGCCTGGTTCAGCGTCATGGCCAGACCGGCGGGATTGTCCGTTGCTGCGATGAAAGTATCTCCCAACCCGAAGGTCGCCCCCGCCATCCCGACAGTCCGGATGTCGCCGTGGACCGTGGTTCCGGAACCGCTGTAAGGATTCGTACGAATGGAATAAGGGAGGAGAGCGGCTTGTGCGCTTGTCCCGAGCAGCAAACTTGCTGAAACGAGGAGTGCTCGCGGCATGCTCAAAATCATCGTGCAAGGTTACCGTCGAGCTCCACGGGAAGAAAGCGATTCCACGAAAAACAGTCTTGTTAGATTTTTGTTTTGACGCAATCAGTCGGCCGATTTGCGTTCGACAATGTCAGCCGTCTGACGCTAAACTAACGTCATTGGGGGGATCGAATGAATCGACACGACTTGGGCTTAGGTCTGAAGTTTTTGCTCCTGCTGCCGCTTCTGTTGGCTTTCAATGGTCACGCATGGGCGAAACCCAACCTTGAAGATTGCTTGCGTCTGACCGAAGGAAATGGCGCGAGCATTGCCGCTGACGTGATCCGGGTCGTCGATGGCGACACGATAAAAGTCGGGATTTCAGGCGGCCAGCTCAGCGTGAGGATGCTGTCGATTGATACTCCTGAAACGAATTTTCAAGGCAAGAACCAGGGCGCTTGGGCCATGAAGGCCTCCGCGTTCCTGGCTCGCCAGGTTGCAGCCGGTGACGAAGTCGAGATCGAGTTTGAAGGTGATCGTTGCGACAAGTTCGGCCGCATTCTGGGTCATGTGCATTACGATGGCGTGCACCTGAATCGCCTCATGGTGGAACAGGGATATGCGGTTAATTATTGCATCTATCCGAACTTCCGCTACTGCGCGGATTTTGGCGCGCTGGTGGCCAGGAATATTCAAGCGCGAAGGGGAATGTTCAGTGACCCCTCCGTGGAGATTCCCTATGTCTGGCGCCGCACGATCAGTCACCAGCCCTGGGACAAGTTCACCGGCAACATCGAAAGCAAGGAAGTGTTTGCGAAGGACGAGATGAGCCGCGTTCCGGTCGCGTGGCGGGTCTTCTTCTACAATGAAGAGGATATTTTGCCGCCTTATGAGCTGGTGGATTGATCTACCGGTCTTATTGCGGTAGCCCTCGGCAGCGCGGATCCGCAAGAATTCTAAGAACTGTTTTTATTGCGGTTTGATCGGGGCATCTTTGAACTGCTCGATTCCAGCTTTTCTTGCTTATGCGCAACTTGGCTGGTTCCGGATTCAATCCAAGCTGATGCGCGGTCTGAACCGTCAAGTCGCGGAGCTTTCCTCGCTGCAGAATCATGGGTTCTCTACGTGCCACAGCACAGGCCAACAAGATGAACGTCATGTCGGCTGAAATGGGTTCGCCATTGCGCGGGGTTCGGATCATCGGTGTTCCTGTCGTTGCAACACTGGGGTCACTCGAAATGTGTTGATGCATGACCCTGCCCAGTTGTGGCAGGGGAGCGCCGTACGTTTTCGCGAGCATCGGCAAATCAGGCCAGACGTCTATCGCACAACCGGCAATATCGCGATGCGTGCTCCATTCCCACTGAAGCGGATCGGCCGCTAGGCCCGCTCGGCAAGGGTTCAGGTGTACATAACGGATCTGCCGTTTAAGATGATGAAAGTCAGGAACTTTGCGCGGTTCGGGTATCGCGGACCAGATATTCAATTTGGGTTGAAATCGCTGAGTCCAAGCGCGCAGTTCCACACCGAGATCCCATCTTGCGCGAGCCGGGTGGTCGACAAACAAGAGGATATGAAGGTGATTTGGCATGAACACACATGCTGCGATTTTAGGAAACCGCTTCTGAAGCCGGTGCCAGAGATCAGCGCACGCATCTCGATCTTTGAGAGGTGTTAGAGTGGGCAATGCTCGCGCAACAAAGTGATAGGCATGAGTCATGAAAAATGATCATGCATAACGTGGACTGTCTGCGGACCGCCTATGCCGTTTAGGGCGTGCGTTTGCAGACGCTCAGACTGTCTTCCCGACTCGGCCTGGTTGAGTGACCGCATTGGGCCCGTTCACCAGGGCCGAGTCAGACTCGCCCGGCCTGAGTGACTTAAAAGAGCCCTTTCGAGTGGGCCGAGTACCGAGAGCGGAGCTTCCGACTAACTTGGATAATGGCGAGCGATCCAACCTTCGAAATCGCTCCACATCTGTTCCATGGAACGGGTGTTCTCGGCGATCGTTTCCGAGCCATGGACGATGCGAATCGTCGCGTCGAGTGCCGTTGCCTGAGAGCGGCCTTTTTCCGCACGAGCAAGAGCTTCTGAGATCGATTTCTGCGTGCGGCTCCAAAGTTCTTCGGCTCCCAGGTTGCAGAATTCCGCGAGTTCACGCCCTGAAAGGTCCTTGCCTGTGAGGCTGCGGATGGTGTCCCGGTGCGAGACGCTGTTGCCCGGGTTCCAGTAGTACTTCGCCAGCTCGGGCCCGATTGCCGGGTTATCAGCAAGGTAGCCGAACTTCTGCCTGAAATGCGAACGTGTCTGATACACGGCCATGTGCGCCAGAAGATAACCCTGATAGGAGCAGGCCGATTCGGCACCCAGCAGGTGAGGGATCGCCATTAGAGGACGGGGTGAGCAGTCGACGCCGAGAATCTCTCTTTCACAGCGGCGAGCCAGAGCCGTGATTTTTTCGGGCGTGAGGTCCTGGTCCGGCATGGAGTAGAGGTGGCGTTCAAAAATGGGGACGACCAGGATTGAGCGTTCCTGAAACGCGCGGAATGGATGATCGAGTGTCACGAAGAGTTGAATGACGTCATCCGGAATGGCTGTGCCGTTTTCGTCCCGGCCGTAAAGTTTCAGCCAGTCTCCGTCACCTATCAGCGAGTCACAGAACATGGACTGTGTTTCCGCGTAGGCCATGGACGTGGGCGGATACTCTTGTGAGAAGCAAGGGGCATTCTGAGTGATGTTCGCGAAATGCGCCGCATGGCCACCTTCGTGAAACAGCGTCTGAAGCCCACGACGACCGCTGCCAACCTGGTTGGGTGTGGCATTGCTCGTGAAATTGATGCGCGCCGGACGCCATTTCCCCTGGTCAAAGAAGCAGGGTTGCGGTCCGTGCATGAAACCGTTTTCGTACTTGCCTGTGCGATCGAACAGATCGAGCTGAAGAGTCGCTCCCCGATAACTGATGCCGAGGCGGGCGAAGCTGCGGGACCAGTTCTCCAGAGATTTTGCGAACGACAGATAGGGATCCAGCTTTTTCTCTGCATCACCTGCGACAGCGTATTTGATGTTATGTGGAAGAAGGGCGCTTTGGCCTTTGAGTTTAGCGAGTTCCCCGAGCTGGCCGAAACACTGGTTACGGGTCATTTTCTCGAATTCGTTCAGGATCTGAAAAAGTTCACCGGAAGTCATGCTTTCGTTCTTGTGAACCCGATAATCGAAGTAGTTGTCGTATCCGAGCGTTCTCGCGAACTCGTTCCGTTTTCTGATCAGCTCGAGAAAGCCCTCGGCGAGAATCCATTGTTCGAGTTGGAGAAGCGCGTCGTGTGAGGTCTTACGCACACCCTCATTCTCGTTCGCCGCGATATTGGACGCGAGTACGTTGGTTGAAGCGGTTTTTTCCTCACCGTCCGCGGCTTTGTACGTCAGCTTCAGTTTGGCTCTTCTCTGGAAGATGGACGTTTCGAGGTCGATCAATTCCTTCTGAAGTTTCTGAGCGCGTGGATCTTCTATTGAGTGAGCGCTGAAAAAGTTCAGCCAGCCTTCCAGTGCCTTTCGTGAATCCCCGGTTTCCGGAGCATCGGGAGAAGCGCCACTCAGCGCCGCCAGCGCGGCGCGCACTTCCTGAAGTCTCGACGGATCACTGATGTATTCCTTGTAGCGCCCCTCCGCTGCCGGCAGAGCGTTCTCGTCTTTTTCGGTGCCCATGTAAGTCGTCCAGAAGACATCTTCCTTGGCTACGTGCAGATCGAGATATTCACGAGTGAATTGATTCGCGTTTTTCATGCGGCTGAAGATAGCGCCTTGCTCCCGATTGCACAAGGTTTGCAGCCGCTGGAACTGCTGGAGGAACTCTAATGGCCCACCGTACCAACGTCGTCTCGGTGAAAGAGCGGGTTGAAGCATCTGATTCGCCGAGGGAAGTCACGGATCCTGCCTGTGGCCGCAAGATCAATCCAAGGGATTCCAAGAACATGCTTTTTCGTGGTGACGACGTCATCTACTTCTGCAGCCGTGAATGCGAGATGAACTTCCTGAACCCTCCGAAAAAGAAAGCCTCCTGACGCTCCGGCGGCCCCCTACGGTTACCCCTGCTTGCTCCGGCTGACGCGTTGCTGGATCGCGCGCTTGGCTTTGTTCGAGAGCCGGTCCACATCCCGGTCAAAGCGGTGAGCCACGCCTCCGAATTCCTGCCGCCCGCGTTCCTGCGGGTTCAATCCGGACTTTCTTCGGGGGATCTGCTCCAGTTGCTGCGCTGCACTCGGACGGCCTTTTTGACTTTTCTGCATGGGCGATGTTACCTTTCCGCCCTTCTTGACGGGGCAAGACTTGCGCCACGAAATCCCCCAGCCGTATGGTGACCGGCATGATGGAGGAGCTTTCGCTGTTCGATCTGTTCCGCGCCGTCGCTCCGAAAATAGCTTTCGCAGTGCTTTGCGGCGGTGTCATCGGTCTTGAGCGTGAATTGAAGAGCAAGCCTGCGGGGATCAAAACAAATATTCTGATCTGCGTCGGAGCCATGCTCTACACGTGGATCTCGATTCTGATCTCACGGTCAGCGTCTGACGTGGGCCAATGGGGCGATCCGGCCCGGGTGGCCGCGCAGATTGTTTCAGGTATCGGGTTCCTCTGTGGAGGGGCCATCATTCAATCACGAGGAACGGTCCTTGGGCTCACGACTGCAGCCACGATCTGGGTCGTTGCCGCCATTGGAATCGCGATCGGCGTCGAGCGACTCGATATCGCGCTGTTTTCCACGGTCTCAGTATTGGTGGTTCTCGTCGTGATCAACCTGTTCGAGGATAAAATTCTGGGGCGTTCGCTCAGATACACCTGCGAAATTGTCCTCGAGGATCCGAAAGGCGAGGTTCGGACCGCCATTCACAAGTCGCTGGAAAGGAATGACCTTGAGCTGGACGACTTCGATATTGCCGCGCGAGGGGAACTCAGTGTGATCACCTGCAGGTACCGGGGGCACAGTTCCGATCAAAAAAAATTCCTGATAGATCTTCTGGTCACGACAGGAATCCGGGAAGTGAGGCAGCTTTGATCGCGCGCAGGGTGATCGTTTCGGGTCGGGTTCAGGGCGTGGGGTATCGGGCCGCGGCAGAGCGTCAGGCGCGAAAATATTCCGGGTTGCAGGGCTATGTGAAAAATCTGGAAGATGGCCGAGTGGAGGCGCTTTTCGTTGGCGAAACGTCCTCGGTTCTGGCTCTTGTTTCGTGGTGCAAGGAAGGGCCTCCTGCCGCGCAGGTGAGGGAACTCCGTGTGATCGAAGAGAATGTCGAGACCGCCAAAAATTTGTCGGGAGGAATATTTCAGGTCGCGTTGTGACGCAGCTAATGGTGATGGGGTCTTCGTGGCTTTCTGGTAAACTAAGAGACCATGGCACCCGTAGACACCCCGTACCTCATCAAGGCCTACCACGTTGCGGAAAGACTCAAATTAAAGGATCTTCGAGACCGCTTTTCCGCTGAAGTGATCGAATTTTCGAATTATGAGATGATCGTTCGTTACGCGAACGATTCTTATCTCTTCGTTTACAACTACGGCTCGGTGGTCTTTTTCAACGTTCCGGCGGAATTGCAGGAGAGGGAACTCAGCAAGATCCAGGAGTACCGGGTTCCTTCTGACCAGGGCCTTGCCACCGATGTTTTCTTCCTCGAAGTCCAGCCCGCCGCACCGGGCGCGGCGTCCGTTCCACAGGGTCCGAAAGTCTATTTTGACCGTGTGGTTGCTCCAGCACTTTCGTTTGAGATCATCAAGATCGCCTGCATGTTGCTTGCGGAAAGCACGGCACTTGAATACTACGAAGTACTGATTGAGAACCTGCTTGAAAAGACCAACCGCTACTCGAAAAAGCTCCAACAGCAAGGGCGCATGCTTGAGAGCAGCGAAGATCTTATTAAGTTCATCGGTCTTTGTCTGGACACGAAGCAATCCATTATCGCCAACCTTTACATCGTTGACTCCCCCGATGAGACCTGGGACAGCGTGGAATTGGATAAGTTGCACCAGGAACTCAAGGTGATGATGGATGTCGATATCCGTTATCGGGCACTCGAATATAAGATCAAAATCATCCAGGAAAGCGTGGATGTGATCGTGGATCTCTCCAAGAACAGGCGCGAAACCCTTCTTGAGATGATCATTATCCTGCTGATCGCCTTTGAAATCGTCCTGACCCTCATCAAATGGACCTGATCGGATGGTTTTCGGCCCTGAACATCAATTTCCTTGCAATAGCGGTAACTTGTCTTTAGCGTAAGACAGGAAGGGAAATATTTCGGAACACATTATGACAAAAGCCGATCTCATCAACATCATCGCGGAAAAAGCCCACCTTCAACACAAGCAGTCCGAGCTGGTCGTCAACATGGTCTTCGATATGATGTCGGACGCACTGAGAAAAGACGATCGTATTGAGATTCGTGGATTCGGTTCCTTCGTGAATCGAAGCTATGGTAGCTATCAGGGGCGCAACCCCAAAACCGGCCAAATCGTGCAAGTTCCCCCAAAGCGCGTTCCCTTCTTCAAGGTCGGCAAAGAACTCAAGGAAATGGTCGACTACATTGAAGGCAAGGCCACGCAGGCCACCTGAGTTCTAGCTCAAGCGAAGCCAGTAAACGACACCAACCGCCGCTGCAAGCAGCCAGCGGTAGGTGGCATATGTGCCAAGGCCTCTCTTCTGAAAAGTTCTCAGAAAACCGCCGATTGCCAGCAGTCCTGAAAAGAAAGCGACCAGAAACGCCGTTACGAGCGACAACCAGCTCAGGTCCGGGGCGGGCATTCCCGCATGGAAATCGAAACCCCTCAGCTGGTAAAAGGCGCTCGCTCCGAGAAGCGGTGTGATGACGAAACAGGTGAAGCGTCCGGCGGCTTCGCGGTTGTAGTTTCGTGACAGTGAGCCGATCAGAGCGCCCGCCTGAATCCCCGCGCCCGGAACAAATGCCAGAATCTGCAGAACCCCGAGAATGAGGGCGTCCGTCCAGTTCCAATCCGACATGCCGCGATTTTTCCTGCTGAAGGAATCGAAAAAAGTGAATGCGATGGCGATCACGACAAGAACTCCCGCGAGCAGAAGTGGTTGCCACTGAATTTCGGCGAGCCGCTCGTTGAAGTAGTACCAGGCGATGGCCGGCGGCAGGGAGATCGTGATGATGAAAAACGGAAGTCGCTCGTCGAGCGTCATGGGACGTTTTCGGAGCAGGATCACCTGAAGGAAGCCCGAGATAATGCTGGCCCAGTCGTGACGAAAATATACGAGCAAGGCGAGAAACGCCGAGAGTGCCAGCGTACCGGAGAAGTAGCCTTCCACCGCAGGCCAATCCAGGAAATAGGGAAGCAGCAAATGATGTGCTTCCGAACTCAGTGGGAGAAACTGAGTGAAGCCGTGAACGATTCCATAGATGATCGCTTGAAAGGTAGTCATAGTGTGTCGGATTGTATGCGGGAAACCGAACAGGTGACAGAAACATTTTGCGTGTGGTTCCATTTCGGCATCAGTTTTCCTGATGCAACCGGACTTTGATTTCCTTTTATTTGCCGTGAAAAACATGTTTTCAATTGACCGCAAAAACGTGCGCCGCGAATATACGATAACGAAGGTCCGGGATGTGAACAGGAGAAGATTGTGATCGAACGTTTCAAGAAGAATCGAGTGTTTAGGTTTCTTGCGTCACTGAGAATGGCGGTCATTCTGATGGTCGCGCTGGCGGTGATTGTTTCGGTCGGAACGGTGATCGAGAGCCGCTATAACGCGCAGATTGCCGGCATCCTCGTGTACAAGAGCGGGTGGTTTGGCGCATTGATGAGCTTGCTCTGGGTCAATATATTCTTTTCGACACTGATGCGTTTGCCGTTCAAAGCGCATCATACCGGATTCGTGGTCACTCATCTTGGCATTCTGATGTTGCTTGCCGGTGGAATGATCACGGGTTCGTACGGCATTGACGGTCAGCTTCGAGTTGTTGAAGGACAGGCGAGTAACATCGTCGGTCTGCCGGAACTCTCGCTCAAGGTGGCAAGCGCCAAAGCGAATACGCTTCAAAGCTATCATGTGAAGCGAAGCCTTGAACCCAAGGCAGGTGAGGATCTCGGGCTTTCCGAGCTTCAGGGCAAGACTGGAATCATCGTCGAAAAATACCTTCCTTTCGTGATTCGCGAACAGGGTTATGCGGATCGTGCGGGAGACGACGGTGCTCCGGCGATCAATTTCACTCTTGAGAGTTCGATGTTCGGGAGCACCGGCGAGTGGTTGCATGCCAAAGATCGGCCCGAAGGCCAGATCGGCCCGGCTCTGCTGCGTCTCATCGTGGACGATGGGAAAACCGTTCCGGTAAAAAACAAATCCAGATCGGCTCAAAAAGCTGCCCCGAAGAGTGACAGGCGCGTCGCAAGTGCCGGGTCTGTCCTGGTGGTACGGGACGCGTCAGGCGCGGAACTCGGGCAGTTTACCTTGGCCGAGCTGAAGAAATCTCCCCGCGCGGTGAAAGGTTTCAAGATTGAACTGATCAAGCAGTTCGAACAGGCTTCCGTTGTTGAAAACAGACTGGTGGAGCGGGGAGAAAAGGGCGCGAATCCCGCTCTGGAACTCAAGATCAGCGGAAACGGCAAAACGCTCCGTGAAGTGGCCTTCGCGAAGTACCCGGATTTCAGCATGGGCGGCTCGGCGGACATCGGTATCCACCTGGAATATCGCGTCGCCGGAACAACGGGTCAGTCCGAAGGCGCAATGCCAGGCGGTCACCCGGCTGTCGGCGCCGAAACGAGGCATAATCACCCCGATATGGCTGAGACCGCCGGATCAGGGGTTGCCTCATCCGATAACCGAATTGAATTTCGGGTGTCCGCGGCAGAGTTGAAAAAAACAGGCAATGAGCCGCTGCCGATAAAGGTGGTTCTCTACAAGAATGGCAAACAGTTTTTCGAGAGACTCGTCAATAGAGGGGAGACGATTGAGACTCCCTGGATGGGCATGAAAATCAAGCTCGACTCCGTCATGCGGAATGCCGTGGCGGTGGACCAGGTACGTCCGGCCCAGATGCGGCCTCGTTCGCAGCTTGCGGAAAGTGCGCTTCTGGTTCGTCACTCTTCAGAGGATCCCTCCGCGGCTGTCTGGGTGGTTGAAGGTGACTTCAAGACCGTCGGTTCAGGCGATAACTCCTATGAGGTGTTTTACGGGATGGAAACGGTCGATCTGCCGTTTTCGATCGAACTCGATAAATTCGAAAAAGTGGATTACCCAGGTACCGAGACTCCCATGAGCTTCCAAAGCACCGTTCGCGTGGATGGCAAGGGGGATTCGATTTTGATTTCGATGAACGAGCCGTTGAAAATGCAGGGTTTCACACTCTATCAGTCGAGCTATGAAATGGGCCCGGGAATGCCAACGGCCTCCATCTTCTCGGTGAACCGGGATCCCGGACGTGGTGTGAAATATCTTGGTAGTCTGGTTCTTTGTTTAGGTATAGCGATTTTCGCGATTATGCGCAGCAGATGGTATACGGGTTACCGTCAAAGGAGATTCATGAAAACGCAGATGGCTGTCTTGTTGATTTCGATTTTTTCCGTACTGGGGGCGCCTTCAGCGACATGGGCGGAAACAGCAGGTATGCCCGCTACGGATCCTCACGCCGGGCACAATCATGCTCCTGGGGAAGGTGACCATGCGCCCGCGATGCTCACGGCTGGTCAGGCGAAAGAACGGTTTCTGGCTCTCGGGAAAAAAATCGATTCCGGTTTGATCGCGGAACTTCCGATTCAGAGTCATGGAAGGCTAAAGCCTTTCGACACCTATACGCGGGAAGCCGTGCTTTATCTCACTGGAAAGTTCCGCTTCAGCGGACTGGATTCCGTTCAGCTCTATCTGGGCCTCATGATCTCTGAAGCGGCCGAGGATTTCGAGGTCGTCAACCTTCGCGATCCCAAATTGCGCGTGCAACTTGGCTTTCCCAGCAATCAGCGGCATGCATCGCTTCGTGCCCTTGCCTCGAGCCCTCTCGAGTCCCTGGCGCGTCCCGCTCTGGCTCGTGCTGAGCAAGACAGCAAGTCGCTTCAGCCGGAAGAGAAGTCCCTGGTGGAGGCTATGCAGCAGGTCTGGCTTGCGCGGTCGATTATCTCAGGCAGTCACCTGATGCAGGGTTTGCAACCGAATGGAGCATCCAATGCGGCGAGTGCCACGATCGTCGAGAAGCTCCAGCAGTACTTTCGTGCGCTGCCCGAGAATGATCCAGGCGTGGCAGGGCTGGCGGCTGATGCCATCGCCGCTGCTCGTGCGCAGCCTTTTCCGGAACTCGTCAAACGCAATCTGAACAAGATGGGGCTCGAGGTATGGTACAACAAAGCCCACCTGTTCTTCTGGGTGGCGGTGGCGTATTTCCTCATCGGCTTGACATTGCTTTTCCCTGTGACCCGTCGGCGCGTGACAAAGAACTGGGTCCTTGCGGCGGCTGCCTTACCGTTCCTGGTGCATGCGTCCGGCTTCGCCATTCGCGTGGTCATCACCGGCTTTGCGCCGGTGACGAACATGTATGGAACCATGGTCTGGGTCGCCTTCGGCGTCGTTCTTTTCGGGACGATGCTTTACCTGCTCTATAAACACGATGTCATTTACGGGATCATCATGGTCGGAGCGGCCCTGACGCTTTTCCTGACTGAGAATCTGCCTCTGGTGCTCAGTCCTGACATGGACCCGATCGTTGCGGTGCTCAGGAGCAATTTCTGGCTCTCCACTCACGTTCTGACGATCACGATTTCCTATGCGGGATTCACGATCGCGATGCTGCTCGGAAATATCGCGATTTTCCGCCGGATCTTCTCGGCTTTCAGCAACAAGTCCGGCTCACAGGAGCGCGATGAGAAGTTTTACAAGGAGTACAGCCATCTCACCTACCGGGTCATTCAGCTCGGTGTATTTTTCCTTACGGCAGGAATCATCCTGGGTGGCGTGTGGGCGGATTATTCATGGGGCCGTTTCTGGGGATGGGACCCCAAGGAAACCTGGTCATTGATTGCGCTGCTGGGTTATCTCGCGATTCTTCACGCCAGGCATGTCGGATGGCTCCGTGGATTCGGGATCCTGGCTGCATCGCCGGTCGCGTATCTTCTGGTCGTCATGGCCTGGTACGGGGTGAATTTCATTCTAGCCGCTGGTTTGCACTCTTACGGGTTCTCGAGCGGGGGCGCGGCAGCAGTGGGAGGCTTTGTTCTTGTTCAGCTCATGCTCCTCAGCGTTGCTGGCGTGCTCCACAACATGAAGACCCGTCAGCAAATTGGAAAGGCGGGCGTCTGATCCGCTTCATTGCTCGACTGCTGATCCTGTCTGCTGTCGCGAGCTCAGCCTCCGCGACAGCAGATGATCGGCATGCGCTTCGTTCCGGAGTGTACAAGCCCAAATCGTCCAACAGTTCATACGTATGGCAGCAAAGGACTCAGTCGATCTTCCAAGAGGGGGGAGACAGGTTGCTTCGCGCGATACGCGTGACTTATTTTAATGAACACTATTCAGAAGGCCCGATTCAGTACGATTGTTCTGATATCTGGGGCGATCTGATCTGCATGAAAGACACTGTTGTGTTCGTGATACACGACTCCACTCGGTATCTCTGGCATAGCAAGCTGTACGATACCTGGGCTGAATTCGAGCTTTCGAAGTAACCGAGCTGAATCAGCTCGCCGGAGTCGGCGTTTCGCCGCCGCCGAAGTCGCGATCCATCACAGTCTTGCGGCCTTCGCTCTTCGCGTTTTCAATCGCGGCTTGGCATAGCTCACGGACACGGTCCGAGAGGATATCCATGACGGCTGCTGACGTATTCATTCCGGAGCTGGCGCGAATAAAATTCTTTACCTTTGAGGCGACGACCAGTGTTTCTTTTTCGTTGCTGTTTTCAGTCGTATTTTCAGTCATGTGAATCTCCGATGTGTGATCAGTTGACGCCAAGCAATTCAACTTCGAACACGAGAGTGGCGTTCGGGGGAATCACGCCACCGGCACCGCGCTCGCCGTATCCCATTTGAGGAGGAATTGTGAGCTTGCGCTTGCCGCCCACTTTCATTCCGACAACACCTTTATCCCAGCCCTGGATTACCTGGCCAGCGCCCAGGTTGAATTTGAAAGGCTGGCCGCGATCCACTGATGAATCGAACTTCTTACCGTCGGTAAGCCACCCGGTGTAGTGCACCGTCACGGTTTTTCCAGGCTGCGCTTCTGCTCCGGTTCCCTTTTTGAGGTCTTCGCTTTTCAATTCCGCTGTCGAATCTGCTTTCATCTGTGACTCCTGGTTGGGCGCCTGGGCAGTATCACCGGCCGGCTGCGAATCCTGCTTCTGTTCAGAACTTTTGGTGCATGCGCTGATGGATACAACTGCCGCTACGGTCAGGCCGAGCGCGATATTGAGAAGATATTTTTTTTCAGTCATTTTAGTCATCATAAATGGCTTTCTCCCAAGCTCAGGTTGATCGCTTAAGACTTGCACAGGTTACGTGTAGAGGCGAGAGAGAAACTTTGGATGCGAAGCGTTACTTTTGTTCGCGCGCGATGCGCGTTCCATGTGCCCGCACGGCCAGGTCGGCCACCCACTGGCGTGTCACGTGACTCAGGTCGGGGATTTGAAGATGGGCACCTGAGGTGTTTTGTCGAAAATGATTCGTGCCCGTAATCGCAACAACCCAGCCTCCCGCATTGAGAGCGGATGCAATCCCCGCGTCCGAATCCTCGAAAATAAGGCAACGTTTCGGATCGACCCCGAGCAAAGAGCAGGCTTTCAAATAGCCATCCGGTGCCGGTTTGCTGCTGGGGTAATCTTCTGCGCCGAGAACCGCAGAAAAACGGCTGAGAATTCCCAGCTTCCCGAGCGCCCATTCGATTTCCGAGCGGTGGGATCCGGATACCAGTGCAAGAGGGTAGGCCTCTCCGATGGAGTGCACTGCTTCGACACCGCCTGGGACCACAATGAGTTCGGTCTTCAGCGTCTGGCGGTACTGGTCGAGGATCATGGAAGTGGCGGCAGCTATCGAAACGGGAGGGGTATATTTCGAGAACAAATAACTGAGAGCCGCTTCCCAGGTTCGTCCGGTAACGAAAGCTGCGTCTTCCAGGGAAACTTTGATTCCCCAGTTTTCGAAGCAGGACTTTACCGCTCGCGCAGCGGAGGGCTCGGTATCGATCAATGTTCCATCCAGGTCGAAAAGAACGGCTTCAAATGATGCGACATAAGTCGAAGGAAACATGCTCGCAGATTACCTGTGAACCTCGTGATGGTCCAGCGGATGCAACTCCTGCCCCTTATTAGAAACGATTAGGAGCTATTTATGCTGCAGAATATCATCAATCGAAATCTCATTACCGTGAAGCCGTCCGCGAACCTGCAGGAATGCGCCGAGCTGATGGAAGAGAAAAATGTCGGATCCATTTTAGTGGTGGACGACGGCTTCAAACCGATCGGGATCATTACAGATCGGGACATTG
>Ga0154382_152_pt1 | contig 125020 bp, 118 predicted proteins | sample RifGroB1_FD_105626 | JGI IMG/M metagenome (GOLD analysis project Ga0154382, IMG submission 105626) | Bdellovibrionales bacterium GWB1_55_8 | reverse complement strand
AAGCTGATGCGACGTCAGATAGAATCGGGAATTCGCCACATCCGGAACGCGATTCACGGTGTCGCCGGCATTGAATTCGGTGAACCGCAACTCAAAGCCGCTATCAGATGCGCGCTGCAGGAAATCAAAAAGAAGCCGGATCGCGTTAACGCCGCGATCAGGATAGGACGCATGAGCGGACTTTCCGAAGGAATGAAAACTGACGTAGCGATTGAAACCCCGTGCATCCCGCTCAACCTGCTGATAACCGACGGATACCTTGAAAACGTTCAGGCATTTGTGGGCATGGATGAGCTTCAGCTCTGATGGTTCCCCAACCAGCACGTACTTGGGATTCAACGTAAGCGCCTTGATGAGATAGCGCGCCCCGAACATTCCGGTCTCTTCGCCACAGGTCCCCACCAGATACAACGGATTTCGGAGCTTTCTTTCCCGAAGCTTTGCGGCCGCATGCAGCTTGCAAAGAAAATCAAGCTTCACATCAACCGCGCCGAGCCCGAATATTTTTCCGTCCCGAATCGTGGCGCAAAAAGGGTCCGCCCCCGTTTCGGTCCAGTTCGTGAGAATCCCGGGATTGACGGTATCCAGATGTGTATTCATGAGAAGACCCTTCCGGATCTTTCTGTCCACAAGAGGATCCCCCATGATCCCGATCACGTTGTACTGTCTCTTCGAAAAGCCCTCGATCGAGTGCGTCACCTGCTGACGCTGCACCTTGAATCCGCGGTCCTCAAGAAGACTGGCGGCATAATTTGAAAGTTCCTCGTTTCCGTTTGAGGTCACGGAATTGATGCGGATCATCTTCTTGGCTTCTTCAAGAAATCTTTTCACGAAAGCCTCCGTTCCGCGCCGATTGCGGAAATGCACTCACCCATGATTCGGCAAGCCACATCGACATCCGCATCCGTCATCGCGCCGAGAGGCGGGAGCAGACGCACGGAGTAGGGTCCATGACCGCACTGAAAGGCAATGACGCCATTATCAAAGAAGCGAAGCAGTGAACTCTTCACTTCGTCCATCGTGCCGGAAAAGGGCGAAAAGGCGATCATTCCCCCGATGGCACGAACGTCGGAGATCATGCCCTTGCATTCCCCGTCGGCGAGAGCATTCAGGTTTCTGACAAACCTCGAGGACAGGCGTTCAATTTTTCCGTCCGCGCCGAAGTAGCCGTCCGACAGCAGCTCAAGAGTCTTTCGCGCCGTACGGAGTGCTGCCGTGCTGCCAGTAAAGGTCCCGGCGACGAGTCCGGGCTTGGGATTGTACTCTTCGGAAAAAATAACAGCGCACGCCTGGAGCATTTTCCCGACGGTGACAACGTCCACCCATTCATTCAGGTTGAATTTCTGATATGCAAACAGTTCTCCCGTTCGTCCGAATGTCTGTATCTCATCCACCCACACCGCGATCCCGGCTCTCTTCGCCTCCTCAAACAGTGCCACGTAAAATTCGCGAGGCGCGAAATTAAATCCGCCTTCACCTTGAACCAGTTCAATCATCAGCGCGGCATACCGGTTCGGGTATCTTTTGATTTCTTCGCGCATTCGCCCGAGCGAGAGCGTCAGGCTGCGCTCAAGCCCTGCTGTTTTGCTGTAAAATGGCAGGTGGAAAACCTCTCCGTAGACCGGCTGGCCCTCACGATACTTGGGATTGTCCGTGAGTTCCTGCATGGCTGTCGACCTGCCTGCGAAACAATCCTCAAATGCAAACACACGAGTGGCCGGAGCGCGCTTCTGACGAATGATTTTAAGCGCAACCTCATTTACCATCGTGCCGCTGCACATGGGCCAGACGTAACGAAGGCGGCTCCCGCCGCCCAGGCGAGACAACAGCGCCTCGCTGAATTCATGCGCCTCAACACCGGGCTGCAGATTTCCCTGCATCGGATCTGCGGCAATGCCATCTATCATCTCTGAAATCATTTCCGGGTTCGAATGTCCGAAAAAATTGATCCCGATTCCGGTAATCAGGTCCATCTTCACGCTACCGTCCATCAGTTCAACGTAGGGACCGCTACCGATTCCAGACCCGAGAAAGGGAAAATAGAGTTCACGCCCCCTCTCCGAAACGTATCGCGTGATCAACTCTGAATAGGCCTGACGAGCCCCCTCCGTGCCGGAAGCAGGACGGACCCCGCGGATCTTTGCCGAACTCTCCTCCAGGGATCGGATGAGTTCTTTTTTAGCGGCCAAAAACTTTTCTGACCGCGCCAAGCACTGTGCTTCGGTGTGGAACTCAGGTCGCAAACTGGCCATTATTCATCCTTTTACTTGCCGTTTACTGAAATGAAATATGTAAGCTGAGCGACTGAGCAAAACCCCAGTGACTCAGTTCGAATTCGTTAACGTACCGCTGGTTTTCCTTAGATATCATGAGCTTATTTTTGTTGCAAGAACCGCCAACACGCCGATATCCTCGAAAGATGCTCACTCCTAAACGCATTTTGACCGGCTGCTTTGCTGTGATGAGTTTTTTACTCATTGCGTTAAACTGTGGGTTCGGCATTGCTTCGGAGGACGCCAGGCGGGACAGCGGCACGGAACTGCAGATTCTCTATCAAGAGTCGAAATTCCAGGAGGCGATCACCCGACTTTTGGCATCGCCTGAACACGATAGCACCGCATACCACTACAATCTGGGCACTCTTTATCTCAAGACCGGGGTGGCCGGGCTGTCGGTCGCACACCTGGAGAAGGCCAATACCCTCAAGCGGCATGATGCCGACATCCAGTACAACCTCCAACTCGCGCGCTCAGAGGTCTCGAAACTACTCGGTGCCGATCGCCTCGACCCGGCTTCCACCGCTGTGGAGCGGCTTGCCGATCGTATCTCACTAGAAGAGGTCAGGGGAACGCTCGGCCTTCTTGCTTTCCTTATTTCCGCTCTCTGGCTGCGGTCCTATATGAAGTCACGATCGGTCCGAAGAGTACTTCTTCAGCCCGCTTCCTTGCTGCTTCTGTTCGCTCTGTCGATCACACTGCTCCTCTTTGGCGCGCAACGGTATACTGAGCTTCACCCATCAGGCGTACTGCTCGAACCACAAGCGGTTCGCAGCGGACCCGGAAACAGTTTTCTGGAACTTGCTCGAGTTGAGGCCGGTACCAAGCTGCGAATAGTCAATACAGCCGGAAGCCCTGAACAAGGCGGCGGAACCCCCGAGCCCTCAAAGTGGCTCCAGGTGCGATATTCCGCCGACGAAATCGGGTGGGTCCGGGCGTCGAGCTTGTTGCTCTTATAGGCGCCATGGTCTACATCTGAGTTATGCGCGCGCTATGGACATGGATGGTTGCATTATCATTGATGGTCGCCGGCTGTTCGGGAAAAGGAGTCGATGAGGCCGATCCTGAATCCTTGTTTCGTGATGCTGAAGCTGAAGTGGAAAGCAGCCATTACCAGATCGCCATCGATAAGTTCAAGTCCGTCAAAAACAAGTTTCCATACTCGAAGTTCGCTGCCGAGTCCCTCCTGCGAATAGCGGATGTTTATTTTCTTCAGGAATCGTTTCTGGAGGCCGCCGTTTCCTACGAGTCGTTCCGCGATCTTCATCCAAAACACGAGAAAGCCGCTTATGCGAATTTCCGGATCGGAAAATCGTACTTCATGGATATTCCGGAAAACGTCTCGAAGGACCTCTCCTCTGCGCAGAAGTCGCTGGCTGCCTACAACGAGTTTATAGCACGCAATCCGAACTCCGAATTCGTCAAGGAAGCACGAGAAGACATTAATCGCGCACGCGAGATGCTCGCGAGAAAAGAACTTTATGTGGGAAATTTTTACTATACCCGTGGCCACCTGGGTGCCGCCGGTCCGCGCTTTAAAAAGTTGATCGAAGCCTACCCGGAAACCCAAGCCGCCACAGAAGCCAAGCAGAAGCTCGCCCGCATCATGGGTGAAGGAAATTAATGCAGGGCAGAGATCGCGAAATCCAGGATCTCCTGAGCCGGAGAGAATTCCAGAAGGCAGACGTCCTGATTCAGCAACGAATGCAGGAGCAGCCGAACTCGGCTGATTCACATTACTTTGTCGGCATGTTCCACTACTTCCAGGGCCAGCTTGGAAAAACCGTGGAATCGCTTAAGCGCGCTCTCGCCATCGATCCTCATCACACCGATGCAGCCATTTGCCTTTCGGTTCTGTTCAATGACGTGGGCAAGTACGATGAGGCGCGACGGGTGTTCGAGCTGGCAAACCAGTCCGTATCCAGAAAGCCGGGAGATCCGAATACGGAGGTGGACAAGAAGTTCGCGGTGAAACATCTGGAGCTGGCGGACCTCTATTTCAGATACCGTCGCTACGATGAAGCCATCGACGAATACGCCACTGCCGCGGGCCTCGACCCGATGACCCCAGAGATCCGCATCCGCTTGGCGAAAGCGTATGCAAAAAAGGGATTCCTTTCACGCGCAATGCAGGAGCTCCAATCCCTCAAAAGGGAGCGCCCCGACTACACACCCGCAAGCCTCCAATTAGGCCTCCTTCACTACAGTCAGGGAAATGTTCTTGATGCTGAGCTGGAGTGGGAGATGGTAGCGAGGCAGGATCCCGGAAATCGCGAAGCCATCGCGTATCTCGAAATGGCTAAGCGTGCGCGAAAGGGCTGATTCTCAGCCGCACTGAATCTTTTCGAGCAGCTTGAGAGCCTCAGCGCCACCCTCTTTGATCTCCGACCCGATGGCTCGTTCGAAAGACAGCAACTCAAGCTCGCCACTGCGATCGGAAACCGTTTTCCGGATACGCCCCTCGACCCTTACCTTGGCACCGGAAAACGCGCGGATTGACATCAACGCACTCACTCCTGCGCGAGGGTCCGCCGCGGAAGCCCGTAACCGAAGGCGGGTTTCACTCAAACTGCCCGGAAAAATCACCAGCGTTGCGCTCGGGCCTCTGACTTCAACTATGCCCACGATCGAATACGTGCCGCACACCAGGGGTGCAGTCGCATGAGCAGTCGAGAGAAACATCGCGGAGAACAATAAAATCAGAATACGAAATCTCTGCATGGATTGGCTCCCTCGCTTTTCATGCTTCTATAAATGCGGTCGTACGCGCCACGCTCAAGCAAAGAAACCCTCACCGACTCTTGCCACATCTTGCCGAAAAGTTGCTTATACCGTGCGTGGGCCTCGACATACTTCCGGAACTCCTCGTTCTCGGACAAGAGGCGAGCACGAACCTCCTCGACCAGTGGAAGCTGCTTGAGCTCCTCTTCGAGGGCGAATTTCATCGAACCCCCTGAGGCCAGCTCAGTCTCGAGCATCTGCCGCAATTCGGCCTGATCAAAGCCAACCATGTATTTCCAATCCACCTTGGCGCCGTCGACCAGCTTTTCCTGTCGCTTATCCTTGGCCTTGAGATCACTGGTGAGGAAAAACAATTCGTGCAAAAACCGATATTGTTCTTCAAGCGCCACTCGAAATTTCTTGAGCGCCTCGGAATCCATGATTGCGGTCTTCGCTATTTTTGTCATCGCGTGATCAAGCTTCGCCGTAGTGTCCTCAGCTGGAAAATTCTGTGAACAACCGGCAACGCAATGTTTATCCGCCTGCTTCTCGAGATCACTCACCCATCCTATCAATGAAGCCGACACTTCCCGGATGAGCTCGGCCGTGGCCTTGCCGGCCGCGGTGGAAATCATCGGGACAGATGGATATGCGCGTTGGCTGCGGCCCCTGAGAAATGCTTCCTCGAGCGAGACTCCTGGGTTCACATTTTTCCAGAAACTCTCCGATTCCACGGGATAGCTGACGACATCCTCTCCCGTCGCAGACACAACGCACGTCTTGTCGCTGGCGATCGCAAGCGTATCGCCGGAAAAACAGGATTGATCGATGATCGCAAGACGAACGCCGGCTTTTTCGGCGGCATCCCGGAGCGGGATCAACTCCCTGCTCTGCAACAACTGCTGCCTTCCAATGCTGACTCCGTGAGTTGCGGCTTCGTCCCCCTCGCGACGTGCGCCGTGAGATACGAGCGCCACCAACACCTGTTCGCCCTTTTTTATTTTGCCGCGCTCAATGTCTTTTTTGAGTGCGCGCAGGGATCCCTTGGCCGTTTCGGGCGAAATGTCCTCACGCTCATCGTAAAACTGGGCCGCGATTTTTTCTGTCACCGAATGTCCTCCGTCGAAGACAAGCTTCACGGGGTGCTTTGCAGTCGAAAAATAGGCTCCGGCGGTTCGAAGTGATAGGTCAAATAAAGTCGTGCTGCCAGCGGGCTCACCCGCGGCGCCGAGGAACAAGGTATGCGTCTTCGCTCCTCCGGCCTGTGCGGGAGGCAAACCAGCTGAAAACACGATCATCAGGCCGGTAGTCAGAAATTTCCGAATTTGCACGGAAGCCATTCCTTGGCTCCTCACGTTCAGGCGTGAAGTGTCTTTACGGTAAGAGACGGCGGAATATCCCGAATTGGGATGGTCGAAACCGCATGCTGAGTCGGCTTACGGTGTTGCGCCTGAATGGTGATCAGGTGTGCCCGCAATTCCTTGAACATGAGGTGCTTGATGCTGTACTCGTTCTCCTGAAGTACGACCTGCCTCGCCAGCTTTTCTTTCAGGTTGATGACAAGAGGTGCTTTGAGGTTTGCGGTCATCTGCGTGACATCCTCGGAAATCGTGAGAATGCTGAAGACGGCCGACTGATTGATGTTCTCGAGTTTGAGTTCGCGAAGTTCGGCCGCTGAAAGTCGCGCCGTATAGTCGGGTCGGAAAATTTTCGGCTCGAGCAAAGGAAATGAGATGGCCGGATTGTCGAGCGACTGCAACCAGACGATCAAGGTCTCGTCACCCGGGTCAACAAGGCAGTATCGCTTGCACTCAGGAAATCCCAGAATGCCCTGCGGAATGAGGATGATCTCCTCATCGCTCACTGTCAGCTGGCCAAAGCTTTCAGTTTTTATAATCACGCCTTGCCCCTTGGTTAAAATGGTCTACTACCCTTTCAGGATCTTCGAAACTTGGGCCATCGCCACTGGCTTTGCAGCCTGTTTGTTCTGATCCTGAATGGCCGTATAGACCTCTTCACGGTGGATCTTAGTTTCCTTTGGTGCCTGAATGCCCAGTCGCACCTGCTTGCCTTTGATTTGAACCACAACGATCTTTATGTGGTCATCAATGGCAATACTTTCCCCCAACTTCCGGGTTAACACTAACATAAGATCTCCATCTCTGCGAAAGGCGTGTAATCCTTTACCGGAGGAACTATTATTCCAACGCCCAGCTTGATGCAATGTTTTTGTCCCCGAGCGTCGAGGAAAATGCTTAATATCATTTTAGAAAATCCAACAAAGTCGGTTGAATGAGCTTTTGCGAGCTGGCAAGTGCGCTTCGGAAGACAGTTTCTTCCTTTGCCAGGTCGCTTACAACTTGGGCCATATCTGCATCCTCCAAGGCGGAGGTGAGCTGAGCATTAGTCAAATTATGACGCTCAGTGGCCTGACCCGCGCTTTGGAGCCCCTGTAATCGGGAACCAATTTTGGCTCGAACGGCTATGAGCTTTCCGTGTGCCTGATCAAATCGGTCAAGCGTTCCACGCACCCCTTCCAGATCCCCTGTTAATAATGCAATGCGGAGATTCTGAATTTCGTCGAACACATTTACGTTTTCCTGAAAACCCTGCCCCGAGGGCGCTCCTGCCTCTGAAAGAAGGCTGGCGGGCCGTCTTCCATAAACCTGATTGCCGTCACTCGACCCTTTCGGGTTCGTGTTGAAAACATCCAATCCCGGGATGTTCGTGGAAATGAAGATGTCCTTCGCGATCTCGACCATTCTTTGGCCGTCGTCGCCCGTATAGCGGCCATCCGGGTCCACCGGCGGCCGAGAACTCTTATAACCACCTAAAAGGTAATTGTCCCCGATTCGTCGATTTGCCGCTGCGACTGCCTGCTGGAAGAGCTGGGTCACCTCTTCGGCCACCCCCAGGCGCGTGCTTTCGTTAGAGCTCGCGCCGCTGGCCTGACCCAGAGCGATTTCCTTCGCCCGGACCATGATATCCGCCAGCTCACCCACCGCATGGTCGGTGTTCTGCAAAAAGGTCTCCGCCAGCTTGGTGTTCATCTGAAATTGATCGTTAATCACCTTGTCCGTCCTGACCTCTAAAACCTTGGCTGCGCCGATCGGGTCATCCGAAGGCGTATTCAGCTTCTTCAGCGTCGCCGACTGCTGCTGCAGATTCTCCATCCGGCCCTTGCTCCGCTGGATGCTGTCGCGAATCGTCTCGAAATTTGAGTTCTGAGTCACTCTCATCCAATCACCGTTTCATCCCGCGCTGTCATCGCTTCAGATCCAGAATGGTCTTCAGCAATTCATCGGCCACCTGAATAACCTTGGCTGAAGCGTCGAAAGTATGCTGATACTGCATCAAATTGGCCGTCTCCTCGTCTATGGAAACACCGGAAATCCGGTCCCGCATCTTGTTCAACTGCGTCACGATATCCTTCTGCTGATTCAGGGCTGAACGGTTCCGGGAAGTCGCCACGCCCACATCACTGACGATCGAGTTATAAAAATCGTCGAGTGTGGATTTGTTGTCGTTCATGAGCTGCTGGTACTGAATGCCGGAGATTGCGATCGCGATGCGGTTGTCTCCGGGTGAGTCCGGCTGCGCTGCCGTAGCGATGTTATTCACGCTTGCGGAAACCGCATCAGACAATCCGATGAACTCAGCGGCGCGCTCCCTGTTCTGGATATTGCGGAAAAAGGCCACACCCTGCAGACCGTCTCGGGTGAAACCCTGCTGATGAATGCGGTTCACGGCGTTTCCGACATTGAATGCGAGCTCATCCAGGCGATCAATGATCGTCGAAAGGGTCTGATCGCGGACTTCGAGAAGAGCCCCGATCTTGCCACCTTTGATCTGGTGCGTGACGGTGGAAGCGACACTGGAAGACGAGGAGATGTCGAGCGCGTTTTCCGGCTTGCCCTGATCATCTGCCGGCGACCGAAACACCGAGAACTTCTCTGCCTGGCTTCCAACGATGAGCGGGCCCACTCCCTTGATATCGACGACGTACCCGCCCGATGAGTCCTTGTGCATGTTGAGGTCCATGTACGAACTGAGTTTTCTCAGGGCGGCATCACGCTTGTCCAGAAGATCATTCGGCGATGCCCCGCCGATTTCCACCGCTTTGATCTTCTGATTCAGCTCCTTCAGGTCATCGACGATTGAATTTACTTCCGAGGTGTAGCCATCAAGCCTTGAATCAATGTGCGTCCGGACCTCTTGAACCGAATTGCGGAGCCGGTGAAAGTCGTTCACCATCGCCTGCGAGGCCTCACGGACCGACTGTCTGACAGCTTCATTGTCAGGCTCGTTTCCGAGCTTCCGGAACTCATTGAAGAACCGTGCGACAAGCCGATTCAGGCCCTCCCCGTTCATTTCGTTGAAAATATCCTCGGTCTGGCGTAGCGCCATGTCCTTTTCTTCCATGTGAGACATGTCCCGCGTGCCGTTTCGAATCTGCTTTTCCACATATTCGTCGTTGATGCGCTCCACACGTGAAACAAGAGTGCCGGTTCCCACCAGCGCGTGAGAGCCCAGTGCGGGTCTTGGTGTATCCGGCGATGTCTGGACGCGCTGCCGGGAAAATCCTTCCGTATTCGCATTTGAAATATTGTGACCGGCGGTGGCGATCGCGGCTTTCGATGCCATCATTCCTGAGCGGCCGGTATTGAATACGTTCGGAAGTCCCATCTCTACCTCATGCCTCCTTGGAAATCAGACGCGCGCCTGCCACGGGATTCGAGCGTTGCCCCTGTTGCGTATAGGTGTTGGTCTTGGGCGCGCTTTCCCCAAGCACATTCTTTTTCATGTTCTTCACATGCTCGAGTGAGCGCTCGACAAAAGTCTGATTGTCCCTGTTTTGATCGCTGATTCGCTGAACCATGATCACCAGCGTGTTCTGAATGCTTCGGAACTGTTCAGCGGATTTCGGGTCCACGCCCTGGATCGCGAGCACGATGTTCGTGATCGTGAGTTCGCGGAGCGGCTTCTTCCAGAGAAGGGCAAGTTCTCCGGTCCGCTTCAATCGTTCTGATTCGGCCTGCCGAATGGCCTCTATCAAAGCCTGCTTGGCACATGTGGCTTCCTGGATCCTTGGGGCGTCCGCCTGAACGAGCGCCTCCCGCTCCATTCGAACGGTGTCCAGCAGCTGTCGGTGAAGACCGACGAGCCTCTGGAGCGCTTCATGAATCTGACTGAGCGGTCGTTCCACTTCGCAATCCTCCTGATCGCTTTCCTCTTCCATCCTGGAAGAGCGCGGATTCCGGCTTCAGGCCCGCTGTAGCAGGCCCAGCACACTCTCTAAGAGAGACCGGAAGTGCTAAGATGCTCGTCAACGAGCCGATCCGAAATCGCCTCGGGACTCACATTGTATTTGCCTGCTGCAATTCTTTGCTTGAGTTCGGCGATTTTGCCTTCGCGAATATCAGGCGCTGATTCAGCGACACTTTTCGCGCGCGCCAACTCTCGACCACGCGACGAGATCTCCGCGTTCACGCTGCCGGGAATGGTCGTTTGCGGCGCGCTCGCGCGATCATTGCGTCGCGAGTCGGCCTGATCTGTTTTTCCCGCCTTCTTGGCGGCGCCAGCATCAGCGGTTTGCGCTGGGTGATGAATCGTCGAATTGACCCTCATTTGTACCTCCTGTTGGACGGGCAGAGCCCGTCGGGTCCTGATGATGAACCGCTCCCTGGTTCACCCCTGCTGCCTTCGCAGGTGGGGCCAATCTCCCCTGTCTCTGAGTGTATCTTTGTGATTCGAGATAAGCAATGACCTGGTCGGCAAGACCGAATCCGCCGGCTCGTGCCGCCTTCTGAGCGTATTCCGAATCGAGCATGCTCTGGTAGATCTTGGTTGCCGGAGAACTCATGCTCATTTCATTTTCCGGGACGGTTTCCCGCATCACTTTCATCATGTAATCCACGAACATGGCTTCCATGCCCTCGGCCACCTGAATAGTTGCCGGATCCACTCGGGAACGATCTATGTTTACCGCTCGCCTGGCTGGAGTACTGGCGCCCGTCAATGCCCTGCCACCAGGCTCTTTGGGGGGAGAGGGGGGAAGGGCTGGTCGCACCGGGGCGATCGGCGCACTCATCCTTCCCCCCTCCGCCGCGATTCAGTGTTCGAGCAGCCACGCCCGGCTTCCATGCCGGTCTGGGCGAATTCAAGAGCAGTATAACCCACCATCCTAGCAGGCCGTTGTTCCTGTCTCGTTTCCTGGATGCCCTCATCTTCCATGACGTTCGGGCCACCAGAACACCGTTCGCGGATTTCATCGCACGCCTCGGCGTGCGTTATTCTCTCCTTTTCCATCACATGATCTCCAATTCCGCTTGAAGCGCACCCACCTGCTTCAGGGTTTGGAAAATCGCCGTAAGATCTCTCGGCTGAACGCCCAGCGTATTCAGCGCCTTCACAAGATCCGATACGTTAGCTCCCTTGAGCTCCATCAATCGCTCCGAGCGCGCGCTCTTGTCAGAGCTCTTCACCTCGATTGCGAGCTCGCCATGCGCGATGGCAACGGGACTCAGACGAACATTTTCACCCATCACCACGGTGCCCGTCCGTTCATTGAGAACGACCTTTGCCTTCGTGTCGACGTTCACCGATATGTTTTCGATCCGCGCCAGAAGCTCGACGGAATTTCCCTCATAGTTGAATGGAACCACCATGTCGATCGTGCCACTGTCGCGCGAGGTTGCGTACTTGCCGCCCATTTCCGCGTTGATTAATGCCGAAACGCGAGCCGCCGTCGTGAAATCAGGATTGTGGAGTGAAAGACGGAAACTCTTTTTGCCGGCGAAATTCACGTCGACGTCTTTTTCTATCGTTGCTCCGGAGACCACCCGTCCGACAGTCGGAAAAGTTTTTCCGGATCCGTCCGCGACGCTGCCGATGCTGATCGGCCCCTGCGCAACGGCATAAACATTCTGGTCGCCCGCGCGAAGAGGCGTGACAAGGAGGATGCCGCCTTCGAGGCTGCCGGAGTCACCCACGGAACTGACAGTTACGTCTATGACGTTACCAACGCGCGCGAAGGGCGGCAATTTCGCAGTGACAATGACTGCCGCCGAATTCTTCGACTTGATCGCACCGCCGCCCTGGACGTCCAACCCGAGCTTTCCGAAAAGCCTGCTGAGCGATTGACCGGTAACGTCCGCACTGGAATCCCCGGTTCCCTTCAAACCGGTCACGATTCCGTAACCGATCAGGATGTTTTCCCTCACACCCTTGACGGTGCAAAGGTCCTTGAGGCGCGCTGCCATCGCGGAACTCGGAAGCGCTAGACTTACCAGAAATGCACCGACGAAAACGGCGATCAGGCCCGTCGACCTATTGAATGGCTTCAAGGCGATATTCATAGAGCTTCCCCGAGTTCAAAATGTCTTCTTCAGTGATGTCCTGCGCGCGGACAATTCCAACGAGCGTCAGTAAGCGCGGACTGCCGTTCCTGTAGCGGACGCGCTTGGTCCCGCGGATCCTAAAATTCCCATTTGGATAGCGCTCCATAATTTCAGCAAGCATCGTATCGGTGGCCTTGAGTTCGACGGCACCAGCGATGTCCACATCGGCCATCGTCGCGGTCGGGAGCACCGGCTCCTCGAGCGGAACCACTCCCTGGGTCTGCTCGGCAGCAGGCTTTCGCTCCGGCGCGGCAGCCACCGCCTGAATTGAATCCGCGCGGCTTTTCTCGGCGCTCGCCATCAAAAACTTCGCTGTGAGACGTTCCTGCGCGATGCTGAGTTCCGCCTGCTTTTCCGCGGGGTTCAGGGACCGCTTCATCTCCTGGACCACATCCTTCAGCAGATCATCTTCGACGATGATCGAGACGATGTCTCCGACGCCACGCACGCGGTTTTTACTGAAATAGTAATTCGTCTGCCCGTTTGAAGCCCAGAGGGACCCCTCTGTCTGTGAATCGTCGACGAAGTCCGATCGCGTCGCGCGCTCCCCGTTTTTATAGTAAGTGCGCGGGCGGGAAGGTTCATTGACGACGAACTGGCCGGAAGCTGCGGCCGCTCCCTCAAGGCTGGCCGGGCTCCGATAAGTTTCGCGCCGATTCGCCTGCGCGCGCTCCGGCGTAATCCACGATCTTTCTGAGCTGCCGGAGTAATCGGTCCCGGCGGACGCGGGGCGTCTCTCCGCGTGCCCGACGGCGGCGTACCGGTCCGCGCGATAACCGCCACCCGGCGTGCTCTCCTCTAGAAATCCGCGCTCAGCCCAGCGTCCGCCCGTAACCGGGGGCTCGGAACTGGTCGCATAGACGTCATCATCAAAATCCCGCCTGAGGTCACCCATCATTCGTGAGCAACCCGTGCTCGCAAACGCGGACCCGATCAGAAGAACCGCGACAAGGAGATGTTTCACAGCCTCACCTCCACGATTCCATCAGCGATCAGGCTTCCCACGAGCTGACGTTTTGTTTTTGAGGTGATCACCCGGACGGAGCCGTCAATATAGGCGGGTTCTTCCGCCACCGCTCGCGTCGTAAGCAGGAGCTCGCCGGAGTGGATGCGCACCGTGACCGCGTCTCCGCGACGAATATCGGGAACCTTCTGAACTGCGGTAGTTGTGAAGAACTGGCCTTCGATGATGGTCTGGCGCGCCTCAAGCCCCGAGAGCTGGGTATCGCGCTGAAGAATGACTCCGCGATACTCGCGCGCCTGTCCGGTGGCGACGTTCACTTCCTGGGCGCTCACCATGTCAGGGCGAATTTTCTCGCCTGGGCGAATCCTCCTTGCAGCGACCCAGGTGGGAACCCAGGCGGAGAACGAGATCCAGCCTTCGGCGCGCACGCCCACGGTGTCCTGCATTGAGAACCGCGCCTCTCCCCTGGCGGTCTCCTCAAGAATGCGGACTTCGCGCGGATTGAGCGCCGGCTCTCCACGAGTCCAACGAATTTCACTATTCAGATCAATCCGTGCACCGGGATACTTGTGTTCAAATTCCGCGCGCAAGAGAGCATCAATCGGTTTCGACGCATTGGAATCCGTCCTGCGGCCCAACTCATCCGCGCGAGTCCAGCCCAGGCTGAACAGCACGGTCAGCGCTATTAATGGTAAGAAAAATGTCCGAAACACCGGTCGCCCTCCTGGCTTTTCATAACTTCCAGAGCACATCCTGTGCTCTTGCTCAGCTCACTTCACCCACCTCCCCAAGCGGGATCAGAAAGCCCCTTCACTACTTGATATTCGCAGTGGCCCCCCACATCTGATCCGCCACGCCCATTACTTTCGTTCCCATCTCATACGCTCGCTGGGTCGCGATCATGTCGACCATGCTTTTCGCCACATCGACGTTCGAACCTTCAAGCGCTCCCTGCTGAATCACGCCCACGCCATTCTCGCCAGGAATTCCCTGCATGGGATTTCCCGTGCCCGCGTTGGGTTTGTAAATCCCATTCCCGATCGCGGTGAGGGCCTGCTCATTCGGGAACGTTATGAGCTGAATCTGCCCGACAACCGCCTCGCCCTGACCCGGAAGCGTGACCTTCACCTCGCCGGCATTATTGACGAGGACATTCTGCGCATTTGCCGGAATCGTGATCTGAGGAATCATAGTCGCACCATTGGAAAGCATCAGCCTTCCCTGGGCGTCCACGTGAAAGGCACCGGTACGCGTGTAACCCACTTCACCGTTCTGCATCTGAACCGGAAAGAACCCCGGACCTTCGATCATGAGATCATAATCATGATAGGTCATCTTCGCGCTGCCCTGAGCGAAGATTTTGTAGTTCGCACCGACTTTCACGCCCATGCCATTCTGGATGCCGACAGGTGTCTGACTTCCCGCACCCAAGGATCCGCCCGCCTCTTTGATCGTCTCGTACATCAGCTCCTGGAATTCCGTGCGCGAACGCTTGTAGCCATCGGTATTCACGTTAGCGAGGTCATTCGAGATGCGCTCAATATTCGCCTGCTGCGCCTCGAGTCCCGTTGCTGATGTGGTTAATGCCCGAATCATTCCTTATCCCTCTCGCTTACAATCTGCCGATGTCATTGGCCTCACGGCCAAGCATCTCGCCAAAGGTCTTCATCACCTTGAGGTCGTGCTCAAAGAGCCGGTTCGCCTTGATCAAATTCGTCATTTCCTCGATCGGATTGACATTCGAGGTCTCGATCATGCCTTGTCTGAGAACGGTCCTTGCCTGATCCGCCACAATGTTCGTGGCATCACGGTTTTCGAACAACTGCGCTCCGGTCTTCCGGAGCTTTCGCGCGTCTTGAAATTCCACGACGCTCAGCTTCGCAATAAACTCTTCGCCCGCGTAGATCTCGCCCGCATCATTGATCGTGACGCGTGGCCCTTTGTCCCGAAGATTAATGAAACGCGCTGCGTCTTCGGGACTCCGCCCAACCGCGACTCCTCCTTGAGTCTCGAGCCCTCCTTGGCCCGGTTGAGCTTCAGCAGTTGCCAGCGCCCCCGCTAGCCCTGCAGGTTTTGAAGCCAGCACGGGATGTCCTTCGGAGGTCACGAGTTGGCCATCCATGGCCAGCTTCAGACTTCCATGTCGCGTGAAACGCGTTCCCGAAGGGGTACTGACTTCGATCAGACCAGGTCCGTCCAACGCCACGTCGAGTGGCGAATTGGTGACCTGAAGTGCGCCCTGTTTGAAACTTGAATAGGTCCCATCCACAACGACAAAGGATTGATCTCGGCCATCGAGTGGATAAAAATCCTTGTCTTTGATGGGCCCGCGGGGAATGTCCTGTGGTTCCGGTTCGCGCTCGCGCACGGCCAGATATTCCTTGAACGTCGGCAGATCTTTCTTGAATCCAGGCGTGTTGGCGTTCGCCAGATTATTGGCGACCATCTCCACGTTCTGCATTTGCGCGGACGCACCTGAAACGGCGGTCCACATTCCCGTAGCCAACGCTTCACTCCCCCCGAGACGGCTCCCCAACCTTCATGGTCAGGCTTGGGTTTCTTCCAGGGGAAACCCCTCCGCCTCAAAGAGTAACTAGAGCAATCGGCATGCCGCACGAAAACCTTGAGTCTTTTTTTCTTGAGGACGGCCGGCAGGATCAGTTCCCCATGTAGGTGTTTGGAATTTAGGTGCTTTTCCGGCGGGCTCAATTTAACCAGGAATCTCACAGGAACAGGGTGGCGGTTTTTTTCCCTGCAGCTTTTTCCCACCCGGCAATAATCACCAGACAAAAGGGAAAAACTTACCGGGAGTTCTTTGCTGTGTTTTTGCGGTTGCCGAGCCTTTTCAGTGGTACGAAGAACTATCTTCTAAGGAGAATTTGATGCTTACGCTTGCCGCCAAGCCCGTTGCCGAAAAAATCCGCAAATCTGTCCAGGAAAGATCCGCCGCTTTTTTAGTCAGGCATCACAGAGCTCCGAAGCTTTCCGTGGTCCTCGTCGGAACAGATCCGGCAAGCGTGATCTATACGCGGAAAAAAGGGGAAGCCGCGATTGCATGCGGGATGGAGCATGAGACCATCACACTTCCCGTGACCTCCACGCCGGTCGAGGTGAAAAACGTCATTGATCGCCTCAACGCAGACCCAAGGGTGGACGGAATCCTGATCCAGCGTCCGCTTCCAAAGGGCTTTCGAGAGGAAGAAGTCCTCTATTGGGTTGCACCCGAGAAGGACGTTGATGCCTTTCACCCGGTGAATACCGGAAGACTTGCGCTCGGATTACCTTGTTTTCAGCCCTGCACCCCCGCTGGTGTAATGGAACTATTGAAACATTATGAGGTCCAGCCCGCAGGAAAGCTCGCCTGTGTGATCGGAAGAAGCTCGATTGTCGGAAAACCGATGGCTGCGATGCTCTTGCAGGCGGATGCTACCGTCCTGCACTGCCACAGCAGAACCCCCAACCTCCGGGCGATCTCTTCTCAGGCTGACATCGTCGTCGTTGCCGCTGGAAAACCCGGCTTGATCGACTCTTCATATGTTCGCGAAGGAGCCGTCGTAGTGGATGTCGGCATTCATCGCAATGCAGAGGGAAAGGTCGTGGGCGATGTCGTTTTTGACGACGTCGCGCGTAAAGCGTCGGCTATGACGCCCGTTCCTGGGGGCGTCGGGCCCATGACGATCGCCGTCCTTCTGCAGAATACCATCTGGGCAGCTGAAGAGCGATCCCGCTGAACTGGACACTGGGCCGCCTGGTGCGGTAAAACCCTCCTATTCAAATGGGAAAGAGAGAGAAATTTCTATGCTGAAGAGAACGTCTTTATATGAAGAACACGTGAAACTCGGAGGTCGCATTGTCGACTTTGGTGGCTGGGAACTGCCGGTTCAATATACGGGCGTGATGGATGAACACATCGCGTGCCGAACCACTGCCGGACTTTTCGATGTCAGCCACATGGGCGAAGTTCACGTGGAAGGCGCGGCATCGGAAGCCTTCGTGAACTATCTGGTCACGAATGACGCCGCCAAACTCGCGATCAATCAAGCGCTCTATACGGAAATGTGCAACCATCAGGGCGGAATCGTGGATGACCTGCTGGTCTATCGTCGCGCAAAAGACCGCTACTTCCTGGTGATCAATGCAAGCAACACGGATAAAGACTTCGCGCACATGCTTCAGATCGAGAAGGAATTTCGCCAGGCAAATCCGCAGGCATCGGACCTTCGCATCTCCAACGAGAGCTCGAATTACACCCAGATCGCCATTCAGGGTCCTCTGGCGGAAAAGATCACCCAAAAACTGACGAAGGTCCCGCTCTCGTCCGTTAAATATTACTGGTTCACGGAAGGCGCCCTTCTGGGCGGCATTCCTGCCATCATCGCCCGGACCGGCTACACAGGCGAAGATGGTTTCGAACTTTATATTCCATGGAACAAAGGTCCCGAGGTCTGGCGCGCTCTGCTCGAAGCAGGCACTCCGCTCGGGTTGAAGCCGGTGGGCCTTGGCGCTCGCGACACTTTACGTCTTGAGATGAAGTTTCCGCTCTATGGACACGAGCTCTCCGAACAGACGAACCCATTTGCAGCCGGCGTCGGCTGGGTTGTGAAGCTCGACAAGGGGGACTTTGTCGGCAAAGCCGCGATCATCCAGGGCAAGCAGAAAGGCTTGCCGCAGCAGCTCGTCGGGCTGAAGCTTTTGGACAAGGGCGTGCCGCGCCAGGGCTACAGCGTGTTTTCCGAGGACGGAAAGACGCAGCTGGGTGCGATCACCAGTGGAACTCTTGCACCCTCATTGAACCAGGCCATCGGAATCGCGTATGTCGCGAAAAACCAGGCCGCCATCGGCACGCGCCTGACCGTGGACATTCGCGGAAAGAAACTTGCGGCAGAAGTGATTCCGACACCATTTTACAAACGTCCCTACTGACTAATAAGGAGAACACCATGAATTACCCAGCTAATTTGAAGTACACGAAAGAACATGAGTGGGCCAAGATCGACGGGAATGTCGTCACTGTTGGCATCACCGATCATGCGCAAAGCTCACTCGGCGATATCGTTTTCGCGGAGCTTCCCTCTGTCGGACGCACACTTAAAAAAGGTGACACCTTCGGCGTCGTCGAAAGCATCAAGGCCGTATCCGACCTTTACTCGCCTGCTACCGGAAAAGTGGTCGAAGTGAACGCCGCCATCGGCGATGAACCCGGCCAGCTGAACAAGGATCCGCATGGAAAAGCCTGGATGGTTAAAATCGAACTGACCGATCCGGCTTCGATCAAAGATCTGATGGACGCTGATTCGTATTCAAAATACGTCGCCTCGCTGAAGTAAGACCGCTTTTTTCCGCGCGCCCGTGCAGTAATTCGGACGCGCGGAAAAAAGCGCCCCTCCTCGACAAAATTCTAGTCTTTTCGAAGTAACTTGATTGCGTCCTTGATGTACCCCATGACGCGCACGTCATGAATATCGGTGTATATCGACAACGACCCACATGGACCATCCGAGACCGCTATCCGACTGGCCACACCAAACAGTTGATAACTGGTCCCTACGCGCAAGAACGCGGGCCCGCCGGAGTCTCCGGGGCAAACACTGGTGTTAACAGCGTGATTAAACACCACCTCAACGCCTGGTTTGTTCTTGGGGTGAATCTTTTCTCCAACCATTCGAAGAATTCCTGCGCCTTCATGCGTTTTCATGTTTGTGATTCCGAAGCCCGCCACAATGATCGGCGTGTTCGCCTTGAGTAAACGAGGACTCGGCAGCAGTTCAGCAGCTCGATAACTTTTCGGCAATCCCCCGGAGAAGCGGATCAGCGCAATATCGAACACTCCTTTTTGAGTGTAGAGTTCGGGCACGAGGACCTTCTGGGCCGAGGCGACATGTACAGCCTCTTTTGCGCTGATTCCAAAGATGATCTTCACATCGCTCGCATCCGTCACGCAGTGAGCTGCGGTCAGAATGATGTCTGATGCCAGAATCGAGGCTGAGCACAGGCTGGTGCCTGCCGGCGTCTCGGATTGCAACATCACTGTCGAACGGGCGATCGGGTGTCCCGAATAAACACGGGTACCACCGGCTATTTCCGGCGCAGCCCATGCAGCCGCGGAACCCATAGCCGCGACTGTGAGTACGGCCATCGAGCCATGAAGCCATCGGAAGGGGACGCGACTTTTAATCATCACCGTTGTTCCTCTTTCGTTTCCGGCCAGAAAGTTGGCCCGGAGGAACACCTTGTCTAATAACTGATGAAAGTTGTCAAGTTTAGGCTCGTTTTTTTATGGCCGTTTGCGGTTAGAAATCTCGGCATGTGGTCGAACCCTAAGTCTCGAATTACTTAGCGTATTCTTCGATGGGCGGGCACGCACAAATCAGCTGCCGATCACCGAGGACGTTATTGATTCGTCCAACGGCCGGCCAGAATTTGTAATCCCGAAGGGATGCAACCGGAAAGGCCGCCCTTTCGCGGCCGTAGGGATGCGTCCACTCAGTACGGGAAATCCGTTCCGCTGTGTGGGGCGCATTCTTCAGGAGGTTATTCTGGCGATCCGCTTTACCGGATGCAATTTCAGCAATCTCTTCTCTGATCGAGATCATGGCTTCGCAGAAGCGATCCAGCTCACGCTTGGATTCACTCTCGGTGGGCTCCACCATGAGCGTGCCGGGAACCGGAAACGAGATCGTTGGCGCGTGGAAGCCATAATCCATCAACCGCTTCGCAATGTCCTCAACGTCCACTCCCGTAGCATCCTTGATCTGATGAACATCAAAAATGCACTCGTGCGCGACCATTCCTTCTTTTCCGCGATAAAGAACCGGGTAATGAGGTTGGAGCCGCTTTGCGATGTAGTTCGCGTTCAGGATCGCCACTTGCGTGGCTTTCTTGAGCCCCTCTGCGCCCATCATCCGAATGTACATCCAAGAAATCGGCAAAATTCCCGCACTTCCCCAGGGAGCCGCGGAAACGGGACCAATTCCCTGCTGACCACCGGTCGCCACAATCGGGTGAGATGGAAGGAAGGGCTTCAGATGCGCTTTGACGCCGATCGGTCCGACACCAGGGCCTCCGCCGCCGTGCGGGATGGCGAAAGTTTTGTGAAGGTTCAAATGGCAAACATCCGCCCCAATCTCTGCGGGCCGACAAAGGCCGATCTGGGCGTTCATATTGGCGCCATCCATGTAGACCTGGCCACCGTGCTGATGAACGATGTCGCAGATTTCACGAATGGCCTCCTCAAAAACGCCATGCGTGGAAGGGTAAGTCACCATCAATGCGCCAAGTGTATCGGCATGCTCCTTGGCTTTCGTGCGCAGATCTTGAACATCGATATTTCCCATCGTGTCGCAATCCACGACAACCACATTCATCCCGGCAAGCGCCGCGCTGGCCGGATTCGTCCCATGCGCAGAGCGCGGAATCAGACAGACGTTCCGTTTCAGATCGCCTCGGCTCTCATGGTACTGTCGAATAACAAGAAGGCCCGTGTACTCGCCCTGCGAGCCCGCATTGGGCTGGACGGAGATCGCCTCGAAACCCGTCACCTCGGCGAGCATCGACTCGAGCTGTCCGATCATTTTTTTGTAGCCCTTTGTCTGATCCGCGGGAGCAAAAGGATGCATTTCCGCGAATTCGCGCCAGCTGATGGGGAACATCTCGGCGGCCGCATTGAGTTTCATCGTGCAGGAGCCGAGAGGAATCATGGAAGCAGTCAAAGAAAGATCTTTGGACTGCAACCGATAAAGGTAACGCAGCATTTCCGTTTCCGAATGGTAGCGGCTGAAGATCGGGTGCTGAAGGCAAGCCGATTTCCGGGCTAACTCCGCCGGGATCCGCGCGTCGCCTGCCGCTGAGAGCTCAGCCGGGCTAAACGACGCCTTAGTTCCTTTTACCTCGGCGAATGCAGCGAGAAGTTTTTCCAGATCGTCTCCGGAAGTTGTTTCATCAAGCGTGACCCCAACGCGGCCGTCTCCGAAATCCCTGATATTAATATTTCGCTTAAGCGCTGCCGCTACCAGGTCGTGTGCTGTTTTCACATCAGCGCTCACGGTGATAGTATCAAAGAAGTTCGCATCGCCGGTGTTGTAGCCAAGGCGTTTGACTGCGTTACGCAGCGCTAACGTCAGCCCGTGCACTCGTTCCGCTATGCGGCGAAGGCCTTCGGGTCCGTGATACACTGCATACATGCTTGCGATGATCGCGAGGAGAACCTGCGCGGTGCAGATGTTACTCGTGGCCTTGTCGCGACGAATGTGCTGTTCGCGAGTCTGCAAAGCCAAGCGAATCGCCGGCCTGCCGTCCGCATCCTTCGACACGCCCACAATGCGGCCGGAAATCTGGCGCTTGTATTCGTCTTTGGTGGCAAAAAAGGCAGCATGAGGACCGCCAAATCCCATCGGAACTCCGAACCGTTGCGTGCTACCGAGAGCGACGTCCGCACCCAATTCCCCGGGAGGGGTTAGGATAGTAAGAGCCAGAATGTCCGCGGAGATCGCTACAAGCGCCCCAGCGGCGTGAGCCCTATCAATGAAACCACGATAGTTCTCAACCGTGCCATCAGTTGAAGGATAGGACAGCAGCGCTCCAAAAACGGAGTGCTTGGAGAAATCGAAAACCTTGTGATCCCCAACGATCACCTCCACTCCGATGGGCCTGCAACGCGTGCGCACAACCGCGATGGTCTGCGGATGGCAGCCACTTGAAACAAAAAAAGCTCCGGCTTCCGGGCGTCCTTTGATGGCATGGAACATGGCCATGGCTTCCGCCGCGGCCGTGCCCTCATCCAGCAGTGAGGCATTTGCAATCGGAAGTCCGGTCAGCTCCATGACCATCGTCTGGAAATTAAGCAGCGCTTCCAGACGTCCTTGCGAAATCTCAGCTTGATATGGAGTGTACTGCGTGTACCAGCCCGGATTTTCGAGAAGGTTTCGCCGGAGAACGGAAGGCATAAGACAATTTGCGTAACCTGTTCCGATAAAGCTGCGAGCGATGCGATTCTCAGAAGCAAGCGCAAAGAGTTCAGAAAGTGCTTCGCTCTCTGAGCGCGCATCTGGAAGCTGAAGCGGGCGCGCGCTGCGGATCTGTTTGGGCACCGTTGCATTCACCATGTCATCCAACGATGCGAAGCCGAGAAACTTCAGCATGTGTTCAATCTCGCTGGAGTTCGGCCCAAGGTGTCTGTCTGTGAAATGATCAGTGTAACGGAGCGACGACGGCAGGACTTGATCTTGATTGTTCATATACTCCTTCTTACCAACTGTTTTTTTCTTTCTCCTTAAAAAAACTCTTGACCACTTTCTTGGGTTATCGACTTGTTCCCTTCATCATTTTGGAGTTATGGTGGCCCTCCGTTTCAGCCGGACAATGTTAGGAATTGGTCATCACCATGCACATGAGTTCTCAAGCAAGCATCGCCGCTCCCATCCGGAGGCCCATGGATTCTCGAAATGATTCGAAAGAAGGTTCGAATCCGAGCCTGCTTCATTCGTCGTCTCAATCAACGGCCCCTCGCGCGCCGGAAGCACTGCAACAAATTTTCAATACGGCGCTCGTGCGTACGCAGCCGTCCCTGTCCGCGGAAGAGATTTCCCGCGAACTGATGAAATCTGTTGCCTCACCCGCGTTCCGTGCGATTCTGGGCGCCGTTCATCGCCTTTCGGTCGATGAGGGCATTGACGAAAGAGTCGCCGCTGAGCAGGTGATCGCGACGTTCAGAAAAGTCGATCGCCTCTGGGGCGACTATCTTACTCGCGAGGGAATGGAAGCCGTCTTGCGGCTTAAATCCTAGGACTTACTAGGTTTTGAGAATGAATTCCCAAGGAATCTGAATCTCGCCATTGCGATCGATAATCCCCTTGGGAGGATTCGGAAACGGGCCCGCCTGATTGAATGCATTCACGGCGGCTTCATCCAAATCGCGCGTACCCGACTCACCCATCACCTGGACCCTGACAATTTCACCGGTCGGATTCAACGTGACCAAAACCTTGGTGGTGTAATCCATATCGCTCGCAAGTCGGCGCCCTGTACGATTATAAGTGACCAACTTGTGCCTTAAGATCGGCACCCATGCGCGGTCGAGCCTTTCGCGAATGCGCTGAAAATATCCGAAAAATATAAATTCTTTTGTATTCAGGGCTGTCCTGTCGCTGAGCTGAACTCCTCGGACAAAATCTTGAGGAGCGCCCGTCCCCTGCGCTGCCCAACGGGAAGCGTCTTCAAAAAAGTCCCGTGGCTTCGCTGTGGGCAAGATGGGCAAACCAAGATTCGCCAGCTCCTTCTGGGGCTGAAGTTTCTCGGCCTTCTGGCGAATGTTTTCGGACCGTGCTGTTGGCTTCTCGTGGGCCCGAGAGCCCATGGGTGAGGGATCCATTAGACGTCGTGTGCTGACTGTCTGTTTCTCGACGGTTTGAGTCCGTTCGCCTAGAAACGCATTCGGCGTAGCCTTGTCCGTCAGGCTGCCCTTCTCGGTTTGAACCAACTGTTTACGAATTTTTTCTTCAGCCTTTGAACGAGGCTGCACCTGTTTGGATGCCGATTGCGGCTCCAACTCCACCCAGGTCAACCGCGAAGGCGGACTCGTCGGTGTTGATTGGCGCCCTAGCACCCAAAACAACGTGACGAGAAGGGCATGGAGAAAAACAGAGACGGAAAATGAACTACGCAGACTACTTCGTACTCCCATTGAGATTGTAACAGCTCCCAATGGCGTGTCGGCATCATTCTCGATCTTCTTTAAAGAAATCACTCCCTGCGTCAGGAATCCCACGCCCGGCGGGCTCCGTTTCGGTCGGCTCAGTGCCTTCAATAAACGCTTCTTTTATGGAATTCGGGGAGTTAGGCGGAACAAGCTTGCCGGAAACCGGGTGAATCGTTGCAAACACAACCCCCGGCGGAACAGTGAAATCCCCTTCAGGGTACGACTTCACAGCCTCTTTCATAAAACTCAGCCAGATCGGTAAAGCCGCTCGAGCGCCCGTTTCGCTTTGACCCATGCTCTTTAGGTTGTCGTGGCCAACCCAGACGCCAGTGAGGACATTCGGAGTGAACCCTACGAACCAGGCATCCAGGTAATCATTGGTTGTGCCGGTCTTCCCGGCAGCCGGACGGCCAAGCGTCTTCGCAGCCTGACCCGTGCCGGAATTCACCACTTCTTTCAAAAGATGGGTCATCACGTAAGCCACGCGCGGATCCAGCACTTGTCCGGAATCGGTGGAAAGGGGGTAGTCCGACAAATTCGACGGCGTTGGCGTTGCACTGGATTCCGGATCAGGCTCTGCCGCTTCCTGCGCATCCGCGAAGGCGAAGCGCATCTTGTTCTCTTCCGGGTCTGATTCTTCAAGCACGCGTCCATCGCGATCCATAATCGAATGAATGAAAACGGGATTCAGCTTCCTGCCAAGCCTGGGAAAAACAGCGTAAGCGCGCGTAAGATCCATCAGACTCACGGAACCGCTTCCAAGGGCAATGGACAGATCCTGATTGAACTGTCCGCTCATGCCGATACGCCGTGCGTATTCAATCATTCGTCCGACCTGCAGCTCTTGCACAATCTTGATGGTGGGGACGTTGCGCGATTTGATGAGCGCCTGGCGAAATGTCGTGTCGCCATAAAATTTTTCTTCAAAGTTGGTGGGCTTCCACTTCCCTGATTCCGTGTCTTCGTAAACAACCGGGGAATCCACGATGATGGAAGCGGGCGTATAGCCCTTCTCCAGTCCTGCGGAATAGATGATGGGCTTGAAAGCCGAGCCGGGTTGACGTTGAGCCTGGACTGCGCGGTTGAACTCCGATGTTTCAAAATCGTATCCGCCCTCCATAGCCAGCACTTCTCCAGTGGTCACGTCGACGGAGAAGAGTGCTCCCTGAACTTGCGGAACCTGCTCCAGAGACACTACGATCGGTTTATCCAACGCTGCCTCCTGGACTTTCACCAGGATTAGGTCTCCTTTGGCCAGCACATGCGAGGGCAGGGACGGCGCTGCCCCTACGCGGTCTTCGCGAATCAATCTCGCCCATTTCAAGTGCTCAATAGGCAACCTGGCGTCTACCCCGCCGATCCGGACGGTAGCAGCCTTCTCCTTGTCATTCACGCCCATGACGACTGCGCGGTAAATCTCGCCAGTCTCAAGAAGATCGCGATCATTACTGAAACCGGCATCCTGAACTGCCTCAATCGGGTCCAGGCGTCCATCAGGCATCAGCATCTGATAGCCGATTTTTGTTTCGATCAGTTTAAGGCGTATGTTCTGCAATGCCTCGTCAATTTCAGCCGGACTTTTCAACTTGCTGATCGGCCCGCGGTATCCAATACGCTTATCGATGGCCTCGATGCCTTCACGAAGGCCGCGCGTCGATGCCTTGGCCAGTTCCGGCTTGAGCGGGATTCGGATCGTGAGGGCATCCTCATAAACGGCCTTGTCGCCGTACTTCTCGACAAGATACCTGCGAAGATGCTCGACAAAATATGCCGCCACCCTCTTGTTCACGTCCTCGTCATAATGAATGCGCATCGGCTGAGCGACGGCCTCGGTCATCTGATCCTTGGTGATGAAATGATTTTCAGCCATCCGACGGAGCACATAAATCTGCCGCTCCTTGGCCTTTTTAGGATTCTGAACGGGACTGTATTTGCCAGGAGCCTGCGGAAGCCCGGCGAGAAGCGCCGCCTCCGCCACTGAAACCTCAGAAATATCTTTCCGGAAATATGTCTTAGCCGCCGACTGCACGCCATAAGCGCCATGACCCAGATAAATCTGATTCAAATACAGATAAAGAATCTGGGACTTCGAGAGATTTTTCTCGATCCGCGACGCGACGATGACTTCTTTCGCCTTCCTGACGAAGCTTCGCTCGGAGGTAAGAACAAGTGATTTGGCGACCTGCTGCGTGATCGTACTTCCACCCTGCACCACATGGCCGGCCTTAAAATTGGCGATACCGGCCCTAATGATACTCGCGATGTTGATTCCAGAGTGTTCAAAAAACTGATCGTCCTCGGCCGAGATGAATGCGTGCACGACTTGCTCAGGAATTTTGTCATAAGGGATGAGATACCGGCGTTCTTTGTAGAACTCACCGATGACCTGTTGCGGAGCATCCGGGGCCGAGCTGCCCGTTGCGATGATCTGGGTCACGCCTAGCGGACGATAATCGTTTGCCGTGACGATGTCCGGCAGATCCCGGGAAAAATACCAGCCGACAATGCCGACGCCGACCAGAGTAAGTGCCGTCCCGCCGAGCATCGTGAAAAATAAAATGCGAATGAATGCGCCCGTTTTTGTTTTCATCGAGCTTTCGCTCCCGTTAACTCTCGAATTCGGGACAATGCACGCTTTGCCGAATTGGCCCCTCGAAACGTAAGTTCTGTTCTCTTGGTGAAGTCCTTGTCGCCAAGGCCGTTCAAATCCGGTGAAAGAACCACTTCGTCTGTCCGTACGGCAGGATCGGCGGATCCTGTGACGTTAACGATAAGTAACGGACCGATTGCAAGATCCCGCGCCTCTCGCACGAGACTGTTCCAGGATTCCTTGGCTGACACCGCAAGGCCGTCATTCCAGATCGCCGGACTGAAAAAGCCGTCGGCCGCGAGCGCCGCACGAAGTCCTTCTGTGACGGGACCTCGATCCACGAGCGTGGGCATGGACGCGCCCTTGATCCGAAGCGCCAGGCGCATCGGGATTTGCGCATCGCTTATTTCACGTGACGAAAACGTCCGCTTCAATTCCGCCTCGAGCCGAGGCTCCGCACCCGAAAACACAGCAGCGAACAGACCTTTTTTCGCGAAAACTTCCTTCTCGAATTTCATCATGGACCATTCAAGTCGGTTCATGTTCGGGTCCAATGCATAGAGCGCCCCAATGAGTGCGCCCATTTCTGATCCAACGATCGCGCCGATCGGTATTGAATTTTCCGCCAGGACGCGAAGCACACCGGCATGCGCGAACCCTCTCGCCATTCCGGGACTGAGAACAAGAACAACAGGCCGCAGCTTCACGGGGTCAGGGCCGTATTTTGGCGCTGGTAGCGGACCGTAAGCCTCGGGAGGGCCGGCGACATCCGCGCTGACCGAAGAATCCTGATCCGCATCCTCCGGCATCGCAGATTTGCGCGCGGTCGAACACCCGGAGACCAGCCATGTCAGAACCGTAAGCATAACCAACGATGAACGAATCACGCTTTTCTCCAATGCGCCAAATACTCCTTGTTACCGGTAGCCCCGGTTATCGGGGATTCTATCAAGCCCAGCCTCCGCAAGCCAAGCGTTTCACCAAAATCAGTAAGCCGCTTCACCGCGTCTTCCCGATCGGAATCCGAAGAGACAAGTCCGCCCTTGCCGACCTTTTCCTTCCCGACCTCAAACTGCGGCTTGATAAGTGTAACCCAGTCCGTCTCCGCGTGCGCAAATGCCATAAGGGCCGGAAAAATCTTTTCGAGGGAAATAAACGAAACGTCAACAACGATCAGGTCGACCTGACGGCCGATGAGATCCGGAGTCATATGCCTTGCGTTCACCTTTTCATAAACGCTCACTCGCTCATCTGAACGGATTTTCCAATCAAGCTGGTTGTGTCCCACGTCGACCGCAAATACCCGCTCAATTCCGTTCGCAAGAAGCACGTGCGTGAAACCCCCGGTTGATGCACCCACGTCAAGAGCCGTGCGCCCCTTCACCGGAATCTGAAATTCCTTCAAGGCGCCGGCCAGCTTGATTCCGCCGCGAGAAACCCAGGGATGATCCTCACCGCGGATTCTCAACGGCAACTCGTCCGAGACAAGCTGCCCGGGTTTGGTGACCGGCACATCCGCCACCAAGACGTTTCCACTCAGGATCAGGGCCTGTGCCTTCGCCCGGCTATCAACCATACCGCGCTCCAGCAGGAGAAGATCGATTCGTTTTTTCACCCGACGCCTCCCCGAATCGCGAGCAATGCACGGAAACGTTCCTCGAGTGCCCTAGCGGATAGCCCGACGTCCTCCTCCAGCTCTAGAAGAGAACCGTGGGCTATGAACCGGTCCGGTATACCGATGAATTCAAAGTTCCGGTCAGCGTGATGGACCGCGAGTTGCTGCCCAAATCCGCCAGAGACCACCCCCGCCTCGACCACTGCCACCGAAATTGCGGGGTAAGCACGCAAGAATTCATGAAGCTCCTCTGGAATCGGCTTGGCGCAAACAACGCTTACAATGGAGACCTTTTCGCCCCCGGGATCACTCGCCTCGATAGCCGTCCAAGCGTTCGCCGTCGTGGTGCCCAACGCCACGACAATGAGGTCAGGATCGGCGACAGCGCGGAGCGTCCGCATACCTGAATTTTCCGCGAGGGGCGCGAACTCGGTCTCTGCCCCACCCCGCGGAAAACGGATCGCAACCGGCCCGCTGTCGTTCAGTGCTCGACTGAGCAGCGCTCTCAGATCGGAAATACAAGCCGGAGCATATATCCTGATCCCCGGAAGCATCCCCAGATAGCTCAGATCAAAGACTCCGTGATGAGTGGGTCCGTCGGGTCCGACGAGGCCGGCGCGATCTATCGCAAAGACCACCGGAAGTTTCTGCAAAACGACATCGTGCACAATCGAATCGAGCGCTCGCTGCAGAAATGTGCTGTATATTGCGACCACTGGCCGATACCCCTGGGTTGCCAGGCCCGCTGCAAAAGTGACCGCGTGAGGCTCCGCAATTCCCACGTCGAAGGTCCGCTCAGGAAAGCGCCGCGCGAATTCAGAAAGTCCCGTGCCCTCAAGCATGGCGGCACTAATCGCCACCACTTTTGGATCCCGTGCGGCTGCTTCACAAAGGCACTTCCCGAGCTCCTCACTGAAACTCACTGCCGGTCTCTTGCGCAAAAAATGAGAACCAGTGATTTTCTCGGTCGACATTTTCTTCACTGGGCTCACACCGTGGTAAACACCGGGAAACTCTTCGGCTGGCGCGTATCCGCGGCCCTTCTCTGTAAGCGCGTGAAGAATCAAGGGCCGCTCGGGGGTTGACGTCTTGATGGACGAAAACACGTTAATCAATGAAGGAATATGATTACCGTCGACCGGTCCGTGAAAATCGAGGCCGAATGCCTGAAAGTAATCTGGTGCCGAACCTGAGAGAATACTCGGGAGCGCCCCGACACTCCTGGAAATGGACATATGATTGTCATTGAGCACGATGAGGAGCGGACCGAGATCCAGGGATTTGATATTGTTCAACGCCTCAAATGAAAGGCCGGCGCTCAGGCCCCCGTCACCGACCACCGCGACCGTCCATTGCTGAGTTCCGCGCCTGGCCCACGCCATTGCCAGCGCGGCAGAAACCGCCGTACTGCTATGGCCCGTACCGAAAACGTCGTGCTGGCTTTCGGCGCGAGTGGGAAATCCGGAAACACCGCCGCGCAGTCTCATGCTGTCAAACTGCTCCCAGCGGCCTGTCAGAAGCTTGTGTGCATAGGCCTGATGACCGACGTCCCAAAGGACCGGCTCGGAAGGCGAATCAAACATCCGATGCAGCGCGATTGCGAGTTCAACGGCGCCCAGACTGGCCCCGAGATGTCCTCCGTTCCTGAGGGATACGGAAAGAATCGTTTGGCGAAGGTCCTGTGCCAGGTGCTCCAATTCCGTGAGGCTGAGGTTGCGGAGATCCTCAGGTCCCCGGATCTTGAAGCTCGACATGACGCTCAGGTCTTGTTTCCGGGAAAGGGTTGCATTTCTGGTTCGCCCGTGGCGGATTTCATCAATACATCGACCCGCTGTTCTGCGACTGAAAGATGTTCCTGGCAGATGCGCGTGAGCCGAACTCCATCCTCAAAGCAACGGAGGGCGTCTTCGAGGCCCAGTTCGCCACCTTCGAGGCGCTTCACCGCTGATTGAAGTTGTTCAAGCGCCTCTTCAAAACGGAGCGCCCCCGCAGTGCTAGCTGTTGAATTTTCTGCCATTCTTCGGTTTTAGCACTCCCTTCGGGTCAGCGCCACGGGAACCACAAATGCTCCCCGCAGGTCCGATTTTTAGCGGTTTCGGCAGCCGCCCATTGGCTACTGAGCACCTGTCTGAAGTTTAGACAGGGGCGTATTAAAAGACACACCTGAATTCAACCACTTAGCTCGAATTTTTGCCGGCAAGCTCCTTGCTTTGTGGTGAACCAGGAAGTGCTGAAATGGGAACTTGTGCGCGCTCAAAAGTTGGATTTCGCAGACACGGACTGGTTGCATTCGCGGTGGCCACCGGGACATTGGCGGCTTTGGTACAAGCGCTGCCCGGTCCTGTCTGGGCAGCCTACGCCAATCCTGCCGCTATGGTCGGAAGCACGGCCGGGGCGTTTGACGAAGTGGCGTTTTTTAATGCTCAGCTTAACTCTCACCTGGCTGGGAACGAGCAGGGCCTCTCGGCTGCGCTTTCGAAACAGGTTCTGACCGATTCGCAGAATAGAATTTCGAACGAATTCAAGGTTCCACCGGAGATCAAGAACAACGTCGAATTCTGGTTCAAGATATACGCGCAATACAGCACCCGAAACATCGTTCTCTTCGATTCAAAACATCCTGAGATCATTTACGAAGCATTGGACTTCAGCGATCTCGCAGCCACTGCACGAAATAAGATTGTTTATGAGCTTGTCTCAAAGAAGGCGATTGCAACCAAAATCAAAAAATACAAAGCGGCGTTCGCTCGCCTGATGAAAAACCCGAGGCCCCGCAAGCCAACCCCGGAGGAAGCGAACATCCTGGCTGCTTTGAAGAAAATCCCCCATAAGCATTCATTTAAAGACCTGGCCGGCACGTTCCGCTCTCAAACCGGACAGCGCGATAATGTCATTGCCGGTCTCGCCACGGCGGAGGATTTTTTTCCGAAGATGGAAAAAGTTTTTGCCGGATTCGACCTGCCGAAGGAGCTTGTCAGATTAAGCCTTGTGGAAAGCTCATTTAATGTCGGGGTCACGTCTCGCGTTGGTGCGGCGGGCGTGTGGCAGTTCATGCCGGATTCAGCCAAGGAATACCTCCTGGTTCATCCGGCGAGCAAAATCGACGAAAGACTCTCCCCCCTGAAATCAACCGTTGCTGCGGCGAAGCTTCTGAAGCGCAACCGCCGGATACTTGGCAATTGGGCTCTTGCCGTGACCTCCTACAATCATGGAATGCGCCACCTCCGAAATATCGCCTCGCGCACGTCCGATGAATTCAGGTCAGTCGCGCATGTTTTCAAGACCTGCGGACCGCATCGCCATGGCGTTGGTTGGGCCAGTCGAAACTACTACGCCGAATTCCTCGCAATGGTCCACGCCGAAGCCTACCGCGATCTTCTCTACAACGACCTTCGCAAGCCCAATTCCCGCGCGGTGACTTTCGCGGAACTGAAGGCACCCACCTCTCTCTCGGAATTCGCGATGAGCCGCGGCCTTTCGTTGCACGAGATGGTTCAATTGAATCAGGAAGTGGGAGATTTCCGGGTTGCATTGCCCAGGGGCTTTATCCTCACGATCCCTTCGCAACAGGACGAGATCGACTTGCTGATCAGCCGTTCCCGTTTCTACCAGCCCCCGAAATTGAACGGCCGCTCTCTAACAGGCGGGTTCTCCGTTGCCTCTCACTCAGAGCAGGCTCGCAAGAAACGAGGACGTCGGTGATGATATCCAATTTTAGCGCAACTTCGCGGCGGGTCGCGGCCGGAATCCTGCTTGTTGCGGTTGCTGCCGGCCCGGGGTTGGTTAATGCGCAAGGGGTGCTGAGCGCGTTACCACGCGAGATCAGCGAATTCGAAAGAGTCGCGCGCGACAACGAGGTCCTCAGCCAGTTTGGCTCGAGTGGCGAGAAATCTCTGATTCCCGATCATCTCCGTGTTTTGGTGTGGAATGTTCATAAGGCGGTGGATCAGCGCTTTAGCCATGATTTGGCCCGGCTCGCCTCCCGGTCCGACCTCATGATACTCCAAGAGGCCGTTTTGAATCCGCGTGATCGCGATTTCCTCGGAATCAGCTCCGAACACGAATGGCACATGGCCTCGAGCTTCTTCTTTGATGGCGGAATCGGCACAGGCGTTGCGACCGGGGCGCGTGCTGCGCCCTTCTCAGTAGGTTTCGTGAGAAGTCCAATGGGTGAACTTTTCGTCTGGACCCCAAAAATGACACTTATATCTTCCTACAAACTACGCGGGATGATCCGTCGACTTCTGGTCGTGAACGTCCATGCCATCAACTTCGTGGATCGCATTTCGTTTTTCGCGAGCATGACCAAAATCGAGCGCGCCATAAAGGATCACGACGGACCGGTGATTCTCGCCGGAGATTTCAATACCTGGAGCCCCTCTCGTCTGGCATTTCTGGGCCTGATGGCGTTCAGGAATCGACTGAAGAGCGTCAGCTTCAAACGTGACAGCCGTTTCCTCAGATTGGATCACGTTTTAGTTCGCGAACTGGGCGTCGAAGACGCCGAACTGATGGACGAGATCGAATCCTCGGACCACAAGCCGATTTCATTGGTGCTGAGCGTGAAGCGCCGACTGACGGATCCGATTCCGGCGCATTGATATCAGCGCGGCCCGATCACATTTATCACGCCTCGCTGCGAGACAATCAACTCCGACCAACGCCGGCCCTGTTTGTCACCGAAAAAAGCGACCACCGGACCTTCGGGTATCTCGAGAGAAACAAATCGCGACCTGCCCTTTGCCATAGGTGTTGCCGCAAGCATTTCGCCCTCGGGTGAGAGCACATAAGATTCGGGCGCCAGAATTCCTTCGATCAGGGGGGCAACTCCGGGATAAAATTCCGTGCCCGGCGTACAATGCTTTGCCGTAAGGCCCTTCAGCGCCCCCACAACGAGACCACTTTGAAAACTGACATCGCCTTCGACCTGTCGAAGCCATAGATCAACTTGTTCCGCACTGAAATGAAACAACTCAACCGAATCGAGGCTGTCCGGATCAAAGGTGTAACGGTGGGTGAAACCAGTGGTGGCCTGGGCTTCCAGATAAATGGGATATGAGCCAATGGTCCCGACGTTCGAGAGAGAAAAGAGCCCCTGACGGTCGGTGATCGCGGTGTTCGACTGTCCAGGCACGCTTACTTGAATTCCATCAAGTCCGTGTGCGCCCTGTTCATCCGCCTTCAAAACGCGACCCGCGATCGAACGCTTCCGGGGTTCGACGATGTCGACGAATGTCGCCTTGCCCGCGAGGACGGGTATTCCGATGGCGGTTTCATCATGCTCTGACAACAAACCTGGCGCGGCGCCGTTTCGCTTACTGAGATAAAGGATGCGCGCCCCCGGTTCGACATTCAGGAAAGCGAAGGTGCCGTTAATGAAGACTGGCTGCTCTGCGCGGCCTGAAAGTTCAACCGCCCATCCCGCCGGAATCTTTCCGAACACCATGCCCAGAGCGGGATGAGAATCCACATCGGCAAGTCTTGCCAAACTCAATGCGGAATTGTGCGATAGAAGCGGTACAGGTGCCTTCTGTTCTGGTGCGTGCCAGGCAATCATCGGAACAAAGCCAACGCTGCGATGCAACGCCCATCCGCGTCGTGAATCCAAGTCCCTTGAGATCCACTCGGTCGAGACAGAAGGCACACCCTCTTCCCAGCGATAAGCCTCCACAAACTCCGGAAGCTGCCCATCTGCTGACTCATCGTCCGATGAATCATCGACCGATGACATTCCCCAGTCGACTGAATCGTCCGCTTCGGGGTCGGGCTTCTTACTATCGTCCGCTGCGATGATTGGATCGACAACCGTCGCTGGTCCAGGAGGCGTCGCCACCGGCCAGGGACCATAAACAACGCGAGTAGCCGCCGAGTAGCCATTTGACTTCGGCGATGCAAGAGTAGTCACGGTCGCCTGGGTACTCACCCACTGACCAGAGATCGCTGGCGCGCGCTCCTGCTGCTCGGAAGCAGAGATCGTTCGAGCTATTTCCGCTTTCGGTTCGGCCAAGAGCGTGCCCGGGGCGGAACTCGAAATGTTTGATCTGATATCGTTCGAAGAAGGTGGAAGCGTATTTGATTCAGCGCTCGCGCTCGGAGACTCTCCATGTTCACTCGTTATCGCTGAAGCCGCCTCGCTCCGGGAATCCACGCTAGGATCTATGTTCATTGAAATGGGCTTGATTTCATGAAGGAGAACCGGCGCTTTTACTTTGGCTTGTCCTGTCGGGGTCCGCGAAGGTCCTAACGCCTGCGGACGATCCGCCAGCTGCGAGGCCTTCTGACTACCCACTGTGGTTTGAGTTTTTCTCTCAGCTCGCTTCGCCGCGGATTTCGTCGGCAACTTTGCGGCGGCTTTGCTGTGACTACTCAGCACGATCGCTGGCTGAGTAGTCAATTGGGCTACCGAGTGAGCTGTCTGGGGAGACAGGGCCGCATGGAACCGGCCACGCAACAGGCCGTACACACCACGCAGGCGGGCGCGCTCGGAAAGGCTTATGATTCTTTCCGATGTTGGCGCTGAGGATTGAATGGAAACGCGATCTACGTGCGCGATCTTTGTCAGGACGTTGATTTTTTTGACAGCGCGAACTCGACGAGCTGGTTTACGCGCGATAACCGGCTTGGCCACCACCGTTTCCGCAACCAGCTGCGCGATTGAAGTGGGCTGCGCCTGTTCGGCCTGGATAGTCGCGGAAGACTGAATTCCGAGCTCAACTTTTCCAAGCCAGCGCCAGCGTTCGAGATCCACCTTCACCTGTTGCCCCGAAAGGAACAGCCGAGGCCCGGCAGAAACGGCGAGCGAAAGCGAGAACCCTGCGAACAGCGCAATTGCGCCCGTCTTCAACAGGAGGCCAGAAACTGCGGCTGTTCTCGTTTCGTTAAAATTCACGAAGTCAGAGTCCTTTCAGAACTTCGCAATACTTTTCGGACGACTCACACTCAGCTTGAGCCATTTTTGGCTCTTCTAAGTGCAAATGCGCTGGCACTCACCCAAAAAAAGACAAGCGCACAAAGCTATTCCTTAAGCTTCCTTACCTTAACGGTAACGCCGTTGTTCAGTACACGCAAGCAAATCGCTTGGTGCTCCAAAACGGTTCAACTGCCAATTTGTTGGCGAATGAACGAACGCTGAAGCTTCAGCTGATACTTTCTGAACTGATGCTCGTCCAAATTCGCATCTTTCAACGCGTCTTCGGCTAGCTTTTGTGCGCGCTTCGCGCGCTCAACATCGATCTCACCCTGGAGTTCGAGGGTTTCAGCAGTGACAACAACCTTGTCATCAACGACCTCAAAAAATCCGGTGCTGATCACACCCGCATGCTGAACCCCGTCCTGCGTACGGTAGAAAAAAGGCCCGGTTTCAAGCGTACCGATCATCGGCGCATGCCCTTCCAAAATCTGGATCTGGCCCTCGGTTCCAAAAAGAGTTACCTCTTGAACCGAAGCCCCTTCCAGCAGGCGCCGCTCAGGCGAAAGAATCGTCAGTTTTAGGGACACTGTGCCTCCTTTAAGAGTCTTGTAACAGGCGCCCCGAAGGGGCCTGTCACAAGACAGCCTTAAATCGCTTGCTCTTACTGGAGCGTCTTCGCCTTTTCGATCGCATCCTCGATGGTGCCGACAAGATAGAACGCCTGTTCGGGCAGACTATCGTGCTTGCCTTCGACGATTTCGCGAAACGCGCGGATCGTGTCTTCAATCTTCACAAACCGTCCCTTAATGCCGGTGAACTGCTCGGCGACAAAGAACGGCTGAGAGAGGAAGCGCTGGACCTTACGCGCACGCGCCACGACAAGTTTGTCCTCTTCGGAAAGCTCGTCCATGCCCAGGATTGCGATGATATCCTGCAGGTCCTTATAACGCTGAAGAACGGACTGAACCATTCGCGCGACCTTATAATGTTCTTCTCCAACGATAGCCGGATCAAGAACACGGGAGGTCGACGCCAACGGATCCACTGCGGGATAAATCCCGAGTTCCGAAATCGCGCGTGACAAGTTCGTCGTCGCATCGAGATGCGCGAAAGTCGTTGCCGGCGCCGGATCCGTGTAGTCGTCTGCGGGAACGTAAATGGCTTGAATCGAAGTAATCGATCCCTTGTTCGTCGAGGTGATGCGCTCCTGGAGCTCGCCCATTTCCGTCGCCAGGTTCGGCTGATAACCCACTGCTGAAGGAATACGACCCAGAAGAGCCGAGACTTCAGAACCAGCCTGAGTGAAGCGGAAAATGTTATCGATGAACAGAAGAACGTCCTGATTTTCTTCGTCGCGGAAGTACTCAGCCACCGTCAACGCTGACAGGGCGACGCGGGCACGGGCTCCCGGGGGTTCATTCATCTGGCCGTACACCAGCGCCGTCTTATTGATAACCCCAGACTCTTTCATTTCGACCCAGAGGTCATTTCCTTCGCGGGTTCGCTCACCAACGCCGCCGAACACGGAGTAACCACCGTGCTGCGTGGCGATGTTGTTGATAAGCTCCATGATCAGAACGGTTTTGCCGACACCAGCGCCACCGAAGAGACCGATTTTTCCGCCGCGAGCATACGGAGCAAGAAGGTCAACGACCTTGATTCCCGTAAAGAACGGCTGGATGTTCACGGACTGGTCCTTGAATGAAGGCGCCGGCCGATGAATCGGATACGTCTTCTTCGTTGTAACCGGGCCCATTTCGTCCACGGGCTCACCAATCACGTTCAGAATGCGCCCCAACGTCTCGCGACCGACAGGCATCTGAATCTGATCGCCACTGTCGCGCGCCGGCTGGCCTCGGACAAGACCCTCTGTACTGTCCATAGCGACGCAACGGACGGTGTTTTCGCCCAGATGCTGCGCCACTTCGAGAACCAGGTTCCATTCCTTGTCATTGATGGCTGGGTTACTGACGCGAATGGCGTTGTAAATCGCCGGAAGCTGCCCGGACCCAAATTCGACGTCAACAATAGGTCCGATGACCTGCTTGATACGTCCAGTGGCCTGGGGATTTGCTGATGCTGACATACTCCTTTTTCTCCTTACATCTGCGCGCGAACAATGATCGCGTGCCTTTTAACTACGCTGAACTTTTTTGAGATTCGCTTCCCGAGATGATCTCGAGCAACTCTTTTGTAATTCCGGCCTGACGTTGCTTGTTGTACTGCAACGTCAGTTTGCGAATCATTTCGCCTGCGTTCTTTGTGGCATTTTCCATCGCCGACATCCGCGCACCATGTTCACCCGCCTGGGACTCGAGCAGAATTCGGAACGCCTGGATGCCGAAGTGCTTCGACAGCAGCTGGTCGAGCACGCCCTGGAGGTCCGGCTTCACGATGAAAATGCCGGGCTCTTCGGTTTTATTGGACGTTGTTCCCTCAGTCTCGTCAAAGGCGGGCTGGGACAACGGAAGGAAATTCTCCACCACCACGCGCTGGCTCATGACGTTCTTGAATTCGTTATAGACGAACTTGACCTCGTCGACGTCTCCATCGAGGTACCGCTTGATCACGGCATCGGCAAGCTTACGGGCTTTGACAAAAGTGACTTTTCCGCCCACTTCCGCCCAATAGGGTCCAAGGGTGACCTTCTTGGTTTTGTAAAAATCGAAGCCCTTTCGTCCGGCGAAGGCGAGCTCGATGCTGTCGTAATCAGCAGCATGCGCCGTTAGCCAACGACCGCCCGCCTTGATGACGTTTGCATTGAAAGCGCCACATAGGCCGCGATCCGAGGTGACAAGCACAAGCAGAACTTTTTTCTTACCGTTGCCGCCTTCGGACGATAATGTCGGCTCGCGTTCGATGAGCGGTGACTTCGCCGGAGATTCCACCATCGCGGATACCTGGCGTATCAACGCGTCAATCCGCTTGGCGTATGGACGCTGGTTGGTGATCGCGTCTTGCGCGCGACGCAGTTTCGCGGCGGAAACCATTTTCATGGCTTTCGTCGTCTGCTGCGTGTTCTTCACGGATGTGATCCGCTTTTTTAGGTCCTTGATACTCGCCATGAGTGATCCGATCCCCGAAGGTTACTGCGTGAAGACCCCATCGAATTCCTTGAGTGCCGCGCCAATTTTGGCCTTCAAGGCGTCTTCGATCTTGCCCTGCTCCCGGATGTCTTTCAGCACCTCAGGATGTTTCCTGCTCATAAACTCGAACAGCTGCTTTTCGTATGCGCCGATCTTATCAACAGGATAATTGTCGAGATAGCCATTGATGCCCGCGAAAATCACCAGAACCTGTTTTTCCACTTCCATCGGTACGTACTGACCCTGTTTCAGGATCTCAACAAGGCGCTGACCGCGCGCGAGCTGCCGTTGCGTCGCGGCGTCCAGGTCGCTACCAAACTGGGCGAAGGCAGCTTTTTCGCGATATTGGGCAAGGTCCAGGCGAAGCGTGCCCGCCACCTGCCGCATGGCTTTCACCTGAGCACTACCACCCACGCGAGAGACAGAAAGACCGACGTTCACCGCGGGACGAATGCCGGAATAGAAAAGGTCCGTTTCGAGAAAAATCTGACCATCCGTAATCGAAATAACGTTCGTCGGAATATAGGCCGAGACGTCGCCGGCCTGGGTTTCGATGATCGGAAGAGCGGTCAAGGAGCCGCCCCCTTCTTTGTCAGACAGTTTCGCTGCGCGCTCCAGCAAACGCGAATGCAGATAGAACACGTCACCAGGATAAGCTTCACGACCCGGAGGACGACGCAAGAGAAGCGAGAGCTGACGGTACGCCTGAGCCTGCTTGGTGAGATCGTCATACACGATCAATGCATGCTTTCCATTATCACGGAACCATTCACCCATGGTCACGCCGGCGTAGGCAGCAAGAAACTGCATCGGCGCCTGCTCTGAAGCTGTAGCTGAAACGACGATCGTGTGCTCAAGGGCGCCCTGTGCGCGAAGCTTGTCAACAACCTGCGCAACAGTGGATTGCTTCTGCCCGATGGCGACGTAAATACAGAAAACGCCGCGGCCCTTCTGATTGATGATTGTATCGAGCGCCACGGCCGTTTTCCCGGTCTGGCGGTCCCCGATGATCAGCTCGCGTTGTCCGCGGCCGATCGGGATCATCGAATCGATGGCCTTGATCCCGGTCTGCAACGGCTCCTTGACGGATTGTCTAGCGACGATGCCGGGGGCTTTGATTTCAATTTTGCGAGACTCTGTTGATTCGACCGGACCTTTCCCGTCGATGGGCTGTCCGAGCGCATTCACAACACGTCCCAGGAGTCCCGGACCAACCGGGACCTGAACGATCTTATTGGTGCGCTTGACGGTGCTGCCTTCCTTAATCAGGGTGTCATCACCGAGCACCGCGATGCCGACCGTTTCGTCCTCCAGATTGAGCACCATGCCGGAAACACCATTTCCGAAATCCACAAGCTCGCCCGCCATGGCTTTTTCGAGGCCATAGACTTTCGCGACGCTGTCACCGACGGAAACCACCGTTCCGGTTTCGGATACATCCAGTTTCTTTTCGAAACCGGTGAGCTGGGTCTTCAGGATCTGAGTAATTTCTTCTGGACGAATCTGCATACTTTCCTCGGTCGTGTCCTAATCGTTTATCAGTCTTTGATCTTGATTCTTACTTTACTGCGGCGCCTCGTGATACGCGGTCACGAAGTCGCTGAAGCTCTGAACGGAGCGTGCCATCATAAGTCACGCCGTTCACGGTCACCTTCACACCTGCGAGTAGCGCGGGGTCCGTTTCAACCTGGAACGCCACGCGCTTTCCAAACTTTTTCGTAAATGCTTGCGAAAGATCTGCCACATCTGCCTCGCTCATCGCGTCCGCCGAGACAAGCTTGCCAGGAAGTCCGCCTTCGGAGGTCAACCGGACGGACCGAAGTTCATCGCGGATCTTCGGAAGAGACGAAATCCGATTCTTACGCGCCAGGAGCTCAAGAAAGCTCGAAACTAACGGCAGAAAACCGGCTTTGGCATTCAATGCATGAACCAAGGTCACCTTTTCCTTGGCGGTGATCAGCGGTCCATAAAGGGCAATTCGAACCTCTCGCGAGGACTCGATCATCTTGTCAAATTCCGAAAGCTCCAGCTCAATCTGACCCAGGTCAGCCTTGCTGGTTTTTGCGTCAGAAGCGGCTTCGAACAAAGCTCGTGCGTAAGTGTTCGCGACGCTCATAGGGCTGACCCCACCTGTTCAGAAAATTGGCGACGAATTCGCACCCGATCTTCTCCCGTTAGGCGCTCCTTCAACATCCGTTCGACGCGGGCCAGGACCTGATCCGCCGTCTGGACGTAAAGCTGTGCCTGAAGCTCGTGAGCCATCCCCTCAGACGTGCTCTTCGCATCAGCGACCACACGCTCCGAAAGTTGGTGCGCCTCCGTCAGGATACGCTCGCGAGAGGCTCGGGCATCCTGCTGGGTCTGCTCACGGATTGCCTCAAGTTCCGCACTGACTGCCTTCAGCTTAGCGGAAAACTCCTCATTATCCTTCTGTGCGGCGCGAAGCTGCTCCTGAGCCGCTCTCAATTCCGCAGCAATGGTTTGATGACGGCCGCGGACAAAATCGCGAATGGGCTGCCGCAGATAGTAGGCCATAACGGCAACCAAGATAGTCAGATTGATAATTGGCGACACAAGACTGCCCATTACTCAGACCCCTTCCTGGACAGGAGCCGATCAGAAACCACCTGCGCCAGACGCTCAACTTCTCCATCCAGATGCCGGCTCGCGACGACGCGTTGCTGGGCAATCTGCTCGGCAGTGGCCTGAGTTATTTTTTTTGCCTCTTCTCGTGCGGCGGCAAGAATCGTGGACTCCTGCTTCTTCGCCTCATCCAGAACCGCCTCATACTCTTTCCGAGCGGCCGCTCGCGCGCTGGAAAGCTGGTTCTTGTAATCCGCCAGTTTTGATTCAGCCTGAGCGCGAAGCTTTTCAGCCGCCTCTTTGTCTTGCACCGTACGCGCGTGCCTGACCGCAATCAGCTTCATAAATGGCCTGAAGTACACCCGTGAGAGCACGAAAAATAAAATCGTGAACGTAACGAGTTGAGCAAAAAAAGTTTTATTCAATTCCAGTTGTTCGAGAATGGCGCTCACGTCTTAGACTCCGGAATTCCGAAACTCGCGATAAATAAACACTATTTGGTTGGAAACCATGACGTGGCTAACATGTACTGGTCCGGGCGGTCAAGCTAGGATTTGGAACCCAAAAAAGATTTCGCGGGCTCCGCGGAAGAATGGACCATCTTGCTGTTGCCTTCGAAGATCACGCCTTCGGCAACGCTCAGGCTCGGAGTAAGTATGTTTCCGCGAAAAATCGCTGGGCGATGAATTTCCACGCGATGCTTCGCGCGAACACTTCCGTTAACCTCGCCACTGATAATGACGGTACCGGCTTCGATCTGCCCCTGTACTCGCGCACCTTCGCCGATAACGAGCGTGTCAGGGGTAAAAATTTCGCCCCGAAAGCTGCCGCCGATGCGAACAGTGCCACGGAAACAAAGCTTCCCCTCGAATTCGCAGCCATGATCGATCACTCCCGTAACAGCGGAGTCAGCGGCCGGAACACTGAGATTGGGATGAGTCATAGCTTCTGATTCTGCATGGTCTCGATCAGACGATCAAGCTCCTGTCGCGAGGCATAATGAAGAACGATTTTGCCGCGCCGCTCCGAACCGCGAATTTCAATCTTCTGCGACCACTGGCGCGTGAGCTCTTGCGAGAGATTCTGCAGCCGGGATTGCAGAGCCGTCACGGGTTTTTCTGTCTGCATCATGGGAACGCCAGTGTCTTGGGCCGCCTGCTGTTGTTTGATTTGCTCGACGAGCGCTTCGGTATCGCGAACACTCATGCGCTTTTCAAGAATCTGGGCACGCGCACGCAGGCGGGCGTCGTTGTCTTCGAGCGCCAGAAGAGCTTTGCCGTGGCCAGGGGTGAGAACCTGCTTTTTCAGATCATCCAAGACGGCTTCCGGAAGACGCAGAAGGCGGAGCGTGTTTGCTATGGTTGCCCGCTCTTTGCCCACGCGGACAGCAACCTCCTCCTGGGTCAACGAAAAATCCTGAACGAGTTGAAAATAGGCCAATGCTTCGTCGACGCAATTCAGATCTTGCCGCTGAATGTTTTCGATAAGCGCCAGCTCCAGTGCTTCGCGATCGGTGGATCGGCGAATGACGATTGGAACGTGCTTCAGTCCCGCCAGTTTCGATGCGCGAAGACGTCTTTCGCCGGCAATGAGCTCATAGGCGCCGAGGGCGGTCTTGCGCACAATTAGCGGCTGGATAATCCCGTTAGCCCGAATGGACTGGGCGAGTTCCTCGAGCGCCGCCTGATCGAAATCGCGACGGGGCTGATACTGATTCACCTGAATTTCATCGACCGCCGCCAAGCTAATGCCGGGGTGCCGATCACGATTGCTGAGTTCTTGTTGCTGCTGACCAGGCGCTGGCGCGACAACCGTGGCGCCCGCAGGAACGGGTGAAGCGGGTACACTTGCGCTGGCTCCAGCCGCCGCTACCCCCGGAAACAGTGATGCCAATCCTTTTCCCAAGACCTGTTTTTGAGCCACAACTTCCTCCACAAGCTCTCCGGACATTTCGTTTGATCAGACTAACGCGGCACTGGCTTCAGCTTCGCGGCTGAAGGGCGGCGCTTCCGTTGTTTGTTTGCTGTATGCCGTCTCCGGCTGATTACGGCCCAGCAACTCCTTCGCAAGATTCAAGTAGGCAAGACAGCCCTTCGAATCAATGTCGTATAGAAGAATGGGTTTACCGAAGCTACAGCACTCGCTCAGACGAACATTCCGCGGAACGATGGTATCAAACACCTTGGCACCAAAATGAGTGCGCACTTCCTTCACGACTTCGTTCGCAAGATTGTTCCTGCCGTCAAACATGGTCAGAACAATGCCTTCGTCTTTGATCGCGGGGTTCAGGCTCTGCCGGACGAGAGAAACCGTATGGAGGAGTTGCGAAAGCCCTTCCAGCGCAAAGTACTCGCACTGAAGCGGCACAAGAAAACTATCCGCTGCGGTCAGGGCGTTCACGGTCAGCATTCCAAGAGACGGAGGACAATCGAGTAGAATGTAGTCGTACTGATCTTTGATCTCGGCCAACGCAGACTTCAGACGGTTCTCGCGCGCAAATGCACTTACGAGCTCAATTTCAGCGCCGGTCAGATTTGTATTCGCTGGAACGACAAATAGACAATCCATCTCAGTGGGACGCACCGTCTCAGAGATTCGAGCCTGCCCGATCAACGCATGATAGACAGTCGGAGAATCCACCAGACTTGCCGCATCCACCCCCAGGGCTGATGAGGCGTTTCCCTGCGGATCAAAATCAACAACGAGTGTCTTCCGCTCTGCGAGGGCCAAAGACGCGGCGAGATTCACCGTCGTAGTCGTTTTTCCAACGCCGCCCTTTTGATTTGCCACTGCGATGATTTTTCCCATACCCCCGCTCTCTTACTCATCGACTTTTCCGCGCCTTGACCAACTCGACGGGGGCGCCTTTCAGCGCCCCCCATCCTGATGTGGTTGTGGTTGGTGTGGATAATCGATTTTGGAAACAAAACTTTTATTGCTGAGCAACTATTTCGAGAGGCTAACCGTGATTAGCTAACGGAGCAACAGTTTTTTTCTGCTGCGTTGTTTTTTTTGGAAACAGATACTCGCGCTCAACCTGTACTCGGCCGCTGACTACTCTTCTAGTTCGTCTACGCGATTGTTCCACGTGGAACACGGTTTAAGCGAACAATTCGGCGCTGTTTTAATTCAGGGCCCACTGCGTACTCGAACTCACCGCCGATCTTTAGCTTGTCTCGATATCGTCCGCGAGAAAAGGCTCCCCATTCATCTGCCCAGCCGGGCCCCTTCAAGAGAACTAGATTGTTCCACGTGGAACATTTACCAATCCACGCAAAAATTCGCTCTGCCGGGCCAACGGCTCTTGCAACAATGGAATCCGCGCTGGTTCTAAGAAGAACATCCTCCCCGCGTCCGTGAAATACTCGAACATGTGGAAGATCGAGCTGACTGCGCGCTTTTTCCAGAAATTCTGCTTTCCTCTTCTCGGAATCGACCAGAATCCAGGGGCGCTCCTCTAAACAGGCCGCCAAAAGGCCCGGTACACCGCCTCCAGAACCCAAATCCATTGCAGAAGGCCCCAGAAGCTCAGACCTTAAGAGCGCCAGAACATCTTCCAGATGACCATTGAGAAAGTCCTCCGGCGAGGTAAGCCTTGTCAGGTTCTGTACGCTGTTCTCTTCCACAAGGAGGTCATAAAAACGAACAACCCTTTCCTGACTACCCGTACTCCATTCGGATAGGCGCGCTCCGATGAGTCCCCGTAAAACCTGAGAAGCCCCTGGGTTACTCATTCGGCGACAACCTCATCTTTCTGTGTTTCAAGCCGTCTCTCGCGCAATTTAAGGTAAACAGCAAGGCTCGCAACCGCTGCGGGGGTCACCCCTTGCATTCGTGCGGCGTGGCCCAACGTTTCTGGCCGCGAAGCCTTCAGTCGAGCGCGAATTTCGGTCGACAAGCCGGGCACTTTCTCGAAATCCAAATCTAAAGGCACCGAAAGCAGGTCGCTGTTCCCCACCCTTTTCCACAGCTCAAGCTCTCTTTCAATGTATCCCTGGTATTTGATCGAAATTTCGACCTGCTCGGCAACAGCAGGCTGCTCTCCCTCGCCAGCGAATCCGAGCGCACACAGAGTGTCCCAATTCACTTCCGGCCTCTTAAGAAACTGCGCGCCGCTCGTTCGATCTTTTAAGGGCGTCAGCTGATTTGCCAGCAGCCAGGCATCGGCAACGCCCCCAGGACTGAGATAAAAACCCTCGAGGTCCGCCCGGCGCTGCTGGATGCGGAATCTCCTTTGGACAACTTCGTTGAAATGCTCCGCAGGCAACAGCCCCACTCGATGGCCACGCTCACTCAGGCGCAAATCAGCATTGTCCTCGCGGAGCAGGAGACGAAACTCCGCGCGGGAGGTAAACATTCTGTACGGCTCGTCTGATCCGCGTGTAACCAGATCGTCGATCAAAACGCCGATATAGCCTTCACTGCGTGAAAGGACAAATTCGGGCCCCCCCAGGATCAGAGCCGCTGCATTCACGCCAGCAACTAAACCTTGCGCGGCAGCCTCTTCGTACCCGGAAGTTCCGTTCACCTGGCCGGCACAAAAAAGCCCGTACACATCTTTGGATTCTAAAGTAGTGCGGAGCTGCCTGGCGTCAATCGCATCGTACTCCACAGCATATCCAAAACGAAGTACCTCGGCTTTTTCCAAACCGGGAATCGTTCGGAGCATCTCTTCCTGCACATCGGTCGGCAAACTGGTGGATAGACCATTTACATAGATCTCGTCTGTATGAAGCCCCTCGGGCTCCAGAAAGAGCTGATGCCTCTCGCGCTCCGAAAACCGCTTCACCTTGTCCTCAATAGAAGGACAATACCTGGGTCCAATTCCCTGAATCATACCGGTAAACATCGGCGACCGGTCAAAGTTTTTTTCAATGATTTCGTGCGTTTGTCGGTTTGTGTAGGTAATGTGGCAGTTCACCTGTGGAAGCGCCGGAAAAGGGTTTGGTCTCCAGAAAAAAGAAAACGCCGACGGCGTCTCATCGCCGGGCTGCGGCTCTAAGTTGCTGAAATTTAGTGATTTTCCACTAAGCCGCGGGGGTGTCCCCGTCTTCAGCCGCCGAACTCGCATGCCAAGTCTCTGTAAACTAAGGCTTAATTCTGTTGACGGCGCCTCTTCAACCCGCCCCCCGGGAGTCTGCGAAAACCCTGTATAAAGGATGCCGCCCATGAAGGTGCCGGTAGTCACAACGACTGCCTTTGCGGGCAACTCGCGTCCGTCCGCCAAGCGGACTCCCGTCACCTTCCGCGAGGCCTCCAGAATCTCGGACACCTCACCTTCAACAATGGTGAGATTCGAAATTCCCAGAAGGGCTTCAGACATCCGGGCCGCATAAAGGTATTTATCGCACTGCGCGCGAGAGGATCGAACGGCCGGCCCCTTGCTGGCATTCAAGCGTCGGTATTGAATCGCTGACAAATCAGTCACCCGTCCCATCAATCCGCCTAGCGCATCGATTTCCTTAACAAGCTGCCCCTTCGCTATTCCGCCGATCGCTGGATTACAAGACATCGTCCCGATTCGATCGCGACGCATCGTCACAAGCGCCGTGCGAGCCCCCATCCGAGCGGCGGCGTGAGCGGCCTCTGCCCCTGCATGCCCCCCTCCGAGAACGATGACGTCAAAGTGATTGTCCTGAATACTCACGAGATACTCATTGGTTAAGCGTAACGTGGCGCAAACTGCCACGGATAGCCATGCGTGTCAATGCGGGTGCAAAAGAGAGTTACTTTGAAATAAGAAAATGGAGCGGGTAGAGGGGCTCGAACCCTCGACCTCAAGCTTGGGAAGCTCGCGCTCTAGCCAACTGAGCTACACCCGCCCGATCAGAGGTTCTCAATCTAGCCCAAACAAATCTATTACTCAAGACACAAGCTGAACAAATTCAAAACTCAGGCGGCCGGATCACAGCAGATTTTGAATCTTCTCCACGGCGTCCCGAATTTCTCCGTCGGACTCCATTTCCTGCTCGATCTTGTTCACGCCATGAAGAATGGTCGTATGATCTTTTCCGCCGAAATATTGCCCGATTTCCTTGAAGCCGGCCCCCGTATATTTTCGGATGAGGTACATGGCGATTTGCCTGGGCCGCGCGATGGCGCGCGTCCGAGTGGGAGATTTCAAGTCCTGCACTTTCAAATGAAAGTGCTTCGCTACGGCCGCCAGAATCGACTCGATTGTGAAATGCGAGCCCTCTTCCGGCACTGCCTTTCTCAGTTCGTGCTTCGCCATTTCGAGCGATATTTCAGCCCCGGTCAGCGAGGCCTGCGCTTGCAAGCCAATCAAGACGCCTTCAAGCTCGCGAACATTCGACCGTATATACGTCGCCAGAAAAGTGGAAACGTCGTCGGGGAGATAAATGTCATCCCTCTCTGCCTTGGCCTTCAGAATAGCAATTCGGGTTTCAATTTCCGGCGGCGCGATGTCCGAAATCAAACCCCATTCGAAACGGGTACGAATCCGCTCTTCAAGACCTTCAATCTCTTTAGGCGGCCGGTCACTGCTGACAACGATTTGTCGTCTGGAGCCATGAAGGGCGTTAAACGTATGAAAAAATTCTTCCTCGCTCGACTTCTTCCCGGCGATGAACTGGATGTCGTCAATCAAGAGCACGTCGAAGCCATCGCGGTACTTTGCCCTAAAATGGGGCATCTTCTTGTGCTGCAGGGAGTCGATTAATTCATTAACAAATGTCTCGGCGGAAAAGTATCCGACGCGCGCACCAGGCGTCTTCGATAATAGGTGATTCCCAATTGCATGCAAAAGATGCGTTTTTCCCAGCCCTGGCGGTCCGTAAATGAAAAGAGGGTTGTATTGACGGCCCGGCTGTTCAGCAACCGCAACACAAGAGGCGTGCGCGAATTGATTGCTGGCGCCCACCACAAAACTGTCAAAGGTGTAACGCTGATCGAGAGAAATCTCTCCCCCGCCACTTCTCACTATACCATAGCCACTGGTCTGCCCTGGACTGCCAGGAAAAGACTCCGCTCTGACGTTGCGACGCTCCGCCGGAGGCTCCGGCAGCGCCTCGGGCTCCGAACCGGGCCTCTCGCGAGGGGAATCCGCATCACGCGGCGCCTCGCGAACAATGATCAGCGCCTCACAATGAGAGCCTGTGACCTGGGAAAAAGCGGCTTCCAGCGATTTCTTGTAATACTCCCGGATCCACTGTGCAGAAAACTCGTTGGGCGCTGCCAGATAGACCTTGAGGCCGCCAATGGCTTCCTCCGTCCTGACGAATTCGAGGGGCTGAATCCATGTTTGCAATTTGCTCGCAACGACTTCCTGCTCCAGCAGCTGATACGCTGCCTGCCAAAGTTCCGGCCATTGCTTGGTGTCGATGTTCAAAGATGTTCTCATAGAGCGAGGTGAAGTCGAATAGCACGTGGTCTTCTCCTTGACAACGGATCGCCTGTCCGATAATTCCTTGTGAATCTTAAAAAAGTGAGCATCGCTGCGAGCATTCAGGAGTGAGTTATGAAGAGGACCTTTCAACCCAGTCGTACAAAACGCCGTCGCCGCCACGGTTTCCGCGCCCGCATGAAGACCAAAAACGGGCAAAAAGTCCTAGCCAGTCGCCGCGCAAAAGGCCGCAAGCGACTCACCCCCAAGCTCGCCGGCAAGTAATCTATTACGACCCGAAAAGCTCGTCCCAACGCCTTCACGCCACAGAAGCGGCTCCATTATCCGTGGGAGTACAGGCGCTTCTTTGAGCAGAGTTCTGTCTTCAGGCTCACTGAGTGCTCGATTTTTCGTATACCGAACACGCTCGGGAACTTTCGGCTTGGGGTGACCATTAAAGCGAGGGGCAATGCTGTTGAGCGAAATCGTATCAAGCGGCAGCTACGCGAATTCTTCCGGTTAAGGTCGGCCGCCTTGGGCTCTTACGACTATAATGTTGTAATTCCGGTTTCAAAAAAGATCGGTTTCCCGTACCACTTGAAACTTCGGGAATGCCTCAAAAATGAATTTCGCCCCGGCCAGACTCAACCGGTGCCGGCCGCCCGAAGTAAACGTTCCAGTAATTGATCAGGACGCAGCTCATGTGCTTTGTCATTAACGCGATTTTCGACTTCCTTGTGCTACTGGTCTCACTGATTTACCGGTGGGTGATCTCGCCCTTGATTCATCTGCTCGCAGGGCCTGGCTACGGATGCCGCTTTCAACCCACCTGTAGTGAGTACGCGCAAACCGCGCTCCGTACACACGGTCCCATCCATGGAAGCTGGCTGACGATTCGTCGTATTTCTAAGTGTCAACCGTTCGGATCTTCAGGTTACGATCCTGTACCCCCGTCCGTGCGTTCCGCCGAGACATGTGGTATCCGAGCACCCGTCTGTAAATGTAAGGAAAGGTAAAGAATGGACCGCAGAACTCTTCTGGCGATTACCCTCTCGTTCGCAATTTTTGTCCTTTGGCAGAAGTTTTATCTCGAGCCCATGACGACCCCGCGAAACGCGCCGGTTGCCACACAGGCAGTTCCGCCTCCGAGCGCCTCCGCACCTCAGCTTCCGACCGGCCAGGGGATCCAGGCTGCCCCCGAGGTTCCCAAGTCTTCGGCCGATCGTCCTCACCAGGAACTCACTCTTGAATCCGGGACCGGAAAAGTTCTCCTGAACAATGGCGCATACCTCCTTTCAGGATGGGATTTAAAAGGATACCGCCTCGGCATTGCCGCGGACACAGCTGGCGTGGATCTTCGCGCGGTCACTCACCAGGATGGCGAAGTTCTCCTGGGCTTTGATGCGCCTTCACTGGCCTACTTGAATCAGCAAAAAGGCGACCTTACGACAACCCCGCAAGGAGCCGTCTGGAGCTACGAAGACGCCAACGTCTCGCTCCGGCGCGAAATTCAGACGGGTGCGGATCAGAATTTTCTCGATGTTAAAATCGAAGCGAAATTCAAAACTGCCGCCCCTCGCTTCGCATTTGTCAGCATCAACTCCCAAAGTATAGCGGACGATCCTGAAGCCGTTGATCGGCAGCTGCTTTACTGGACCAAGCAGGACATAGAGCGAGTACAGGCGTCCGATGTTAAAGAAGTCCAAGACGTTCAGACGCCTGTAAAATATATCGGCGCAGCAAGCCGTTACTTCCTTCTAGCTGTGGTTTCGCAGGGACTTGACCCACGCGGGCTGCTTCAGCCTGCTGGTTCTGGCGCCGGCCGCATGAGCCTGGCTTACCCGATCTCGGGTGATACCATTTCCATTCCGCTGCGGGTCTATTTTGGACCGAAAGAGCTAGAGACCATGCGAAGTGCCGAACCGCTCCTCGACCACACGGTGGACTTCGGCTGGTTTACCGCATTCGCTTACCCCCTTCTGAAGCTACTCAAGTGGTTCTACAAATATGTTGAGAATTACGGGATCGCTATCATCCTTCTCACTCTTTTGCTGAAGATCGTCACCTATCCGCTCACGTACAAGAGCATGAAAAGCATGAAGGACATGGCGAAAATCCAACCACAACTTCAACGCGTTCGTGAGAAGTACAAGGATGACAAAGAGGCCCTGAACCGCGAGATGCTGACTCTCATGCGCAGCCACGGCTACAACCCGATGGCCGGCTGTTTACCTATCCTTATACAGATGCCGATCTTCTTCGCGCTTTATCGGGTTCTGTATAGCTCGATCGAACTTTATCATGCGCCTTTCGCACTGTGGATTCTGGATCTTTCGAGCAAGGATCCGTACTACGTCACGCCTGTACTTCTTTCGGCGACGATGTTCATCCAGCAAAGCCTGACCCCCACCACGGCAATGGATCCCACGCAGGCCAAGATGATGAAAATGATGCCGCTCATTTTCGGAGCCATGATGTTCGCGCTCCCCTCGGGCCTCACTCTGTACATGCTGGTAAACGCGATCGCGAGCATTGCGCAGCAACTGGTCCTGAACAAGAAGCTCGGAATTACGCCGAATGCCGCACCGACACCAGCGAAAGGCTGATGCCGGAAGGCCGGCAAGCTACTTTTCAGAAGACACGATTGCAGCGCCCGCGAGTTCTTTCGGCGGGGCCGTGGGAATTATTCGGGTAAGCGGACCCGGCGCTTTTCCTTCGCTTGCCAGATTGGCGTCCGGCTCCTCCATTTTCGAGCGTCCGCCAAGAACTGCCGTGCGCTGCTATCTCAGATCCCCAAACGGCACCCTGCTCGACCATGCGGTGGTACTTCGGTTCGTCTCTCCGGAAAGCTACACCGGCGAGGACTGCGTTGAGTATCATACACACGGAAATCCCTTGATCGCGCGTAATCTGGTGACCTCACTCGAAGAACTTGGGGTGCGGCGTGCGTTACCAGGCGAGTTCTCGTTTCGGGCTGTCAGAAACGGGAAACTGTCGCTGTCTCAGGCCACCGGGATATCCGATCTCGTGAGTGCGGCGAACGAAACCGCGGTTCAACTGGCTCTCGAGAAACTGTCCGGTCAGCAAAATCGCTGGATTCAGGAACTGGGGGAGAGCCTTCGGGGTTTAGCGCTGCGGGCGGAATCCGAAATCGACTTCTCAGAGCAAGACTTCGGGGAATCACTCCTTCCCGATCTGATCAAAGAAACCGCCAACATTGTGAGCAAGCTGCAGAGATTAGCGGGGTCCTTCAAGCGCGGAAGCCGGATTCAGTCCGGCGTGCGGGTTGCCTTTCTCGGATTACCGAATGCAGGAAAATCGAGCTTGTTCAACGCCTTGCTGGGTGAGGATCGCTCCATCGTATCCGGAATCCCGGGGACCACTCGTGACGTGGTCGGCGAACATGTCACGCTGAGTGCTCAGGGCGCCTCAGCAACATTTCGACTTGAGGACACAGCTGGCCTCAGGGCGTCGACCGACGAAGTGGAATCGCTTGGGATTCAGCGATCACTCCGTGCGGGCCAGGACGCCGATCTCATTCTCTTTTTGGTTGATGCTTCTCATCCCGACGCTATTTCTGCGTCCGAAAAAGAGTGGGTAGCGCTAGGACTCCCCTTTGAAAAAAGTCTGGGTGTTCTGACCAAAACCGATCTGGCAGAACCCGCCAAGGGGTCCGCGCCGGAAACCTCGACCATCCGCGTGAAAAAATGGGTTTCCTGCTCAGCGCAGACGGGCGCAGGCGTGAATGAATTAGTGCAGGAAATGGTTCAATTCAGCTCCCACTGGTACCAGCGGGACCCCGGAGAGTTCATTTTGACTCAGATGGAGCACGCCACCGCGGTTCAGAACGCTGTTCAACACCTCGAAAGAGCTTCTGCTGCGCCTGAGGTGGACCTCTTTGCCTCGGATATCCGGCAAGCCTTGCATTCCCTGTCTCCTCTCATCGGAGAAACGGTTCCGGATGACATTCTGAACGCCATTTTTTCAAAGTTTTGCATCGGTAAATAGGATTCAGTTTTAGCGACTCTTCGTGTATTGATTCGGGGATACAGACGCCCAAATCTCAGGAGAGTATATGACGAAAACAGTCCAGAAAATTGGTGTGCTCGGATCAGGTCAAATGGGAATCGGAATCGCTCAAACCGCCGCTCAGGTCGGTTATGAGGTTCTGCTCGCCGACATGTCGCTGGAACTTGCTGAAAAAGGAAAAGGCAAGATCGCGTCACAACTTAAAAAGCTTGTTGAAAAAGGAAAGCTCACGGAGGCGGAACAGCAACGCATCCTATCTGCCATTCATCCGATGAAGGGACTGGCCGATCTCGCAGGCGCGGATCTCGTCGTCGAAGCGGCGACGGAGAAACCCGAATTGAAATACCAGCTTTTCCGTCAGCTCGATGAAGTCTGCCCAGCGGACACGATCCTTGCGACGAATACCTCCTCCATCAGCATCACGGCCATTGCCGCCCAGACGCGCAGACCTGAAAAAATCGCAGGCATGCACTTTATGAATCCGGTTCCGATCATGAAATTGGTCGAAGGCATCCGAGGCCTCCAGACCTCCGACGAAACCTTCGCGATCGTTCGCGCGGTTTCGGAAAAAATGGGCAAAACGTTTGTCGTTGCCAAGGACATGCCCGGTTTCGCCGTGAACCGTATCCTGATGCCCATGATCAATGAGGCGGTCACTGCGCTTCATGAAGGTGTCGCCTCTGTTGAAGACATTGATACCGCAATGAAACTTGGAACAAACCAGCCCATGGGACCGCTCACCTTGGCGGATTTCATTGGCCTGGACACGTGCCTGGCCATCATGAATGTCTTGCACGAAGGCCTGGGCGATTCCAAATATCGTCCGTCACCGTTGCTGAAACAATATGTGGCAGCGGGCTGGCTCGGGAAAAAAACCGGACGCGGATTTTACAAATATGAATAGCGTCATTCTTGAGTCTGCGAGCCCGGGTGTCGCCATCGTCAAGATATCCCGCCCTCAGGCGCTGAATGCGCTCAACACCGAAACTCTCCTTGAGCTCAAGGAGGTTCTCACGAAGATCGCTTATGACACCAGCGTTCGCGCTGTCGTGCTCACGGGTGACGGCGAAAAGGCCTTCATCGCCGGAGCGGACATCGCCGAAATGAAGGACATGACGATGGCCGAGGGTGTTCGCTTTTCCCAGCTGGGCCACGAAGCCACCAAACTTCTCGAGTTGATGCCCAAACCGACGATCGCTGCCGTCAATGGCTTCGCCCTCGGCGGGGGCACTGAGCTCGCCATCGCCTGCGATTTCATCATCGCCAGCGACAAAGCCGTTTTCGGTCAGCCGGAAGTAGGCCTCGGCATCATTCCCGGATTCGGCGGAACCCTTCGTTTGGCCAAGTTCGTGGGCTATCCGCGCGCGAAAGAGCTGATCTTCTCTGGACGCCGCGTGAAAGCTGAAGAGGCTCTCAGGATCGGCCTCGCGAATGAAATCGTCCCGGCAGCCAATCTCATGAACCGGGCTCTGGAGGTGGCGCAAGACATCGCGTCACAATCGGCCACCGCCGTTGCGGCGGCAAAACGGCTCCTGACCGAGTTCTCGGAATCGGTTGGACTGAATTTCAAGCTGGATTCAGAAGCGCAGTCTTTCGGGCAACTGCTCGGAACGGCCGACCAGCGCGAAGGGATGACCGCGTTCATTGAAAAAAGAAAGCCGGCCTTTGTCGGCAAACAGGGAGACTGATCACATGTTGCATGGATGGCCGGAAACAGACGAATCCAAGAAGCTTCTGCTTGAACAAGTTCGCGCGTTCGCGAAATCGGAAATCGCCCCAAAAGCGGCGGACATCGATCGTGAACATCGGTTTCCGACAGAGATCGTGAAACAGCTCGGCGAAATGGGCCTGATGGGAATGATGGTTCCCGAACAGTGGGGCGGAGCCGAAATGGATGCTGTTTCTTACGCAATGGCGATGGAAGCCGTTTCAGCCGCATGCGCCTCGTCTGGCGTGGTGATGTCGGTGAACAATTCGCTGGTCTGCTATCCGCTCCAGACCTATGGAAATGATGAGCAGAAGAAAAAGTTCCTCACTCCCCTCGCACGCGGTGAAAAGCTGGGTTGCTTCGCCCTTTCCGAACCAGGCGCGGGTTCCGATCCGGGAGGACTGAAGTGCACGGCAGAGAAAGTATCCGGCGGCTACAAGCTTCACGGCTCCAAGAACTTCATCACGAACGGTCGCGAGGCGGATATCGCGATCGTCTTTGCTTCCGTCGACCGCTCCATCGGCCACAAGGGTATTTGCGCTTTCATCGTAGACACCAAGTCACAGGGTTTTCAGGTTTCAAAACTTGAAGACAAGCTCGGTATCAACGGATCTTCCACGGCCGCCCTGTTCTTCGACAATGTGTTCATTCCGCAGGAAAATCTGCTCGGAAAAGAGGGTCAGGGATTCCGGATCGCACTCTCCACTCTGGACGGAGGCAGGATCGGCATCGCCTCGCAAGCTCTCGGCATCGCGCAGGCCGCTCTGAATGCTTCAAAGAAATTTGCATTGGAACGTGAACAGTTTGGCGCCCCGATCGCGAAGCTTCAGGCCATTCAATGGTTTATCGCAGACATGGCGACACGCCTGCAGGCCGCCCGCCTGTTGACCTGGCACGCAGCGAAGATGAAAGACGCTGGACTGAAATACAGCAAGGAAGCGGCAATGGCGAAATTGGCCGCGGCCGAAGCCGCGATGTGGATCACCACCAAGGCGATTCAGGTACACGGCGGTTACGGATACACAAAAGACTACCCTGTCGAACGTCATTTCCGCGATGCTAAGATCACGGAAATCTACGAAGGCACATCTGAGATCCAACGACTGGTCATCGCGGACCAGGAGTTCGCGAATCTCGATTAATTCAGGAGAAAACGTTCATGTCGCCAACCGATTTGGAAGAAGTTCGTAAAGCCAAGGCGGAATGGGAGAAACAACTCGGCGCTCCGCGGCCGGGCCGCTTCACCACGCTGAGCGACATGGAAGTGCCTCTGCTCAGCACACCAGCCGATCTGGCGGATTCAGATTTTGACTATCTTCGAGATCTGGGTTTTCCAGGGGAATATCCCTACACCCGCGGTGTTCAACGGAACATGTATCGCGGCAAACTCTGGACGATGCGGCAGTTCGCAGGATTTGCGACGGCTGAAGAAACCAATGCGCGCTTTAAAATGCTGCTGCAACACGGGCAGACCGGGCTATCCACCGCATTCGACATGCCGACGCTCATGGGTTACGACGCCGACAGTCCGCGTTCAAAAGGCGAGATAGGGAAATGCGGAGTGGCAGTTTCTTCGTTGCAGGATATGGAGCGCCTTTATGACGGCATTCCCCTCGGAGAAGTAACCACCTCGATGACCATCAACGGTCCAGCCATCGTGTTGCTTGCGATGTATCTGGCCGTTGCGGAAAAACAGGGAGTGCCGCGGGAAAATGTGCGCGGCACGCTTCAAAACGATATCCTGAAGGAATACATCGCGCAGAAAGAGTGGCTCTTTCCGGTGAAGCCGGCTGTCGAGCTCGTCGTCGACACGATTGAATACGGTTCCAAGTACTACCCTAAATGGAACACAGTAAGCATCAGCGGCTACCACATCAGGGAAGCCGGTGCGACCGCCGTTCAGGAGTTGGCATTCACGCTCGCTGACGGACTTGCCTATATTGATGCCTGCATCGCACGTGGCATGAGCGTAGATGAGTTCGCGCCACGTTTGTCGTTCTTCTTCGACGTTCACAACGATTTCTTCGAGGAAGTCGCGAAGTTCCGCGCTGCCCGCAGGCTTTGGGCTCGGTTGATGAAGGACCGCTACAAAGCTCAGGATCCCCGCTCCTGGATGCTGCGCACTCATGCGCAGACGGCGGGCGTATCGCTGACCGCGCAGCAGCCGCATAACAATATTGTTCGAGTCGCCGTTCAGGCGCTGGCCGCGGTCATGGGTGGAACGAACTCGCTCCATACAAACAGCATGGACGAAACGCTGTCCCTTCCGACGGATGAATCGGTCATGATCGCGCTCCGTACTCAACAGATCATCGCCGAAGAAAGCGGCGTCGCGAACATCGCGGATCCATTTGGTGGCTCCTATTTCATGGAAAGCCTGACCAATCGCGTGGAACGGGACGCCATCGATTACATTCGCCGCATCGATGAAATGGGCGGCATGGTGAAAGCGATCGAGCGAGGCTTCCCGCAAAGCGAGATCGCCAACAGCGCCTATCATTTCCAACGCCAGCTCGAAGCGAAAGAAAAGGTCACAGTAGGCGTGAATAAATACAGAATCGACGAACCCAAGCGCATCCAGACCCTCACGATCAATCGTGAAGTGGAGCGCCAGCAGATCCAGCGCCTGCAGGCGCTCAAGAGCTCCCGCCCCGCTGCAACGCACACAGCAGCCCTTCAGAACGTCCGGGAGTCCGCTCAGAGTGGCAAGAACATGGTCGGTCCGATCATTGAGGCTGTGAAAGCGTACGCGACTCTGCAGGAAGTCTGTGACACCCTTCGCGGCGTATATGGCGAATACCGCGAAACCGGAAGTTTTTAGTATAAGGAGCATCAGATGAGTTCGACCGACACAAATCCCAACCAGAAAATACGCGTTCTCGTCGCAAAACCCGGCCTGGATGGGCATGATCGCGGCGCTAAGGTCATCGCTCGCGCTCTGCGCGATGCGGGCTTCGAGGTTGTTTATACGGGACTTCATCAAACGCCGGAAATGGTCGTCAGCGCCGCCGTACAGGAAGATGTCCAGGTGGTTGCGGTTAGCCTCCTTTCAGGCGCCCACAATGCACTGGTGCCCGAAATCCTGGATGGTCTAAAAAAAGCGGGATTGAATGATGCACTGGTGCTTGTCGGCGGCATCATTCCCGATGACGATATCGTGGAACTGAAAAAACTCGGAGTTCACGAGGTGTTTACGCCTGGCGCAGCCCTGCAGGATATCGTGGACCATATCCAGAAATATGCGCCCGTTCGTAATTGATTCGAACGTCATTATTAAAAAAATAGGGCGTCCTAAATTTCTTCTCGGCCTTTTTCTTTCTCTACTGGGGTTCTATCTCGCTCTTCGGTTTGGGCCTCTTTGGTATTTGAAGGCGGATGCCCGAGTTCCCGGGGATTTCAACGTATACTGGATCGCGGCCGAGAGACTAAGCCAGGGACAGCGCATTTACTGGTCCACTGATGAATCGCCTTTTAAATACTCTCCGACCTACCTCTATCTTTTTCGATATTCGTTTTTTTTCCTGGAGCACCGACTTGCGGCAGCGCTCTGGACGACGCTCTCCTTAATTACCTACTTCGGCGCGCTCCTCAGGCTCGGAGGACGCCTTCTGATCAAGACGGACTTACAACGTCGCGTTCTCGCGGCCCTTTGTGTCGGCGTTGCTCTATCTTGGCAGGGTTTTCTCGAAACGCTCTCTTATGGACAGGTAGACCTCCTGCTTGGGGCCGGCATTCTTTGGATCACAGCCTCGACACTGGATGACTCTCGACGAGGAACATCAAGGTCCTCTTTGTTCAGAGTCCTTTTGTGGGCTCTGATTCTGATCGTCAAGCCGCATATGCTTCTGATCCTTCTACCTGCGTGCTTCGCATTTGGCTGGAGAGAGTGTTTGTCCGTCCTTTCCGCCACGGCTCTTATGTACGTCGTTCCGGCCCTGTGGATCGGCCCCACTGCATTACTGGACCTGTTTAGAGAATGGTTCCTCTGTTTGCGTGAACAGCAAGATTATATTTTTATGATCGGGAACATCAACCAGTCGATGGGTGCTGTCACGGCGCGACTATCTGGGCAGCTAAGTGCCGTCGGCACTTTCAACACGCTATTTGTCGGTCTCTATCTTGTCCTCAGCGCCACTTTGTTTGTGCTTCGCCGAAACCGTTTCGGGGACGGAAGCAAAGAAGAAAAGCTGTGCTGGCTCGCATACGGTGTTTCCGGCTATCTTCTCGTTTCTCCATTGAGCTGGAGATGGTTCGTTTTTCTATGGGTCCCTCTTGTCGCGATCATGACTTACGTCGACAAAAAAACACTCACTCCACTCCTTGCCTGGGCGCTATTGGCAGTCCTCACAAAGAAAGGGGTCTCACCGCTTCTCGGGGTAAATTTTCCCGACTGGGTAAGTTTCGTGGGCCTCTACATGTGGGCCAGCTTCGTCCTATTTTCTGTCGCTTTCTCCTATCTGCGGAGACCGAGTCTTCAATCAGTCGGCTAATTTCCACGGTTCAAACACTGGACTTATTTGATCTGATCGCTTTTTCTGTGGATATCTCGCGTGGATAAACTTCGAATTAACTGTGGACAACTTTTCTATCCACAAGCTGTAAGCAGGTTTTCCACGCCCCTTCCCCGCGTGTAAGTATTTGTTTTTACGGCTTGCCTCAGAACGATCCACATATCCCCATCTATTTAACCCACAAGTAAAAACGAGAAACAGACCTTTCTATTCAATTATTGTGGACAGAAAACTTCCCTGGTGTCGTTCAAAGTCGCTAGAAGTTCTAAACCGTAATAAATTGCTCAACTAACGCGCCGCATTTCGCCCGATTCCAATTCTACACGCAAACCGGGATGTGGATAACCTGGTGGAAAACCCGCGAAAGGTGAAATCGCCAAAGTTATCCCCAAATCCGGCTGCTTATCCCCATCCCTTGTCCACAGGTTTTCCCGCCCATTTACTCACCAATTCCGGTACCTTAAGTCGGTTTTCCACATCTTCACACGCCCTACTACTACTACTATCTTTAATTTATATAAGAGACCCCATTATGGTAAGGCTCTCCTGAGTGAGGATAAGTCATGAAATTCACCGTAGAGCGTGAGCCTCTATTGGCTGCACTCCAAAAGGTTCAGTCTGTTGTTGAGAAGAGAAGCACCGTTCAAATTCTGGGAAACATCCTTTGCGTTGTGAAAGGAAATCACCTTTCGCTTTCTGCAACAGATTTGGAAGTGGGCATCAAGGTTACTGTGCCTGTCGATATGCAGCAGGAAGGGAAGATTACACTTTCCGCAAAACACTTCGTAGACATCGTCAAGGAACTCCCTAACAAACCAGTTCACTTTTCGCGGAAAGATAATAACTGGGTCGAACTTCTCTGCGATAAATCAAAATTCAACATTGTCAGTCTTTCAGCAGATGAATTCCCTTCACTGCCTCAGTTTGAGGAAAAAACTTATCTGGAAGCACGCACTGAAGCATTGATCGATATGATTGATCGCACGCAATTCGCGGTCTCGACTGATGCAACACGCTATCACCTGAATGGTGTTTTCTTCGAGCACCTTGAAAGCAATGTGATGCGCATGACCGCCACAGATGGCCATCGTCTGTCCTTCGTTGACCAGGAAGTACTGAGGACAGTTCCCGAACTGAAGCGCGGAATAATCATCCCGAAAAAAGGATTAGCTGAACTTCGAAGGTTGCTCACAAGCGATAGTCCCGTAGGTCTGGCTTTCGAAAGAGGCTACATCTTTGCCCGCCTTTCGGATTGCTATCTCTTCGTTCGTCTGATCGATGGGGAATACCCTGACTACCGCCTGGTCATTCCGAAAGAGACCACACGAACGGTGAAGGTCGAACGTGAAACGTTCACGTCAGCCTTAAAGCGTTGCAGTCTCCTTGCTCATGAAAAAAGCAAAGGTGTGAAGCTTTCTGTTCAAACCGGAACCCTCGTCATCACGTCGAGCAACCCTGATATGGGAGAGGCCCGCGAGGAACTCGACATTGATTATTCGGGGGATCCCCTGGAGATCGGTTTCAATTCCAAGTATCTGCTCGAGTACCTAAACGTCGTGAGCTTCAAAGATCTTGAGATTCACTTGAAGGACCGGCTGAGTCCCGGATTGCTGTCCGGCGTAGGTGAAAAAAATCACACTTACGTGATCATGCCCATGCGCATTTGAGTGAAACTCGAGCGTCTTACTGTTCGAAATTTCCGGAACCTGGATTTTTTGGAGCTGGCTCCGGACGAGCGGTTAAATTTTCTTGTCGGCTCTAACGGACAAGGGAAGACTTCGATTCTCGAGGCGATTGGCTATCTGAGTTCTCTCCGATCATTTCGCGGATCTAAATCAGCTGAAGTCATTCGCTGGGGCGAAAGTTTGGCTGAGATCTCCGCGTTCATTCAACCCGAGAAGCAAACAGCAGAGGATGCTGGCGATTGGCGGACGACGCTGAAAGTGAGTTTTGTCACTCACCCTGACCAGAGAGATAAGATAGCGAAGACCGCTTTCATCAACGGGAAACCCTACAAGAGCTCCACTCAGTACCTCAGCCAACGGTTCGGTTCTTTTCATATGGGTTTCCATGCGGTCGTTTTCAATCCTTCAGATCACGATCTTGTAAGGGGCGAGCCTGCCGGGCGGCGGGGATATTTGGATCGCCTGTTAGCAGCCAGCGATCTTGAATACCTTCGACTTGCGCAACGATACCAACGAATCCTGGAGCAGCGGAACGCTGTACTCAGAAACGGAGAGCCTTCGGCTTCGGCGCTTCTTGCGGGATTTACCGAACCTCTTGCTCAAACAGGCTCAGAGATGGTTTTGAAGCGTCTTGAAGCGATGAAAGAGTTAGAAACGCGCGGAATTAACGCACTGTATAAAATCGCGCCAAAATTGCCCTTTTTTAGGTTGAATTATTTCTCAAGTTGGGCTGAAAAAACTCTGCAATTATCAGGATTTACCGAGCCGCCGGGGGGTGCATATTTCACTGGACAGCGCACGCTGCCTTCATTAGAACTTCTAGAAAAAGCTTTTAGGAATCAAGTGTCGAACTTAGGCCCCGCGGAATGGAAAGCGGGCCACACTCTAGTGGGCCCCCACCGGGATGATTGGGGCTTTTCCCTTGGGCAGATGCCGCTGAAAGGACATGGCTCCCAAGGGGAAGTAAGATCGATGCTGCTTGCTCTCAAACTTGCTGAGATCGAGCTTTTCCAAAGCGAGACAGGACACCGGCCACTTTTCCTGCTGGATGATTTTTCTTCCGAACTGGATCAGGAGCGACGTGAATTCTTGATACACTTCCTGTCTGCATCGGGGCTGCAGGTTTTCATTACGACAACCGAGGAACCGAAATATCCGGGAAAGCGGTTTTTGATTTCTGATGGTGCTGTGACGAACGTCTCTTGAATGAGCCCAACGAAAGTAAAACGAAGTTACCATATGGACAATACCCAAGAGCAAAAGATTCAGAACGACTACTCGGCCGACAAGATCAAGATCCTTGAAGGCCTCGAAGCAGTTCGCAAACGCCCTGGCATGTACATCGGGGATACGGCTGTACGCGGCTTGCATCACTGTGTTTACGAAATTGTTGATAACTCGATTGACGAGGCATTGGCCGGGTTTGCAAAGAGCATCAACGTGACGATTCACGTCGACAACAGCGTCACCGTGGAAGACGACGGGCGCGGTATTCCTGTTGGCATGCACAGCAGCGGTATTTCTGCAGTCGAAGTCGTGATGACGAAGCTTCATGCGGGCGGAAAGTTCAACGAAGAAGGCGGAGCTTACAAAGTATCCGGCGGCCTGCACGGTGTCGGCGCGGCGGTCGTGAACGCCCTTTCTGAATCACTGCACGTCGAGGTTCGCCAGGGAGGCAAGGTTTATCGCCAAACCTATAAACGAGGAACACCGGTTGGGCCCTTGAAAGAGGTGGGTGTCACCGATAAGCGCGGCACGCAGACTACGTTTAAACCGGATCCTGAGATTTTCGAAACGCTCGAATTCAGTTCTGACACTCTTGCAGGCCGGTTACGCGAATTGGCTTTTCTGAATAGTGGCATCTGCATAGTTCTAACGGACGAAAGACAGGAGCCCGTCAAGAAGCTCGATTTTCACTACGAAGGCGGCCTGGCCCAGTTCGTCGAATACATAAACAAATCAAAACAGAAACTTCACGACAGTGTCATTTTCTTCGCCGCTCAAAAAGACTTTCTCGGCGTCGAGATAGCAATGCAGTGGAACGATTCGTATACAGAGACCATCACCTCTTATGTAAACAACATCAACACGATCGAAGGCGGAACTCATGTCTCGGGTTTTCGCAATGCCCTTACCCGTGTGGTGAACAAATATGCAGTGGATTCCGGAATCGCGAAGAATCTCAAGGAAGGCCTCACGGGCGATGATATCCGCGAAGGTCTTGCATGTGTGATCAGCGCTAAAGTTCCGGAACCTCAGTTTGAAGGTCAGACCAAGACGAAACTAGGTAACAGCGAAGTCGAAGGATTCGTTAACGGAGCTCTTTACGAGAAGCTCACGAACTTCTTCGAGCAGAATCCGTCAGTGGCCAAGCGGATCATCCAGAAGGGCGTTGATTCCGCGCTGGCGCGAATCGCCGCGCGGAAAGCGCGCGATCTCACCCGCCGGAAAACAGCATTGGACTGGAGCGGGTTACCCGGAAAAATGGCGGACTGTCAGGAAAAGGACCCGGCCCTCTGCGAACTGTTCCTGGTCGAAGGAGACAGCGCCGGCGGTTCAGCCAAGCAGGGACGAGCCAGGAAGAATCAGGCGATTCTTCCCTTAAAGGGCAAGATCCTGAATGTTGAGAAAGCCCGTTTCGACAAAATGCTTTCGTCCGAAGAAATCAAGGTCCTCATTACCGCGCTTGGAGCGGGTATCGGAAAAGAGGATTTCAACATCACAAAACTTCGCTATCACAAAATCGTGATCATGACGGATGCCGACGTTGACGGTTCCCATATCCGTACTCTGCTTCTGACGTTCTTCTATCGCCAGATGAGGGAAATCGTGGAACGAGGTTACCTCTACATCGCCCAGCCGCCGCTTTACAAAGTGAAGAAGGGCCAGAAGGAAAGATATCTCAAGAACGAGCACGATCTGGCGGAGCACCTTCTATCCAGCGGATTGGAAGGCGTTCAAATCAAGTCCGGAGGGACGATTCTTCCGTCCAGCCAGATCGTCCCCTCTCTTAAGGCAGCTGCGCGATTCACGCGCGCAGTGGAGCGCCTGGCGCGCAAGATTCATCCAGAAGTCCTTCGCGGCATGGTTACGCACGGCATGACCCCTGAAACCCTGCAGGACAAGGCCAAATTCGAAGCCACTCTTGCGCGAGTGGCTCAGGACGCTCAGGCGAAGGATGTTCCCTTTGAATATTCGATAGCCAAGGATGCCGAACATAATACCTGGTTCGCGACCACACAGAGCCTCATCAACGGATCCAGGCGAATAGCTCCCATCAATACCACCACCCTCGACTCTCCTGAATACGAAGAACTCTGTAAGCATTATCAGGCGATTCAGGCCATGGGCTCAGGACCGTATACGCTCAGCATCGACGGGAAAGGCGAAACCACCGTCGCCACGGGCGAAGAGCTGGCGATCAAAGTCGTCGAGGTGGCTAAAAACGGCATGATGATCCAGCGCTACAAAGGCCTTGGAGAAATGAATCCAGAACAACTCTGGGAAACGACCATGGATCCCACGCGACGCAACTTCCTTCAGGTCACGGTGGAAGATGCGGTTGAAGCCGACAGTATTTTTTCCGTTCTGATGGGCGACCAGGTTGAACCTCGGCGGCTGTTTATCGAGGAGAACGCACTTCGTGCCAGGAATCTCGATATATGAAATATTCGCGCATTGTCGGTATCGGATCGTATTTACCGGAGAAGGTCTGGCGCAATGATGATCTCCGCGCGTTGATGGACACGTCGGATGAGTGGATTCAACAGCGGACCGGCATCAAGCAACGGCATTGGGTTGACCAGGATTCGACGGAAGGAACGTCGGACCTCGCCTTGAAAGCGGCTGTCGGAGCTTTGGAATCTGCCGGTGTGGCGAAGGAAGAGCTGGACCTTATCGTTGTGGCCACAGTCAGCCCTGACCATGAATTTCCAGGAACCGCCTGCTTTCTCCAGGCGAAACTTGGCGTTTCAGGAATCCCGGCGCTCGATGTCCGGCAGCAGTGTACTGGATTCCTTTACGCCATATCGATAGCTGACCAGTTTATCCGCACAGGCACTTATAAGAAAGTTCTCGTGGTGGGCGCGGAAATCCATTCGCGAGGTCTGGATAAAACCACTGAAGGCCGAGATATGTCCGTGCTCTTTGGAGACGGAGCGGGCGCTGTGGTCATGGTTGCGACGGACGATCCGAATTCTTCCCGGGTGCTTTCCACGCATCTGCATGCGGATGGACGTTTTGCCAAGGAACTTTGGATTCCCGCGCCGAGCAACGCGGGGCCCGGCCCCCGGATCACCGAGGAACACGTGAGAAGCGGGGCGATTTACGGAAAGATGAACGGGAAGTCCGTTTTCGTGCACGCTGCCAAACGCATGCCGGAGGCCGTGAACGAGGCGCTCGCGGCAAACGGGTTCAGCCTTTCCGACATTGACCTTTTCGTTTTCCATCAGGCGAATCTCCGTATCAACGAAATGGTCGCGAAGCAGCTTGGCATTCCCGAAGAGAAGGTTTTCAACACAATCGACCGATTTGCCAACACAACCGCCGCAACCATTCCGCTCGGGCTGCATGAGGCCCTAAGGGTCGGAAAGCTCAAACCCGGAATGTTGGTGGCTACAGCTGCCTTCGGCAGCGGTTTCACTTGGGGATCGGCCCTGATTCGCTGGTAAGCGCAGCATTGAGAGACAGTGGTGAATTATGAGTGATGAACAGAATACCCAGGAAAGAAACGCCACCCCGGTCACGATCGAAGAAGAAATGCGCGGGGCTTATCTCGATTACGCCATGAGCGTCATCGTCGGCCGTGCTCTTCCCGACGTTCGGGATGGCCTGAAGCCCGTACATCGGCGGGCACTTTACGCGATGTATGACTTGGGCAACACGCATAACAAAGCATACAAAAAATCCGCCCGCGTTGTCGGTGATGTGATCGGTAAGTACCATCCTCATGGCGACACGGCCGTCTATGATACAATCGTCCGCATGGCGCAGGATTTTTCTCTGCGTTATCCGCTGGTCGATGGTCAGGGAAACTTCGGGTCCATAGACGGCGATTCCGCGGCAGCCATGCGTTACACGGAAATCCGCATGGCGCGGATCACTGAAGAGCTTCTCGCGGACCTCGACAAGGAAACGGTGGACTTCGGTCCGAACTATGACGATAGCCTGACGGAGCCAAAGGTTTTCCCCACTCGGATCCCGAATCTCCTCGTGAACGGCTCGGCAGGTATCGCGGTAGGCATGGCTACGAGTATTCCGCCGCATAATCTGACCGAAGTCATCGATGCCACGATGGCGCTGATCGATAATCCTGCACTTGATACGGACGGGGTGCTTGCCTATGTGAAGGGACCGGACTTTCCGACGGGGGCGTATGCTTTTGGCGGCGCCGCGCTCAAAGAAGCTTATCGCACCGGTCGAGGATCAGTCACGATGCGGGCGAAGGCGGAGATCGAGACCTACAAAGGCGATCGGGAGCGGATCATCGTCACGGAACTTCCCTACCAGGTTAATAAAGCGCGATTGATCGAAAAGATCGCGGACTTGGTGAAGGAGAAGCGGCTCGAGGGCATCTCCGACCTGCGTGACGAATCCGATCGCACCGGCATGCGGATCGTGATCGAAATCCGAAAAGGTGAAAACTCGAACGTAATCCTGAACAAGCTCTACAAGATGACGCAGCTTCAGGAAAATTTTGGAATCAACCTGCTCGCCATCCATCAGGGGCAGCCGAAGACGTTCAATATCCGCGACATGCTCTGGGCTTTCGTCGAGCACCGCAAAGACGTGGTTGTCCGACGGACTATTTTTGAACTGAAAAAGGCAGAGGCGCGCGCCCATATTTTGGAGGGTCTCAAGCGAGCGGTTGAGAACATCGATGAGGTAATCGCTCTCATCAAAGGCGCTAAAAATCCGGATGCAGCAAAGACCGGATTGATCGAGCGTTTCAGCTTTTCTGAACTGCAGGCGCAGGCGATTCTTGAGATGCGGCTGCAGCGGCTCACCGGTCTGGAGCGGGACAAGATCATTGATGAGTACAAGCAGGTCCTCGCTTTAATCGAGGAACTGAAGCTCATCCTGGGTAGCGAAGCCCGCGTCTACGAAGTGATCAAGGGTGAACTCCTGCACATTCGGAAAACCTATGGCGACGAGCGCCGCACAGAGATTGCGCAGGGCCTGAGCGGTGACTTCGAGGCCGAGGACCTGATTGCGGATGTGGACACTCTCGTTTCCATCACGCATTCCGGTTATATCAAGCGTTCGGATCCCAGCCAGTTCCGCAGTCAGCATCGCGGTGGTCGCGGGATCCGCGGTGTCACGACGGGCGACGAGGATTTCGTCACGGCAATCTACCGCTGCAATACATTGAGTTACCTGCTCTGCTTCACAAACAAGGGCAGGCTGTATTGGCTGAAGGTTTACAAAATTCCGGAAGCCAGCCGCGGCGCGAAGGGGAAAGCCATCGTTAATTTGATTGCGCTCACCCCTGGCGAGAAAATCCAGGCGATCCTTCCCGTTCGCGAATTTCGCGACAGTGAGTATGTCGTGATGGTCACCCGTCAGGGTATCATCAAGAAGACCTCCTTGAGCGAGTTCAGCAACGTCCGAAACGTGGGCATCAACGCGATTTCCACGGATTCCGGCGATGAGCTGATCAGCGCGAAGATCACCGAGGGAAACAATCACCTCTTCCTTTGCTCCAACAGCGGCATGAGCATTCGTTTCAGCGAAGAAGACGTGCGCCCGATGGGGAGGACTGCACGCGGAGTGATCGGCATGAGTCTGGATGAGGGCGATCGCGTCGTGGCGCTTGAAGTTCTGGGGACCGGTGAGCAGGCTCACGAAGTTCTCACGGTCACAGAGAGCGGCTATGGCAAGCGAACGCCTGTGTCCGAGTACCGGCTCCAAAGTCGTGGTGGCAAGGGCATTATCACGATGAAGACCACGGATCGCAATGGCGAGGTCCTCGGCGCACGACAGGTTCTTCCGAAGGACGACGTCATGCTGGTTTCGAATCGTGGACAGATGATCCGGATTCATGTCGGAGAAATTTCCGAGCAAGGCCGAAATACACAAGGCGTTCGCCTGATGACGATGTCGGGCGGAGAAAAAGTGGTATCATTCGAATACATGGCTGAAACAGCGCAGGACATAGCGGCAGCAGCGGCCGGAGCGCTCGCCGCGAGTCTGGCGGACACAGGGGCAGTTGAACCAGGTGAGGGTGATGCCGGATCCGCGGAATGAAATGCTAAGCTGCGATCGAACGGTTCGGCGCGGAAGTTGTCGCCGCATGTTCCCGGTCGCGCTTGCCTTTCTCCTGTTCTCCGCGTGTTCGGTCAACAACGCCAAGAAAAGCTTCGTTCTTGCCGAAAAATTCTGGGGTGACGGACAGTACGGCGCCGCTGTCGTCGAGTTTGAGCGTGCCTTCGTGAAAGATCCCAAGGGCAAGGTGGGCTTGCAGGCCCTTTACCGCGCGGCCGTCACCCAGGCTTATTTTCTGTCCGAGTACGCGGACGCAATCCGAAAGCTGAAAATATACGCTGAAAATTCAGATAACGGCCCAACAGTCTGGGAAGCCAAGAAGCTGGTTGGCGAGCTGTTGTTCTCGAAACTCGAAGATTACGACCACGCCACCCAGCATTACCGCGCTTTGGTGCAGATGGATCCCCAGGCTGCCGAAGTACCGGAGTTTCTATTCAGAATCGGAAAGAGCCGGTTTTATGTAGGGGATTTTGAGGAAGCAATCGCGACCTATCGGCAGCTGACGAAGCAATACTCAAAAACCTCCTGGGCTGAGAAGGCGGCGTATGAAATCGGTGTGGCGTATTTCACGCGTGGGGAACAACACCCGAATGGCCGGGGACCCGTGTTCGAGAACTATCAGGAGGCCATCGACGCATTCGAGGACTTCCTGGAAAAGTACCCGTCAAGCCCCCTTCTCGCCGAAGCCCGTTTTGGGATAGCCTCCTGTTTTGAAGAACTCGACCGCCTTGATGCGGCGCAACAAGCCTATGCGGCTCTCCTGACGAGTTACCCTTCCCCAAAAGTGATTCAAATCAAGTTAGCCAGAATTCGCGAACGCAAAGCGCAGCGGAGTCGCTGAATTCAAAAGCCCGAACCGTTAGAAGAATTGATCCTGGCGTCTATCCGTGCTACCCACCGATAAGTTTTCCATGAATGAAAAAAAGCCTGACCCGACACCCGGACCTAATCGCGATTGGGTCCGGAATCTTGGAATGTTCTCCGTGATCGTGACAGATCTGGTGGGATATACGGGAGCGGGGATCGCAGTCGGTTATTTCGCATGGAAAAAATGGGGAGCACCCTGGTGGGTTTTGCTTCTTTGCAGTGTGGCGGGCCTGGTTCTAGCGATGTATCGCGTTTATCAGGTGTCACAAAAGGTATGGAAATAGTGAGTACGCCTGAAAAAGCCCCGGAAAAAGCCAACCGCACCGACGCAGTCCCGCGCATTTTCGCCTTAGTCAGTGGTGCGTGGCTGGCCATAGCCGGCATTCTTTGCTGGCAACTGAGCCCCGAAGGGCGATCCGCCGCGGCGATTCTGTGGTTCGTCGGGCTGTGGCTGTTATCGGTTCTCGATATTGCTGCTCTCGGAAAAACACTTACAGCCGTGCTTGGCTTGGCTGGCGGCGAAATTCAGGAACCTGAAAAACGCGCAGGAGCGGCAATTCGCGCTTTCTATTGGGGCTTTGTTAAGTTAGCTTGCTTAGGATTTTTCGCCCTGGCCTTAACGAAGGCGGAGGCAGCTCCGGGCATCGGGCTCCTGCTGGGCCTGGGCACATTGGTGATTGTCCCCTTGGCTGGCGGCGTTGTTTGGAGTCAGAGGATTTTGCGAAATGCATGACGAGCATGGTTTTAATTGGCTGTCGTTTCTCGGGGTGGATCTTCATCACTATCCGAGTCACGTGGTGATGGCGGTTGTTGTTTCCCTGCTTCTTATCGTGACCACCTTTATCGCGCGCGGGCAATTGACGCGTGTGATGAATTCGTCGACGGGCGGACTGATTCCCGAAGAGAAGCTGACCTATCGTAATTTTTTCGAGATTGTTGCCGAGAGTCTTTACAAACTCACTGAATCAGTGATCGGCCATCACGATGCACCGATTTACTATCCTGTGATTGGCACGCTTTTCATTTTTATTTTCACGGCCAATGTATTTGGCCTGATTCCCGGCTTCTTGCCGCCGACGGACAATCTCAACACCACATTGGCGCTCGGCGCATTCGTTTTCGTCTACTATAATTATGTCGGTCTTCGCGCCCACGGTCTTGCTTACCTGAAGCATTTCCTTGGCCCGATCATCTGGCTAGCCCCCTTGATGCTCATCATCGAGGTGGCTTCGCACGTGTTTCGTCCCCTCTCCCTGGCACTTCGTCTGCGGGGAAACATCATGGGTGACCACGTGGTTCTCGGTGTTTTCAGCGGTTTGGTTCCTTACCTCCTTCCCGTCATTTTTTATGGGTTAGGTGTGTTTGTGGCCTTCATCCAGGCCTTCGTCTTCTGTCTGATGACGATGGTCTATATTTCCCTATCGACAGCTCATGATCACTAAGAGTGAAAGGAAGGTAATTTCAATGTCACTTCGTAAGGCCGTATTCGTTCTCAGCTCGATTCTCATCACCTTTGGCGCATCCGCTGCCATGGCTCAGGAAGCTGCCGCCAGTGGCGCCAGCGATCCCTACGCCTCTCTCGGCGCGGCGCTCGCAATCGGCCTCGCGGCTTTCGGTGGCGCTCTCGGCCAAGGCAAGACGGCTGTCGCCGCCCTTGAAGGTATCGCGCGCAATCCGGCCGCTCAAGGCAAGATCTTCGTTCCGATGATCATCGGTCTCGCTCTGATCGAGTCCCTTGTTCTTTACGCGTTCGTTATCGCGTTCGTGAAGATCAAGACCTGATCTGATACTGGGTTCAGCTACAAGGAAGGCCGGGCAGATGAAAATCTGACCCGGCCTTTTCTATTTTGAATTCAGCAGTCGATCAGACGGATCTGGTTTTTCCCGACTTGAAAATACGGAATAACCAATAAAGAGATGGAAACAGAACAAATACTCCCGCACTCAGCGCGATCAGCAACAGACGCAAGGTGGAGTCTGGTGCCGCGGCCTCGGCGATTCGGATATCGGGATAGATAAGAAAGGGGTGTTGTGAACTGGCCCAGCCCACAAGAATGAGAGAGACCTGTGTTGCCGCCAGGAACCGTGCAAGACGGTATTCCCGATGCCAAAGACTCGCGAAAGCACCGATCGCCGCCAGGCCTGTTCCGATCTGCAGGGGCCAGGTCCACCAGGAACTCAGCAGCTTGCCTTGGAATTCCTGCGCGTGTTCGGATGCGAGCAATCCCGTGACCAAGGCGAAGAACCCCACGACCGCGCCGGATATCAGCGCCCGTATCCGGAAGTCATCCTGAAGCTCCCTGTCATCGGTCTCAAGCGTCAGATAGACTGCCGCGAGGAAAGCGAAGAGAGCGACAGCAAATAACCCGACGCTGAACTGAAACCAGCCGATCCACGGCCAAAAGAAGCCGGTGGTCGGTATGCCATTGGAGACCCGAATACTTCCTTGCGTGATCGAGGCGAGACAGACGCCGAGAAAAAAAGGCGCGATGATGCTCGAAAGTGCGAAAACCCGTCCCCACAGGATTTCGGATTTTTTTCGTTCAGGATCATATTGCCGAAAAGTGAAGGCCGCCCCGCGAAGCACAATCCCGATCAGCATCAAAGTCAGGGGAATATGCAATGCGATGCTCATTGCGGAGAAGGCAGGCGGAAACCCGGAGAACAGCAGCACAATCACAAGAATCAACCAGACGTGGTTGGCTTCCCAGACAGGAGCGATGGAGCGCTCAATCAACACACGCTGGCGCGCGGTACGAGGTCCGGAAGCAAGGATATCCCATAAACCCCCGCCGAAATCGGCTCCGCCCAGAAGGGCATAAGCAATCAGGCCAACGAGCGCTACCATCGCCAGGGCATCAGCTAGAGAGATCATGCACCCTCCTTTGTTCTTTCAGCATAAACCGGGCTGGCTTTCACATGTCTCCGCAGGATCGAAATAACAGTGACTCCGAGCGCGAGGTATATGAGAGTGAAAACAGTCATCGGGACGAAAAGCCCCGGCATCGGCGTAACGGAATCCGAAGTGCGCATGATGTTATAGATGACCCAGGGCTGCCGCCCCATCTCGGTGACGATCCATCCGAATTCCATTGCGAGAAAGCCCATCGGGCCGCCGATCACCGCAGCGATCAGGAACTTTCTTCCATAGTCGGTCCACCCCTTCCGCACCCAGGTCAGCGCGGCCCAAAGCGAGATGAAAAGGAGATAGCTGCCGAGGGCAACCATGAACTGAAAGGCGTAGTGAACAGCCTCATGGGGCCAGTCAGTTTCCGGGAATTCTTCAAGACCCTTCACCTCAGATCCGAAATCGCCATTGGCCAGGAAAGAAAGTCCGCCGGGTATCTCGATGGCAAAACTTGTGGTGCGGGTTTTCGCATCGGGGATGCCACCAATTCGTAATGGCGCGCCCTTTTCCGTTTTAAACTGACTTTCCATCGCAGCGAGTTTCATGGGTTGGTTTTTAGCTACCTGCATTCCAGCAAAGTGACCTACGGCTGGCTGTAGTACAGCGCACGGCACAGTTAAAAAAAGGCTGATGGCAAGTGCCTTCTTGTGAAAGCCGCTGTTTGGGAATTTGAGCAGGACATATGCGTGAATGGCCGCCACCGCAAAACCGGTCGCCATGTACGCGGCCAGGAGCATGTGCGAAATCAAGTGAAGAGAGGATGGGTTGAGCATGGCGGCGATCGGGTCGACATCCGTAAAGACCCCATTTTCCAGCCGGAAACCCGTTGGGGTATTCATCCAGGCGTTCGCCATGATGACGAAAACAGCGGAACTCGCACCACTGATGGCGACGATTATTCCCGCAAACAGATGCATTCGTTTGCTGATGCGATCCCAGCCATAGAGATAGATGCCCAGAAAGATGCCCTCAGTGAAGAAGGCAAATCCCTCGAGGGAGAACGGCATTCCTATCACGCCACCCGCATGGCGCATGAACTCAGGAAAGAGCAACCCCAGTTCAAACGACAGCACCGTCCCGGAAACCGCACCGACCGCAAAGAAAACCGCGGTTCCCTTTGCCCATGCCTTGGTCAGAAGCAGAAAATCGTTATCCTGCGTCTTGTGCCAGAGGTACTCCGAGATCACCATCATCAACGGCATGGCAATTCCGATGCACGCGAAAATGATGTGAAAAACCAGCGAGATCCCCATCTGCCATCGCGCAAACAGAATATTATCCATGGTGTCTCCGTAAGTGTATGGACTTGAAGCCCAGGGCTCCAACCAGCGGGCCTAGTTTACTCATCGCTGGAAGTCCGCTGCAAGAAAAGAATGTTTGCTTAGAGGTAAGATTTCAGGAAGGCGCCTGTATCGCTGTTTTTTTCACAGCAGATTTCTTCGGGCGTTCCGGCAGCGATAACGCGCCCCCCACCCTCGCCGCCTTCTGGGCCCATGTCGATGATGTGGTCTGCAACTTTGATGATATCGAGGTTATGTTCGATCACGATCACTGTATTTCCCTGGTCCACCAGGGCTTGCAGAATGCCAACGAGCTTATTCACATCGTCAAAATGAAGTCCTGTTGAAGGCTCGTCCAGAATGTAGACGGTTTTTCCGGTACTTCGTCGAGACAGTTCCTTCGAAAGCTTGATGCGTTGCGCTTCCCCGCCGGAAAGAGTTGTCGCGCTCTGCCCCAGACGCAGATAACCAAGGCCAACGTCGTTCAGAATTCGAAGTTTCGTCTTGATGCCGGGGACCGCATCGAAAAACTCCAGGGCCTCGGAACCGGTCATTTCCAGCACTTCCGCAATGTTCTTGCCTTTATATCTGACGTCGAGCGTTTCGCGATTGTAACGACGGCCTTTGCAAATATCGCACTCCACGAATACATCGGGCAAAAAGTGCATCTCGACCTTCGTGACGCCATCCCCCTCGCAGGCCTCGCATCGCCCGCCCTTCACGTTGAAGGAATATCGGCCGGGGCTGTAGCCACGAACTTTGGACTCCGGAAGACTGGAGAAGAGGTCGCGAATGAGACTGAACAAACCTGTGTAGGTGGCCGGGTTTGACCGCGGGGTTTTTCCAATCGGGCTCTGGTCGATATCGATCACCTTATCGATATGTTCGAGGCCCTTGATCGAGCTGACGCGAAGGTCGCCGGTCTCCACGCGGTAAAGCTGATGCGCCAATGCAGGGTAAAGAGTGTCAATTACGAGAGTGCTTTTGCCGCTGCCGGAGGTACCCGTCACGCACGTGAACAAGCCGAGCGGAAAATCCACTGAAACACCCTTCAAGTTATTCAGGGTGGCACCGGCAATGCGAATGGCCTTGCCCTTGGTCATTTTTCGGCGAGCTTTTGGTATGGGGATCACAAACTCGCCGCGAAGATACTTTCCTGTCAGGCTTTGCTTCGATTTTGCAATTTGCGCCGGCGTTCCGGCGGCGACGACGTGTCCGCCCTCTGTCCCGGCACCAGGACCCATGTCGATCACCCAGTCGGCGGCTTCAATCGTCTCGCGGTCGTGTTCAACCACGAGTACGGTGTTGCCCATGTCTCGTAACTGCATCAGCGTTTGCAGGAGTTTGCGATTATCCTTTTGATGAAGACCGATACTGGGCTCGTCCAGAACGTAAATAACGCCCACAAGCGAACTTCCGATTTGCGTGGCAAGGCGAATGCGCTGGGCTTCTCCCCCTGAGAGAGTCTGGGCCGACCGGCCTAGGCTCAAATAGCCAACACCCACATGATTCAGGAACCCCGCACGTTCGCGGATTTCCTTCAGTATTCGCTCAGAGATCAGCTTTTCGCGTTCCGTCAGCGCTATTTTCGCGAAGAAGCCCTCCAGACTGCCAATCGAAAGAGCGCTCAGGTCGGCGATGTTGCTGCCAGAGATTTTGAATTGAAGGCTTTCCTTACGGAGCCGCGTTCCTTTGCATTCCGGACAGGATTCTGGAGGTCTGACGATCGTCGCAGTGTCGTACTCCTCGTCCACCGTGAGTTCCTCGCGCGCGATATATCCCAGGCCGTCGCAGTGAGGGCAGGCACCCATCGGGCTGTTAAAAGAAAAAGTTCGGGGCTCCGGAGAGGGATAGCTGATTTGACACTTGGCACACGCAAACTTTTCCGAGAGCAATGTTTCGCGGGTCTCGCCCTCGCTAGAGCTTTCCAATATCAGCATGCCATCGGACAGCTTCAAACCCAGTTCAACGGAGTCGCTGACGCGAGCGGAAAGCGTTCCGCGATCTCCTTTTATGATCAAACGATCCACGTAAACCGCTATGTCGTGTTTCCTGTTTCGATCCAGCGTGATTTCGTCAGACAGGTCCCGTACCTCTCCATCGATGCGGACACGGACGAAGCCACGCTGTCGGAGTTGGTGAAGCTCCTTTTGGTACTCCCCCTTACGTCCGCGAACGAGCGGAGCCAATATGGAAAGCCGGGTGCCCTCGGGAGATGAAAGGATGAGATCGGCGATTTGTTGTGGAGATTGGGACTGAATAGGATCACCGCAGGACCAGCAGTAAGGCTGCCCGATTCTGGCAAAAAGGAGACGTAGGTAATCGTAAATCTCCGTGACCGTCCCGACCGTGGACCGAGGGTTGTAGGACGTGGTGCGCTGTTCGATCGAAATGGTGGGGCTCAGGCCCGAGATGGACTCCGCGTCGGGTTTGCTGAGCTGTTCAAGGAACTGGCGTGCATAGGCAGAGAGACTCTCGACATAACGCCGCTGCCCTTCCGCGTAAATGGTATCAAAAGCAAGGGATGACTTGCCTGATCCGGACGGGCCTGTCAGGACCACGAGCCGATCTCGGGGAATCACGACATCGATGTTCTGAAGATTGTGGACGCGCGCTCCGCGAATCACGATCGCTTCATCAACTTCGGACAAGGGACCTCCGCATCAGGCGGATACTACAACATCCGTAAAAGGTTTCCTACGGTCCATGTACCGGGCTGCCCTCAGGACGAAAGGCGTGCGGCCAAACGGATGGCGGCCAACATACTCGACGGATCGGCGAGCCCCTTGCCCGCGATGTCAAAGCCAACGCCGTGGTCCACGGATGTTCGGATAATCGGCAGGCCCAACGTGATATTGACGGAGCCTGCGAAATCCAGGAGCTTCACCGGAATAAGCCCCTGGTCATGGTACATGCAAACGACCGCATCGCTGCGGTCCTTTCGGGAAAGCGCGATGTGTTTGGCGAAAAAGGTGTCCGCAGGGTGGGGACCCGAAAGCACCATTGTTTGCGTCGCGCTGGCACACAGCTTTTTCAGTACAGGCGAGATAATGCGTTGCTCTTCCGTGCCGAAAATGCCGCTTTCGCCCGCATGAGGATTCAGTGCAAGAACGGCAATTTTCGGTCGGCGAATCCCCCACCAACGCCTCAGGTGGTCAGCCGTTATCGCGATGGTCTCCTCGAGCGCGCGCCTGGTAAGCGTGGGCGGGACCTCAGCGAGGGATAAGTGAGTGGTCACCAGGGCAACTCGAAGCTGCTCGTTGGCGAGCATCATCACCACCTTTGGGGTCTTCCTGCCCTTTCGACAAAGATGAGCGAGAAACTCCGTATGACCAGGAAATGGAAATCCGCCCGCCTGAAACCGCTCTTTCGAAATGGGTCCGGTCACAATAGCCCGGGTGACGCCTGCTTGAGTCAACCGCACAGCCTCCTGGATCGCCCACCCGCTCTGGAACCCTTCCAGGTGGGGGACGCCCGGGACTTCAGCCGATTCTGGAGCGGACAGAAGGAGCACTGTTTTGCGCCTGTCAGTAAGACGTTTTCTGAAACCCGGGCGGGTAAGTTCCGAGGCGTCCACTAAGTCGAGTGGAACGCCCATCTTTTCGAAAGGCTTTCGTGCGCCGATGCATAAAAGACGAATGCCGAACTTCGCTTCAATTCCCGACCGGATGGCCTTCCAGGTGATCTCCGGACCTATTCCCGCAGGATCTCCAGGGGTGAGTGCGATGAATCGGGCCACGATGAGTCGCTCAAGGATTGTTAGGAATGGCGGTGGACGCTTCGCCTGCCCGATGAATGAAGGCGTTCTGGGCCTGGCGTTCCAGCCACAGGGATATCTGATGCTGGTACTCGGCGGCGAGCAGCTGTGCGCGAATCTCGTCCTTCATTTTCTGAAGACGATCTGAGTCATCGGACCGGACATCGGCCAGCCGCAGAAGAAAGTATGCCCCTGAGGCAGGTCCCCCGAACACGGCGCTGAGACCGCCGATTTTCATCTGCTTCACTTGCTCGCGAATCGCGGGAACCATCTGGTCCTCAGTGAGAAAGCCCAGGTCGCCACCGGATGGCGCGCTCGCATGATCGCTCATTTTTCGAGCAACTTCCGAAAAGGATTCTCCACCCTTGATTTCAGAGAGCGCGCGCGCGGCAACCTCTTTTGCAGCAGCGGCGTTCTTGTAGTTGGAAATGGAAACCGAAATGATCTGTAGCGAATAGGACAGCTGTGTTCCAGCCGTTCTGCTGTACTGATTGTAATAATAATTTTTGACGTCATCATCAGAGATCGTGGCCTTCGTGCGAATGTCACGGTCAATCAGATTTCGTTTGCTCGCACTCATGCGAATCAGCTCAAAGTAATCATCAAAGGAGTAGCCTTGCGCCGCCAGAGCGCTCTTGAGCGCGGCCCGGTCAATCCGATTGGATGCCTGAATTGAGTTGATCTCCTGCTCGACTTCCGCATCGCTTACCGGGAATTGTTCGGCTATCAATTTTTCATTGATCAGAAATGTGGTGATTTCGCTGTCGGAAGCGGCGGCCCCCTTCGAGGCCAGGGGGTTTCCTGAAAACAGAGGGTCGAGCTGGCTGCGAAGACCGATTGTATGGCGGAACTTTTTCAAATCGGATCGCAAGATCAGAGACTGGTTGGCCGATGCCTCCAATCTATCCACCAGAACGGGGGCCGCAAAACCCGCAGGCGCACCGAAGGCTAGAGGCGAGAGACATGAAATGACCAGTAAACGCCAGGCGCGCCGTGAAGGTATCATCATCCCTATTTTGTGGCACAAGTGACGACCCGTCCGCAAGTGCGGACAGTGTTACTTGAGAAGACCGGGCTGGATACTTACCTTGGCCTTTTTGCGCAGGCCCGCCATGTAATTCTCGAAAATTTCCGCACGACGCTCCTCGAACACCAGCCGCTTCACCTGGGCCTTGTCGACCTCTTCCCAGGGACGAACCGCAGTCAGGCGAATGATGTGATAGCCGAACTGGGTTCTGATAATTCCGCTGGTTTTGCCGGGAGCGCCGAGTTTGAGAGCGGTCTGATAGTAGACCGGGTCAAGTTTGTCTTTTCCCTGGAAGTCGAGATCGCCTCCCATTGGCGCAGCGGTCCCCTCTGAGAAGCGCTGTGCCATTTCCGCGAAGCTGGTGCCCTGCTTCAGACCGTCAGAGATCTTTTTCATTTTGGCCTGAGCGGCCCTGTCCGATTCAGCGTCCGCGTCGGGGCGTAGCGAAATGAATATGTGGCTGGTCCGCAACTCTGGATATTTTGAGTAATATCTCTTTGCTTCCTGTTCCGTGACATTGATGCCTTCGAACTGCTTACTCAGCTGGCGGTCAAGAAGTGCGTGATAAAGGACGGTATTCATCCTTTCCTGCACCTCCGGATCCTTGTCGAGGCCCAGTCGACGCGCCTCCTGGACACCTAGTTCGCGTTTGATCAGATCGTCGAGCATTCCCTGTTTGCTCTGGGCTTTCACCTGATAAAATTTGGTTACCTCGTCGAACTTCCGGTTGAAGTCTTCAAGCGTAATCGTCGCACCGTTCACCTTTGCCAGATCGGTTGCGTAGGCTGGTGCGATTGCGAATAGGAGGAGCGTGCTCAGTATGGGCGCTACTGCGGCATTTCGATTGGTCATAGGAAAAAAGTAGCACGAATTAGGCAGTTCGCAACAGTCCTTAACGCGGACCAGGCGTTGCCGAGTCGTTTATGAGGCGGGCGACAAGTCCTTCAAGACCGAAAAACAAATCCCGAATTGAATCCACCTTCATGGTGGCCACGAACCTGGAGTCAGGTGTGAGCTGATAGTTCATGGGTTGAGATGCCATCAAGGCGATGGCCCGCGTTGGGTCAAGGCGACTGCGCGAGCCTGGCTGCAATGAGAGTTTCTGAGGACCCAGCGTCAACGCCTCGATGCCGGTGCTCTTCAGCAGAAGTTTGATTCTTATCAACCAGAGCAGGTTTTTTGCTTCGGCCGGCAGTCCGCCGAAGCGATCCGCCAATTCATTTTCCAGATGGTCGATCTCCGCGTCATTGCGGGCCGCAGAGAAGCGGCGATAAAGCGCCAGCCGTTGGTGAACGTCCGGAACGTAGGACTCGTCCAGAAATGCCGGAAACGGAATCTTGATTTCAGGTTCCCTTTCCAGGAGTTCCTCGGCAGGCCGGCCCTGAATGTCGTGAATCGCCTCTTCGAGAAGTTCCGTATAAAGCTCGAACCCGACGGCATCAATGTGACCGGACTGCTGAGCGCCCAGAAGGTCACCCCCACCCCGGATCTCAAGGTCGTGGTTAGCGATGTTGAACCCGCTTCCAAGATCAACGAACCGCTGAATCACCTCGAGGCGCTGTTTGGCGTCTGCGGTCAGCGTGCCGGTTTCCGGCACCAGAAGATAGGCATACGCGCGCTCCTGCCCTCGGCCCACGCGACCCCTGATCTGATAGAGCTGGGCCAGGCCCAGAGTATCGGCGCGCTCTATAATGATGGTATTGGCGGACGGCAGGTCGAGGCCTGATTCGATGATGGTCGTGCAAACCAGGACATTGGACTCCTTCTTGTAGAAGGCAAGCATCTCTTTTTCGAGATCCTTCTCCGAGAGCTGCCCATGTGCCACACCAATCCGTGCATCCGGAACCAGCTCGCGGATCTTGGATGCGGCGGAGTGTATGGATTGCACCCGGTTGTGAAGATAAAACACCTGTCCTCCGCGTTTCAGCTCCTGTTCAATGGCGGTTCGAATAAGGCCTTCGTCAAATCTTGAGACGTAAGTGCGGATTGGCAGGCGGTCGACGGGCGGTGTTCGGATGAGACTGATATCGCGCAGACCCGATAGGGCCATGTGAAGCGTTCTCGGAATCGGCGTTGCCGTGAGCGTGAGCACATGGGTATTCACCTTCATGGCCTTGAGCTTCTCTTTGTGTTCAACGCCGAACCGATGCTCCTCGTCCACGATCAGGAGGCCGAGATCGCGGAACTTCACGTCAGCTGAGAGCAGGCGATGCGTTCCGATCAGTATGTCAATTCGTCCTGCGGCCAGCTCCCCGAGGAGGCGCAGTTGCTCATTTCGCCCCTTGAATCGAGAGATGGAATCAACGCGAATCGGAAAATCCTTCAAGCGCTCCTTGAAAGATTGCTCGTGTTGAAACGCAAGAACTGTGGTCGGAACCAGGACGGCAACCTGTTTTCCATCACTCACGGCGCGGAATGCCGCACGAATCGCGACTTCAGTCTTGCCATAGCCCACGTCTCCGCATACGAGTCGATCCATCACCCGCCCGGATTCCAGGTCTTTCAGAATGTCGTTCACAGATCGGAGCTGATCCGGCGTCTCTTCGAACGGGAACTTCGCCTCAAATTCCCGGAAGGATGAATCGCGAGGTGAAAAACGCACACCGGGGCGGATCTTTCGCTCCGCGTACAATTGCACGAGGTCAACCGCAAGCTTCCGGACCGCGTCCTTGACCTTTTCCTTGGCCTTGGCGAATTGCTGGCTTCCAAGCCGATCGAGGGCGACATTTTGGCCTCCTACATATTTCTGAACGACATTCAGCCGGTATACAGGAAGGTAAAGCTTGTCTTTGTTCGCATACTCGATCTGAAGAAAATCGCTTGGGGCCCCGGATAAATCGAGACGTGACAAGCCGAGGTACCGCCCGACCCCGTGGTCAACGTGGACCACGGCATCTCCGATCGAGAGATCAGACAGAGCGCTCAAGCCTGCCCAATCTTTTGCCGCCGATTCGCTGCGTTCCGAAGGAACCGAGCTGCCGCGAGCATTGCGCGCATGCCGGCTTCCGAGCACCTCATCATCCGTCAGTACGATCAGACCTTCTGCTGGCCAGCGAAAACCAGAGGACAGGGCGCCTTGAGCCAGGGTCACGAAGCCCGCGGCCGGAACCCCGCCCATCTGGCACCGTATGCGACGCTCCTCAAGCAGGAATTTGATGCGTTCGATTTGCCCCTGGCTTGAGGCAAGCACCAGCACCTTGAATTTTTCGGAAATAAAGGTCCTGAGTCGGCTCTCGAGATCCCCGAGTGATTGTCGCGAGCCGCGCGCCAGATCCGAATTGCCCTCGATTTCGAGCCGATAGTGTGTTTTCGGCTCCGTCGTGAGATCGGGGCCCGAGCTCAAAGTGAGCTGGTCCAGAAAAAGTGACGTGCGGACGCGAAGGGTGTCTCTTTGATTCCCATCAAAAAGGAAAAGCTCCTGAGGAGCCGGGGCAATGACGCGCGATTCGGGGGCCTCAAGCGCGCGCGCCCTTTGTTCCTCAAGATAAGAAGTCCACTGTGCTTCACATTCAAGTTCGTCATTCCAGAGAACATGGAGATCGTCCGGAAGGTGGTTCAGTGCGGTTTCAGGCTTCTCATAGGCGAATGACGCCCACGCATCCGAGTGGTCCGGGTAAATTCCGGCATGCACCGTGCTCATGATGGGATCACGAATCGCGCGCGAGATGCCGACGTCGTCCGCTCTCGCTTTCAAGCGGTCCCGCACAAGAGGCGCGGTGGAAGAATTGATCAAAACCTCGCGCGCAGGATACAGGTCAATGGAAGCCAGCTTTGTCGTAGCGGCACGCTGACTGGCCGGGTCAAATTCCCGCAGCTGTTCGACTTCGTCGCCAAATAGTTCGATACGAACCGGCGAATCTCGATCGGGAGGATAAACATCGATGATCTCACCGCGAACTGCGAAGGTTCCCGGATCCTCGACCGGATCCACTCGCAAGTAGCCGGCGTTTAGCAGCCGGGTGACCAGCTGCTCTCGGGAGCCGATCGAGGTTTCGACAAGGACACGTATTCGACTATCGGCGAAGACCTGCTTCGGGATGGTGGCCTGGAACAACGCTGGTAATGAGCTGATGATGATGCGGGGCAGGTTTCCTGAAGCCGCCAACGCGAGAAGGCGAGCGCGCGCCAGGCGCGTTCGGATGGAAGGTGCTATAGGGCTGTATGGAGACTGTTCCCAGGCGGGCAGCTGGATGACCCCGGGTAAAGCCCCTCCTTCGAGTCCGGTGCTGAGTGCATCGACATCGGCCGCGAACTCGGTAACCACATCGTCCGTGGGACAGATGACAAGAACCGGCGAGCCCGTTTCCCGCGCAAAGCGCGCCGCAAGAAGTGCGCGGGCGGGCTGCAAGGCGCTCTGGACGCGCACTCGCCCCCGACTTTGGCGGACGGAGCGCAGAATTTCCTCGATTCGGCCCGCAGTCATGTGAATGATGAATCTACTTACCTTGACACTAAATTTCAACTTCAGTAATCTTTTCGCGAGCTTCTAATTTAGTGGAAAGCGCCTCATCCCGGGCAACCGGAGAACAGGGAGAAGATGCCCAGCGGCTGGGACGTTTATTACGTGGTGTTTTTGTCGGCGTTCCTGGCGCTCGCCATTCCTTGCGCGCTTTGGATCGGATCCGCTTTTTTCAAGCAAAGATCCGGCGTTTTGGCTTCGGAATCCGAATCCAGTCCGCGCACAGATGATGGTTTCGTGAACAAGAAAGTGAATGCCAGGTTCTTTCTTGCGGCAAACGCCTCACTGACCCTGATAGCGCTCGCGCTGGCCCTGATCCCTTGTGTGGGCACTCTGGCCGATGCGGATCGCGGCGGGTTCGCAGGAGGCTTTATTTCGGTTTTGGTGATTTCCGGGCTCGCGGCACTAGGCCTTCTTTATGCCGCAAGAAAGGGTGACTTGAGCTGGCTTCGAACCTATCAACAGGACCTTGAACGTGAAGCGCGCTCTCTGCGGGTCGAGCCCGAGGCGGAGACGTTGGAGGATTCCAAATGACCGGGGGGCTCTATCTTTCCACCGTCGGCCGGGTGTTGAATTGGGCACGGTCCCAATCGTTATGGTTTCTTTCCGTGAACTCGGGATGCTGCGCGGATGAGCTTTTGAACACGATCGGGTGCCGTTATGATCTCGAACGTTATGGGTGCGCCCTTCAGGCGGATCCGAAACAATCGGACCTGCTCATAGTGAGTGGTCCGATTTCGCGGAAGGCAGCGCCTTACCTGAAGCAACTTTATGATTCCATGCTCGCGCCGAAACATGTGATGTCCATAGGCGCTTGTGCGAACTCGGGTGGCGCATTCGGCCCAGAGGTGAGTTACTCCGTCGTGCCTGGTTTGAACCAGGTGCTTCCGGTGGATGTATATGTTCCGGGGTGTCCGCCGAGACCGGAAGCGATCATGAATGGTTTTTTAGCCTTGCAGGATAAGATTCGTGGAAACAAACGCGCTCTTCGCCAAGATTAATAAGCTCCCGGAAGGATGGGTTCTGGAACGCGTGCGTTTCGGGCGGTCGCAGACCGCGTCTATCTGGATTGAGGGCGGAAAAGTCATCGAAATCGGTCGATTTCTCAAGGACGACCCGAACTTTGATTTCGACTGGCTGGAGAACGTTTCGGTCGCGCAGCTCGATCGCGTCTTCGCGATCAGCTATTTCCTGCGTTCCAGAAATTCCGGGCATACGCTGGTTCTTCGCTGTTCAGTGGACGTTCCTCCAAACAAGCAGGATAGAGTCGAGTTCTTCTCCGTTCAGGAGGTCTGGGAAGCGGCCGCGCCCTTTGAGTCGGAAATTTCTGATCTCTTCGGGATCGTTTTCAGCTCAAACGAGAAGAGCATGATGTCTGCATTGACGGGGGAAAAAGGATTCGGCGGCTTTCCACTCCGCAAGGACTACACGGCAGGCGTGCCGCTTGGGGAGGATGGCTGACGTGTCGATCCAGCATCCACTTGAGGAGTGCCTGAAAACGGATCTTGCAACGTGGGAAATCGGTCCCTACGACGCAGCATTGCCCGGTCCGATGAAGCTTCGATTATCTCTTGATGGAGAGGTAGTGGTGTCAGCTGCGTATGAAACAGGCTTTCTGCATCGAGGCCTGGAAAAGGCGTTTGAGCAGCAACCCTGGCGGGCGGTCGTGGCGTATTCCGATTACCTCGATACCGATGGGTCCATTTTTGGAGAGCTCGCTGTCTGCCTCGCGGTCGAAGAAATAGCTCGGATCGAGGTGCCACGCCGGGGTCAATACGTAAGAGTCCTTCTGTCCGAGCTGGGCCGAATTTCGGCGCATCTCGGCTATATCGTTCGTGTCGCGAAGGCAATGAATGCGGAAACAATCATTCACTACGTGCTTCGCGACCGGGAGCGGGTACTTGATCTCTTCGAGCTTGCCACCGGCGCGCGATATACTTTGAATTATCTACGGTTCGGAGGAATTCAAACAGACATCACTGACGGCTTCGTCGAGCGTGTTCTAGAGGTCTGTGAACTGTTCCGTGTCCGGTTGAAGGAATATAATGACCTGTTCACCTACAATCATGCGTTTTTGAAGCGGACGCAGGGGCTCGGGGTGCTTTCAGCTGATCGCGCCGCTGCGTTGGGTGTCACGGGACCGAATGGACGCGCCTCCGGACACGCCTTTGATGTACGAAAGGCGCATCCCTACTCGGGCTATGATCTCTTTGATTTCGCGGTACCTTCGGCCGGCGGAATAGAGCGTGATGAGGGAGCCTCTGTTGGCGATGCCAACGATCGTTTTCTGCTGAGGCTCCGGGAGATCTCGACCAGTGTTGATCTCCTGAAGCAAGCCGCCGAAGGAATTCCCAGCGGTGAATTCAATTACTTCGGATGGGGCGAGAAAGCGATTATTCCTTCGGGAGAGGCTTACTCACGAGTGGAAACCTCAAGAGGGCTGTTGGGGTGTCATGTCGTTTCGGACGGAGGTCCCAGTCCGACCAGGATTCAATTTCGGCCACCTTCCTTGGCGCATTTTTCAGCCATCCCGGAATTGGTGAAAGGTATCCGTCTTGAAGACTTGCCCGTACTGCTTGCCACGCTCGACCCGGGGATTTCGGAGGCCGACAGATGAGCTGGATGTCTCCCTGGATCGAGGGGATCGGAATACTCGACTCAGCTCCGGCCTGGGTTCTGGCGGCGCTGAGTCTGATTGTAATTTATATTTTCATTGTTGTGCCATGCGCGGCTTTGATCTCTTACCTCGATCGAAAACTGACAGCTGATTTTCAGGCTCGCGTCGGACCGAACCAAGCGGGTCCGGCTGGAATCTTTCAGCCCCTCGTGGATGGCCTGAAGCTTCTGCAGAAACAGCCCCGCGACCCGGTATCCTGGCGCGAGGCTGCATGGCTCTCCGTGCATACGATGGCGCTCTATTCCACAGTCGCGGTTCTTCCGCTCGGCTCCGCCGTTCTTTTGGTGGACACCGATATGAGCGCGTTTCTTCCTTTCTGGTCTGCATTGGTCCTTGCGCTTGGAACGATGCTCCTGGGGTTCAGCCAAAGCGGGGTTCCCGGTTGGTTCGGTGGAATTCGTGTGGCGGCCCAGACATTGGCCGGAGCTTTCCCGGCGCTCATCGCGCTTCTTTGCTCCGGTGTTGCGGCAGGAGGATTCCGTTGGAGCCTTCTTGCTGCCGCCCAAGGCACCTCCCCTCTTCAGTGGACAGCGTTCGCGAACCCTTTTCAGTTCCTGGCCTTCGCCGTTTTTGTGGTGAGCGGGCTGGTGACTCTCGGTATCCCGCCCATGGATGCCCCATTTTCATCGACGGATACGCATGGTGGCGTATCCTCCGGACTCTGGGGACGTCGATACATCCTGTTTCGACTCGGACGTTTTTACGGATTCTTTCTCTGGTCCGTGATCGCCGTCACGATTTTTCTGGGGGCATGGTCGCTTCCGTTCGGCGGCTCGGATTACCTTCGAGAGCAGGGCTATCTGCGTCTTTTGCAGACCCTGGAGCTGCTCTGGTTGTTGCTAAAAACCCTCCTCCTGATGATTCTTGTGATCTGGGCCGCCAGGGTGAACCCGCGCACGCGGGTGGATCAGGTGACGGACTTCGCCTGGACTGTCCTCAGTCCCTTTGCCCTGCTGGCCTTGATTGGCGCTAGCGTTGTGGTGGCGTGGGGGTACTTCCAATGAGGGGTTCGGTTTTTTCAACGCTGGTCGCGTATCTCAAGGATGTGCTCTGGGCCCTTCGGTCCGTCTGGGGTTCCTGTCTTACCGCGGTTCCTTATCTCTTCGGATCGGGCGATCTCCATCGTGAGGTCACCGAACTTTATCCGGATCCGATTTCCTCGAAAACGCCCGACGATCTTCCCGCGAAATCCAGAGGCTTTCTTTTTAACGATATTGACCGCTGCTCGGGTTGTCGCGAATGCGAGAAAATCTGTCCGGCACGATGCATCCGGATCGAAGCAGAACCCGCTGCCGACGAATCCAAGATATGGATCTCCGTATTCGACGTCGATTTTTCGAAATGCGTCTTTTGCGGTATTTGCGTTGAGGTTTGTGGCCCGAACTCCTTGCGCCACACGCGCGAGTTTGAAGGTGCTTCCTATTCAAACAATGAGATGGTGACTCGTTTCGGACGCGGTTGGGTAAGCCCTGAACAACGAAAAAAATGGGCGGCAATGAGACGGCAGATCGAAGAGGAAGACGGGGTGCGTTCATGATTCACTGGCTCTTTGCCGCAGCGACAGTGGCAGCCGCGCTCACCGCGACGTTCGCTTCCAATTTCAGGTTGGTTATTCTTGCCCTATGGGCGGCCGGTTTGGCTGCTGGGGGAATGTACATCACCCTGGGTGCCGAGCTTCTCGCCATCGTTCAATGGATCGTGTCCACGCTTGTCGCTCTTTCTTTTGTGTTTTTTGCGGTCATGTTCGGGGAGCTCTCCCCTGTTCCGAAGCAACCTGTGCGGCGCAGCGGCCTGTTTGTGATAGGTGCGCTTTTTGCGGCCGTCGTGCTTCCCTGTGCCGTTTGGATCGGGAGCCCTGCGGTCCCGAACGAACTTCTCGGACCCCCTTCGAGGGGAAATGATCTGGCATCGCTCGGAACCCTTTTAGTGGAGGAACATTTCCTCTCTTTGGAGATCCTCGCTCTTACGCTGTTTCTGGCTCTGGTTGGCGGGGGCGTGATTGCTCGTCCAGACAAGCTGCTCTCCGTTGCGCGGCGAAAGGATCGGCATAAATGATATTACTGGTTTCCGGACTCCTGGGCGGGTTGGGTTTGGCCTGTATCGTATTGAGAAGAACTCTTCTTGGAATTCTCGTCGGCGTTCAGTTGCTGATACTTGGAGCCACGATGATGTTCGTCCTTTCCGGAATTTCATCGGGCGCCAGACCAGAGGGGCATCTGTTCGGATTTTTTATCGTGCTAGGAGCCGTTGCGCAGCTTGCAGCAGGCTATGCGCTTGCAATCCGGCGGTTTTATCTTCGGGGTCAGATCGACATGGATGAGTTGAGGACGTTGAAGCGATGATGATCGAAACGCCTGTCCTGTTATTTAGCGCCGTACTGTTTCTTCTCGCCTCCGGCCTCCTTAACCTCATCTGGGGCCGGCGCTTTCCACGGCAATTTGGCTGGATGACGGGCTTCGGTCTGACTGTTCTGTTTGCCTCCGCGGTTTACGGCTGGAATGAGCTGATTGCAGAGGGTGAGCTTTCGAAGATATTTTCCCGCGGCTGGATCCTTCCTTACAATGAGCCGGGAGCCGTCACGGTAGGCATTTATCAGGATGCGCTTGGGCTGGTTGCGATTGCGTTGATCTCGATTCTTTCCGGTTTTATGATGTTGGATACGCTTACGCGAGCGCCCGGTGCTGATTGTCGGCGGGAGCGGGTTGTTGCGGCCATATCGATGAATTGCGCCGGAATAGCGCTGGCGTGGCTGGCGCTTACGCCTTGGCTGTCAGTGATCGGCATCAGTATTACGGCATTGGGCGGTTTTCTCGCTCTGGGCGATAAGTGGGGCGAAAGCGACGAAGAGGCCATTTCCGCGACCCGTTACGCGTGGGCGAAGTGGTGGGGTATCATTCTCATTTGTGTGGGCGCCGGCATTCTCGCGGCCGCACGGACTCCTTTGCTGTGGGGGGCGGATTCGGAGTGGGCCAGAAACATCCATAGTCATGATGAAATGGGGACGGCTCTTCTTTTCGCGGGTCTGTTCATTCAGCTGCAGAGTTTTCCTTTCGTCACCTGGGTTACGTCGTCCTCGTCGGGTTCCGTTCTGAAGCGAGTGTTCTTGAATCAGCTTGGTCCGGGCTTCGCCGCGTTTGCGCTTCTCATCAGGCTGGAGCCGCATCTCCGCCAGTTCAATGCATTCACCGTGTTCGGCTGGATAGCTCTGTTTTCAGCTATAATCACGAGCGCTATCGGCCTGCTTCAGCCCACTTGGCGCCAGTCGCTTGCCTGCTGGATCTCAGCGGGCTTCGCCACGGCATTCTCGATCCTGTTTTTTTCAGGAGCTCCGGGCGCGCTTGGATTCCTGATTGGTCTGTTGCTTGGTGGCTTGATCCTCGCGGCGACAATGAATGTGCTAGGAAAAAAGGAAGCGGTGGCCGGGGGTATGGCCCCAGGGTGGCTGAGGTTCCTCGCTTTTCTCGGGGTGGCGGCGGGCACCGGACTCGCTGGTTTTGTTTCTGCGGTCGGGATTCTTCAGTGGATCACCTCGGGCGCTCTTTCGTCGGGATGGGCGGCGGTACCCATTCTGATGTATTTTCTGTTTTCACTGAATGGCTGGAGTCTCGCATGGGGGACTCTCAAAACGCGCCCGGTTTCCCGGGTTTCTTGGTACCACGTGCTTTGCCTCGTGCTGATAGGCGCGCTGTCCCTTGCCTTCGTCTGGACCGGCACGATCACGGCAGGCTTTTTTGGCGTCGATGAGTCGTTCGCGCCCTCTCTTCTGAATTCTCTGTTTTTGATTTCAAGCAGCACGCCCGAAGGACCGTTAACGCTGACTTGGGCCTATGCGGGACTTCAGCTTCTTTCTTTCGGGTTGGCCTACTGGATGGTGGGTCGGAAAAGAGATCTTTGGTTGGCGTTGCGCGAAGTTTTTCCCCGCGGTTCCAATTTCATTTCTTCCGGTTTTCGTCTCGACGAGGTGGCAACAAGTGGTTTCCGGGGTACTCGGAAGGCGGGGCTCTGGATGCACTGGCTTGTAGAAAGTGTTGTCTGGGATAGTGGTATGGCGCGGGGCCTCACGTTTTCCATAAAAAAGGTCGCTGACACCGTAAGCCGTGCGGATGCGGGACTTTCAGCTGCTCTGCTCCATGGGCTTGCTAAAACCGTCAGCGCACCAGCAAAATTTCTGCAACTGATACAGAACGGTGACGTTCAGTGGTACCTGCTTTTCGCCATTGGCTCAGGCGCGGCGATTCTTCTGCATTTCCTAATCTCTAAGGGGTTGACGTGAACAATCATCTTATTTCACTGATGGTCCTATTGCCTTTGCTCGGCGCGATCGCCCAGGCATTTCTGCCGTCCTTCCCCGGTGAAGGAAAAGACCGGGTTTCACGCTGGCTCGCTATTTCAGCCAGTATCGCTTCGAGCTTCTGCGGTCTGGTGCTGGTTCTCTCGATGGCATCGGAGACGGCGGAACTGCAGGCGGCCGAGCGGTTCACGTGGATTGGGTCTTATGCGATTACTTACGAAATGGGGCTCGACGGGCTGAATGTCCTTCTGGTCCTTCTTGTTTCAATTGTTTTTCCGGTACTGATCGCCTCGGAGTGGAATCGTGCTATCGGGGCAAAAGGAATGTTCTCTCTTTTTCTGTTGCTGCAGACCTCTTTTGCCGGAGCCGTCTGCGCTCAGGATCTATTCCTTCTGTTTTTCTTCTGGGCACTCAGTTCTCTCCCGTTCTATTTCCTGATCGGTATATGGGGCGGCGAGGAAAGGGAGAGCGCCGCGTTTCGTACCATCACTACCGCCGCCTTCGGGAACGCGCTGCTTTTCGTTTCACTGATACTCGTTTATTACTCTGTGGAGCCGCACAGTTTCTCCATCCGGGACCTTGCCGGAACAGCGCTCAACGGCAAATTCATTTCAGTTTTCGGGAGTGATGTCCCCATTTCCGGGCTCGCTTTCGGGCTTGCCGGAGCGGGACTGGCGCTTCGTGCGGCCGTTTGGCCTGCACACGCCTGGTTTACTCATGCGGCGCGTGAAGCGCCGGCCTCGGTCTTTGTGGCGCTTTCTGCCGTCACTATTCCGGTCGCGATTTATATTTTCATGAGGCTCTCGTACACGCTTTTCCCGGATACGTTGCTCGCAGCCGCTTCCGGAATCGTCGCGATCGGCGCGCTCAATCTGTTGATTGGTGGTATTTCAGCGGCCGCGCAGGGTGACCTGAGAATGCTGGGTGCCTACCTGTGCATGGGCCAGGCCGGCCTGGTTCTCATCGGCGTTGGGTCGCTGGATTCCGCAGGCGTGGTCGGCGCTGTTTATCAGAACCTGGCACTTGGCCTCGGCCTGGCCGGGTTCGGCCTTTTCGCCGGATTGATGAGCGAGCGCCTGGGGCATTCAAGGTTTCTTGAATCAGGAGGTGGTGGTCTTGCCTTGAGGGGGCCGATGATCGCACTTGTGGCGGGAATTTTTGTCGCCTCCCTTCTGGCTCTTCCGGGCTTTGGCGGTTTCATCGGTCACGCCTTGATTGTCATCGGCAGCTACCCCGCCCACCCCGCGGCTGTTTTGGTCGCGCTCGCGGCACTGCTCCTTGCCACCTATTATCTATTCATCATGTACCGGCTTCTCTTTTTAGGGAAACAGAACGGCGCAGGGTCTTTCACTGACCTCTCGCTTCGGGAGCGGGCCTATCTTTTTCCTCTGGTCGCCGGAATTGTGCTCTGCGGGATGTATCCGAAACCACTTCTGGAGCTTGTCAGGCCCACGGTTCTGACGCTCCTTTCAGCAATGAAATGAGGCGAATCAGGTGAGAGAACTGATCCTGATACTTCCTGAGATTCTTCTGGCCTTGACGCTTGCCTTCGTCATCCTCGGTGAAGTCACTTATCACGGTGAACGGCTTCGACTGATTTCGGTTACCGCGCTGCTCGGCCTGGGTAGCGCGTTTTTGCAGGCGCTTCTGGCCTATCAGTACGGAGCCGAGCGGGTTTTCAGCGGAACCCTGGTCGTGGACGGCCTTTCGCTTTTTTTTCGTCTCTTCTTCATTGCGCTGGCGATGATCGCGGTCGTCATGTCGTTGCATAGCCGCGAGATTGCTCCGAGCCGACGCCCCGAATACATAGCTCTGATCACTGCCGGAAGCTTGGGTATGTGCATCGCCGCCTCGGCCGCAAACCTTCTCCTCGCATTTTTGGCCCTTCAGTTCATTAATCTGGTTGGATACTTCCTTGCGGGCTATTCCAAGCGGTCGCCGCGTTCCAACGAGGCGGCATTGAAGTTTCTGATTGTGGGCGCTGTCGCGGGAGCGTTGTTGGCCTACGGGATGGCGATGCTCTTCGCCTCGACGCAGCTCCTGAACATCCACGAAATCCATCGAACACTTGTTTCGACTCCTCTTGCCGCGACTGCCGCGCTTGTCATTTTTCTGCTGCTCTTCCTTGCTCTCGCATTCCAAATGACATTGTTTCCAATGCATCTTTGGGCATCGGACGTCTTTTCTGGCGCGCCGACTCCCGCTACTGCTTTTCTCGCCATTGGCGTTCGCGCCGCCGGCTTTGCCCTGGCCATCCGATTTTTACTGGTCCTCTTCGCGCAGCCGGCTCTTCAGTCGGGAGAGTGGCAGGTATTGGGAGGTGTTCCCTGGCAGGGGGTGCTTGCCCTGGCTTCGGGCGTGACGATGATCGCAGGGTCTTTACTGGCGCTAAGACAGACGGCGGCAAAGAAGATGGTCGCGAATTTGGTTGTCGCGGAGAGCGGATTCTTGATCATGGGTCTTCTCGTCATGAACGAGATCGGTGTTTCCGCCCTCCTCTATAATCTTCTGGTACAGCTCTTCGCGATCGCGGGAGCTTTTTATGTCATTTCTCATTTTGTGAACGAAGTCCGTTCAGACAGGCTGACGGAGCTGCGGGGAATGCTCGGCCGAACGGTTTTTCAGTCCGTTTGTCTCATCCTGTTTCTCGTGAGCCTCATTGGTTTCCCGCCGATGCCCGGCTTTATCGGCAAGTTTGCTTTGATAGGCGCCGCGCTGCAGCAGCAACGAATCGGACTTGTGTCGGTCGCGGTCCTGGCGTTTGCGTTGTCCGCGATTGCTTTGGCGCGCCTTGCCTTCGCCTTGATCGGAGATTTCAAGAAACTGTCAGGACCGCCGATCGCGACGCCTTTGCGAACCAAAATATTTTTGGGGTTCCTGATGATGCCACTTCTTTTGACGGGGATCTTCGCTGAGCAGGCACTCGGTTGGGCTACAAAGTCAATTGGTTCTATTTTGTGGTAGCGAGCGGTTTCCGCTGAGGCTATATCTCTAACATGGCTTATATTCCTGTTCTGATCCTCCTGACGTTGGGCGTGCTCATCGGTGTGGGAGCACTTGGTGTTTCGGCTTTGCTCGGACCTAAGTTCCCGACCAGAAAAAAAGATTTGCCGTATGAGTGTGGGCAAACCCCGATTACCGACGCGCGGCACAGAATTCCGGCTCGGTTTTATCTGGTTGCCATTCTTTTTCTACTCTTCGACGTCGAGGCGATCTTTTTCTTTCCCTGGGCCGTGGTCTACAAAAAATATTTAACCATCAACGCCTTCATCCTGATCGAGATGGCGATCTTTCTCGCCATTTTGCTCGTGGGCTATTTCTACGTGTTGCGCAAGGGCGCGTTGGAATGGGAGTGATCCATGCATAAAGACGGTTCAGCCAGTTTTCTAACCACACGACTGGATGCTTTGGTGAATTGGGGGCGCAAAAATGCGCTTTGGCCGATTCCATTCGCCACAAGTTGCTGCGGCATCGAAATGATGTCGACACTTGCATCTGATTACGATCTGTCGCGTTTCGGAGGCGAAGTCGTGAGATTTTCACCGCGACAAGCCGACCTCATCATCGTCGCCGGCATCGTGAATCTCAAGATGGCGCCGGTCCTGCGAACCATTTACGAGCAGGTCAGTGATCCGAAGTGGGTGATTTCGATGGGCTCCTGCGCATCCTCCGGAAATGGACTGTTCAATGTCTACAGCAATACACAGGGGGTCGATACGATCATTCCCGTGGATGTCTATGTTCCCGGCTGTCCCCCGACTCCTGAAGCGCTGATCCACGCGGTCATGCGGTTGCAGGAAAAAATCCAGAAGGGCGAAACATATTCGCAGTTGAAGGCGAAGGGCCTTCTGAAGGGGCCGAGCGCTCCTGAGCTTAAGGTTTAAGAAAAAGGTGACTGATATGGATGTGAGAACGCCTATTCCGACAAACGGCGGCGACTGGCTCCCCAAATTCCTCGACTCGTGGAAAGCGCAGGTCGCGCAACTCAAGCAGAAATTCGGTGATTCGATCGAGAAGACATGCCTTCCACCGGAGTACCCGACGGACGTACCGATCGTTTACGTAAGCAAGGCCGCCGTGATCGACGTGCTGCGCTTCATGAAAAACGAAGCGGGGTTCGAATATGATTTTCTGGCCGACTTCACGGCCACTGACGAAAGCATCGAGCCCCGGTTCGAGCTGGTTTACAATCTGTTCTCTACGACGAAAAAGTGCCGCTTTCGTTTGAAAATAAGAGTTTACGAGGGAGAGGACGTTCCTACCGCCATCGGCGTCTGGCAGGGAGCTGACTGGGCGGAGCGCGAAATCTGGGACATGTACGGCGTGAAATTCACCGGCCACCCGGATCTCAGGCGCATTTTGATGGATGAGCGTTACCAGGGGCACCCCCTCAGAAAAGATTTCCCGCTTCGCGGGTATCAGGTGGTAACGGAGCCGGAACTCGCGCAACCGAAACTTCTGGATTACGATCCGAACGATTTGAGCGCGGCCCCTCAGGGAGCCGATCCGGACGATCTCTGGGCCGGAGCGAGGACTATCGTCAATATCGGCCCGAATCACCCGGCGATGCACGGATCTTTCCGGCTCGTGGCGAAGCTGAACGGTGAAACGATCGAGAAATCCTACTCCGAATTCGGCTACACGCATCGTGCGAAGGAGAAACTGGGCGAGTACAAGACTTATCATCAGTACATCGTCTACACCGACCGAATGAATTACGTTTCCGCGCTTGCCAACAACTTCACTTACGCGATGGCAGTGGAAAAATTGATGGGAATTCAGGTCACCGACAGGACGACCTGGATCCGAATGATCGCCTGCGAAATCAGCCGAATCATCGATCACCTGGTTTGTATCGGCATCAACGCGGTGGACTTGGGTGCGTTCACGTACTTCCTTTATGGATATCATCAGCGTGAAGAGGCTTATACGTTGATTGAAAAACTCTGCGGAGCTCGCCTTACCACCTCTTACTGCCGCATCGGAGGCTTGTCCGGGGACGCTCCGGAGGGGTTCGAGAAGGAACTGAAGGCCTGGGTGAAGAAGACCCGCGAAGTCGTCAATGAAATGGACAAGCTCCTTACCGGCAATCAGATCTGGCACAAGCGGACTCGCGGGGTGTCGGTGTTCAATCGTGAGCAGTGCCTGCAGTACAGCTTTACGGGTCCGAGCGCCCGTGCGGCGGGACTCGATATCGATCTTCGCCGCGATCAGCCCAGCATGTTCTACAAGGATGTGCAGTTTGATGTTCCCGTGGCGCGAGAGGGCGACATTTTCGCTCGCTATATCGTACGGCTCGAGGAAGTCCGGCAGTCGCTCAATATCCTCGCACAATGCGCGGACCGCCTGAAGCCCGGCCCGATCTGGGTGGAAGACAAGCGGGTTCGCATTCCTGAAAAAGATCAGGTTCACAACACGATGGAAGGCCTGATCTACCACTTCAAGTTCTTCATGACAGGGTTCGATGTGCCCGAAGGCGAGGCTTATAGTCAGATGGAAACTCCGAACGGGGAGCTTGGTTTTTATATCGTGAGCAAGGGCGGCCCGAAGGCCCACCGCATGCGGGTTCGCGCGCCGTCGTTCTGGCACTTCCAGGGGCTCTCTCCGATGATTCAGGGCGAGAAGATCGCGGACATGGTTGGAGCATTGGGGAGCATTAACATTATCGCGGGTGAGCTGGACCGCTGATTGACAACTGCGGACGAGGGTAAAAATGAGTAACAAGGTCCTTTCCGAGAAATTTTATGCGGCGATGAAGCGACTGGAGCCGCGCTATCCGACGAAACTGGCGCTGCTGCTTCCGTCGCTGCATGCGGCACAGGATGAAATCGGCTGGCTTCCTCCGGAAGCTTTGAACGAGATTGGTGAGTATATCGGCATTCATCCCGCGCAAGTGCGCGAGGTGGCTTCGTTTTATACGATGTACAACCTGAAGCCGGTAGGCAAATACCACCTGAAAATCTGCACGAACGCTTCCTGCACTCTCAGGGGCGCCGAAGAGCTTGTTCATCATTGCGAAAATAAGTTCGGCATCAAGGTCGGAGAGACCACGGCAGATAAGCGATTCACGCTTTATGAGGAAGAGTGTCTGGGCGCCTGTGGGACTGCCCCCGCAATGATGCTGAACAATGATTATCACGAAAACCTTGATATCCAGAAGCTCGACAAGCTGTTGGATGGATTGGAATGAGCGGGGCTATTAACGATGAGTGACACCGAAACACTGTTCATCCAGCACTTCAACGAAGAGGCCCGCCCGCTTTCGTATTATTTGAAGAACATGGCGGGCTACACCGGCCTGAAAAAAGCGCTCGGAATGTCCCAGGAAGACATCATCAACGAGGTGAAGAAAGCCAACGTTCGCGGACGCGGAGGCGCGGGTTTTCCAGCCGGGGTGAAGTGGGGTTTTATTCCGAAGCAGTCCGCCAAACCCAAGTACATGGTGTGCAACGCTGACGAATCGGAACCCGGAACGTTCAAGGACCGCGACCTGATGCGCTACACGCCGCATCTTCTGCTCGAGGGCATCGCGATCGGTTCTTATGCGATCGGCGCGAACGCCGCATACATTTATATACGCGGCGAATACGTCAGGGAAGCGAAGCTGCTTGAGGCCGCGATTAACGAGGCGTACCAGGCCGGTTATCTCGGAAAGAACATCCTCGGATCGGGATTCAGCCTCGATATCACCGTTCATCGCGGAGCGGGTGCCTACATCTGTGGCGAAGAGACAGCGCTTCTGAACTCGCTTGAAGGCAAGCGCGGCGAACCCCGTGTGAAGCCACCGTTTCCTGCGATCGCCGGCGCTTTCGGTGGGCCTACGATCGTGAATAACGTTGAGACTCTTGCGGGGGTTCCGTTCATCATCAACAACGGTGGCGACTGGTACGCGAAACTCGGAAAACTCGAGAAGTCCGGCGGAACACGCCTTTTCGGTATCTCCGGACACGTGAAACGGCCGGGCATTTATGAGCTGCCCTCGGGCAGCATCACCATTCGTGAGCTGATTTACGACTACGGACACGGAATTCTCGGGGATAAGAAGCTGAAAGCCGTAATCCCCGGCGGCTCTTCCGCCCCGGTGCTGACCGCCGACGAAATCGATGTGATCGCCGATGTCGATCCCATCATGAAAATCGGATCCATGTTCGGGTCGGCCGGCATGATTGTCGTCAGCGAAGACTATTGCGTCGTGAAATTGCTCGCGAGAATCTCGAAATTCTACGCGCACGAGTCCTGCGGACAGTGCACCCCTTGCCGTGAGGGTTGCCGATGGATGGAAGAGGTCATCGAAAGGATCGAGCACGGTCATGGTCACGAGCAGGATCTGAACCTGCTCCTTTCGATCGCGGACAACATCAATGCCAAGACGCTGTGCGCTCTTGGCGACGCGGCCGCAGGCCCCGTCATGAGCTTTGTAAAGAAATTCAGGGCCGACTTTGAGGCTCACATCAGGAGTGGAAAATGCCCAAATGCGTAATTGACGGGCGTGAGGTCGAGTTCAGCCCAGGCGAAAATCTGATCGAGGTAGCCAAGAAGGTAGGCGTCGAAATCCCCTACTTCTGCTATCACCCCGGTCTTTCCGTGGTCGCGCAATGCCGCATGTGTGCGGTTGAAGTCGAAAAAATGCCGAAGCTTCAAACGGCGTGCTCGACGGTTGCCACGGATGGGATGGTTGTCAAAACCCGTTCCGAACGAGCGCTGGCGAATCAAAAGTCCGTGATGGAGTTTCTCCTGATCAATCATCCGCTGGATTGCCCGATCTGTGATCAGGCCGGTGAATGTGACCTTCAGGATTACTCTTACGAATATGGCAGTCCTTATTCGCGTTACACCGAAGAGCGCCGAACGTTTCTGGACCTCGACATGGGTCCGGTGATCGTTAAAAACATGAATCGCTGCATTCATTGCACGCGATGCATCCGCCTTGGAGCCGAAGTTCTCGGAATTCGCGAGATGGTGGCCACTCAGCGCGGTAATAAAACGGAAATTGCCACGATTGACGGGCGCCCTCTGGAAACCGATTATGCCGGCAACTATGCGGACATCTGCCCCGTCGGATCGCTTCTCCTGAAGGATTTCCGTTTCAAAAAACGTGTCTGGTTTTTGAAAAAGACCGCGACGGTCTGTGAGGGGTGCGCCCGCGGCTGCAATATGGACATCCAGCACGATGCCAATGTGATCTATCGTTGCACCCCACGTGAAAACCTCGAAGTAAACCAGTACTGGCTCTGCGACGAGGGGCGTTTCAATTTTCACTACGTGCACGACGCCGATCGCATCATGGAGCCGGCAGTGCGCGCCGACGGCGAGTTGAAAATGACGGAATTCGGTGCCTCTCTCGACGCGGCTCGCGCGGCACTCAAGGGCAAGAAGGCTGCGGTTCTTTTGGGCACCGATTTGACGCAAGAGGAAGCGAAACTCCTTCAGGAGTTTCTCCCGAAATATCTGCCGAACGCGTCAGTGTTTCACTTCGGAACCCCAGGGATCGTTTCCGAGGCGGACGACGCGCCAGCGGACAAGATCTTGAAGCGCAAGAGCAAGACCTCGAACCTGCATGGTTTCGAGAAGCTTGGTTTTAAAGGCTTGAAAACATTGCCGACCGGACTCGATGCCGCGCTTGTGATTCGGGGCGGTCGCGCGACCCTTCCGGAGCTGAAGGGTTTATCGACAGTTGGTATCGGTGTTTTCACGCGCGAAGAGGCGGCCACGTTTTCAGTCGTGCTGCCAGGCCTCACCTTCGCGGAGAAGGACGGAACAATCGTGAACTTCCAGGGTCGTGAGCAGCATATTCGCCGGGCGATTTTTCCGGCGGGCAATTGCAAAGCGCTTTCGGAGATCCTTGCGATGTGGGCGCATGGAACCGGCGGAAACGCCTGAGCAAGAGGTAGCGGAACATGAATGCGATTGAATGGTACGCGATGATAGGAAAAACGGCGCTCGTCATCGGTATGTTGCTGATGGTGGCGCCTGTGATGAACTGGATCGAGCGCCGCGGAGCCGGCTTGATGCAGAATAGGCTGGGGCCTAATCGTGTGGGTCCCTTCGGTCTCTTTCAGACCATAGCCGATGCCCTCAAGTTTTTATTCAAAGAAGATCGGATTCTCGGGCACGTGAATCCATTCTGGTATTTTATCGCGCCGATTGTGGTCCTGATCCCGGCTTGCATGACTTTCGCGGTGATTCCTTTCGCGAGTTCGATCACCGTTGATGGGACCGTGATCCGAATGCAGGCGGCTGAGCTGAATGTCGGCTTTCTTTATGTATTCGCCATCGCCTCTCTCGGTGTGTACGGCCTGATCATGGGCGGTTGGGCATCGAATAACAAATTCGCGCTGCTCGGAAGTCTCCGCAGTTCGTCTCAGATGATCAGCTATGAATTGTCGATGGGCCTTTCGGTGATTGGCCTCGTGATGGTTTTTTCATCGGTCGATCTTATGGCGATTACACAGGGTCAGGGCGAAGCGCTTTGGCAGCTTGGGCCTTTGACCATCCCGAAGTGGGGAATCTTCGTTCAACCCATTGGTTTCATCATTTTCCTCACAGCCGTTTTTGCTGAGACGAACCGGCTTCCTTTTGATCTTCCCGAGGGCGAGCCCGAAATCGTCGGATTCCATGTGGAGTACGGATCGATGAAATTCGCCGTCTTCATGATGGGCGAATACATGAACATGGCGGTGGCCTCCGGCCTTTTGGCCAGTTTGTATTTTGGCGGCTGGCAGCTTCTCCCGGGCATGGGTTGGGCGCTCGGCAATCTGGGTCTTGCCGGCGATGCCCACGAATGGGCCCGAATTGGTTTCGAAATGCTCTCGTTCACGCTGAAGCTTTCCTTCTTCATGTGGTTTTTCGTCTGGGTCCGCTGGACGCTTCCGCGCTTCCGTTATGACCAGCTGATGGACCTGGGCTGGAAAGTTCTGCTGCCGCTATCGTTGGCGAACATAGTCATCACCGGCGCGATGATTTACTACGGGTGGGTTTAATCGATGCTACTCAAGACAAAGGAAAGCCTGATTCGGCGAATGTACCTGGTGGACGTGGCCAAAGGCCTCGCGATCACCATCAAGAACTTCTTTTTTGCGCCAAAAATAACGATTCAGTATCCTGAGGAACGGCGGAAATATTCCGATCGCTTCCGTGGTCAGCACTATATCAAGGCCACGAACGGGGTTGAGAATTGTACGGCGTGCATGCTCTGTCCGACGGTTTGTCCGGCAGAATGCATTCATATCGTTGCAGGGGAGCGACCGGACAAAGAGAAGTATCCGGTTCAGTTCGAGATCGATATTCTCCGGTGCTGCTTCTGTGGCATGTGTGAGGAAGCCTGTCCGAAGGACGCGATTAAACTGAGCACGATTTACGAAATGAGCACGGAATCGCGCGACGTTTATGACAGATCATTCCTGATGGAACAGAGGGGGAATAAATAATGGAACTCTCTCCTGTCTTTTTTTATGTGTTCGGCGCATTGGCGATCGCCTGTGCGTTGATGGTTGTTCTGGCGAAGAGCCCGGTCACGAGCGCCTTCAGTCTCATTCTGGTTTTCTTTGCCTTCGCCGCGATTTACGCCATGCTGGGAGCGCACCTGATCGCCGCGCTTCAGATCATTGTTTACGCCGGCGCCATCATGGTGCTGTTCGTGTTCGTCATCATGCTCCTTGATGTGACTCGCGACACGGGTGAGGCCGGAAAACCGCACCCCATTCTGATGGCCCTTTCCGTGCTTGCTGCGATGTCGCTTCTCGCTGTTTTTGTCTGGGCGTTCAAGAACACCGGCACGCCGGCGATTCTGGGCCCCTTCACAACTGAGGCGATTACCGCCGCCGGCGGTAATACCCAGGTTGTTTCCGAATTGATGTTCTCTGAATATATCCTGCCGTTTGAGCTCACGTCGGTGCTGCTCCTGGGCGCGATTATCGGAACCGTAGCCATTGCGAAACGGCAGATGTCCGCTGCCCGCAAAGGAGGTGGCAAGTGAACCAGGTTGAGCCATGGGTCGTGCTTTCGTTTTCTTCCATCATCTTCATGATCGGTTTTACCGGGATACTGATCAGGAAAAACATCCTGGTCATTCTGATGTGCATTGAGCTCATGTTGAACGCCGTAAACCTGACATTCGTCACCTATTCGACACTGCTTCAGGATATGGCCGGACAGATGTCCGTGTTCTTCATTATTACGGTCGCGGCAGCGGAGTCCGCAGTGGGACTTGCCCTTGTGATCGCCATGTTCCGCACGCTCAGAAGCGTGAGCACGGAAGAAATTCAGCTTTTGAGGGAGTGACGCATGTTGGCCCTGATAGCGCTTTTACCGTTGATAGGATTTGCAATAAACGGTCTCTGGTATGTTGCCGTGCAGGCACCTCCCGGAGGCAAGAAGGCCGGAGCGACCGTGTCCGGGGTCATCGCGACTACGGCAATCGGCGGCTCGTTTGTGTTGTCCCTTCTCGTCTTTCTCCGGCTGAAAGGAATGCCGGCGGAAGCACGGGTGATTGAACAGGTCGTTTTTGACTGGATGACGATCGGTGACTTCAATCTTGAGATGGTCTTCCGAGCGGATCCGCTTTCGTCGATCTTCACCCTTTTCATCACGGGTGTCGCGACGCTGATTCATCTCTATTCGATCGGCTACATGGGCCATGACGCCACGCCGGGCAAATTCTTCGCTTACTTGAACCTCTTTTCCTTTTCGATGCTGATGCTGGTTCTGGGAGGATCGCTCCCAATCCTTTTCCTCGGCTGGGAAGGGGTCGGACTCTGCAGCTATCTGTTGATCGGTTATTGGTATGCCGACATGGACAAGGCGAGCGCCGGGAAAAAGGCTTTCATCGTGAACCGGATCGGGGACTTCGGATTCCTGCTCGGGATGTTCATGATCTACGACAAGTTCGGCACGCTGGATCTGCTCGCGCTGCGCGATACGGTGCTTCAGTCCAGTTCGGCCGGACTCCTTCTCGCGGCCGATCTGACTGCGATCACAACGATCTGCATCCTGCTTTTCGTCGGATGTATGGGCAAATCGGCGCAGATTCCCTTGTATGTCTGGTTGCCTGATGCCATGGCTGGTCCGACACCCGTTTCGGCCCTGATCCATGCCGCGACCATGGTGACGTCCGGTATTTACCTGGTGGCGCGCTTGAACTTTATGTACAGCCTTTCTCCGACCGCGCTCACCGTCGTGGCGGTCGTTGGGGTTGTGACCGCCTTCTTCGCCGCTACCATCGCGCTCGTTCAACGCGATATCAAAAAAGTTCTCGCGTATTCGACCGTATCTCAGCTTGGGTACATGTTCCTGGGTTGTGGTGTGGGCGCCTACTCGGCCGGCGTATCTCATGTCATCACGCATGCCTTCTTCAAAGCCCTGCTGTTCCTCGGCGCTGGAAGTGTGATCCACGGAATGCATGAGGAGCAGGACATCATGAAGATGGGTGGTCTGAAGTCCAAGATGAAATGGACCTACCTCACCTTCGCGGCCGGTTGGCTTGCGATCGCCGGTATTCCTCCGTTCTCGGGGTTCTTCTCGAAGGATGAGATCCTCTGGCGATCTTTCAGCGCCGAGCATGGATCTTTCCTGTTCTGGCTCCTCGGAGCGGTCACCGCGGTGATGACAGCGTTTTACATGACCCGGCTTTTCTCGCTGACTTTCCTTGGGTCGCCTCGATTCAAAGAGCAGGGCGAACATCACGGCCATTCGACTCATCCTGATGGTCACCACGAACATGGTCATGGTGGCGCTGTTCACGAATCCCCCATGACAATGGTCTTCCCCCTTCAGGTGCTGGCGGTTCTCAGTGTCATCGGCGGGTTCATGGCGATCCCGCACATGAGCTGGCTGGATCATTGGCTGGAGCCGGTGATTCCGGTGGATCACGGCGTGGCCGCTGGAGTGGCGCCGGCAATGGAATGGGTTCTGATGGCGTTGAGCGTGGCGGGTGCTGCTGCCGGTATTTTCTTCGCGTTCAAGCTTTACGCCGATCTTGCCAAAGTCGAGAAGCTGAAGCAGCGCTGGGCCGGCGTGCACAAGTTGCTTGAAAACAAGTGGTATGTGGACGAGCTGTATGAGGCTCTTTTTGTGCGCCCCATCTACACGCTGTCAGTCGCTCTTTGGAAGGGCTTCGACACGGCTGTGATCGATCGCGTTGTTCTTGGCTTTGGCCGTGTCTCAGAATGGTCTGGTCAAACGGTTCGCGTCGTTCAGACGGGTTCCATTCATCTTTACGCTTTTGTTCTTCTTATCGGAATTATCGCTACTGCGGGGTATCTGCTCTATGGCTTGGCTTGATTCGCATCTGTTGACAGCCACTGTGTTCTTGCCGTTCGTGTGGTCCCTGGCGGGACTCCTGATTCCATCAGGAACAGAGGGCGGCAAGACATCGTTGAAAATCTGGGCTCTCCTGGGCTCCTTGCTGACCCTGGCGATTTCAGTTCTGATTTATCAACGCTACATTCCAGCGGGTCCCGAGTTTCAGCTCACGGAGACGGTGGCATGGTTGCCGGTTTTCGGGATCTCGTACAGCTTGGGTATGGACGGCTTGAGTCTCTGGCTGATCATGCTGACAACGTTTCTCATGCCGATCGCGATTCTGGGTTCGTTCAACGCAGTTGAGCAGCGCTTGAAGGAATACTATTTTCTGCTTCTTTCGCTTGAGACGGGAATGATCGGTGCGTTCGTTGCGACGGATCTCTTCCTGTTCTATGTGTTCTGGGAAGCGATGTTGATACCGATGTATTTCCTGATCGGAATCTGGGGCGGTAAAGAGCGCATCTACGCCACGATGAAGTTCTTCCTTTATACGATGGTCGGATCGTTGCTGATGCTGGTCGCGATTTTCTATCTTGCCTACCAGCACAAGGTGCAGTTCGGGACCTATTCGATGCAGGTTCTCGATCTTTACAAGCTCACGCTGGGCGGCGGTACCTTTTCTTCTCCCCAGTCCGTGATGTTCCTGGCATTTGCCCTCGCGTTTTCTATCAAGGTGCCGCTATTCCCCCTGCACACCTGGTTGCCTGATGCCCACGTTCAGGCGCCGACTGCAGGCAGTGTCATTCTGGCGGCCATTCTTCTTAAAATGGGTGGCTACGGCTTCATGCGCTTCGCCTTTCCGCTGTTTCCGGAAGGCGTCGCGTATTATCAGCTCACCTTCATGGTGCTCGGAACGATCGCGATCGTATATGGCGCATGGGTGGCGATGGTGCAGCCGGATATCAAGAAGCTCGTGGCTTACTCGTCCGTCAGTCACATGGGATATGTGATCCTGGGGCTGTTTTCACTCAATGCAGTGGCAGCAACGGGCGCCTACTACCAGATGCTGAATCACGGAATTTCCACAGGGGCGCTGTTCCTTTTGGTGGGAATGATTTACGAACGCCGCCATACACGTGAGATTTCTCATTTTGGTGGAATATCGCGCGTAATGCCGCTTTTCGCGGTGGCGTTTCTCATTATCACGCTCTCGTCAGTCGCCCTCCCGGGTACGAACGGCTTCATCGGAGAATTCCTGATCCTTCTGGGTTCCTGGAAAGCCAATCCGGTCCTCACGGCTATCGCCGCGCTGGGCGTTATTTTTGGCGCCGTCTACATGCTCTGGATGTTCCAGCGCGTGATGTTCGGACCCGTGACCCACAAAGAGAATGAAGGACTGAAGGATCTTTCCGCGCGTGAAATCGCGGTGCTTGTTCCTCTTATCATTGCGGTGTTCGCAATGGGCATTTTCCCGAACTTCTTCTTCCAGAAACTTGAACCATCGATCGAACGGTTTCTGGCGCGAAGCATTCCGGGGGGAGCGGCAGTGACTCAGGTTGTTGACCCGGTCACCTCATCTGTGCAGCTCGTAATGAAGGGAAACTGAAATGGAAAGTCTCACCACGATTCGTCCGGAACTTCTGACATTATCATCAGAACAGTTTTCCGCATTGATGCCCTACTTCTGGGTGTTCGGCGCCACGGTTTTGGCGATTCTGGCAGCGGTTATGCGCTCACTGTCGCCAAAATGGCCGGTGATCACGGTGGTATTGACGGGGTTGGTTGGAGCCATCGTCAGTGTGGCCGGCCTCCTTGGAAAGGAGCCGGTTGCCCTCTTCAACGGCATGATGGTGTCCGACAACTACACCCACTTTTTCAGCCTCATATTCCTGATTTCGGGTGTCGTTACGGTGTTCGCCTCGATCCGGTATCTGGATAACGAGGCGATGCAGCACCCCGAATACTATTTACTGGTCCTCTTTTCAGCGCTTGGAATGATGCTCATGGCATCCTCGCTCAACCTGATCGTGATTTTCATCGCGCTGGAGTTGATGTCGCTCGCGGTCTACATCCTGGTGGGTTACCGGAGAACGGATCGGCGCTCGAACGAAGCAGCGGTTAAATACTTTGTCTTGGGATCTGGTGCGTCCGCTGTGCTCCTTTACGGGGCCGCGCTCCTCTATGGCTCTACGGGCTCAATCGGGATCCGCGGAATTCTGGATTTCGTCCGAGCGAATCCGGCCGCGCTTTCGCCGACGTTTACGCTGGGTGCATGGCTGGTGATCATCGGCTTTCTGTTCAAGGTCGCCGCCGTGCCGTTCCACATGTGGATGCCCGATGTTTATGAGGGTGCACCTACTCCCGTAACCGGGTTTATGGCAACCGGCTTGAAGGCCGCTGCCTTTGCCGCGTTTTTACGGGTTTTCGTGTCGACCGGGTATGGTGCCGGTCTGACGACGGCCATTCAGACACACCTGCATGACATTCTCTGGATGAGTGCCGTGCTGACGATGCTTTTCGGGAATTTGGTGGCCCTCACCCAGACCAACCTGAAACGAATGCTGGCTTATTCCTCCATCGCGCACACAGGGTATCTGCTTGTGGGCATGATCGCGGGGCCTCATAGTGAACAGGGGTATGCGCCGCTAATGACCTATCTGGTCGCCTATGCGGTCATGAACCTGGGTGCTTTTGTCGTGCTTTCGATCCTTGCCACCCGGGATGATGGTGGATTGAACTTGCATGACTTTTCCGGGCTGTCACGACGGCACCCGTGGTTGGCGTTTGCCATGGCCGTCTTCTTGTTCTCGCTTGCTGGGATTCCCCCGACAGCGGGATTCGCGGCTAAATACATCCTATTTTACTCAGCCGTTCAGGCGAATGAAATTCTGCTGGTCGTAATCAGCGTGCTCTGCAGCGCGATCTCGGTGTATTATTACCTCAGGGTTCTGGTCTATATGTACATGCGGGATCCGGTCGGTACGCAGACGCGTTCGCCCGTTTCCGTTTGGTCCGCCATCGCTGTTGCTGCAATGGTTGCAGCAACACTCCAAATCGGGGTGATGCCGGCTCGCGTGGTATACGCCGCAAAAAAGGCGATAACCAGTATTTAGCCGAACCCGAGGGAGTCTGAGTGACGCCTTCCGGGCAGAAATACAAGGTGAAGCTGACGTCCGGGCGGATTTTAGGTCCGCTGGACCTGGAACGCGTTCACCTTTTGATCCAGAAGAACCAGATTATCGGGACGGAAATGGCCCGCCCATATCCTGACGGTGACTGGCAGGACATCAACCGAATATCCGAGATTGCAGCCCTTCTGATCAGTCACGCTGGGGGAACTCCTCACAAAAACGATCCTGCGGATCTTGTCCTGGATTCCTATGAAATGGCGGGCACGCCCACTCAGATGTTGCCCGGCACCGCGGGACAGGAAGGTTTGTCTATTCCTGAACTCAAGACGCTCGGCGAAGCTGGTGGAGACGCCACAGCAGCGCGAGCCTTGAACCCGGCGCTTGAAGAATTGGGTGGGGATCGGACGGTAGTCGCTGAGCGCAGCGACGCGTCGTCAATGGGCGACGATAATGAGGGCGAGCGGACTGAGATGGTGACGATTGAGCCCCAGCCACGCGCGCCCAGCAAACCGGAGACACCGGAGTCAAATGAAGCCGAAGATGCTTTAGGAATTTCGCTGGATATGGAAGCGGTGAAGCCGCGAAATGTATCAGCGGAAAAAACCGTGATGCTTCAGAGGCCCACTAAAGGGGGCGAGGCAGGTGGCGCGCGATCGCTGAAGCAAAGCAAGGGAAAGCAGTTCATTCGCGCAACGATCGTTGCGATTGCGCTCGGCCTCGTCGGGTACGAATTCCTGATGTTGGACGAGCAACCCCAGACGAAGAAGGCGGTTGCTGAATTGGTCCGCCCGAAGCAACCCACCCCGGCCCCGAATCCTGACCCGCAAAAAAGCGAAGCGACCTATTTAGAGGCAGTGCCCTTCTATCTTGAGGATACGGCGGCGGGGTATATTGCAGCGGTTTCGAAGCTGCAGCTTTCGGCGTCTTATCAGATTGAGAACGTCAAGGCGCTTGCCATGCTGGCTTCGAGTTACTTGAACCTGATCGATTCCTCCAACAAGGATGAGAACTATTTCAGCGTCATTTACAGCCTGATTGAGAAATCCCGGGCACGCGGGCCGGACCTTGCCGAAACAGTGATCAGCGACGTGGAGTTTTTCATCACGGTGAATAAGCCCGAGGTCGCTCAGGATCGAATCGTCAATTACACGAGGACCCATCAGAACTTCGCGAAAGAGCTCTTTTACTATCTGGCCCTGACATTCCTGCAGCGGGGCGATGCTCATACGGCCGCACGGTACATTTCACAAATTGCGGACCAGAAAGCGTTCAGTCCGAAGGTATTTTATCTGCGAGGGGTTATCGCGGAAAAGCTCGGCGACAATGCACAGGCACTTGGAGAATACGAAAAAGCCATCGTGATGAATCGCAGGCATGCGAAATCGAGATTGGCCATCGCCAGGCTTCAGCACTCAGCCGGAAATCTGAAGCTCGCAGCGGATCACCTCGATTTTCTTGTGGCAAACGCGAATCTCCTTGGACCGCGTGACCTGGCGCTGGCGTACCATCTGCACGGACTGCTCAGTCAGCTTTTCAAGCGATGGGACATTGCCTTGTCGGATGCGGAACGAGCCGTCGCGCTGGACAAAGGCAATCACGAATACGTTCTGGAACTCTATTCCTTAAGGGCCAAGGCGGGCGACACGATTCAGGCACTTCGAAAAGAAGCGCGCATGTACTTCTATCTTGGAGAGGGACAGCGTCTGCGCAGACAGGGAAAATATCAGGAAGCACTGAATAATTTTCTCCTCGCCAGGCAATCCAGCGAAAAGTCGATTGTTCCTCTGATCGCGATTGGAGATCTCTTTGCCCATCAGAATGATCTTTCAAATGCCCGAACTTACTATGCGAAGGCGGCTGCGATCGCGAAGAATGACATCGAGGTCTGGTCCAAGTACATTGACATTCTGATTCAGAGTTACGAGTGGGAAGAAGCCCAGGCGGCCATGGACAAATTCCGGAAAATGCCGGTCTCGCAGAGCGCGATTGACAAGGCGGCGGCGGATATTTACGCGAAGCAGGGCAACCTCGAGGCGGCACTGGGATTGTACCGAAAGGCCATGACGCGCGATCGGATTGACTCTGATGTTTACCTTGCCTATGCCGAGACGCTGGTTGCCACCAAGACGAGACAAGGATTCGATCAGGCCCCCTTCTTTTATGCGCTCGCGCTAAGATTCGACCCGCTCAATTTCAAGGCCCTCATCGGGACGGCCAAGTGCATCGCGGCCACGGAGTCCATTGATCGCGCGATCAATATGCTTCGGGATGAGCTGCAGAAATCGAATTCCGCGCATCCGGAGCTACTGGCGGCCATCGCGGAATTTCAGATGCAAAAAGGTGACTGGGATCAGGCGCAGCAGAACGTTTCCCAGGCCATTGCCTCGAATTCCGAGTACGCGTATTCGTGGCTGCTTCAAGCGAGGATTTATCTCAATCGCGAGTCATCGGACAAGACCGCGATGGCGCAGGCGCTGGATGCATTCAAGGCCTACTCGGACCGGAACAGCGCCGATCCGACCGGATATCTGGAGCGGTATCGGATTTATACGCAAAGGGCCGAATTCGAGCTCGCCCGCGAGGAACTCAACCGCGTTCAGATGGTTTATCCGAAGTATCCCAACTTGCGTTACTATAGCGGCGCCCTCTACGCGGTGATGAAGAACCACAAGGAAGCGATTTCCGAATTCCGCGCGGAGCTGAAGAACAACCCGAACAGCGTTACGACCCTGATCGCTTTGGGCAAGGAGCTTGTGGAAGCGGGTGATGCGCAGAAAGCCCTTGAGCCACTGGCCAAGGCGATGCAACTCGCTGCGAGATCCGCAGAGCCCAAGGCAATCGCAGGATACGCGAATTATTTACTCAAGAACTACGGCGGTGCCATAGCGCTCTTTCACGCGGCCATCGCATTGGATCCGGCGAACCCCCTTATCCACAAACGCCTGGGTATGGCTTACGAAGCTTCCGGAGATTCCACCAGCGCGGCCACGGCATATCGAAAATATATTCAGATGGAACCGGATGCGCCGGACCGCGATTTATACGAGAAGTATCGCTAACGGGTTGACCAGGCTTTCACGCGCTCTGGCCCTATGCTAATTTGGTCAGATGCTCGATCCTAAATATTTTGATGAAAAAGTGGCGGAATTGGAACATGGGTTACGGCGACGAGGGGCCGACCCTCAGCTGATTCAACGCATTGGAGATCTTGCGTCCCGACGACGAGCATTGATTCAGGAGACCGAGAAGCTCAAAGCCAACAGGAACGTCGTTTCCCAGGAAATCGCAAAACTGAAGGCACGAGCAAAAACGGACCCTGCCGCCGCGGCGGAAGCGGACCAGAAGGTCATCGCGATGCGCCTGGTGGGCGACCAAATCAAAAATCTCGATGTAGAGCTGCGCGAAATTGAGGACAACCTGAAGGATCTCTCGCTGCGCGTGCCGAATATTCCGCAGGCATCGGTTCCCGAGGGACGTGACAGTGCGGCGAATGTCGAAGTTCGGAAATGGGGCGTTCCGAAAAAAATGACCTTTGAACCCAAGGACCACGTCGCGCTGGGCGAAACCTTGGGGATCCTGGACTTTGAACGAGCGGGAAAGCTTGCCGGCGCGAGGTTTTGCCTTTATCTCGGCGCGGGCGCGGCCCTTGAGCGCGCGTTGATCCAATTCATGCTCGATCTGCACACCCGAGAACATTGTTACCAGGAGGCCATTCCTCCTTTCATGGTCAACCGGGAGAGCATGACGGGCACGGGACAGCTGCCGAAGTTCGAAGAGGATCTTTTCAAAACTCAGCTCGCCGACCGTGAGCTGTTCCTGATTCCGACCGCGGAAGTTCCGCTCACCAATATTTACCGCGGCGAAATCCTGGAGCCCGGCTCGCTGCCGGTCTATCTGACAGCCTATTCTCCCTGCTTTCGCAGTGAGGCCGGCTCATACGGGAAGGACACCCGGGGCCTGATCCGCCAGCATCAGTTTCAAAAAGTTGAATTGGTGAAGCTGACTTCGCCTGAAAGTTCACAAGAAGAGCTGGAAGGTATGGTTCGCAATGCAGAGAAAGTTCTGCAGACGCTTGAGATCCCCTATCGAGTCATGGCGCTTTGCGCGGGCGATATGGGTTTCAGCGCGGCGAAAACCTATGACATCGAGGTTTGGCTTCCGGGCCAGAACACTTATCGCGAAATATCGTCCTGCTCAAACTGTGAGGACTTCCAGGCACGGCGTGCTGGAATTCGCTTTCGGCAGGAAGCTCAGGGAAAGCCGCAGTTCGTGCATACGTTGAATGGATCAGGCCTGGCTGTCGGGCGCACCTTTATCGCGGTTCTCGAAAATTACCAGGATGCTGCAGGCAATATTGAGATTCCGAAAGCCCTCCACAGGTACCTGGAGGGGGCGCCGGGGTTTGTTCGCGAGGGCGAACGTCTGATCTTGAAGCGGTCTCCAGTCCGCGCGGGTGCGTAATGGCTGATCACCTTGTCAACGATTTGAAGGAAATCAGACTCGTCCTGTTCGACTGGGGCGACACGCTGATGCGCGACTACGGCGTCTTCGGGCAAATGGCGGCCTGGGAAAAAGTACATGTGTTTGAAGACGTGGCGGAGACCTTGGACTATCTTGCCAAAAAATACACTCTTGGCATCGCCACGAACGCGTTGGAGTCGAATTCCGAAGCCGTGCATCGTGCCCTGAACAGGGGTTTGATTGGCCAGTATTTCAAGACGGAGCACATCTTTTCCGCAGCCGATATCCCTTGGAGCAAGCCGCGCCCCGAATTTTATCACCACATATTGAAGACACTTAGCCTGTCAGAGGCCCAGGTCTGCATGGTAGGCGATAGCTTTACAAACGACGTGGAAGGTTCGTCCCGGCTGGGAATCGCCTCGGTTTGGCTCAATCGAGGAGGCAGCGAGGTCAGGCGTGGGCCGGGCTATTCGACCATTTTCAGCCTGGATCAGCTAAAAAAACTGCTTTAATCGGACGGCATAAAAAGGTGCTGCAATCCTGTCGAGGTGCGATTATAACCTTTTCAGGCCCTGTACCTACATGCGGAGAGGTGGCTGAGTGGCCGATAGCGCCGGTCTTGAAAACCGGAGTCCGGGCAACCGGACCGTGAGTTCGAATCTCACCCTCTCCGCCATTCGCTTCTCGTTTTGAGGCATAGGGCCGCAGAACGAAAGAAATCATATAAATCAAAAACTTAAGTCGGAACGGGCTGTCTCAGTGTTTCCCTGAAATCCAGTGAAATCACGAGAAATCATCACAGTTGTAACAACTTGTTCTAATCAAGGTTGTTGGTGGTGCACGTAACAACAGTCCCTCAACTACAAACCATTGTCGTAAACAACAAACGCGCAAGATAGACGCGCGTTCCCTTATGGGAGCGGACCGAAGTCGTCTTGAGGATTGGTGGGGATCGATTGCGACTTTGCCCAGAAAACGCCAATGATGAGTTCTCCAGGCATCTCCTCTTCCAGTCGCCTCCTGCAGCCTTCGAAGGAAGCGCCACTTGTCGTTACGTCATCGAGAAGTATGATTGCACTGCAGGCAGTATAGTTCGCTTGTTGCGATACATCTATGCGAACGGTTTCATACACAGCAGTCTCGCTTCGAGCTGCACTGCTCTGGTGCAGTTTTGGAACAGTTCGGCTTCTACGCAAAAGCGGTAAAAATTTAACATGAGAACAGAGTTCCGCAACACGTCTCGCAACCCGAATCAACCTATCGTCGTAGGCCGGATCTGTTTCAGCATGAGAAGTTGGAACCGGCACGATCGTGAAGGTCATTTCTTGATGTTTTGGCCGGTTTAGTAGATTAGCAACCTCCTGAGCAAACTTTTCGATAGCGCTATTTTTGTGGTACTGACGGTTTGCGGGAACCGGCGGAGGAATTTTTAGGTTCAGAATAAGCTGGTTGGTGGGGCTATATTCGAATCCGGCGCGCGGGGTAAAAATTCGTGCGTAGTAAATGCGTTTATCGACGTGATTCGGGCAGTGAAAGAATACGTCCGACTCGTCCGCCTTTTTCCACCGAAAAGTCATCGACTACTCCGAAGCTTGGAGAATCTCTAATATCTCCTCGGTATCCCTAATTCGCACAGCCCCCTTACTCAGATAGTAGTCGGGCCATTTCAGGCCACTTTCAAAGCATGAATTGAGAATGAATAGTTTTCGCCTTTGTGCAATTGCGGCGCGTGCTTGATAGAGAGATCCGCTTGTGTCGGATGCTTCAACTATGACCGTGGCTTCGCTAAGCGCGGACATCGTAATGTTGCGCTCAGGAAAAAAGACGCGGTTTGTACGATAGTCGCGAGAGGCATAAAGACAAAACGGTACCTGCGATACAAGAAGATGGTTGGCCGCGATCTCCTGCTGCAGGTCCTCATTCATCGGCGGATAATTAGAATTCAGTGGAGTTCCAATTACACCGATTGTCCGTCCCGAGGACTCTATTGCGGACTCGTGAGCCGCGGTATCAATTCCCTCCGCCAATCCCGACATTATCGTGTACCCACGACTGACAAGTGCCTTCGCCAATTTGCGCGCTCTTTTCGTGCCATTGTCCGAACACTTTCGGGCGCCAACGATTGAGATGCTCTTCGAGGACAGAAGGTCCAATGATCCTTGGTAGTAAAGAACCTCTACCGGATTGCGCACAATACGAAGGCGCTCGGGATATTCGAAATCTTTAAAGAACAGCGCACTGTAGCGCTGAAAAGGAATTAGCTTTTCAAGGTTCATTTTGACGGCTTCTACGGCGTCTTTACCAATTCCTAATTCTTGCGCCACAGTTTGCGGAAGCGCGTGTCTGCATTTTCGAAACACGTCTGCTACTCGCTTCGTCGTTTGAAGTTTAAGCCAAATAGCTTCGTACGCGGAGATCTCCTTCGCTGGTGAGATAAGGTCGCCCCCCTCTTCAAAGAGCGCTCTGTGCTGGGCAATTTTAGCAACCATCATGTCCATCATAACATCCGTCAAAGCCACCGAAGCAGGGTCTTTTGATGTCCGCAACCCCAAATCGTACCACGTGAAAGTACGTCATAAATACCACTTTGTATACCAGAATAGACTGTAGTATACAAAAACTGGGCTATCCAAGGTTGAGGATTGATGGCTAGGACTAAGAATCAAAACAGCACCAGGGTTGTAAGCTTTCGTGTAAGCGAGCAGCTCCACACACAACTGCTGGCGTTTGCAAATACACAAGTCGATGAGGCGGGGCTGCCACTTAATGCACACACGGCGGCACGTCGACTCATGCTTCGGGCTATGCAAGAAACTCTTCCTCCGAATGGCCGCGCGACCGGGGCAGAGCATGATAAGAGAAGCCGCGTTCGCGTGAAAAGCGAGGCCCTAGATGAGTAGCTGGATTGAAATTACCAACCCAACTCATGGAGGCCCCGGGTGGGAATTCGGGACCTGTCTTTGGTCGCCAGTTACTAATAAGGGAGGAGTGAAGTCCTGGGAGTTAATGCGCAGTCTTAGTCCAGGCGATCTCGTCTTTCATTTTCTGAAACAGAAGCCCGGTGATGGCTATTTCCTTGTGGCGGCATCGAGGGTGTCGGCCGCGTTCCAGCTGGTTGATGTCGAGCCGCCTGAGGCAGATCGTTGGTCCGGGATGGCCCCCTATTACCGTGTGCCCGTAGAGCGGTTTACAAAGTTGAGCAGGCCGCTAGCCGTTGACGATATCTTGATCCGGAATAGGGAAATGCTGGAACGAGAGCTTCTGAACCTTCCGAAGGGCCAGTTCTTTGAAAAGAAGGCCTCGGGAAAGCTTCAAGTCAGTCTGAAGTATTTAGCAAAGGCTGAAGGCCGGGTTGAAGTGCTCCTATTGCAGCACTAAGAGCACGAACATTCGACACCGCCGCCCCTCGAAGGAGAAACATTCTCTCCGTCTGACACAACCCCTGCCTATCCGGATTATGCTCCCCCTGGAACAATCGAGTCGCGAGTTGTCAGAAAAATACGTGACACTCTTTTATCGCGAGCCGTTAAATCCAAATTCCGGCACACGTGTGCGATATGCGGACGCTCTATTGTTCTGCCTCTTGGGCGGCGATACGCCGAAGCGCACCATTTGAAGCCGCTGGGGGCCGGACATCAGGGACCAGACACCGAGGACAATCTAATGGTTCTATGCCCCACTCATCACGCCGAATTTGACTATGGCGTGCTTGCGATCCACCCCGAACAACTCAATATAGTTTCAATTGATAACACTCACCCTTTTCAGGCCAAGGCTCCGGCGACCACATTAGAGCATCTAAATCCTGACTTTATTCAATACCACTACGAAGTGATTTACCGGCCGAATGAATTGAAATCAGAATGAGAGACTTGTGGAACAGGCTTTGCTCAATGTGTCCGCATGAATTACTCAGAACACGAAAAAGAGATCCTAGTATTGGACCTCAAGAAAACAATGGTGGCCCTGATAGTCCGATTTTCCGACGGAGTAGACGAAATTCAGGCGGCGTTTGAATCTGTACTCGAAGCGGGAGAAATTATGTCTGCGGAAGTCCAAGAGCGACACTTTGAGCAGAAAACGCTCTTGCTGCACTAATCGTCCTACATACAAAAGGTACAAAAGGCAAAATCGGAAACCGTTCAAACAGTGATCGGGGTTTAAGCCATTTCTAAAGTAGATTAAAATAGAAATATGGCGAAACCGACAGGGCTACCAAAAACAGGAGGAAGGAAAAAGGGTACACCAAACAAAAGAACCGTTGGTTTACAAGAAGCTCTCGAATCCCATGGACTCGACGTTGTGGGCCAATTGGCCGCGCTTCTGCCACAGCTTGAAGTCGAGCAGCGCGCCAGTGTTCTCATTGACTTGATGGGCTTTCTGTTTCCAAAACGTAAAGCCATCGAATCTACAGTTGTTAGCGCGGAAGAGATCAGCCTCGAAGGAATGAACATCGAGGAGATCAGTAAGTTAAACAGAGCAACGAGGGATCGAATGCCCCCAATGCCTCCGGAGGAACGCGCAAGGCTTCTGGCGAAGTTAAGACAGGACTTATGCGACACTGAGGACGAGTGAGGCAGCTATTTGAGCTGAGCTTTCTTACACATCGGACACCAATCATTCGAATACAGAAAAGCCTCTGCACGCGTGCTCCAGGTGTGTCCATTTTCACAGGACATCGCAATCTTGGTTTTAGCGTTACAGTATTTCTCGGTAAGGCACTTCCCATTGAGCTTGGCTGCGTAAGCTAAAAAATATTCAATAGTATACTTTCTAGAATTGTTCCGTGCGCAATGCGGGCAGCCCGACTTGTTTTTGGTTCGGTTGTAGATCGTGGCCTGCCACGTATGCCCATTAGAACATCGCCACCACGCCTTCTTGTTTACGTGCGGAGTGACGTCGGATGGATTGAAATGTGTATTGTTGTCGTAATCCCATTGTTCCAAAAGTCCCGGGTAGAGCACTGCAAGATTGTTTGCGTCTGAAGCAAAGCGTCCGGAACAGTAAGGACATCCGCAGCCCGAAGCCCTGCTCGCAACTACGGCTTTCCATTCGTGCCCGCTGCTACACTTCCACCACACTTTTTGGTTTGCTTGCGGACGAACATCTTCTGGACGAAGCGAACCGTTCCGTTCCGAATGCCATTCCTTAGCCAAACCGGGGTTGAGTACGGCTAAGTTTCTATCATCCGCGACCCTGGGAAAAGGCCGCGGACACGTGGGACACCCCGTACCATGTTGTGTGCGGTTATTAATAGACACTTTCCACGTATGCCCATCCTGGCAACGCCACCACACCTTCTTATTTGCCTGCTGCCGGAAATGCACTGGCGAGAGCGGTGCATTCAAGTCATACGCCCATTGTGCAGCAATTTTTGGCTGCTTGTCGGCAAGTGACTGACCAGGTGGTGGAGCGGGAAGATGTGCTAGGTACTTTCGATACATCTTTTCGTTTATCAGCCCTGGTCCATTTACATATTCGGAAAGCTTTTCCCTTTGTTGACTTGAAAGTTCTGCATGCTTCAGCAGACTATTGACGAGTTTTGATATGACGAGAAACTGATCTTCCGAAGATTTATAGGAAATGTCACGCGCGCTTAAGACGGATAAGCCAACTTCCCTAAGGCGATACAGTTGAATACCTTCTTTTTCAAATGCTGCAGATTTCGATAATTCAAGATCGGGCTTTCTGGCATGCCAGTAGACACCATCTATCTCAATGCCAATTCTATTTTCTTTAATAAATATATCGCACTCGAAGCCAGCAATCTTTTCACGCCAAGCAACTTCGTTAAATAGAACAGAAAGTTCCGTATAGATTGCAATCTCTATCCGAGATGTCTGAAGTGTGCATTTAGGGCAACCATGGCCTGCATTAACTCTGCTTCCAACTGATACTTTCCATTCATGGCCATGCTTGCAAAGCCACCAGGCTTTTGTTCCACCACCAGCAATAACATCAGCCGGAGTTATTGGCGTATTCTTCGTGGGATGCCAATCTTGAGCAATATCCGGTCGAAGTCGGGCGAGACTATTGTCCTTGCACAGCTTGCGATTAGCGCAAAATGGGCACGAGCCTTTCGACTGTTTTCTTGTGCGGTTACTAATCGTAGCTTGCCAAGAGTGCTCTTTCTCACACCGCCACCATACTACTTGAGACGCTCGGGGAGAAAGGTCCTTAGGATCAAGCGCTTCGTTCCGAAGCCAGTCCCATTCTTTTAGTAATTCTGGATATTCGGTAGCAAAGTTCCTTGTGGCAGTCGGTCTTTGGCGAGCACAGTAAGGGCAGCCCATTCCACGATTTCGACTATTGATGACCGCTTCCCACTCATGATTGTTTGAACATGACCACCATACTTTTCTTCCTGAGCCAGGTGATACATCGTTGGGAGTTAGGTGTTCATTTTTATGTAGGTGCCATTCTCTTGCTAATTCTGGATTTTCTGATTGCAAGGTATCAGTTCTTTTAATCAAGCCAAGAGAGTGTTCAAGGGGGCGCCCCTTCTTTAAACTTTCGATGACATGAGTATAGGTACGGCCATAGTATTTTGCGGCTTCTTTGATGTTCTTGAACTCGCGACCTTGCACCTTAACGGGAATTCCGGGAGTCCTTGCGGCATGGCTGGGGCGTGGCTCAAGTCCGACGGCTTCTTTCGGGGTCCAGCCTTTTGATAACCGATAATCGAGCGTGTTGCGGGAAACTCCAAAAGCGCGCCCCAATTGTTCAAGGGACTCAAAGTGCTTGCCATCAACCTGGAATCTTCTTTTTCGGCTGCTCAAGGGATCACCGGTGGGCTTGGATAAGCCTTAGATGCGGGTGGCTGATTTGAATATGCCTGGGACACGCATTCCATATTGCACATTTCCCGTAAGCAGCCAATCCACGAACTAAGCACCTAACAAGACGGATCTTTTCGGTGGTTACGGATTCTACTAAAAATACATCTCTTCATAAAACGGTCTGTAGTAACCCGAGCAGCGCCCTCGCAATCCCATATGTGCGGCATTGTTGCGTATCGTGTTTTGACAGCGCTGAAAGGATGCTAGGTCATGGACGGTCAAGACAAGTCACTTGCAGTTCTTTAAATTGAGCGGTTTCTTTGCCGTCTTTCGGTAAACCTCGCGAACCTCGATCAGGTCGCCGGTTAGTTTTTGAATCTTTTTACCTGCGTAATACATTTTTTCTCTGTTAACAAAACCAGAGATGGCCGCGCTCTGTTTCTCGCTGTCAATCACTCCCTGAGCTGCCTCGATCTCCGCCTGAAGTTCGCAGCCTGTTTGCTGAATGCCCGCAGGTGATGCTCTGAATTGCTCTTCCTGCTCTCTTGATTCTTCAAGCGCAATCACGGTCTTTGCTGCCCTGGTTACCGTCTCAGCTGTCTTGCAGGCAGGGCTTGATGGGCCAGATCTCTTGCAGTGCTCTTCACAACCGGTTTTAAAGCTAAGTAGTGACTTACCAAGTTTTTCTACCGTCTCGGGATCAGGACTTGAGTCACTGCTAAACTGGTTCTGAAAATACGTGGCGAACTCCCCTGCGGCCAGAGTAAGTTGATCGGAATCAGCACGTGAAACGAGGGCTTCAACTACGTCTGGGCAAAGCGCTTGGGCAGCCTTCTTCATGCCTGCTGCGCCCGGCTTCGCTCCCTTATCGAGAAGCGCCTTGATCACTGGGGTTCGACAAACGCCATCAGGCCGAGCGTGAAGATCGCTTGGCCAGTCCCCTGGACCGATAACTGCGCGTTGAATTAGCTCATGCCCAAATCGCCCATTAAGTCTGTCCGGTCCGCTTGCGTAACTGAAATAGGACTTTTCGGTAAGCTGAGTGCTTACGGTTTTTGCGTCGTTTGCAACTATGGCCGCATCGATTTTGGCGCGCTTGATGTGATCGACTTTGTCTCCGGGCAGATAAAGATGTGCGCAGCCAGATGCGCCGAAGATAGTTATTAATAGCGCTGAAATTGTGCAGCGACTCTCAGTCATGGCTTTCCTTTCGTTCCTCGGTATTTTTCGACCTTCACCCGATACACTCCCTGATGGAGGGTCATAAAGCCTTCCTCAGCGCTTTCGATCAAGTCCTTGATGACCTCCTGCTCCGGTTCTCGTCCGGTAACGAGGTATTCCAGGCTGACTCCAAAGAACCGAGCAAGCCGGAGTACGGGTTCGCCAAGCTTTGGCTCTCTTCCGGCGGTCCATTCCGAAATGGTGCTAGAAGGAATGCCGGTGGCTTGTGTAATAACCCGAGTGGACACTCCGCGGTCCTTCATTAGTCGTTTCAAATTGTCAGCAAACGAAGGCATTTCTTCCATTTTGACGCTCGCTGCGCCGAAGCCCAGACTACTTCTGAGTTTCGGACAATATTTCTGTTTATCGGACACATTGTCCGAAAGGCAGATGGTGTCGCTCGCATATCATTTGGTTTCCGAGCTTCCGGTTTTGCTCGAAAAGACCTTTTCCGAGCGCATTGACCGAAGCTCATCGGCTATTGCTCCTTGAGAACAACCAACCAAGCGTCCAATTTCACGGTACGAGTGGCCCTTTCCTGCTAGGGTCCGAATTAGTTCGCCTGGCCTAGTCACAGGGCGGCCAATACGCTTCCCTTTGCTCCGGGCATTACAGATCCCAGTTCTTACTCTTTCGCGAATTAGCTCGCGCTCTAGCTCCGCTACTGCCGCGACAATCACGAAAATCGCCTTCCCTAGAGCGCTCGATGTGTCGATCTGCTCCGAAATGCTGACAAAGGAGATGCCCAAGGTCTTGAATTCCTCAAGCGCCGATAACAGGTGCTGAGTTGATCGGGCGAAGCGACTAAACGAATAGACCACGACAGATTGAAACGCACCCGCCCGTGCCTGCTCCATCATGCGGTCGAGACCCGGACGAGAGACCTTGGACCCAGACACGTTGGTGTCGGAAAATATTTCGTAAGCGATGACGTTTTTTGAGGTGCAGTAATCCCTTAGTGCCAGTAATTGCGCCTCTAGTCCGGTGTCCTGACGGTCCGTAGAAACCCTGGCATATAGCGCAGCTTGTGTGAGCATGAACTAAGCATATCAGCGTTAACGCCGCGCGTCAATACGTTGTATTGCCAGTGTACCGCCACGCTGCTATGGTTGGCGCATGCCATTAGAAAAACGTCCGGAACGAAAGAAAAGACCAGTGGCACTCTCTTTCCGATTTTCAGAGGATGGAGCGCGAATACTCAAAGTGCTATCAGGGACCTTAAATCAGACTCAGGTGGAAGTACTTGAGTCACTACTAAAGGACGCGTACATCGAGACCAAGAAAAGGCATCCGCGGGAAGTAGCGCAACTTGAAAGAAACCTGAAATTCGAGAGGTCTTAACCGAACCATCGGCTTGGCATGGACTGGCGGGATGAATATGTCAAACCTCCCAACAAGGGACAGCTTGAATGAACGAAAGGCGCTAAAGAAAGTCAGGCTCAATGAAGTTGAGGTAAACACGCTCTTGCGGTGTCTCGGATACCTAGAGCCGAGCTACCGACCGAAAATTCAACGCGCAATTATCGGTGAAATTGAAGCGGAACTTGGGAAATACGAACAGCTTCGTATAAGCTTGGACCTGCAGCCTCGGCCCACCCATATCCGGCAGCGAGCGAGGAACATTCGTGATTTCAGCGCAAGTTTATTGAAAGAACTTGAACAAGCAGACCAGATCACTCTGAACGATATTCTAGAGGCCGGATACAGCGAGGACCGGTGGCGGCCCGCGAGCGTTATCACAGAGCGAATCTATGTAATCGAGACACTCCTACAGAACTTGATCGGTTCTTGCGATAACGTAATTGAGAAATACAGAGCGGCAGGAAGCCAGAAACGGCAGACCACATATGCACAGCGAGTCTTGGTAGATCAATTACAATGCATATTCGATTTTCGAAATAAACTTCCAAAGATTGGACACGATCGAATCCGTGTCGCGAAAAAAAATAAGATAAAGTTCATTGTTACAGCAGCAAAATCAATTGGTGTGTATCTCCCCATCTCGTGGACACGCCAGTTGAAGTCACCCGATTAAGTCCAAAGAATGATTTCACAATTTAGCCGACCGTAAATCACGGTCTAAAATGCGAGGTCGAATTACTCACTTTGCTAGTCCTGAACACTAGAAGCTTGGTGGGATGGTTTGGAATGGGTCCAACGATCTACCTGGCTCCTAGCATATGGAGGCAAAGTGAAATTGGATAATTCAGATCAAAACGTCGCGTCAAAGTTACTAGAAATCATCGACTTTTACCGCAGCATAATCTTGGACATGGTTGAACAGGAGATCGGTACTTCTCCGAATTGGAAGTTTACGCGGTCACGCTTACTAAAGGCGTTGGGTGATCGTGGATTGGCAGGTCGCGTACGCGAAGTACTAAGCACAGATGAGGCAAAGGGGGGCAGCCATGACCGCTGAAGAACTGGCTAGCGCCCTTGGAGGGAAAAGATCAGGAAACGGGTATGCTGCGAAATGTCCAGCCCACGATGATCGAGATCCTTCTCTGACGATTACTCAAGATGCAGGCAGGGTTCTCGTGCACTGTCATGCGAAATGCTCGCAGGATGCAGTAATCGCAGCCCTTAAGCAAATGGGGTTGGATATATTCGGTGGCGAGAAGCATAGGCAATCGCAATCAACCAAGGATTACATCTATCAAAACGACGCCGGAGAGGATTGCCTGAAAGTCATTCGCCAGGATTTGCCGGGCGGAAAGAAGAGATTCTTCCAGCAGCGTAGAGAAAAGGGTGGCTGGGTCAACGGGGCCTGCGAATCAGCAGCGTACCTATACCGCAGTTGGAAAGAAGCCGAAGAAGTCATTCTCGTCGAGGGGGAAAAGTGTGCTGACGAGGTAGTTAAACACGGATTGTTGGCCACAACCACTCCCGGCGGGGCAAAAAGCTGGCGCCCTCGCTTCGCAAAATACTTTCGCGACAAGATCGTAACGATTTTGCCAGACAATGACGAGCCGGGGCGAAGCTATGCGCGTGCGGCGTTACTGGATCTTAAAGAGGTGGCGAAGCAAGTGCGGATCGTTTCTCTCCCTGGATTAAAGGAAGCGGAGGACATCTTTGATTGGTTTGCCAAGGGGAACAACAAGGGACAGCTTCTGTCCTTAATTGCCAAAGCGAGGCCTGAAGAGTCGTCGTGGGGGGATGTCGTCCCGCTGGAGGAATTCCCCGCTGCGAGCATTCCAGTGAATCTATGTCCTCCGGTTCTCGCAAATTTCATCGCGGCCGTTGCCTCTGCAACTGAAACCCCGCCAGAGCTAGCGATGACGATGACTCTAGGGGCACTGGCCCGGGCGACAAGCGGAAAAGTACAAGTGGAGACGGAGCGAGGACATTACGAATGGAGTGTTCTGTACTTGCTCTGCGTCCTACCATCTGGAAATCGTAAGACTTCGATTCTAAATGAAGCGAAGAATCCGCTCGAAAAATGGGAACGCCGCAAATTTATCGAAATGGAGCCAGAGATAAAGATCGCGCTAGTGAAGAAAAAAAACGAAGAAGCCCTGCTGAAGAAACTCAGAAATAAACTCGGAGGAAAAGAAGCCAATGATGCTGAGCTTCTCAAGAAGATCGAGGAAATTGAGGCAAATCTCACCGTGGTACCGAAAGGACCGAAATTGCTTGCGGCAGATATTACTCCGGAACGACTCACAACCTTCATGGCCGAACAAAATGAGCAAGTCGGACTCTTCTCAGATGAGGGCGGAATGTTCGACACTTTCGGCGGTCGATACAGTAACGGTTTGCCGAATCTCGATCTCTTCTTAAAAGGCTACGATGGCTCTTCGGTTAGGGTCGAGCGTCAGAGCGGGACGAGTGTTCACCTGAGATGCCCGCTTATAACGACGGCGGTGTGTCCGCAGCCATCAGTACTTGAGGCGCTTACGAAGAAGCCGGAATTCAGGAGTCGCGGTTTACTTGCGCGCTTTCTATACACGGTGCCGGTGTCGCCACTGGGGTCTAGAACGGGCAAGGTACAGCCGATTCCGGATGGGATTCGGAAGCATTATGAGGACATGATTCACGAGATCCTCGATATAGAACTCCCAGTTATCGATGAACGGCCGATACCGATAAGACTTAAACTTTCACCAGAGGCCTACGCGATTTGGAAAGAGCACTGGCATGATATCGAAAAGAAACTAGGTATAGATGGCGAGTTTGAGTTGATGACCGATTGGGGTTCAAAGCTACCTGCGGCAACTGCCAGGATTGCTGCACTCTTTCACGTGGCTGAGAACTACCAGCAAATTCGTCAGAATGTAGTCATTAGTCCTCAGACTATGTGCAATGCGGTGCTTCTCACGAACGCCCTTCATGTGCACGCTCGGAAGGCGTTCCATCTAATGTCAGCGGACCCAAATTTCGAGAATGCGAAGCACGTATTGCGCTGGCTAAGACGGGAAAAGAAAAGCTCCTTCACGCAACGAGAATGTCACAAGGCTCTCCAGAGCCGCTTTCCAAAGGTCGATCCTTTGAAGGCAGCCCTCCAGCTGCTTGAGGACAGAAATTACGTTAAGCGCGTTGAGCGGGAAAAGGTGCCGCATCGGCCAAGTGATCCTTTTGCGGTAAATCCAGAGGCGTACGGATAGTCGCGAAGGGCAACATTTGTACCTTTTGTATGGATTTACAGAGGCCTTAACTGCCTCAGGGAGTGGTCGCACCAAACTGGAACTGGATGAAAGCGAACGTTGATATGAAAAAACAAAAAGAATCTTTCTTCTCGGCGGATAAAGCAGCAGGTGGGGTCATTTCGGCCGCCGACCGTCATTGCTTGACACGTTCTCGACCCATGGGGCAAGAATCAGTCATTTCCGATCTAAGCGAGTCGGAATGCTCTTTGACAACTAGGGAAGTACTTACCAGCGAGGAGGCGGCAAGTTTTCTCCGAATTTCGGTTGGGGCGCTTAGAAATATGGCCAGCAACGGTCAGGTGCCCTATCACAAGCTCGGAAGGAGAAACCGTTATCTCCTGGCTGAACTGAGACAGCTTCTTCTGACGAAAAAAAGAGGAGGTTGTTATGGCAATTAAAGACGACTTGAAAAAGCCGGGAACGTTCATTGTTAGCTACGGGAAAAGGCATCCGCTAACCGGCCGCCCGGTAAGCCTTAGGCGTAGAGGGTATAAATCGAAAGCCGAAGCACAGCGGGCATACCGGGAGTTGGTGCTAGCAGTTGAGGATAGGTTGCGTCAGGCAGTTGTGCCGAAGTGGTCAAAACTGATAGATCAATTTTGCGAGGCCTCACTCAATCGAGGTCTCATGAAAAAGACCGTCTATGACTACCGGGTGTGCTTGGAAGCGCATACGCTTGGGGCATGGGGCGACCGCCTTGTCGACTCCATTACGACCCAAGAAATCAGACTTCTGATCCAGGATAAGCTAGAAAAAAGAGCACCGACTCATCAGCGTTACGTGTTGAAGGCGATTCGAGCGGTTTTCAATCACGCTTTCGAAGCGGGGCACATTTCAAGGAATCCGACTCCGCAGCTAAAGTTCAAGGTTGGGGAGAAAATTCAGAGCGTCCTGACCGAAGATCAGGCCAGGATACTTCTGGCAAAGGCGCGGGAGCATTCGTGGGTGTGGTACCCGCACTATGCCTTGGCCCTGTATACCGGAATGAGAAATGGCGAGTTGTATGCTCTTCGATGGGAGAATGTAGATCTCGATCGACGCACCATCCTGGTGAACTGTGCGTGGAACAGTAAGGATGGGTTCAAATCAACTAAATCGGGAGATGACCGAATGGTTGAAATTGCGCCCGCGCTGCTGCCAATTCTTAGGGAGCTTCACGACAAGGCAGATGGATCTCCCTATGTACTGCCTCATCATTACGAGTGGCAGAAAGGAGAACAAGCTAAACATCTGTCAGCGTTTCTGAGGGCCAATGGCCTCCCGGAAATTCGGTTTCATGATCTTCGCGCCACGTGGGCAACAATCCTTTTAAGCAGGGGTGTGGAACCAATTAAGGTCATGAAAATGGGAGGTTGGAGGGACCTCGAAACAATGATGATTTATGCTCGGAAAGCGGGTGTCGACATCAGGGGAGCAATGGATTGCCTGAATCTCCATACAAATGGTGATTCATCCAAGATACTGCAAATAGCGAGACTGTAGTGAATTGTAGTTTTGGCGGGACGGGGTTGGCGAATTCAAAAGCTTTTTTGAGTTCTCACCCTCTCCGCCATTCTCAATCACAATTTGAATCCGTTCTGAGACCAGCCGGCGCGAAAAGCTTCTATAAATGATCTTGCCCCGGGTAAGCTGGTGAGTCCTTTCTCACATGTTTCCAGCACAACTTGAACCGCTTCACCAGGTCTGGGCGATCGACCATTTATTTCCCAACCCGAAACCAGCACGTTCGCGAGGTAATTAAGCTCTTCGAAATGGGGCGAATTATCAGTGGGGCTTCCCATGAGGATTGCCTGGACCCTGGCAAATCGACTATCAGCCATCTTTGAAACCGCGCGCCCGAACTCGTTTGCTCCATTTGCCCGGGTCGAAGTCATCAAGTGAACGTGATCGCGAAACCGCGCGGGACTGACATGATCCTCCATATCCAGAGGACCGGCAGCTAGTTTCAGAAAAGCGCGAGCATCCGCCGGTGAAACAAATCCCTGCGTTTCGCGACGTTTTTCTCGTTCATAGGCAACATCGCTCTTGATCTGTTGCTCTGAGCTGAGCACCGACCAGAGACCGCCTTCATCATCTATCTGCTCCAGCGATAAATGAGCGCACCTCTCGAGTATCCGATTCATGAACGAATGATTGTCGCTGTCGAGTTCTGCAATCAAGGTGAGGACCGCATCCCAAGATCGTGGATCGCGCGAGAAGAGTATGAAATCCTCAATCTCGTAAGAAAGACTGGATTCCATGATCTTGTCCAGACGCGTTTCCGATGCGGACTGGTCTCGGAGCCAATCAAATTCGGTCACCCACACGAGCTGAGAAAAAGCCATGGTCAGGAAGTCAGGGTCCATTTCTCCGATTGTTTTCGCCGCGGCAGGCGCCCCCAGTTCCAGAAGAATTTCGATCCACAGTCCAAAACGAGCTGCATCAAATTCTTCGTCGGCTCCCGGAGCAGCGCTTCGCCAAACATCTTGATCAAACATCTGCTCAAGCTGCTGAGTGCTCGCGAATGCGACGATCTCACCACAGTCCTCCAACCCTACGCGGTCGATCAGAGCGGCAAGTTCGCGGGGATCCAACGATTTGATTTTCTCTGGCAACCCAGGATCGGCCAAAATTCGATTGAGTAGAGCTTGAGAACTTGGGGATTTCAGGATTTTCATACGAGATTCTTAGCATACAAGCCGCACCTTGCGGTCGGCATAAGCGACTGAAATAACTAAGATTTCTGTTGACAATTCCCGGTTTTTATGTAAGATATAGATGATCGATTGGTCTGGCTAATGCCAGGCACGCAGCTCGAAAGTTGTCACATTCTGCCCGCCATTTCAGCAGTTCGCAGAAACCACTTTTGTAGAATGAAATGCCTCAGTATGAAGCCGCTATCTCAACACGTTGGCACGTCTT